>Ga0315279_10000366_pt1 | contig 92935 bp, 112 predicted proteins | sample YL17G06_20_MG_FD_203694 | JGI IMG/M metagenome (GOLD analysis project Ga0315279, IMG submission 203694) | Sediment microbial communities from Yellowstone Lake, YNP, Wyoming, USA - YL17G06_20 | ecosystem: Environmental > Aquatic > Freshwater > Lake > Sediment | place: USA: Wyoming | collected...
AGTCTTGGCAAGTTCTTCATAATTCGTGAAGATTCTCTTCAGTATTGGAATGTACATTTGCATTTCGTCGTCAGTCAGGTATTGGAATTGGTATTCTCCCATGTAGGGGGCTGGTTCGCCTTCTCTGGTAACGAACTCTACGTGCATGAATGGGTCTCCGCGTTTGATTGCCACAGGGCGCCTGTCGTTGCTTAGGTTCACGATTTCAAGAGCAAGTCTGCCCACGAATCCGCTGTGGACTTTCGCTGCGTTAAGGAAGGATACGCCCATTCTGCCGTATTTGCTCTTTGCGGTTAGATGGGCCACAAAGTTTGGCGGCGTGAAGACTATTTCGTGGGAGATTAGGTTCTTGTGTTCCAAATAGTTGAGAGTCGTTTCCTCTCTGACGGTTAATATATAGCCGTCCCCGTCGAGCAGATTATAGTCATAAGGGTATATGCACCTACAGTTGTCGATGAGTTCTTTTAGCTTGTCCTTGCCTATTACGCACATCTGCTTTAACCCCAACACTTTTCTAGCAATACGGAAAATCTATGTTATATAGTTTTGCAGAGGACTTCGCAGGCCATTGAAAATCCACATTTTGCGCCGCTAGTACCAGTCTTCTCGTTTCGTTGAGTTCTGTGCTGTCTATCGGGTTTGTTCTATGCTAATCACTTTCGCCTTTTCAAGTCGTTCAAGCCTCTTTCAGCATCTCTCTTACCCACTGAATATAACTCTCAGCAAAAATCCCGTCATCATACTTATCGCACGGATAGCTCCCGCAATCGGAACACGCCGCGAGGTTCTTGCCTCTCGCGCATGTGTATATGTCACAGAATACTTTGCCTTTGGCTTCGGCTGTCTTGCTCTGTTTTGCACATCCTAAACATTTGGTTGTCTTGTACACAATGCATAAGCTGCAATAGACGCTGCATGGAGCCAACAGGGTCTCATCCAAGGTTTTCTCCTCAATCTCCAATTTAGCCAAACCCTTTAAAACCTGCGCAGTTTGTCGCATAGGTTGAAGGGTTGTTATGAGTTGCAGGCATTGTGAAAATCAAGCGATCTACAAATGCAGCCTATGTGGTAACATTCTGTGTGCGGATCATGCGAAACTGCGAACTGTATGCCAGTCATGCATAGAGAAGCCCACATTGGAATATTCTGTTGGGAAAATCTCCTCTGAAGAGCAAAGGATAAAGATCCGAGAGTTCGTCGAAAGCTTTTGGGGAGAGCAAGAACAACTGACCCTTGATGGAAAGTTTCTTGCGACAACACTTCCTGCTTACGGTGCGATTGTTCAAGATAATTTCGCTGGGTTCATTTCTTTTGCGGATGTCAATGATGCCATAATAATCGTGGCCCTTGGCGTATTGCCTAAGTATCAGGATGCGGGAATTGGTAGAAGCCTTATTGAGAGGGTTGAAACTCAAGCCAAAAGACTAGGGAAAAAGAGAGTGTTGGTTTCGACCTCTAATGATGATTTGCCAGCATTGGCATTCTATCAGAGCATTGGTTTCCAGATTTTCGAAGTCAAACCCAATGTCATAGCTGAGAAGCATGGTCAGGCCTTAAAAGGAATAGGCGGGTTGCCAATTAGAGATGAATTGAGGCTGCGAAAAATCCTTCGCTAGGCATCTCATGTTAGACCGTGTACGCGTCTCACTTCTTCCAAGGTTTCCTTGGCTTTTCGGTAAGAGGCAAACACTTCGGACACTTTCTCGCACGGATATTCAATGCAATAAGCACAGTTCTTCACCGTCTTATCAATTCCGCATTTTCTTGTTCCACAAGCTCCACAATAGGGAAAAATGCGCTTGCTGTCGCTTATGCAACCATCGCAGTTAATGTCTTCAGGCTTGAGCTCCTTTCCATGTTGCTTTGTAAATACTTCAGCTACAAGCCGTCTCTCTATGTTATCGTTTTTCTGTGTCGCCAGCAACACGGGACAGTCTGAACAGATTATTCCACAATATCCAATAATAGTCCCCATGGAGATCAGCGATGAAGATTCTGAACGACGTCTATTTGACTCTTAAAAGACCGTGCGATGCCTTTCAGAAGCACTATTCTTTCGAAGAAAGGCAGCGAACGTTCTGCAACGATTTCGGTCTTTAAACCGTTCTCCTTAAATCTCAACATGGTTTCATCGACGCCACACAAAGTGGACTGCATCAGGAAGATCCGACCGTCTTTTTGCAGATGTTTTCGTGATTCATGGATAAAGAGATCTATGATGCCTCTGCCTGTTGCTCCGCCAGCCCAAGCACATTCAAGCCAAGAGTCATCTTGTTCACGCTCTGCTGGCAAGTAGGGAGCATTGAAGAGGATTAAGTCAAATCTCTCTCCGGTTCTCAATGGAGTGAATAGGTTGCCCTGCACGAAGAGCATCTTGTTCACAAGATGGTTCAGTCTTGCGTTTTCTTTTGCGCATCGAACAGCGTATGGGTTGATGTCAACAGCAACAACCCGAGTGGCTTCTGTTGCTGCAATTATGCCTAGTATGCCGCATCCGGTGCCCATGTCAAGAACATAGTCTCCCTGCTTGGTGGTCAAGTTGTCAGCGAAAAGAAAGGAGTCTTCGGCTGGTTCGTAGACGTTTTCCCAAACATCAAACACGTAGTCAGCGAAGAACACCTTCTTGCTAGGTGAAAGCATTGGCCAGTTCTCCAAAGTCTTCAGGAGCCAATTCTCTTATTCGTTTATCGCGAAATGGCACAGAGTCAGCCAAACTGATCGCGTTTTCGGTTTTGATGCCTCTGATTCCCTTCAGAAATGGCAGTATAGCGTTCTTGACTTTCCTGTTACGTTGGGTAAAAAGTGACTGCAACATTTGCCTGAACGATGCCACGCAGTTTATACTGAAAGGTGGCTGCTTTCGCGGTCTAAGTCGAACGATGACTGAGTCAACTTCTGGTTGCGGATGAAATGATGATTTCGGAACCGAGTCTAGAAGCTCTGCCTCAGCATGATAGTATGCAAGAACTGTTAGCCAGCCGTATTCTTCGCTTCCGATTTCTGCGATGAGACGCTCTGCGAATTCTTTCTGAAAAATCGCAATAGCACAATCAAAATCCCTGCCAAACAGCCACAGAAGCAAGCGTGAAGATATTTGGTATGGAGGAATTGAAACCACCTTATCAAACGAAGGCAATTGCACTTTGAGAACGCTCCCTTTAATCAGTTCAACATTAGTCAAGCCTTGGAGGCGTTCGCTTAGAACTGCTACGAGCTTCGGATCGGCTTCGACGGCTAGAACGTTCCGGCACCTTTCCGCTAGGAATCGAGTCAGGAACCCAAGACCAGCACCAATGTCTAGCACCACATCGTGTCTGCCAAGTGAAGCATATTCACCCATTGATTCGAAAATGGAAGAATCAATTATGAAGTTCTGTCCCAAAAGCTTGTTCGGAGCGATTCGATGTTTTCGAAGTAAGGACTTCGAAACTTCCAAGAGACTCATAAGAACCCGCTAGCTTGTCTATTTGCCCTATTGAGCTCTCGTAAACAAGCGATATTTACTATCGCCCTCAAGTTCCTCAAGAACCCTTTTCGTTATCAGTTTTACTGGATTAGGCAGTTCGGTGCGCTTCTGCAGATCACCATAGTTTTCGAAGGGCTTCTTCTCTCGTGCATTTATGACTTGCCACATGTACTTCTTGCCTATACCCGGTATCAACTCCAGCGCGTGCATTCTTGGCGTTACAGCGCGTGCGGTGTTGAAGAAGTTGATGAACCCTGGCTCACGGTTCTGCACTATTCTGCTGATCACCGCCGGCAGTTCCATTCTTGCAGCCGCTGTCAGTTCTTCATAGCCGATTCTTCCGATAATGTACGTGATTTCGTCGCGGGACTCCTTTCCAACGTAGACGCGGTCGTGGGGCTTGACCATGACACCGTCTTTTATCAAAGCCTCTAGCAGTGTGAAGAACTCTGAACCTACCAACTGAACCAGAGCACCCGCTCGGTAACCAGCCCGTCCTGAGGGTCGAACGCCCTGTCGACCGTGCGGAAGGAAATCTAAGATATAAGCGTACTCTTCGTACCGCTTCTCCATCATTGACATAGTCGCCTTTATATTGTCATTTATTGCTTAAAAAACAGTCGCTAAGTTAAAGCCCTCATTTCAGCTTTCGATGTTCTTCCAAAAGGTTAACTATGGTTTCAAGCTTTGACGTTTCAATAATTTTGCGGCCGCCCGCCAGGAAAACTCTCAACTCGTCAACGGTTTTGGGCATGCAGTTGACTACCTGAACCGCTTCTTCTTCCTCCAGCCCAAATTCGGAGACAAGCTTTTCGACAAGCTTTTCCGAGGCTTCAGTCTCCACCTTGGAGAACTTGGATACATAGTCAAACGTGCGTCGCTGGAACTGGTCAAGATTCTCTTCTCCGATAGACTCCAGTATGCTCTTGACTCGAGGAAGCGTAAGATTAGCTCTTACTGTTTCTTTCTCCGACAGTTTAATCACCCTTGAATGGTTCCAAATGCTCAGGCCGTGAAATAATCTCTTTCATGGCATCTCCCTGTGAAACACTTATTACGTAGCTTCTTCCGCGCTTCTCGACAATTGTGCCGACCCTCCCATGAAAACGTCGGTGAGGCATTCCCTTCTGAACGCTAGAATCCAGCTTTATGACTACACGGCTTCCAGGCTCATATTCATACAGAAGTTTGCTCAGTTTCATTTTCCCCCTTTCTCGCGGCGCCTTCTTCAATAGGCGTCGCGTGCTATTGCGAAAACCTTTTGACCCTCTCATCTTTCATCACTTTAATCTTCCATTATCACATTCAAAACATCAAGTTTCATAGGCTTCGCTTTGTTTTTGAGGATTTCTGTGACGCTTGGTGTGGTTCTTCCTTCATCGCCGCTCACTAATTCCTTGATATAGAGTCCGCCTTGACAACGCAGTTTCATTTCAGCCTTTTTTGGTGCCAGTTTCTTAATGTTCAGCTCGTATATGTACTTTTCCCGCGTCAAATCCGCCCTTCTATGCATAACACGGGTGGGTGTCCTCTGCATGACAATGGCATTTACCAGTTTCTCCTTAACAAACCGCATGTCTCCATCATTGATTCTGTTCTCAAACTCTATGATGACCCGATATTCCTTCTGGGTCGATTCTGATTTTTTCAGTTTTCTGACAAAAGCTCTATCTGCAAACCTCAGAGTTGAAACCTGAACCTTGCCCTTACCAAGTCTGTTGATAGTCTTCTCCAGATTCTTGAGATCCAGAAACCTTCTCTTAGGTTGCGTAATCTCGATTGCGAAGGGTCTGCCATTGCCTAACATGCGGGCATCAATGTCTTCTCTTCCTGAGCCGTGGAAAGAGGTTTTTGAACCCTCAGCCGCCTTCAAGAGCGGTACTCCGACTATTTCTTCGACTGATTCCGGATACATTTTTCCCGTTCCGCCACATTTTTCGCAACCTCCTCCGTGGCAGTTTGAACAAAGCCACTTGGACTGTGGTATACCTCTCGCAAGTTTTCTGTACCGACCAGCAATGTAGAGCGGGTTCGATTGAACGCTTGTTTCTGCGGAGAATGGATTGACAAGTATCACAATTTCGGGTTTTTTGAAATCCACGGTCTTGCCAATATTATCCGCAATCCTTTTGCCGATGACCCTTCCAAACTCGTTGCGCAAATCCTCTCCGTACCTCACTTCAAACTTGGCCTTGAACTCATCTTCGCGTTCTTCAACCTCTATTGGAAGCTCCGTGCCCACCAAGAAAGTGCGGCATTCATAATCCTTCAGGAGAGGCAATGTCCCCTCCACCAAGTCCTCAACGCTTTCAAATCTGTTATCGCACAGGAAGCAGGATTTCAGAGCCTTTTGGTTTGGCACACGTTTGTTCATTCTTTGAAGAACTTCTCTTGCTGCTTCACAGAAGCCGTTGACGGCAAGGATCTTAAGAGTTCCTACTCCTTGTTTGTCTTTGGCAAGCATCATCGCTTGAGCTTGGAACATAAGCGTCAGCTTTATGGCCTTTCCCCTTTCGTCGTTCTGCAACCCATGTCCGAGCATGGCAAATTGTCTTCCCAAGCAGTGGTCGCACAGTGGATGGTTTTCAAGCATTGCCAGCGCTTTTCCTAAAACGTCCATGCCGGAACCTTCCAGATAAAGCTCAGAATTCTATTTGAGATCGATCGGCATTCCCTTTCCGAAGAAAGGCAGCTTCTTCTTTCTGCGGAATGTTTTGAGCATCTTTCGCATGACCAAGTATTGCTTCAAGAGTTCTTTGACTTCTTTCTCGGCCGTCCCAGATCCTCGGGCCACCCGCTTCATTCTTGAAGCGTTGAAGATCTTGGGGTTATCCCTTTCCTTAGGCGTCATAGACTGAATCATCACGCGCCATTTGGCTAGGCGGTCTTCCGCTATGTTTAATGCGTCATCTGGAATTTTGGAGGCGCCTGGAAGCATCTGCAGGAGTTTCTTGAACGTTCCCATGCCTTTGAAGGCTTCAAACTGCTCATACATATCTGTTAGCGTGAACTTGCCACTCATTATGGCCTTTGCCTTTTTCTCCGGGACTTTGATTTCTGCTTCCTTGACTTTCTCGAGCAGGGTTTCCAAGTCCCCCATTCCAAGAAGCCTACCCACGAAGCGTGATGGGATAAAAGCTTCGATGTCTTCGATTTTTTCGCCTGTACCGATGAACTTTATTGGTGCGCCTGTCGCGGCCACAGCAGAGAGGGCTCCTCCTCCCCTTGCTGAGCCATCAAGCTTCGTGACGAGAATCGAGCCGATCGGCGTTGCTTCGTGGAAAGCCTTCGCCTGAACCAGTGCCTGTTGACCGATTGTGCCGTCGATGACGAGCATGACTTCGTCGGGTTTGATGCTTCTCTCAAGGATTCTCATTTCTTTGATTAGCTCCTGCTCTTCTTTGTGGCGGCCTGATGTGTCGACGATGACGATGTCGTTGGTTTCGAACTGTTTGAGCCCTTCTTGGACGAGTTTGACTGGGTCCTTGGCTTGTAGGTTGCCATACATGGGGATGTTTATCCTGTTGGCTAATTGCTGGAGTTGGGCGTATGCGCCTGGGCGGAAGGTGTCGGCGCAGATTAGGGCGGGTTTCATGCCTCTTTTTTGGAAGTATCGTGAGAGTTTGGCGGCTTGGGTGGTTTTCCCTGAGCCTTGGATGCCTACGAGCATGAGTATTTTGCGTTTTCCAGGCTCAATTCTTATGGGTATTTGTTTTTCGCCGAGGAATCGTGTTAATTCTTCGTAGACGACTTTTATGAGGTGTTCGCGTCTGGAGATGCCTGGGGGCACTTTTTCTTTTAGGGCTCTTTCTTCTATTCGTTTGGAGATGTCGAGGACGATTTGGACGTTTACGTCTGATTGGAGTAGGGCTCGTTGTATGTCGCGAACGAGTTCTTTGACTGTTGCTTCGTCGACGACTGAGGCTTTGAAAACCTTTTTTATTGCCTCGTATAGCGAAGAGCCTAAACGATCCAAAGCCATAACGTTTCTCCAAACTTAAAGCCAATTGGAATCATAAATATATATTGTTGAATTCGGACAGGCTGGCACAACTATGAGGCTAAGACCCTTGCTTTCACAGACTGGATAATCCGAGATACTCTACTATTATTAGAATCAGTTAGTCGTGGATTCTTGACGGATCATACTAGCTATCTCCTTCATCTTCATCATTTCATAGTTGACCTTTCCTTTTCTATATATTGCTATGAGAAAGATGCCAGCAAGCATCCACATTATACCGATGGCACCATATGCGGTGTAGATTATTTGAAGCGAACCGTTAACGTAACCAACATTCCAACGATCGACCATATCAGATGCCTTAAGGTATGTGTTGTATGCTCCTGGAAAGTACAGAACACCCCAGAGCAGCAAAAGTCCTCCAAAAGACAGCAGTCCTAAACTTCCTAATTTTCTCCTCGGTTCTGTAGTGGCCTTTACATATGAAAAAACGCAGAGAAGTAATGCAATGAAAATAGGCAAGAGGTAGTAGAAAAGAACCTCCATTACGAAAACAACATAGGAACTGGGATCAGCCTCAAGAGCGACCACGATATGGAAAGAGTCACCAAACACAGTGGCAATGGGTATGGATAACACAAAAGCAAATGTCAAAATGCCCAAAGCTGCAACCAAGTATCCAGTTGGAGATGGCATAAACTTACAGTAGAAAAGCCAATATCAGACTTCTTAAATTTTAGCGCACGCAACCTTATACAGAAGGACACTATTTCACCATCCCATAAGGTCTGTCTGTCTCAAATAAAACGGCGTCATACACCAATGCTATCGCCAAAGATTTCATCTTTCCATTTCCCTTCTCCATAAGCTTTTTACCTTGTGTGAAGGTCTAAGTATTCTGAAGGGTGTAAGGCTTGAGCGAATTTAGAATTATTGAAAAAACGCAGATCCCGACTGGGGCTGTGATGTTGTTCGGTTTTCCAGATGTTGGCTTGGTTGGCGTGATTGCTGCTTCGCACTTGATTGAGGAACTGGGACTGGCTGAGATCGCTTACTTGGATTCGAAGCTGATGCCGCCGCTGATCGTTCTGCATGAGGGACTGCCGCATTCTTCCATCAGAGTTTTCGGAAATGACAAGATCATGCTGGCGGTTTCTGAGACGCCAATCTCTACTGAAATAATCTATCAAGTCATGGATATGTTGATTGAGTGGGGAAGGAGCAAGAAGGTCAAGCTGATGGTTTCGCTAAGCGGCATGCCTATCGAAGATAGACAAGATGCAAAGGAGCTGAAGGTTTTTGCTGCCGCGTCAAGTCCAGAGACGCTTAAGACTGTTCAGGACAGAGGCATTGAGGCGTTGATGGAAGGTTACATGGTGGGACCTCAGGCGATCATGCTGATGCGCGCTTCGCAAATTGGCATACCAGCTATCACGTTGATGTCGCAGTGTTTCCTGAATTATCCTGATCCAGAATCAGCGGCAGAAGTGCTGAAAGGTTTAGCCACCATGACAGGTATAAAAGTAGACATTGCAAAGCTTCTTGAGAAGGGCGAGGAGATTCGTCTGAAAGCCAGAGACGTGATGCAGCGGACTCAGCAAGAGATGTCCAAGATGAAGAAGAGTCAGGAGTACGACTTGCCCGTATACGTGTCATAGAGGAGGATGGCAAGAATGGCACTTAGGAAAAAGGAGCGTTCCTTCTTTGACCTGATGGATACATATTTTGAGGGCCTGGAGGAAGAGTTCGACAGATGGAGAGAATCCATCATGGATATGCCAAGCTGGAATGAAAAAACCTGTGCGATGAGACCTTTGAGCGACATGAAGGTTACAGCTAGAGAGGTGGTTATGACAGTGGACTTGCCTTTGACTCTAGAAAGCAGCGTTCAGGTTAAGCCGCTAGATGAGAGGACGTTAGAGATCTCCGCCGAGATGAAGCGGAAAATACAGTTCAAAGAACTAGGCGCAACCCACCGGAAAGGCGAGTTCCACAAGCTGCACTGCCACAAGCGCATTCCAGTGCTCGTCGACATGGACAAGATACACGTCAGCTACAAAAAGGGAATACTTGAAGTGCACATACCCCGCAAACATGAACGTTGAGAAGAGAGTATCAGAGCAGAATGTTGAAGCCTCAGCCCCATCATATTTAGATTCGTCACGTTTCAGACGGCTCTTCTTGCATCATTGGCTCCAAGTATGTTATAGCTAGACGCTGGGATAAACCTTGATGGAAAGTCTTTTAACGACAAGTTATGCTAACTCTTGAGACAACCACAATGGGTGATGACAGATGCCTGGAGAAAAAGCCATCCAAATCGCTACGTTTGTCCTCATACTAATAGGCTTATGCTCGTTATCCGCATGGATAAGCTATGCTTACTTGAAAGACCTGATATTGCAGATAGCAGCTGTGGCCTTAAGCTGGGGAGTAACCCTTCTCGTCTTGTACGTGGGCTTCAGGGCACTCCACTGGGACTGGTGGAGCTAGACCTCTAACAGCAGCAACCAAGCAGGTTACATGTTCATTAGGGTTCAGATACCCGCTGGTCAACATGCCATTACTGCTTTGTTCAGAACTTTCCGTTCTAGGCTATTTGCATATATGATTTGTGACCCTTATCGTTTTGTATTTTGCCAGTAGAGGAACTGCAGGGTCGGCGGGGTCAAGAACGAAAGACAGAAAGTTGCATCCGTAGTTGTGCGCTGAGCAAGGATAATGCCTTATCAAATCCTCAATCAGATTTGTCTCCCCGACGAAGGCGTTTCTCCTTAGAAAAACGAGATGGGGAACTAGCATTCTACGGAAATCGTTCAACACTGCAACCCTTAGGCCCTTGGGCGCACTAGAACTTGGTAGCTAGAGCATTATCCCTATTGGACTTAGGCTAGTCGTCTACTCACGATTGTCTGGTGGTTAGGTCAATCGCTGTAGCAACTGTGGCCTTGCAGAGCCTAGCCAAGAAATCAAAATCCAGTTTGTCAATAGTGTCAGCCTGAGTGTGATAGTAAGGATTTCGAAGCTCCGCTGTGTCCGTCAGGAATATCGCAGGAATTCCAGCCCGCCAAAAAGGTGCGTGATCCGATCTAACCAAGTCGAACATAACTTGAGTAATCATCGCGTACCCAAGAGGAACTTGAACACTAACAAATGGAAGACCGACTGAGCCAAGCTTGCATTGAGTACAGAAAGACTGAAGCAGTCTGCCAGAGTTCACGTCTCCGACGACCGCTAGGAAATTGCCAACGGTGGCATCTTTCACATTGTACATCTGAAACATGTTTGGATCAATGCCTTTCGGAAGAGCCTGCGAGTGTTCCTTGTTGGAAGTGTATCCTACGGTGTCAAGACATATTACGCCAGACAATTTCTTCCTAGTTCGGAGAGCGTCCTCAACCCATGAGCCACTGCCTATAACTGCGGTCTTGCCAGCCCATGATGTAAGAGTTATTTCCTTTGACAACTTCTCCACTTCTTCTACATACTTGGTTTCGGATTCGCTCATTTGATCCGCGAATTGACTTTTGAATTCAGAAATAACTTGAATAGGATTTTTGCCCGCTGCATAGCCATGAGCGTGGAATTCGTTGAGCTGCTTCATTATTCTTTGGGTATGCGCGCTAGTGTAACGGTTGTGTTTGTCTGTCAATCCAAAACCTTGGGCAATCTTTCTCAGCCTCAAAACTCGAGCTGGATTCAGCTCTTCTAAAGTGAAGCTAACAAAACGGACGTTGCGGACGGTCTTCTCCTGTGCAAGAACCCGAGCCGCTTCAAGCATCACAGCCACTGCAGACCCGTTATCGTCAGCCCCTGGACAGCCATATTGCGTATCGTAATGCGATACAACGAGCAACTCTGGACCGTCTCCGGTTCCGAGTGAGCCTTCAATGTTTCGGAATGTACTATCAAAACCTTCAACTTTGAAGTTATGCTCAATCACAGCGAGCCCATATTGCTCAAACCTTGTATGAATATAATCTGCGGTTTCATTCAGCCTTTGAGGCGTGTCAATAGGGTGCCTGACCCCTTCGATTTTGAGGACATGTTCATAGATCCTCTCAGTTTCAATCTGGCCCACAATCTTGGTAAGATTCAACAGATTCAGCCCCACTCTGTAGTGTCAAGAAAAGAACTATTCAAAAAAAGCAGCAGTAACCACGCTACTCGAGTACTAGGCCTATGACAATTTCGTCGTGATACCTTCCATCATCTCCAAATACGAGTCTCTCATAACGCCTTATACGTTGAAACCAGACTCCTCGTACAGATGAATCGCGGGCTTACTGTCAGCTACAACGTGCATGCTAATCCTAGCGCGCGTCAGGATCAAGCTTTGCCTCTATTTTACTCTAACAATTTTCACTTTGCCTAAGATTCTCCAGTACTCAACTTCGACTCCGGCAGAGATCTTGGATTTCAATTCCTCTTCAGCAGGGTATGGGGCGTCCAAGTATTCGTAGTTCTCCATGTCCATTATTTGAACTCCATTTGGATTAACCGAGAAAATCTGCCCTGTCCTCTTGTCGATTATCGGGACTTCAGTGTTCAAATCCACGGGTTTGACAAAGCTTCGCTTGACCCCATCGAAAACGCCTATTGCTGTAATTCTGGCCTTCGCAGAACCGTGCTTTCCAGGCTTGGACTTGACTATGTCAACAATGTGGCAAGGCTCACTATCAATAATCATGTAACCGCCGACTTTCAGACTACCAACGTCAACCGGCTTGCTCATGCAATCACCTGTTTACTACGGTTTTATACAGAGCAATTTTAAACAACATCCATATATAGCTTAAGGTGCGGCTACTAAACTAAAGGTGAAAACCCTGTTCAAAAGCGTTGGCATAGTCGCTCGCTATGACAAGAAAAGAGCATTAAGACTCACTGAAGACCTAGCCGAATACTTGAAAGCCAAAGGCGTGAAAGTCTACATAGAAGATACACTAGCCAAGAAGGTCAACGAGAAAATTCAAACTATCCCACTGGAGCGAATGAAAACCGACCTAATAATAACCATAGGCGGAGACGGCACAATCCTAAGAACATGCACCGCAATCCCCAAGCCTGAACCGCCTATACTTGCCATAAACATGGGAATACGGGGTTTTCTCACCGAAGTCGAACCGAAAAACGCTTTCAAAGCGTTGGATAAATGCCTAAATGGCGACCACCAGATCGAAAAGTGCATGAAACTCACAGCAAGAGCTGACGAAACGAGATTTGCAGACGCACTAAACGAAGTCCTTATTACTCACGATGAACCAGCGAAGCTGCTCTACACACGAATCTTGAAGGACAAGGAAGCGATCCTAACCTGTCAAGCAGATTCGCTACTGATATCCACACAAACGGGTTCTACGGGATATTCACTATCGGCAGGAGGACCAGTCCTAGATCCAAGCGTAAGTGCATTCGTTCTGACGCCTATATGCCCCCTAACCGATTTTCACCCCATCGTTTTCCCAGCTGACTCGAGTCTCACAGTTGAAGTTCTGAGACCAAGAAGAATGCTCATTCTAGTTGACGGGCAGCACAATCGAATCATAAGATCCAAGCGCCCAAGCATAACCGTAACACGCTCTGAGCACGAAACCTCCTTTGTCCGATTCGGGGAAGACTTCTACCACCGCCTGCAAAGCAGACTCCTCTTCAAAGGAACGAGGTGAAAGAACCCACGGACGGCGCATCGAAGAAAGTCACCGTGCTGGACACCTCCGCCTTCATAGCTGGTTTTGACCCGTTCTCAATATGCGAGGAACACTACACCACGCCACTGGTTAGGGAAGAGCTATCTGGAAGATCCATGTCAAGCGTCAGACTCAACACTGCGGTAGAAAGTGGAAGATTAAGAATCAAAACACCAGAAACAAGTTTCATGAACAAAGTCAAATCCTCTGCAATATCCGTAGGCGACAAGTTCTTTCTATCCGAAACTGACCTGCAGCTTTTAGCACTAGCTTTAGAACTCAAAACACGAGGCTATTCACCCTTGATCATCACGGATGATTACTCAATCCAGAATGTTGCGAATCGACTAGGCATTGATTTTGCCGCCTTGGCCACTTTCGGCATACGTCGCCAGCTAGAATGGATAAGATACTGTCCCGCGTGTCACAGAAGATACCCAGCGGACTACAAGTTCAGAACATGCGAAGTGTGCGGCACGGAACTGAAAAGGAAACCGCAAAGGAAAACCGAATTGCAAAACAGCACCTCTACAAAAACATAAAGCAGAAAACACACGCGCGCCATGCCATTGATCGGGTTTTCGATACTTTTGGGTTTCACATCTTCCCAAGCAATGTTCGCGGACTTTATACGAATAAGCCAGGTGGAAAGGTCACGGGTTCAGTGAACTTCTTCGCCTGCATCTTCACGGCTCTAGGCGGAGTGATCGGCGGAGTGCTATACGATATGGTCTCTCCTCAGCTCCCCTTCATTTTGTCAGCAATTCTAGCAATACCACCGGCGCTCATAGTAATAATGCACGTGCACGAACCAAGACCTGAAGACAGAGAAGCTCAGCCTTTTTCAAACTTCAGATCTCATCGCTGTCGCGCTTGCTGAAATACACGATATCGTCATGCTCAACGTAGCCGCATTCTTTGAACAACTCTTTAGACACAGAGTTGTCGTAATCAATTAGGACGCAGAAGAGCCTAACGCCGTGTCTCCTCAATGTCTTCTCACACTCAGCAATCAGAGCCCTGGCAACACCGCGACGTCTACAATCTGGGTCAACGGCTAAGCGGTTAATCCAGCCTTTGCGCCCTTCGCATGTTAGGATTGCCACACCAATCAGGTCGTTATTTTGGTAGATTCCCAGAAAAAAGTCAGGGGCTGCCACGATCTGAGTAGCCATTGCCTCTCTGCTGTCTCGACCTTTCGGTTTGAATGGCAGCTTCGCCCTTGATCAAAGTTCGGTTGCTTTATCGTAATCGTCGAGCGTTAGCCTACGGATTTTCATGTTGACACATTGAGCGAGGCTTACTTCTCCCTTTCGACTTCTTTTGTCACGTCCAGTATTATGTCCAAGGCAGCGTCTACAAGCTCTTGGTTAATGATTATCGGCGGCGCGATCCTTATCGTTGAGGCTCCACAAGTTATGACATTGACTCCTCTCTTCCATGAACGTGTCATAATTTCGTTGACTTTCTCCGATGCTGGTTTCTTGCTCTCCTTGTCCTCGACGATTTCCATGCCTATCATCAAACCTTTCCCGCGCACATCTCCAACGATTTCACTTTGGTCCTGAAACTCCTGAAGCCTCTTCATAATGTGAGCGCCCTGTTTGGCAGCATTCTCCAAGAGCCTTTCTTCCTTTATCACGTTGATCACAGCCAATGCTGCTACACAGGAGACAGGATTACCTCCGAAAGTGCTAGCATGCGCGCCCGGCGTCCAGTCCATAACCTTTGCACTCGCGATCGTCGCGCCAAGGGGCATTCCTGACGCGAGCGCCTTCGAAGTGCACAGAATGTCTGGTTCGACGCCCCAGTGTTCAATTGCAAACCACTTCCCACTTCTGCCCATGCCCGACTGAACCTCATCAACTATGAACAATATGCCATACTTCTCGGCAAGCTTCTTCAATCGCTGATGGTATTCAGGCGGCGGCACAACGTATCCGCCCTCGCCTTGAATGGGCTCAATAAGTATTGCAGCTACATCTTCGGGCGGAACATACTTCTGCAGAACATGTTCCTCAATGAAGTCCACGCACCAATAGTGGCAATCAGGGTAGGTCAGCTTGAATGGGCAACGATAGCAATAGGCGTAAGGCACATGGGTGACGCCGGGCATCAGGGGGAAGAAATAACGCCTTTGGGCAGGTTTACTTGAGGTAAAGGACAAGGCGCCCACAGTACGTCCGTGAAACGCACCTATGAAGGCTATGAATAGTTGCCTTCGACTGTGCCATTTCGCGATCTTGACCGCCGCCTCAACAGCTTCAGCGCCGCTGTTGCCAAAGTATGCTTTCTTCTCGAACTTCCCAGGGGTTATCTTGGTCATCTCTTCCGCGAGATCTAATACTTCCTTGTAGTAGAAGTCAGTGTTTGAATAGTGCAAGAAGCGATCGCACTGATTCTTTATAGCACTAATAACTTTCGGATGATTGTGACCGACGTTCATACAGACAAGACCAGAATTGAAGTCAATGTACTCATTTCCGTCAACATCTGTTATTATGCAGCCCTTGCCAGATTCAACAGCCAATGGGTAAAAGCGTCCATATGAAGGCGAGATCAAGCGTTCGTCCCTTTTGACTATTTCCCTTGCTTTTGGTCCTGGTGGGGCAACGACAATATGAGGATACTTACCCATCTTTCATCACCGAAGTGATTTTAACGTTTAGAAAAGGGGGTTTTATATAGCTACCTATGTCTCACAAAAGAAACAGAACATGAAAGACTAGATCGAGAACTAACGATATCTAAACGAAACCCCGTTCAGCAATGGCTATTTCGGATCGTACAGGAAAGATAAGCACTTTACGGCTTGGACAACGTTATCTCAAGGGCCGAGACGTTCGATTTTCTACCACCTTCTCTCTCGACTTCCTCTGTACACATGTGAATGTCTTCAAGCTGTACATCCTTCAGAAATGCTCGTCTCAGTAGTTCAACCGTGTCGACGGCTCTACAGATTGACCGCCCTCTGGCTTTAACAACGACCTTGCCCGAACCAGAGTTGAAGAAAGTCAGGCATGCAACTACATAGTTCATCACTGGCTTCTTTCCAATGTAGACTGTGTTGTCACTTACAGTCGTTGTTCGTGGAGGTTTTGGTGCTTTTTCCTTCTTTGGCTTCTCTTCTGACATGTTCTCATCCCTTCTGTTGATCCATCAGGAAGCACTGTTGGCAGATTATACGGTCTGGTCTGAGACTCTTATATGTTTCCGTGTAGTGAGACATCAGACGTACTACTTGGATTTATGTTTCGCCATTCTATGATGAAGCTAACTTGTTTGTTTTTTCATCTTTTGCATGGCGAACTTTATGCCTTCTTCAAAAGCGCGTACATTAGTTTCAAAAAGATCAAGTTTCTTTCCGAACAGTTCCCTCAGACCGTCAACAATGCTTTCCTTAGTAACAACTTTTGTAAGAGCAACGTAAGCCCCAAGCATAACCATATTAGCCGCCTTCTCGGAACCAGAGGAAACGGCAATCTCGCTTGCAGGAACAGCCAAGAACTTGATGTCCTTTCTCGTAATTGGCCGATTGATGAGCGAACTACTGAGAAGCAATAAGCCACTGCTTTGCAGTCGGGGTTCAAAGACTTCCATAGATGGGTTGCTCATTACAATTGCCGAGTGAGGATGAAGCGTCTGCGGCGAGCCAATCTCTTCACTAGAAACAACGACTGTACAGTTTGCAGTTCCGCCCCGCATTTCAGGTCCATAGGACGGGATCCAAGTCACATGTTTACCTTCCTTCATTGCACTATAAGCCAAGAGTTTCCCAATAAACATCAGACCCTGACCACCAAAACCAGCCATCACAATGTCTTCGTAGAAAAATTTCCGCTCCATTTGAGCCACGTTCAACCCTCCTTAGGAACTTTGAACTCGCCCAATGGATAGTACGAGGCCATTTTCTCGTCAACCCATTTTATTGATTCAACAGGCGCCATGTGCCAGTTCGTAGGACACTGAGACAAGACCTCCACAAGAGAAAAGCCTAAGCGTTTGATCTGGGTCTCAAAAGCCTTCTTGATCGCTCTTTTAGTTTGAATCACGTTCTTCGGATTGCTCACACTTGTCCTTGCCACATATGCGGTCCCCTCAAGGGTAGCTAACATTTCGCATATTCTAATAGGATATCCAGCCCTATCAGCGGCTCTGCCATCAGGGGTAGTTGTAGTCTTCTGCCCAATAAGCGTGGTAGGGGCCATCTGGCCTGCAGTCATTCCGTAAATGGCATTGTTAACAAAGACCGTCGTGATCCTCTCTCCACGAGCGGCTGCATGGACTATCTCAGCTGTACCTATGGCGGCAAGGTCTCCGTCGCCTTGATAAGTGAACACGATCAGTTCTGGGTGGACGCGTTTGCAGCCTGTAGCGATTGCTGGCGCACGCCCGTGTGCTGCCTCATAAGAGTCCAGATTGAAGTAGTTGTAAAGCAGAACAGCACATCCCACAGGAGCTACAACCACGGTTTTCTCACGAACATCGAGTTCAGCAATCACCTCTGCGATCAGCCTATGGATGATCCCATGGCCACATCCTGGACAATAATGCGTACTTGCTGAAGTAAGTGTCTTGGATCTTTCAAAAACTACTTCCATGCCTATTGTGTCTCCTTGGCAATCTTCTCCACTTGCCCAGCGATTTCTTCGTAGTTTGGGACAATTCCCCCTACCCTACCGTAGAAATTGATCCTGCTCTTGCCACAGATTCCCAGCCTCACATCTTCGATCATTTGGCCCATGCTCATCTCAACCACCAAGAAATCTTTCACTCTTTCTGCCATCTGAGAAAAAACCTGATAAGGAAACGGCCAGAGTGATATTGGCCTCAGTAGCCCAACCTTTAGCCCTTTTTCTCGAAGCAGCTTTATGGCCGTTTTTGCAATACGCGCAACAGTTCCATATGCTGCAATCACTATATCAGCGTCTTCGGTCAAGTAAGACTCAAAGCGCACTTCATTCTTGGCCGCTTCCCGAAGCTTGCTGGCAATTGCTAGATTGCGCTTCTCCAAAATCAAGGGATCGAGGTAGAGCGTTTTTATCAGGTTTCGCGATCTACTCGGAGTACCAGTGAGGGCCCAGTCCTTTTTCGAAGCAACGGATGCCTTCTCAATCGGCTCGAACTCGATTGGCTCCATCATCTGCCCGATGTTACCATCTCCCAAAATCATGACGGGGTTGCGATACCTGTCTGCGAGGTCAAAAGCTAGGTTCGTAAGGTTTGCTGCTTCTTGCCCTGTTGAAGGAGCTAACACGAGCAAATGATAGTCGCCATGACCTCCACCCTTTGTTGCTTGAAAATAGTCTGATTGCGAGGGTTGAATCCCGCCAAGCCCTGGGCCTCCGCGCATCATATTCACTATAACACAGGGAAGCTCTGCTGCGGCGATGTAAGAAATGCCCTCTTGCATGAGACTGATCCCCGGGCTTGAAGAGGAAGTCATTACTCTTGCACCTGCGCCAGATGCGCCAAATACCATGTATATCGCGGCAATTTCACTCTCAGCTTGCAGGAAAGTCCCACCGACCTCGGGAAGACGCCACGACATGTATTCGCCAATCTCGTTCTGAGGCGTTATCGGGTAGCCGAAGTAGTATCTGCATCCTGCTTGGATTGCTGCTTCGGCTATTGCCTCATTTCCAGCCATGAATCTCTTCTCGGTCATTTCTTAGTCACGCTCGCCCTTCTTTCTCTATAAACGGTGATTGCTACGTCCGGACAGATCAACGCACAAAGAGTACATCCTGAACACTTACCGTCTGGATCATAAAACTCCGCAGAATGATAACCCTTCTTGCTAACATGCTTCGCTACTCGAATGATTTTCTGTGGGCACACGCTAATACAAAGCATGCACCCCTTACAGAATTCTTCATTTACCTCGATCTTGCCCATTTCTCTTTCTCACCATACTTCCAATCCTTCACAGTAATCCTTCCCCAACACTTCTCGAGGGAGCCTCTGAGCAAAGCTTTGGCTCAAATGGTATGTCTAAAAAAACCACCATATTAATATTGGGCTAAACAAGCAACAAAAACAACATCAGAAGAAGCCCACTCACAACAGATGTCGGAACAATTGCTTTTCTTGCTTCGCTCAAACCTCTATCGGTCAGCAGAGACAATGTTTCCAGCCTTTCTTCCCCGATAACCTTCACGTTGGAGACTGTTATGCTACGACATCCTGCCTTTACAGGCTCCAAGTTGGATAGTGCAACGAGCGCTGTTTCCTTGATGTACTCGATCAGCTTAGTATGATCTGCGGCCGCGCCTATCGGATTGTACCCTCGCTTACCCAGAATTAAAGCATTCACCGAGTGCGTGTCTGAAGTATATAACTCGCCAGTGTCAAAGCCAATAGAATGCAAAGCTGAAAGAATCTCTTCACGAAGCCCGGAAACCATATTGTTACCATCAATAACTACGTAGACAGTCTTCTGGTCGCCAACTTTTACTACAACAGTCGTTATGCCCCCAGCACCCATGCCTTCTCTGAGACCGAACTCCTTCGGCAGGACCGTTGCAGCACCGACCTCAAAGAGGAGGCGTCTCACAGAAACTGCCTTCTTCAAACAGTCAACTGCAACCGCTCGCAAGGAATCCAAAGCACTGTCTGGCGTATCATTCACTTCTTCGATGCTATTGTGAGCATTCACTACCGCACAGCAAGTCAGTCCAAGCTCTTTCGCTTCCTGTCGGACAAGCAACCCTAGTTCCTGAGGAAAGTCCTCGGTCGTCTTAGGTGCCAGAGTAAAAGACAGAAAGCCAAAATCGCCGAAGATCTGACAACATGCCGTAGCTAAACCGTTGGTCACTGAAACAAAAGGAGAAGCTTTGGCGTTGGAAGCCCTGAAGTTCATCGCCTCAGCAACATGTTTCACTATTTTCTGGTTTTGGGCTTGCGAAGCCAAATCAAGCTCATGGCCAAATAGACCGTGGGGGACGCACGTAACACACTCGAATTCCTTTTCTAAACTGGACTTAAGGAGCGAAGGCAGAACACTACTTCCTACGTTCTTGAATGGGCCAGGATGAACAGATGGAATAATGATAGCTGCCTTGGTTTTCGAGGAGTCGAACTTTATTAACGAAAGCTCAACGTTCTGATCTTTGCTCAGTTTTTCCAGAAGCCCTTCAAAAGGTCCGGTCAAACCGACTATCCAGTTGAGGAGAAAAGCTCTAAATAGAGACAGAGAAGGAACGCCGAGAGACTGTTTGCCCACGCGATCAATAAATAGAAGGAAAGTATAGCTTGCAATTATGCTTACTACCAGCGCGAATATAAAGAACACATACATCTGGAAACTGAGTGGATAGCCAATTCTAGTCCAGATAATCAAGAAGGGAACCATACCAGAGAATGGCTGGAGAATTGATGGCCACACGAGCCGCTTGTAGCCCATAGAAGAAGTCGAATTGAAAACTATTAGACGGAAAATCAGCACAGCTGAGAGACCTAACAAGCAGAGCCTGACCCACCATGACTGGTTCGAAGAGAACGCTGCAACGGCATCGCCCATAAGAATAAAGAAGAACCATAGACCCGAGGAAAACAAGGACAGGGTCGCCGTTCTTCTCAAATTATATATCTCGTCTTGCCAGAGCAACAACCTACTTGTCGTATAGTCAATTATCAGGTTTACAAGAAGAAGCGAAATCCCCAGAACGAAACCGTTGACAACCCCCTCGACATTAGAGAAGAGCAAGACAACAGCAGCTAATCCACCACCTACGTTGATCAGTGCTTCAAGCAGAACCACTTTCTGATATGATGGAAGTTTGAACAGCGAAGCATAGTGCTTGATTGCCAGGTCCATGGATTGTTTCAATGACGCAGTTGCCATGCTTCCACATTCTTGAATGGATTTTCTAAGAGAGAAAACCAGACATATTAAAGTGTTGTAGAAACAAGCATTGAGAGTCGTGGAGGGTTGAAACATCTTCCAAGCAATCGCAGTGGACGATGTCTGCCGGATTTTGATGTAAAGATGACTGCAAAGGCAGCTAACGGTTTGCAGTTCCAGCGAACGGCAACGTAAGAGACAATATAGCTTATTAAGGGCAAGTGTTTTATCCTTAAAGTGATTAATAGTAGGGTTTTGCGAGCATTATGCCAGAGCAAGGTATACCGCCATCGATATTTCACATGCTCGAAAGGAATGTGGGCAAAGAGATACGGATAATCTTAGACCCTGCCTACGGTTTCGAAGGAACGCTGGTGGCTATTACTCTTGAACCTCCTGGAATATGGCTTTCAGATGCAGAAGCGGTTATTCTCCGCGCAACCATCGCCCAACCTATCCCACAAGTTGCGGCCAGAGAAGAAAGAAGCGAAATATTCGTAAACCTCAACTCTGTTCAAAGAATAGAAGTACTACATCCGCCCGCAGCAAGGCGTTAGAAGCTTAAGCTCTGAAGAACACCTGTGCTAGTACACACACGATTATCAAAGCTATGGAGGCTGCAATAAGAAGCTCAGGTCTGACCTTGATGCCTTCAGTTTCCTCCTCAAAGAATCGCAACAAACCTGCGCTCGCGGCTGGCATTGGAGCAGTGCCTTCCTTCTTCTTTTTCTTGCTCATTGAGAGCCACCATCAAACGTTAGCTAGTTTCTAAGAGTACCTCCATTATTAATGTTGTGCCCTTTCGAAAGTTTTTATTTCTGGAAGATGGTTAGAGTGATGCAAAGGCGCTACGATTATGAGCACTCCACGAGAGGAATATGATCACACGTTTAATCTTCTGCAGCAACATCACAAATGGTTTCAAGAGAGCATCCCGCTCATTGCAAGCGAAAACATCCCAAGCCCTGCCGTCCGCGAAGCAACCACAACGGATTTTGGAAACCGGTATGCCGAAGGCTGGCCAGGCGAACGTGTCTATGCAGGCTGCCGCTTCATAGATCAAGTGGAGTTCAAGTGCATTGGACTCATGAAAAGACTCTACGACGCCGAGTTCGTAGATGTTCGCCCCATCTCAGGAGTCGTGGCAAATCTAGCAGTCTACACAGCCTTCACCGAACCAGGCGACACCTTGTTAGCCTTGTCTATCCCTTGCGGCGGACATATCACTTCTGGCAAGAAGGAACTTGGAGGCACAGCAGGCGCAGTTAAAGGTTTGGTTGTTGAATACTTGCCTTTGGATTACAAGGAACTGAACGTCGACGTGGACAAGGCTAAAGTCAAGATGCAGGAGCTTGCTGCAAAAGGCAAACCGCCAAAATTCGTCATGTTCGGCGCAAGTGTTTTTCCATTCCCGCATCCAGTCAAAGAACTGGTTGAAACCGTCCATTCAGTAGGCGCAACAGCAGGATACGACGCCGCACACGTTGCAGGACTGATTGCAGGCGGACAATTCCAAGACCCACTTCGAGAAGGCGCAGATGTCGTGAGCATGAGCACGCACAAGACGTTTTTTGGACCTCAGCACGGCGGAATTCTATCATGGGATAAGAATGCCGAGAAATTGAAGAAAGCAACGTTTCCTGGTATGGTGAGCAACCACCACTTACATTCAGTTGCCGGACTAACGATTGCTTGTGCCGAGATGCTAGAATTCGGAAAGGAATACACAGCTCAAATAGTGAAGAACGCCAAAGCATTAGCCCAAGCCCTCTATGAAAAAGGGTTCAACGTTTTAGCTGAGCATAAAGGGTTCACGCAGTCACACGTGATCTTGATAGACATCACAAAATATGGCGACGGAGGCACGATCGAGGAGACTCTGGAAAAGGCAAATGTGATAATCAACAGAAACCTGTTGCCATGGGATATCAAGGAGGGCAGACACTTCATGCATCCAGGAGGCATAAGGATGGGCGTGTCAGAAATCACGAGGCTGGGAATGAAGGAGTCAGAGATGAAAGAGATCGCTGAATTCGTCAAGCGTGTGGTAATCGCAAAGGAACCAGTGGAGAAAGTCGCGGCTGACGTGGCGGAGTTCAGAAAGGACTATCAGAAAGTGCACTACTGCTTTGAGAACACCACAGAAGCCTACAAGTACATTAGAATACGCTAAAGAGAACACGTATGAAAGCCCTTGGATTAGCGTTCAGTGCAAGAAAGAAGGGCAACTGCGTTAATTGCGCAGAATATGTTTTGGCGAAGCTGAAAGATCAAGGATTTGAAACTGAGGTCATCAATGCGTATGATTGCGACATGAAGCCGTGCAGCCACTGCAATTACGAATGCTTTGCTGAAAAACTGAGAAGCAAGAACGAAGAATGCCCAATCAAGGATGATGTTCCAACAATCTATGCTAAGATGAAGGATGCGGATGTCATTGTCCTTGCTGTTCCAACTTACAGCGGAAAAGCCGCAAGCTTATACTCCGCTTTCACTGAAAGGGCGCAGGGAATAATAAAGGATTATGAGGAATTCAAGAACACGATATTAAACAAAATCATAGCCCTAATCGTGATAGGAAATATCCCGGCGGGCGGCGACTTAGCATATCACACCTTGATTCTGGACCACCATGACTGCAAGTATCCTCCAGCATCGATACTGCTGCAGTCTGTCGAATACGGTCAAAGCTCCATACTTGGAACCCTAGTTGAGGATAAAAGAGTCAAAGACAGACTTGACGATTTAGTGAATTTGATACTTGACGACTGGAAAAACAAACAACAACACGATGAACTACTCTCAGATAGCTGAACCAGAAACCTTCTTGCGAACGCTTTTTCTAGAAGGCGAAGAAATCATAAAACGTTATCTGTAGCTTTGACTGTAAATGTCATAGGGATTATGTGACATCTAGAATGTACGTTCGCCTTCTGTGCGTGACTTGCATACTCGTCTACTTTCTTGCACAGGCAAACGCAATCGTTTCAAGTCATAACTGTTTGAACGTTACTGCCAAATGGAAGAACGAACCCAACTTGAATGACGTCAGCACCATTTTTGTTCCCGATAATTATACCACAATTCAGGCTGCCATTTACGCTGCAGAAGCGGGAGATACTATTAGAGTTCGAAACGGGACTTATTATGAGAATATACAGGTGAATCAAACGGTCAAGCTCATCGGAGAAGACTTGCCGACGATCTGCGGGGATTCGGTGGGCATGTGGGGAGCCCCAACGGCAGACATACGCGTCGAGAACGTGACAATCTGCGGCTTCATAATACGACACTATTACAAAATCAACGAACGAGATAGAGGGATATCGCTCGGTAACAGATGCAACATAACAGGAAACATCGTGTGCCACAACATAAGAGGCGTCTATGCAGGTTCCTATAACGTCATCAGGAGGAATCTTGTTGAGGATAATGGCGTTGGTTTAACAATTGATGGTATTTCTGACACTATTGCCGACAACATCATTATTGCGAATGGAGATGGAACCGAAATCCACGGTACCCACATTCTGCTAAACAATACGATAGCCAACAATACAGAATTTGGCTTACAATTCAGCGCATGGAACTCAATGCTGAGAAACAACACTATGACTGGCAACGGATACAACTTTATGATGTGGGAAAGCATTCTCTCACAACAGATCAACGACATTGACACTTCAAATACTGTCAACGGCAAGCCAATATACTATTGGATCAACCAATCCGAAAAAACCGTTCCATCCGACGCAGGATACATCGCCATCATAAACTCCACAAACATCACGGTAGACAGCTTAAACCTTGAACAAAACGGTCAAGGTGTTCTTATCTCCTACTCTTCAAACATCACAGTCAAAAACTGCAATCTCACTAACAATTGGTTCGGCGTCCGCATCGGATATTCCAACAACGTAAACCTCCACCATAACAATTTCATCAACAACTTCTACCAAGGCGAAACAATTGGTACATATTCATGGGATAATGGCTACCCTTCTGGAGGAAACTACTGGAACGATTACAACGGAACAGACCTCTCCAGCGGCATGTACCAAAACGAAACTGGTAGCGACGGCATAACAGATGCCGCATACTTAATCGACGTAAACAACCAAGACAACTACCCTCTGGCGGCTCCAATCAGCATTTTTGACGTTGGCAATTGGAACGGCACGGATTACAATGTTCACGTAAGCAGTAACTCAACAGTTTCAAGCTTTAGCCTGAACGAAACAGAGAAAGCAATAAGGTTCAATGTCACAAGCGAAAACGGCTTAGGCTTCTGTCGAGTAACCATCCCTAACATTATAGTTCAAGACCTGTGGCAAGACAACTACACAGTGCTCGTTGATAATCAACCTCCACTGGAGACCAGAAACTGGACAGACTTGGAAAACACATACCTGTATTTCACCTATCAGTACTCACAACACGAAGTAACCATAATACCTGAAAACCCGTCCATAATACTTCTGATAGCATCTCTGACCCTTGCAGCAGCAACTGCGACACTGTTAAAGCGCAAGAAGAGAAGCCTCTCCGCTTGAATGAGAAGTTCAAGGTATATATAGAGGGGTCAAAATTCCGCCCAGAGCAACAGAGCAGTCATTTCCTCCCAAAACTGTTGGTTGAAAACGCTTCACGTTACTAGCTCTAGTAGTTGAATTTGCATCCAAACAATTCAGGTCCCTGCTTCCAAGCATAATCAGAAAAACACATAAACAACTGAACGTTCCCAAGCGTTCGAAAACCCAACTTATACATGAACCTAATCATCTCCACATTGCGCGCCACAGGCTCCACATTCAGAAACCTAATCTTCCTCTTACGAGCTTCAGAAACCACCTCTTCAACCAATCGCTTTCCAACTCCTTTGCCGCGATAATCCTTACTGACCACGATAGGCTCTATTTCCGCCTCAGCCTCCTCTACAATCAATCCAACAAGCCCTACAACTTTTGAAACATGCACCGCAACCCAAATATTGTCAGCACCAACCTTAGCCAAATGCTTATCAAAACAATCCTCGGGATGCTCTCCGCCAATCTTTGGATCCTGATAAATCTCCCTATGCTTCTCAGTCAACTCCCGCCACAAACAGCGACATGCTTCACGATCACTCTCCTGATATTTCCGAACATGAACAGACAACGCCATAATTGAAACCAAAACTCAATCTGTCACACCACATTTATTTGGCTGTTGCCAGCTCTCTTCATGAGGCAAGAAACTTGCAGATAAGCGATTTTCAACAAATGATGCGCAACCTATACTTTCATCGAGACTCCAAACGTGGCATCAAAGGAACCTACAACTGGCTTGTAGACGAAGTTCAAGAACTCGGCGAAGCCCTACAGAACAACGACAAACAAGCACTTGAAAACGAGTTTGCAGACGTCATCGCATGGCTGGCATCACTCGCAAACGTCACCAGCATCAACCTTGAAAAAGCAGCCCTCACCAAATACAACAACAAATGCCCAAAATGCCAAAGCATGCCCTGCAAATGCACCTTCTAGCTTGAACCCGTCAACCGTCTCTGACCCAAACCAGTGAGACACCAAACGTGCGGTCTACTGCCTTTCGCCTCAACCAAGCCTTCAGCAGCAAGCAACTTCAAATGATGAACCACCACACCATAATGCAAGTTAGCCTCGCTACCAATCGATTTCCCATAAGCAGAATGCCTCTCCAAAACATTCAACACCAGCGAACGCGCCCTAAGACCACGCTTAATGTTCTTTATCCGAGACAAGTAAGCATTAGGATGATAAGTCTCCTTAACCATGCCCATCAACCAACAATATTGTTGTCTAACTAGAAATATCTTCTCAAAACCATGAAGCCCAAGCCAGTCTGCAATTCCTTAATAGACAGTTCGAATCAACAAATAGAAACAGCAAAACGCCTTGAGGAGAGCTTCAATGTCAGAATTCGTCAAAGAAATCCCACTCACAAGAATCCGTCCCAGCAAACTAAACCCAAGACTAGAAATCAACATACAACGCCTCAACGAACTAGCAACCAGCATAAAAGAAATCGGCCTACTCGAGCCAATCGTACTCAGACCAATAGAAAACGATTTCGAAGTCGTAGTCGGCGAAAGACGCTACAGAGCATGCCAACAAGCTGGGCTCGAAAAGGTGCCAGCCATCGTAAGGCAATACAGCGACGAAGAAGTCGTCAAACTAAATCTAATCGAAAACGTCCAAAGAGAAGACTTGAGTGCAATCGAAAAGGGCAAAGTCTGCAAATATCTGCTAGATAACCACCCAGAGAAATATCCCTCACAAACAGTTCTTGCAAAAAAGATCGGCGTAAGCAATGACGCAATATCACTCTGGCTAAAGGCGGTCGAAGTAGTCCCACAAGAAGCCCAAAAATACGTTGCCCCCTCCACAATTTCAGGAGAGACTCCGAAAGGCAAAATCGACTACCTAACAGCTGTCGCAGTTGGACGCGCCGTGCAAGAACCTGAGAAACGAGTTGAAATGATCAGAAGACTCGCTGAAAGAAGACTCCCAATCAAAGAAAGAAAACAAGTAATCGAAAAGGCCGCCAAGGAACCTGAAAAGACAATCGAAGAAGTGTTTAGAGAAGTGGCCGAAGCTCCAGTCGAGCTAGCCTTCAGAGCCGCAGACATGAAACTGATCCTCGAAAGGAAGAAAACCCAATCCGGAAGACCCAACCCTCCAGACCCGAAAATAAAGGCAGGAAACACAGTCCACGCCATTGTCTCCGAACCTAGCTTCGCTGATCTACTCATCACATCAATCGAAAGAAAACGACTGAAGTACTTCGACGAAGAAGACGCAAAAAGAGAAGGAGCCGACACACTGGAAGAATTCAAAATCCATTGGAAAGAGACCTATGGCGGCTGGGACGAAGACCAATTCGCGTACGCAATCCATTTCGAAAGAGTAAAACCTTCTTCATAGAATAGAGCCAAAGTCGCGCCAGAATCGCCCAGACCTGAACCACTCTAGGCGAAGTCCGTGAGACTGAACTGCTTAGGCTTCTTACTATCAAATGTAGAAGCAATCTCCTCCTTCATCAACATTATCCTCTGCGCATAGTACTTCGGCAAGCGATACTTCTCAACCAGATGCTCAGCAGCCTTCATGTACTTCTCAATACCGCCCCGATAAACAGTCAACGTCAACTGCCCCCCACAGAAAGGACACTTGCCACGAAGAGGCAAACGGCGAAAACGCTTGTTGCACGACTTACACCTAAAAGCTTGCGTCGAGAAAGCCCGCAAATTTCCAGCCATGTCCTTCATGAAGTGCGTAGTCAAAACCTTCAAAGCTACTCTTCTGGCGTCCACAGCTTCAATCTTCTCGGCCAACTCAAGCTGACTGTTAAGCTTCTCAACCATCGTACCGAAAAGTTTGTACGAACTCTCGGAATTTCCCATGCTAACGTCCGACACGGGCACTGTGAAGTTGAAACCTTCAAACTGCGCTTCAGTGTCAAGCCTGTGGCCAATAAGATCAATAAGCTGGCTGGCCTGCCGTGCATCCGTCTTCTCCCACGTTTTCTCGTAGAACTCGACAGGATATGTCCCGGCAACATCAAAATCATGCGCTTGTCGCTGTACCTCCTTCGTATTGACGATTGGAATCAACAACATCGGCGCGTCCATTATCCCACCAATCTGTGCGGGCAAATATTCACGCGAGAAATTAAGCAAAGTGTCCAATGCGAGCATGACAGTGTCCTCATCCCCGTCACAGTCTCTTCTCTTAGCTGAATGCCATACAGGGTGAGCATAACAAAGGCTCAATCTTGTGAAACCAATCACTCGCCCCAAAACTCCCGCGCAAGTGTGCGGCGCCAGGCCCACGATCAGCTGTCCAACTATGTCTTCAACACGTTTGATACGATAGTAAGGCTCCAGCCCATAGACCTTCGTTAGCAGGTCATCAACAAAAGCAGCCTCGCGCACAAAGTAGTCTGCACATACGTCCGGTATAACAATGTCTTGGATTTTGAGTTCGCAAACCTGACTCGGATCAACAAGATTTGTACCGTCTATAGTATGAGTGTAACCAAGTTGATTGAGTTTTTCAACCGAAACGTTGATCTCAGCAGGTTTGAAGTGGGTCAAAGGAGCGTTTGTTGCATCAAAGCGCATTGTTCCATCCTTGTAGACGGATAAGTCGTACTTCGCTCGTAGCACTCCCTTTTCGACAATTTCTGGAATTCTTGTCTCATTCATCAAGCCCTTGACGCCCTTCAACATCCTAGGGATAGAGAGACCAAGACTGGTGTGAGCATCTTCGAGCATATCTCTGAAGTTTACAACCTGTTTCTGGTAAGATACTGCGGATACATTGCACGTTGGACATTTGTTTGCTTTCAAACTCTTTCCACAGCGAGGGCAGGCCCTTTCAAGAACGGTCTCGCAACCACAGGTCGAGCATTTCACCCTGAACGTGAAGGCCCCGCAATTAGGGCATTTGCGCTTCACCACCTCAACGAAGGTCGGTCCTTTCCTCGATGCCTCAACAAAATCTCTGTGAGAACCACCAGCCATTCCAACCGGGAAAAGCACGTGAACCATGGGCTTCATCTCACGACGTTTCGCTTTCTCAGGTCGTCCCATTCGCGCGCCAACAAGCGTGGGAGCCTTATCCCTAACTGGCACGCCAGAGAACAAGCTAATAGTCTCAAGAACGCCCGCCACAGGAACTTCATTCAACTCGCATTGATTGCCGTGTCCCAAGCAAAAGGCAAAGGCGTGAGCTTCTTCTCCACCGATGACAATCTTGCTGCCAGAAAGTTTATGCGGCAAGCACAAACTCTCCAAAGACTGTTTGACGCTTGTGTCCATTTCGCCGACAATCTCCGACACTAGGTCACCTTCACACTTAATCTCAGCTTTGAGAAGCCAAAGCTTCAACAGCTTAAGCTCTTCAACTGACGCTAGGTTTGACCAGAAGAAAGTAAAAGCTGGATGCAGGGGTATGTGCAGGTTGACAGACAAATCTGCTGCCTCCTTTGCACTAGGTTTAGCTGAAAAGGGGTCTTCCAAAAAAGCTTGAAGCCTCTCAGGAATAATCGCTGTCAACTTGGCGACGCTTTCAAGTTCGCCATCAAACTTTTCTGCAATGGCTTTTCGCAAATCTTCTACCCACCATTCCTCGACATAGCCAGAAGGAGCAAGAGGTTTGCTATTATACATGAAATCCCCGAAACTGATCAAAACGTCGCCAAGAGACAGAATCCTGTCGATGTTGCCTTTTATTGTGGCAAGGTTCTCAGCAGAAACACGAACAACCGAACAATCCTTTAGCCTAACAACGGGCGGCTCCACAGTGTCGACAGGAACCACAACGCAACCCTTCCCGGGTAGCTCCAAACGCATCTGTGTTCCCCCTGCGAGAAAACTTCCAAGTGTAACCATAGTCGCCGGGTGAACGCCAACTGCCGACAACCCTGTATTTCGCGCCCTTCCATATCTCAGACGGAAGCCTCCGCGCCTAGAGGGAAATGCAAAGATCGGACGTCCCGCAATCACATCATCCATGAATCCTGCAGATTCTTTCTCTGATTTCTTACGAAAATCCTTAAGCCAATCCCATCCTTGAATCCCCAGTTTTTCTATGACTGCCAATACCTTAGGAGCCCGTCCAATTATTCCGTCATTGACAACCCTCAATGCCCCACCTCGAACGCGGTTCGTTTCCACGCGTTGAAGATTTCGAAAAGACGAAACTTCCACAGGATCAGATTCGGTACCTGTAACTTCAACCGGGAGCCATTGAAGGGCTTTACGCAATTCCTCGTCTGTCACGTGGTATTGAAAGCGCGTCACAGTCCGCTGATATAGCCTTAATTCTTCAATGAAACGTGATATCTCGTCCTCATTGGGTTTGTAGCGATCCAGCCCGAGTAATCGTCGCACGAAATCCCCAACGACAAGCGTCAAAGCTTGATCGGTTCCACCAGCTGATCTCATGGGCCCTGCAAAATAGATTGCAAGATAGCGGGTCCGATCACTGTTTGTCTTAATCATCACTTTGGCAATTCCCTGCAGAGGCGCAGCGGTAAGACCTTCGGTGAAAATCGCAAGTGCTGCACGTATGGCCTGATCAGCAGCCACCTCAGCCTCCACGTGTCCGAACTTGCCATACACTATTTCCTCAGCGACTTTGAATGCCAATTCCTCACGCGGCAATTTTGCATTAAGGTCCCGAATGCTTTCGGCTATTCCCTTCGGCCCAACAAGCCCTTCTACAAGGTCAGCTAGGTCTTTCGCGATCTTACACTCAGGAACAAGTGCTGGATCAAGACCTTTGTCCCTTGCCTTCATCCCAATACCATATAATTGCGCAAGCCCCTTCTCTAAATCCTCCACATATTTCCGATACTCTTCGCTCATCTTGCAGTTCGTGCAATTTCCCCTCGCACAAACATTCGTTGCTTCCTGCAAGTTTATTTCTTTTTGTGAACACGGACCAATCAAAAAACCAGTTGACTGCCAGGCTTATTCCGTGTGGATTCTACATATAAAAATGTAGCCCATCCTTCCATCGGGCGACAAGTCGCCTTCTGGCAAGCGCCTTTTGTGGTCTTGCTCCTCTTTTCAACGCATTCTTTGCAGCTAGCAAGCAAGATTGGAAGGCCCATCACAGATGCCGCAGTCAAGGATCAAACCCTCTCCCAAGCCCACAAGGGTTGATCATGCATATCACGCTCACTGTAATGTGGCTCGAAGTCTGGCCAAGCATTTTATGAATCACCGGTTCCAAGAGCCTTCTCCAGCGCATTGAAGCAATTCTCAAAGGCTGCCAAACTGGCTTCTACAGTCTGCCGCGTTTCACGCCTTCAATAATATCTGAGACTCTACGCCTAACCTCGGCATTTTCAACAACGTTGCCAGTTACGATTATGTCTGCCCCCGCAGAAGCTGCAGCCAGTGCCTGTTCACTGGACCGTATGCCTCCTCCAACTACAAGAGGTATGTTGACACAATGTTTGACGACGCGAATCATTTCGGCAGGAACTGGCATTCTCGCGCCAGAACCAGCTTCCAAGTACATGAAACGCATACCCAAATACTGTCCCGCCAACGCATGCGCTGCTGCAAGCTCTGGCTTATCGTACGGAATTGCAACTGCCTTCCCGACAATGCCAGCTGTGCATCCCTCACCAACGATTATGTACCCAAGCGGTATCGGCTCCAAGCGGTATTTCCGTACAAGAGGCGCTCCTAGAACCTGAGCACCCATTATGAAGTATGGATCAGCAGAGTTCAGCAAGGACATGAACCACATGGCGTCAGCATAGCGACTTATGCCGCTCACGTTATTTGGGAAAAGAATCACAGGTATTTCCACTGTACGTTTGACAACCCTAACGATGTTGTCCAAGTGCGTTCCTGAAACAAAAGTAGATCCACCAATCATTACTGCTGAAGTCCCACCAGCCACGGCTTTCCCTATGATTCTCGAAGCTTGAGGTGCCGTAACCTTTTCAGGATCTATGAGCGTCATGTGAATAGAACCCTCAGCTTTGATCTGCCCAATTAGGTATCTCTCAACGTTGCCTATCATAGTGAACCACCTAGCTATGCACTCTTGGCCTCTGGAGTGGAGGATTTGCTGGAACCACTGTAGATCTTGTCAGTAAACTTGCAGAAAACGTCAATCTCGCCCTGAGCAGGCTTCACTGGAAACTCTTCCTTCAAACCACAACTACCGCAACCCACTATTGCTCGGCCCTCATTGCGGTTGATTTCGACTCTCACCGTCTCCTTGCCGCAGACTGGGCAAGAGAAAAATCTAGGTAAGTGTTTCTTGGGGATGCGAACGACTTTTCTTCTTCTCCGCCCCATTTCCCAATCCTTCATCGTCGCCTTAGACTCGTGCTCCTCCATATTTATGTTTGTCCTTAAATACTTGCCTTCGCCCATAGGACAATGAGGTCCCAACCAAGTTGAATCTCTCATCGCTTCTTCTGGAAACGGACTGGTCAGAAGTGGAGACCAAGATATGCCGGTTCATCAAAGACTATATCATGAAATCCAAGGCAGAAGGCATAGTTGTCGGTCTGTCTGGAGGCGTAGACAGCTGCACATCAGCGGCGCTTTCAGCCCTGGCCATAGGCGGCGAGCATGTCCATGGGCTTATGTTGTTTGAAGACGAAACACGCATGCCAGAAGACATCAAACATGCAAAGCTTGTGACGAGAAAATTCGGTTTGAACACAAGCGCATGTGATATCACGAATACGCTAAACGCGCTTTACGAGTCAATTCCGCTTTTCGATCCCAAAGACAAATTGTGTAAGGGAAACATAAAGGCGCGAACCCGCATGATATACCTCTACTACTACGCCAACAAGCTGAACCAAGTCGTATGTGGATGCTCAGACAAATCCGAGACAATGATGGGATACTTCACAAAGTGGGGCGACGTAGCAGGAGACATCTGGCCGATAATGGACTTGTACAAGACCCAAGTCAGAAGACTCGCGGAGCACATAGGCATTCCCAGAGAAATCGCCGAGAAACCCTCATCACCAACTCTCTGGCCTGGTCAAACAGCTGAGAACGAACTTGGCTTGGGATATGACCAGTTAGATCTGATTCTGTATGGTTTAGAGCACTTCATGAAGGTAGAAGAAATCACAGAGAACCTCAAACTGAAGAAGGAACTTGTGGAAAGAGTAAAGCACAGATGGCTATCCACAGAACACAAAAGGAGAATGCTATTAACACCAAAACTGGAATACCGGACGGTAGGATGGGACTTCAGGCTTCCACGGGATCCATATAGCACATAGGAGCGCATTACTCATGAAAGAGAGATTCAAACTAGCATTAGCCCAGATGAGCTGTGAAAGAGCGGATAAGGTCGCCAATTTAAGTAAAATGAGAAGATTGGCGGCAAAAGCTAAAAAACAAGGCGCGGATTTGGTGATTTTCCCGGAGTTTTCACTAACAGGTTATGTGGTCAGAGACGAAATCTATGAGCTGGCCGAAAAGATCCCAGGACCCTCGGTCGACTCAATAAAAAGCATATCGCACGAGACCAAGATCCACATTGTTTTTGGAATGCCAGAGTTGAGTGAGAAAACGCAAGCAACTGTATACAATGCCGCAGTCTTAGTAAGCCCTAAGGGCTTCGTTGGCAAGTATCGGAAAATGTATCTCCCAACACACAGCGTCTTCGAAGAGAAGAGATACTTCCGCCCAGGGTACGAAGCTGCCGCGTTCAATACGCAACTTGGGAGAATAGGGTTAATCATATGTTACGATATTTTCTTTCCGGAAGTATGCAGACTCGTCCGTCTAGAAGGGGCTCAACTGATTGTGTGCATTTCAGCTTCACCAGCCATTCGCAAGGCATTCTTCGAAACACTGGCAAGTGCTCGCGCAATCGAGAACACGGCGTTTCTAGCATATGTGAATCTCGTGGGCATGGAAGACGGGCTACAGTTCTGGGGAGGAAGTAGACTCATTGGACCCCAAGGCAAGATTATCTGCAAGGCAAAGTATGACGAAGAAGACCTAGTCACATGTGAGATTGACTACGCAGACCTGCGGTCCGTTGAGGCGTTCGTTCCTACCTTAAGGGACTTGCGTCCAGAGTTGTTTGACAAGTTGAAGGAAAACGCGGAAAGACTCTGAGCCAATCTGGTTGAGAGCTCTGACCCCTTCCTCTATGCGATTGAACGCCTCTTCCAGTTTCTCATGTGAAGATACGTATGAGATTCGGATGTGCCCTTCTCCATTCTCGCCGAAAGCAGAGCCAGGAACAGTTATGATTCCACCATTCTTTACAGGAAGTTCGGCAGATTTCTGCGAAGCCAATCTGAAGCCATTTATGTTTGGAAAAGCATAGAAAGCACCCTTTGGAAGAGCACATATGGAACCTCCAATTTCCGTGAGCCTTCTACAAACCAAATTCCGTCTATCATCGAACTCTCGCAGCGTATCGTTGACGAAATGCTGAGACCCTTCCAATACGGCCACAGCTGCATACTGGGCCAGACTGCCCACATGCAACGGCATACTGATGCACAAACGAGAGGGGTGTAATAAGCTTCTTTGCCCCGCAAACGTAACCTACCCTTGAGCCCGTCATCGCATAGGTTTTCGAAAGGGAATTGACGACCAGCGTACATTCACGCATTCCCAGGACAACTGCAATGCGGTAGTGTTTGGCCCGATCATAGGTAGTCTTTTCAGAAACCTCGTCCGAAAGCACTGTCAGGTCATTATCAATTGCGACCTTAGCCCACCCAGAGGCATTAGTATAGAGATTACGTTACCTGTCGGTCTGTTCGGAAAGTTCAGGATTATCACACGTGATCTCTCAGTGATATGTGGGACGACATCATAAATCGACTGCCTAAACCATTCTTCTCCAACAAGGGAACAGACAAAGGAACACCGCCAGACATTCGGACACAAGGCGTGTAGAGGAAAGCTCGGATCAGGAATCAAAACCTCATCACAAGATTCACCTGTCCAAAGCATGTTGCGAAAATTGCCTCTGTGACACTAATAATGACAAGAATTTCGGAATCAGAATTATAAGCGGGATTATATCAGGCGCGAGCCGTGCCCGCAAGTGCTTCTCGAAGGGGTTATGCCATTCATTGGTTCATAATGCGGCCAACCTTCAATTCCAGCCCTGGATTCTGCCTCTAAAGACTATTTGGGGTCGAGAAATCCAGCTCCCCAACGCTCAAATTGATGCAATTCGACATTTCCTTGGCAGAAGGGATTAACCGGCGTATCCCATAGGCCTTCCTGCCTCTAGGTGTTCCGAAGGTTTAAACCTTATGTTCGGTTTTAGCACGCGCTTTCAAAGACAATAAAACGTTTATGTCTCACATCGTCAGTTTGTTTTAGACGGACAAATAGACTTAAGAATAGAGTTTGTCTACAAAAACGTATCCATCTACAATAACGGCCGGAGTGTGAAACTTGAAGCTGAAAGAGAGCGTCCAAGCGTGGCTAAATGGGTCACTAAACGACCCCATTGTGAAAATATTAGCCGGAAACAGCCAATTGACCAAAACACAGCTTGAAACAATCCTAATTGACATTTTGTCCGAGAATATCGCGGGGAAACAGCTGAAATACGACGAAAAGGCCTTGTTAAGGCTAACTAAGGCCCAAATAAGCCGAGGAGCCTTCAACAGAACACTAAAACAAGCTAAAGATAATGTCACAAAGTCCATCTACACAGTGCTTCTCCTGGGGTACTTGGGAGTCTTTGAAAGCACAAACCTCGACCCCTATCTCGAGATAGCGAACAAGCTTCGTGACTACGTAGAGGCACACAAAGAGATGCCGAACAACAGTAAAGAGCTGGAGGAGCATTTGAAACTCATCGATTTGGTGCGAGAACAACTCGAAACAGGCCTAAAGCAGCTTTCAAACCCATCAAAAGGCACTGCGTGACGTCACAAATCACACCCAAAGAGAGGCAAGGAATTCTCGAAAGCCTGCACAACGCCGAAACACCTGGAAGCACCTCTAATCCAGAAAAGAACCATAAAGAGAGGATATCCATCGCCCTTGAAAAGCCTATCAAAAGGAGATGATCAAACCTGTCGCCTGTGATGTGTGACATCATGGAACCATTGCCAATGTTGAGAGCCATAAATTTTAAATGTTTCATCATGTAATTGTGATCTGTGACGCAACGTGATTGAAACGCATATGATCACACTGATGTCACAGGCAGACATAATATGTTTGAAGCTCCGCTCATAGTAGCATCGATCTTGTTAGCACTCACGGTCGGAACTGTAATTGAGTATTGCAGGCTCGTCCGCCACGCTCGAAAAGAATACGAGAAGGCAAAGGATATCGTAGAAGATGTCGTCTTTAGCTTCAACAGGGACCTCAAGAGAGCAGTTGAACAACTAGAGCTTATTGCTTACAAAACTGAAGCCATTGCTTCAAAGAGCGAAGCCGCCTCGAGCAAGGCAGGAGATGTTGAGAAGCAATTTCAGACACTATCGCCCCATATCTCCCTAGCTCTGGCTGACAGGGATAGAATTCTTGCGGCACTTGAGGAGAATGAGAGGAAATTGTGTGATGTCGCCGCATCACAAGGGGCTGTGATGTCAAGGCTCACAAGTATAGAGGAGAAGGCAAAGCAACTTGCAGCAGTATCAGAGGCAAATGTTGACGCCGTTATTCCCATAAAGAGAGACAAGGCGCTTGCTCCCTTGACAGAAACAGAATTGGAGACCCTGGAGTTTCTTGCTTCAGAGGGCCCTAAAACGGCTCCTGACATCAAGTGGAGAATCAGGCTCAGCAGAGAGCACACGGCTAGACTCATGAAGAAACTCTATGAAAGCGGCTACTTGGAAAGGGACACCAACAAGATTCCGTTTAAGTACAGTATTACGAAAGAAATGGAGAACCTTCTGAAGAAGACACAGAGCGAAGCAACGTAAAGCTGCAACAGAATGCGCTATTCATTTGGCTGCCGCAGATCTTCCAACATAAGAGAAGCCCGATAGACTAGGGAGACTCTTTCCGAACTTCGCCAACTTAGCAATTGGCCGCGTACGGAAATCCATCGAAGTTATCGCTTGGAAGTGCCGAAGTTCCGCGCGCACATTCCATTCTGTAAGATTCATTGCGCTTCACTCCGCAATATGGTCATCAGGGCGCGCGCTAAATCTGGTTTCTGGCAGTCACCCACTATTTTCTCGAGCGCAGCGCGCGTGCGTGCGTGTTCCCAAAATGGTTAAAAATGGTATCTATTCCTTTTCTGAAGTTGGGGGCAGCTTTGACCGCATGTCTGTTTTACGGGCACGATTTGGCGCAAATCTCGTGCTTCTTGCCATCCGTCGACACGGCCAAGACTAGCCTATCAAGCAATCCCCTATTGGATAGAAATCGGCAAAAGAAGAACAAGAACCATTCTAGACTAATTTGGGGACAAGCATGCGCGCTCTATTTTCGTTCTTGCAGGTCTGTTTGCGGCATCCATTAATCGACGCTACGACTTGTCGTGGCGTAACACGCTGTCCATAAACCTGTCGCTAGCTCTTTCTGAGACCGCAGATTTCTGGGCTTGGGAAGGATCTCTTGTACCTCTTCTGGCTTCTGGCAAGTTCCATGTTAGGCTTACTTAGGAAGGTGCTGTCTTGGGACTGCCTTCTCGGCAACTGGTGCTAACTTGTATTTTAAGCTGTTAGAAGCTCCGGTTTTCAGAACCACGCTCCTGTCCGCCATTCTAGTAAGGTACGTTGCAACAGTACTGAGGCTTACTGGTTCTTTGTACTCTTGTTCGTAGGTTGACCGGACGTCCCTAGAGGAGAACCATGCTATTGGAAAATGTTTGCATACCACTAGCCTAACCTTGTCGTATTTGGATGATCCGTTATTATTGGCTACCGTGTCAGTCTTTACGTTGTTTGGTTGGGTTGATACTCCACCCAATAGTTCTACCAAGTCTAGCAAGCGCACAGCCTTCTCTCGAGTAATTTGTCCTTCAAAGGACACAGTATACCGATTACCCTCGCCGTCGAAGACCTCGACGCGCATTTTCCGTGTCGACATTGCAGCTGTACACCAGCAGATGGTGTTCACAGCTTTACAGTTCACATTTTATAGGTGTTACGGCGAATTTGAGGGATGTGGATGAAGCCATTTAGAACAGTAAAAGGAAAAACAACAGCCATATGCAGTGTTTTTGTAATTACCGACTTCACAGTGTGGCTGGCGTGGGAAACGGGTTGCAGGTTGCGTTTGCTTCTGTCCGTCGAGTGGAAACTGGGGGGTGGGCATTTCACAGTGAACAAGCACAAAGCAGTCAATATTCGCAGAAAGAGACTGCAAATAGAACATCTGGCAGTAAACTTCACAAGGACTGATCACCGTGCCTGCCAGCAGTTCTCTGAAGAAGCGGTGGCCTTCAAAAGTAACAAAAGGCGGGAAAGAGTTGGGCGAAGTCTACAGTCGCAAGCGGAAAACGTAAAGTTGTTAACAAACATTACCGAAGCACCATTATCACTGATATCGTCTCACCCCTCTATTTCCATTGGAAGAAAGCACAGCAACTACTGACAAGAAGTGCTTTGCAATCTCTTTTGGCAGTCGTCTAAAAACTTCAATGATTAGTATTATTACTCTTCTAGTACGCCTTACATTTCAGAGTAAGTCTATTTTATAAAGAGAAAATTAACATCACTACTAATACAAACGCGGATTTCCAAACGAAATGTTGGGGTGGGTTGGTTACGTTCGTGTTTTCTCCCTTCGCGGTGCATTTTTGGTCTTTGTTTTCTTTTAACTAATCTTTACTTTTTTGTACGGTAGGGCTTATTTCTTCCAGTCGAAGAAGAGGCCTTACCTCTGAACGGACGAGGTAAATGTAGTGAGTAATAACAATATACTGAATGATGTATTCGAGAAATTTGTTAATAATGCGAGAGTATTTAGAGACAGGGAAGTATTAAGGCACGACTACTTGCCTGATCGGTTGCCTCATCGCGAGGAGCAGATTCGCCAGGTTGGAGAGATTGTGGCTCCAGTCCTTAAAGGCGCCAGAAGCTCTAACGTTTTCATTTATGGGAAGACGGGGACTGGTAAGACAGCCGTCACAAAATATGTACTGGGGTATTTAGAGGCCAAGGCGAAGGAGCTTGGTGCACCGGTAAGATGCTGTTATGTGAACTGCAGAATCGTTGGATCCGACTATCGTGTTCTTGCAACCTTAGCCCAGAGTATAGGCTTGACAGTGCCTTTTACAGGGTTGTCTGTTGGAGAGGTGTTTGACAGATTTAGAGTGAGTTTGGAATCATCAAGGATCACACTTATGATAGTGCTTGATGAGGCAGACGCGTTGATCAAAGTGCGTGGCGATGGGCTTCTGTATGAACTAACAAGAGCAAACGAGAATTTGCGTAGTAGCAAACTGGCTCTGATAGGCATATCAAATGATCTTCGCCTTAAAGAGTTCCTTGATCCTCGCGTACTGAGCTCGCTCAGCGAGGAGGAGATAGTATTTAGGCCTTATGACGCAAGCGAGCTGAGGAATATTCTTCGCGAACGGGCTCTAGTTGCCTTTCATGACGGTGCATTGTCAGATGCTGCTTTGGGATTGTGTTCGGCATTGGCTGCTGCAGAACATGGTGATGCTAGGAGAGCTCTGGATCTGTTGCGAGTCGCAGGGGAGGTTACAGAGCGGTGCGGCGCAACAATAGTGCTTGAAGATCACGTTCGTGAGGCAGAGAAACACATTGAACACAATCGCGTGTTTGAGGCTCTGAAGAATCTGACTTTACATTCGAAACTTGTGGTTCTGAGCGCCTATCACCTGAACAAAGCGAATATCAATCGCGCGATTACTGGTGACATCTATGAGGTTTACAGCGAGCTCTGCACTGGAGTTGGGGTCACCCCTTTGACGCAAAGACGCTTGGGCTCTTTAGTGAATGAATTGGACTCTATGGGCTTGTTGAATGCTAAGGTCATCAGTATGGGGCGATATGGTCGTACGAAGAAGATCAGACTGGAAACTTCGCGGAATACTGTGAGAGAAGTTTTCGGAAAGGATGATAGACTTGGGCGTTTCATAGATTATGAACCAGAGTGTCTATCAAAGAATGCGAAATGCAAACACAAAGGCAGTATAGGATCCTAACTAAATGGGACAGTCATTAGTTCCAGAGTTTGGAGGTTTACTACAGGAACCTTTCCGGGTGTCGGCATGAATCCAAGTCTCTGCATATAATCCGTTTGATCCTGCCACCCGCCTGAGTTTACGATCAGTACGCCACGGTAATTGCAGTATCCCAGCGCATGTATATGTCCTGCATGGAAAATGTCTGGAACGCGTTCTATGACAAGAAAGTCTCGGTTCTCAGATGAGAGCATCGTCTTCCCGCCGTATAAGGGCGCCAAGTGGCGACTCTGCAGCAGCAGCTTCATGGCTTTCTCTGGCTGATTGTTGCTCATGCCGGGAATTGTGGAGATGACATCATCTAGGCTACGGCCATGGTATACCAGCGTTTCCACGTCATGAAGGGCCAGGTAGCATGGATCTCCAAGCGAGTGAACGTTTCTTGATTCTTGCAGTGTCTCGAGGAACGCGTGTGATATTGCTGGTTGAGGCAGAGACTTTCTAGGTGTATCATGATTTCCGGGTGAAATGATTACCTCTATGTAGTCTGGGATTTGCTCAATGAATCTTGAGGCAAGCCTGTATTGCTTGTACACGTCTCTGACGGCCAGTTCCTTTATCTGGTTCGGGTAGACGCCTACTCCGTCGACTATGTCGCCTGCTATTATGACATACTTCACGTGGCCTGCTATTTCGCGTGTCCCTTCGTCACCATATTTGCCGTTGAGCCAGAGCACAAAGCGGCTGAATGCTTCTCGCTGGAATTTTGCGCTCCCTACATGCATGTCTGATGTCAGTACTGCATAAACAGGTTCCGAAGCTTTGTGTGGAGATCGTTGGGCTATGTCTGGGAAGATAACGTCTTCGGCTATAAACAGGGTTCCTCTTGTTTTCGCAACACTCAAGCATATTACTTGATCGAGCATTATTGAGCGAGCTCTTTTCCGAACTTCTTCTGTGGCATTCTGTGGTACGAGAATTGTGGCACTCGCTTCAAGATCCTCAAGGGTTAAGATGATCTTCTGCTTGGACTCTCGTTTCTCTGTAACCATACCTACAATCTTGAGCTTTGTATTTGGAGCAGCCCTTAGCGCATTCATTAGTGACGCGGCTGTCTTGACGTCCATGCGTTGCCTTAGCAGCTTTTCGAGTCTTTTGAACCTATCTTGGAAATACCTCAAATAGTCTTCGATCGAACCGCTTGAGCCAAGTTTGGCGCCAGGATCTTCAATTATTCTTATACGTGCTTCGACTTCTTTGGCGTATGGGTGGAAGGGCCTCTTGCCTTCAAATACCTGTGGTAGGATCTGCTCTTCTGATAGTTCATGAATTGGCTGGGCCTGACGTTGAACAGGCGAATTCATTGGTATTTCCGGTCTCGCCAAGAGTCGTTCAAGAAAGTTTCTATTGATGAATAGAGGTTTCTCTTTCATGCTTGCCATTTCACCAAGTGCCTTGCTTATGATTTCAGTTGGATCGTCTGTGGCTGATAGCATACTCAGAAAATCAAAAGCTTCCTTGTCCAGTTGATACCCTGCCGTAATCGTCAACTGGACAGCCTTCTGCAGTTTCAACGTATTGCTCATGACCTGATACTGCTCCAAGTTTTTCTCTTCGGCACTAATGTATAGTCTTCCCCTTCGTCGTCTATGGCTTTAACCTTGCCGCGCGGAGATATATGCCGTTAGCGTATCAATTGGATGTCGATTTCACGCTGCGAAAGGGCACGATCTTCTGCGTCTCCTTCTGACCATACGTTCCTAAGGATTGCCTATACTTGTCTATGGTTTTTTGGTAGGCAGTCAAGGGCTTCTCAATAGGGGTCAGGTGCACTCCTATTGTCTTGCGTTCTTCTCTGCTATTAACTTGCTGAGTTGAGGGCACATTCAGTGATCCTTCTCAACGCTGATATGGTGAACGATAAACCCCTTGATTCCTCTTTGTCAACTCTTCTAGCTTTCCCACTTTGGAAGCTGAAGGGGGCGCAATTGACATGATTTCAAGCTCGTCGCGAACGATGGTCTCAAGTTCGCTTTTGCGTGGATTAGACCTGCAGTGACAGAATTCGCTTTCCACATAACCCATCTTGCCGGGTCTTCCTGTTTCGCTGCTAGATCTATATCTATTAGAATTGTAGCGTTCAAGTATAGCCCCCATTGTGTCGGTTTATATAGCAGATTCCTGTTTAGATATGTTGCTATTCGAATCTGAATTGAGCAATACATATGGGTGGGTTGAATGAGCGATTTGCGTAAGGTTCAACGTACTCCAAGCGGCACCTTCTTCGTTTGCATTCCGAAGTCTTGGGCTCAACGTTCTTCACTAAGTCGCGGTGCTGTGGTTGCAGTTGACGAAACTAGCGACGGTAAGCTTGTTATAGACCCCAAATATAATATCGAGCCAGAACCTAAAACTGTGACACTCAAGATAGGGCCACATTTGAGCCGCGAAATCATAGGAAACTATCTACTGGGCTTTGATATCATCCGAGTTGAGACAAAGGAACGAATCAGCTTTGAGACGCGGGACATTGTTAAAAAGACGGCCAGTCATTTGATGGGACTAGAAATAGTCGAGGAGAACTATTCAGGCATTGTTCTCCAATGTATGCTGGAGCCTTCTAGCTTTCCACCTGAGAAGAATCTACGCAGAGGCTACACCATAGTTGCGGGCATGCATCGCGATGTCGTGACCTCCTTAGTTGATAGTGACGCACAATTGGCAAAGAGCATAGTGGCCCGCGATGAGGAAAGCAACAGACTCTACTTCGTTTTGGTCCGCATCCTGAGGACGATAATCCAGACTCCAGGGCTGAGCGAGAAACTCAAGGTAAGCCCAATCGAGTGTCTTGACTACCGCTTGGCAGCGAGTCTGGTGGAGGCTATTGGCGACGAATGTGTGCGGGCAGCATCAAAGGTGATGGAATTGAAGGGCACAAAGCTTGCCAAGGACTTGAAGGAACTTTTTGTCAACCTGCATGAGTCTTGTTTCGTAGCGCACGAAAATGCATTGAAAGCCTTTTTGGAGGGCAACATGGATCTCGCGGAAAATGTACGAGATGAGAGGGCACAGATCGATAAGATCTTCGCGAAAATCGAGACAGTGTCAAGGGATGAGTCTGTCGATGTCATGCCGCAGGTCTTGGCTGTCGCGTCGTCCTTAAGACAGATTTATGAACATGGCGTAGACATCGCGGATCTAGTTGTGCCAAAGGCAAAGTAGCGAAAGCGCGAGCTGGGTACAGGAACATATTGCGGATAATCAACGAAGAGTTCGTAAGGCACGTTTACCGAAAAGCGGGAGACGCAGCTGCTACAGCACTGGTCAAGAGACGCATAGCTGGAACTTGGAGCCACGAGAAGACAAAGAAGAGACTCACAGTCGTTGTAAGGCCTTAGAAGGAATTGGTAAAATGACATTGACTGATCTGTGGAAAGTTGGTCATGTTCGGGGGAACTTGTGTAGGTTTTGCAGGCTAATGTGCGTCCAAATTCATGATTTGTTTAATCTTCTTTGTCATCTCCTGTTTGGATAAAGCTAAAAGCTACGCCTGGAAACTTTCAATAAGGCCGGGGTGGCGGAGTGGTTATCGCGCTGGCCTCGAGATCTTAAAACAACGAAAGGGGCTTGGAACGGCAAGACTGGTCAGCCAGTGGGCCTATGGGCTCGCGGGGGTTCGAGTCCCCTCCCCGGCGCCAGAGTGATGCGCTGCAAGCGGCTATCTCTTATCAACGCAAAGAGAGGAAAAAGGTTCAAGGAATAAGGTAAAACAATATTAGTCAAGATGGAATGCTCTCTTTGAGCTTGCCTCGAGGGTTAAGGGGTTCTCACTATGATTTGCGAGGCGAATGGCCTTCTTAGGCTCTTGCTGTGACTAGAGCTTTCATGGCCTTCTTCTCTGAAACGTTTACAATTTTGATTCTTGCACCTTTTACGGTTTGCTCTGCCGCTTCGTTCGCTTCGCTTTTCGTTCGATATTCGCCTCTTACTTCAATCCATGGCAGTGTTTCGTCGATTCTTATCCAAACTGCAAACAAGTCCTTTCACCATTGTTGATTGACGAGTGATAGAGCCAGAGTGATTAAAACGATTATGAATGCTGAATCTTGATCTTGGCTAAGACTTCTTCAGCAGTTAGCAACAGTCTTTCGCTGTTATCGGTTGCTGTCGTGCGATATTCTTAAATCGAGCATCATATTGTCTCAGCTTTATCGCTTGAGGTTAAGCTGGCGAATGAGTCGTGAGAAGGGGCCTAATCAATTGCTTCGGTGGATTGGCGATTCTTTGCCTCATGATTTGGCTAATCATGACTTTCTTGCCTTACCCGGAGCTTAAGAGCCTTCCATTATACACCTTGAGCACAGTTTCTCGCATCGTGATTACGCTTGCCGTGTCGGTTATCTGGGGGGTCTCCTTCGGTATATTGGCCTCCACCAATAGGATAGCCTCACTGATCTTAACACCCTTCATAGATCTCCTGCAGTCAATCCCCATACTGGGATACTTTCCCATGGTCATAGGCTTCCTGTTCGCGCTGGGGCCACTTGGTATCGAACTCTCAGTCATGGTTCTTCTCTTCACATCAATGGCATGGGCAATCTTCTTCGGCGTACTGGGAGCCATTCGTGGTATCCCCACAAACGTTGCCGAATCATCCCGAAGCTTCGGTTTGAAAGGATGGCGATACATCAGGCATGTCATATTGCCTGCGATTACTCCTTCAGTCGTGTCGGGAGCAAACCTTGCATGGTGTGACGGCTGGTTTTTCATAATCGCTGCAGAGTACATTCAATACCAAGGCAAAGTCGTCACACCACCATCTGGAGGGCTAGGCTGTCTTCTTGCCAGAGCCGCCTACGTATACAAGGACATGACTCTTGCCATAGTCTTGCTCGTGTTCATAACCTTCATCGTGGTATATTTCAACACTTTGACTTGGCATAAGCTAATGGAACAAGCAAGTACAGGTACCTACAAGCCGGTTTTCAGAATGGATCTTTCTGGAGTTGGGAAACTCGGTGTCGCAAGAGCAACCAACTGGCTGCACTTTGGAAGATTGCACTGGCCAAAGAGTCTATCTTTAGCTTTCCAACGCCTCAGAAAATACAGTCGTGTCGAAAGAGCTATCGCTATGGTCTTTGCCTTTGCCACGCTTGCTCTTGCCTTGTATGCAATGCTTGGTCAATTCCCCACATTGGAGGTCATCCGCCGAGGCTTCAGCCAGCAACCCGCACAAGATCTTGTTGCTTTACCGTTGCTAATTTCCTTGACTATGGGGCGCTTGGCTATCGCCTATGCAGTCTCTCTGGTTATCGCCATCACTATGGGTGTCTTAGCCGCAGAACACAAAAGATTCGCGGCCATTTTCTATCCTCTTTATGACATCGGGCAAGGAGTTCCTATACTGGCATTGTTTCCAGTTGTCTTTCTCGGGCTGAACGGACTTATTGGAATACCGCGACTCGCCCTTGAAATGACCTGTATTATAATGCTGGTTCTTGATATGATCTGGTACATGTTTCTCAACATCGTGAGTGCTGTAAAGAATATTCCAACCGAAATAAAGGAAGTTAGCAACCTATTCGGTTTCAAGGGAATAAAGAGAATAACACACATAGTCATTCCGTCTATATTGCCTGCCATAGTTACAGGGAGCATTCTTTCATGGGGCACAGGATGGAACACCATAATCTTCGCCGAGTACATGCCCTCAACGGAGCCTACGATCCCACCGCTCTCTATACCCGGATTAGGCTCACTTCTGGATAAAGCAGGCTATGAATATGGAAACACGATCGTGCTCATCTTTATGCTCGTTGTCATTGCTACGATCGTCCTTCTGATGGAAGGGTTCGTCTGGCGACGCTTGCTTAGAAAGTTTGAGAAGTATCATGTTGAGGTATAACATATGTCAGTGCTTGAAATAGAAGGTATAACCAAAACATTCGTGACAGATCATTCCAAGATCCTTGTGTTGGATAATGTGAGCCTCAAAGTTGGAAAAGACGAATTCCTCTGCTTGGTGGGGCCTTCTGGATGTGGAAAATCCACGTTGCTTAGAATAATGGCAGGACTGGAGAAGGCCGATTCAGGTAGGATTCTTTTTCAAGGGCAGCCTGTCACGCAACCAACTCCAAAACTCGTCATGGTGTTCCAGCTCTTTGGGCTTCTGCCTTGGAAAACAGCATTGGAAAATGTTGAAGTGCCCTTGGAAGTTCTTGGGATACCCAAGCAGAACCGTGTGCACATTGCTGAGGAACATCTCCAAATGGTTGGATTGGAAGGCTTCGAAGGAACCTATCCACATGATCTTTCTGGAGGAATGAAGCAGCGAGTAGGGATTGCACGAGCATTGGCCTTGAAACCAGAAATCTTGCTGATGGATGAACCTTTTTCGTCTCTAGATGAACTTACTGCGAAGACGCTCCGCGAACTTGTGCTCAACATCTGGCGGAATCCCACTTTGCCGACGAACACTTTCATAATGGTCAGTCACAACGTTGAGGAAGCGGTTCTTATGGCAGACAGAGTGATAGTAATGTCACCTAGACCTGGAAAAATAATCGGCGAGGTCAAGATTGACATCCCGAGACCTCGTTCCCAATACCTGAGGAAGAAGGAATACTTTGGATATGTCGACGAGGTCGTGGGACTGCTGGAGAAGGGCAGGACCGTGACGAAGGATGAAAGCCCATTGTCTCTTACAGCGAGACGCAAGAATGAACTCCGAGAGCAATCATGATTTGCTCTGCCAAGTATCTAGGATACATATTTTGAATTCGTTAACACTATTAACTCGAACTTCGATTCTACATTAAGGGAGGATTTTCTATTCCACGAAAGACAGAAACAGCAGGCGAGACTCAGAACCGCATGTGCGGCAACGCTTCCTGCGGAAAAGTCTTTGCGAAGCCCATCAAAGCCAAAAACGTGGGGTCGAGGGACGCTGAAGCATACGATGCGTGCCCATACTGTCTCTCAGAGGTAAGAGAAGAACAAGCGCCGATAGTCATTACAACAGAGTCAGATCTTGATTCTGACAAGATTGAAGCCAAGCCGGCGGAAGTTACCAAGCCTATTGAAGACAAACCCGAAAAACTAAGCTCCAAGCCAAGCGGGTGTCTTCATCAATTTGGTTATCTGAGCAAACGATCTCCAAAGGAGCAGATACCTGAAGAGTGCATCGTGTGCGAAGACATCGTAAAATGCATGCTCAAGGCGATCACTGGCTAGTTGGTTGCATATGATATACAAACGGGCTTTTGGGCCTCTATCCCACATCTGTCAAAATGGATAGGAGACGGAACAGTTGTCAGCGACTCTGCAGAAAAGACCACTAGGCATTCTTACATCAGCGTCTGCCCAACCAAAGGAATTGAATGCGGAGTCTGTGACGGCGATTGCTACAAGCTTTCTTAAACGGATTGGGCACAAAGGTGGGTTGAAGCCCAAAAGGGTTTCCTTGGAAGAAGATGTTTATACCGTTGAAGTTGAGATGAAGAGGCTTGCAGCGATTGTTCAGGTTGATGCTAAAACCCATGAGATTAAAGCTTACGAGATACAACCAAAAGGCGAAGAGGCATCTTCCTTGGCAGTTTCTCCCAAGAATCTTGTTATTACGTTTGGGGTCTCTGCTGGTGCTTATGTAACATTATATTTCGCCTTCAAAATGCTTGGGTTCTAACCAACTGCGTCTACCGTAGTCTTCTCTGGGAGTCTTCAGACAAGAGCTTATATTGGGATTAGTCAGAAATAGAGAGGTTGAAGCGCTACTTCTTCCTTCTTTCAGGTTTCTTCTCTTCCTGAGGTTCTTCTGCAGGTTTGGTTTCTTCTGTCTTCTCTGGTGCGGGTTCTTCTTTCTTCTCCTCTATTTCGGCGGTGATCTCCTCTATCGGCTTTGGCGGCGGTGTCGTCGCCATTGTCCAACCTATCCATGCTCCTATTCCCATTATGGCGATGAACGCTATGAATACAGGTACTGCAATAAGCCAGAATCTGATCTCTCTGATCTGATTGTCATTTGGCTCTCCCATGAATATTCCAAGCCATGATGGATAGAAGAGTGTTACCACGTAGAAGACCGCGACCACTGCGCATACGAGAAGTATTACTCCACCTATTGACTGGTCTTTACTAACCATAATGCATCACTTATTAGCCATGTTTATTTCTTTATACCTTTTAAAGTTTACCGTGACTTTTGGTTCTATTGTTAGATTGTTCCCATTTCCCATGTAGTCAAGTACTTCTGTTGCTCAGCCGTCAATTCGTCAATTCTTACTCCCATTGCGTTAAGCTTCAACATTGCAATCGTTTCATCGATTTCTTTTGGCACTAGATGAACTTTAGGTGCTAGCCTCTCCGTTTTGGTCAGGTATTCTATACTTAGGGCTTGGTTTGCAAAGGACATGTCCATGACTTCTGAGGGATGTCCTTCGGCTGCAGCCAAGTTTACAAGTCTGCCTTCTGCCAGAAGGTACAGTTTTCTTCCATTTTTGAGCGTGTATTCCTCCAAGTTTTGCCTTATTGTTCTTTTTGTTGTTGCCAGTTCCTCTAGATCTCTTATGTTGATTTCTACGTTGAAGTGGCCGCTGTTGGCAAGTATGGCGCCGTCTCTCATTCTTTGCATGTGTTCTTTTCTTACTACGCTGATGTTACCTGTGGCTGTCACGAATATGTCACCTATTTCGGCCGCTTCGGTGATAGGCATCACTCGGAATCCGTTCATTGTTGCTTCCAAGGCTCTTAGAGGGTTCACTTCGGTAACGATTACGTTTGCTCCCATTCCCTGGGCTCGCATGGCTATTCCGCGAGAACTCCACCCGTAGCCGCCTACCACAAAATTCTTGCCTGCTATGAGAATGTTTGTTGCCCGTAGAATTCCATCTATTGTGCTTTGTCCTGTGCCGTAGCGGTTGTCAAACAAGTATTTCGTGTAGGCATCATTGACTGCGATTATTGGGTATTTGAGATCGCCTGTTCTTTCCATTGCTCTCAGGCGCAATACGCCTGTCGTAGTTTCTTCCGTGCCGCCTTTGATGTTGGCCAATGTTTCTGTGCGCTTGCTATGTATTGTGCTTACGAGGTCCGCTCCGTCGTCCAGCGTCATTTGGGGCTGACTGTCTAGTGTCCTTTCAACGCACCAGTAGTACTCTTCTGTTGTTTGCTCCCGCCATGCGTAGACATGTGCCCCTCTTTCGACCAGTGCTGCCGCCACGTCGTCTTGTGTTGACAGCGGGTTCGACCCGCACAGCGACACATGGGCTCCGCCTGCGAGGAAGGCGTCGATGAGCACGGCTGTCTCTTTGGTTACATGCAAACATGCTCCTAGGGTCGTGTCTTCAAGCGGCCTTTCCTTTCTGAATCTAGTTTTGATTTGGTCTAAAACAGGCATATGCTTTGATGCCCATTCTATCTGTAAATGGCCCTTGGACGCTAGAACTGGGTCTTTGACTCTGAAATCCTCCATGGTGGTTTTCCTACCCAAGTTGTTTCTTAGCGTTACTATTTAACATTGACGTTCGATGTGCCGAGAAGATCAGTCTTCTCTTTCTCAACTTTCACTGTTGCCAGCTTATGTTCAAGGGTTTCCGCTCTAGATGTGCTGGTGATTCCAGATTTACGCGCGCGGCATGTGAGTCTTCGCAACGGGCAAGATCCAACGGAGGCTAGGGCGAAGAAGATGTCTGTGGAAGAAGAGTCAGGTAGGCTGCGCAACTAGTCTTGCCAGACTTCCTGTGTCATCGCACCACGCTACAATGCAACGCAAGTTCATTGTCAAAACTTAAAGCTATCTTGCGCTTGTTAATGAATAAGAGTGTGAGGAAGGACTTTGGATAGTGTTGACAAGATCATCTGGGTTTTGCCTGTGTTGGCAATTCTGGATATTGCTTCCACCTTTTACGTGGTTAGTCTGGGCTATCCCTTAGCGTATTATGAACGTGGATTTTTCGCCAGCATTTTTCTCAGTGCTGGCTTGGTCTATTTGTACGTTTATGCGGCAATTTACTTGGTTATCATGATCGGTATGACTTATGTGCTGTGGTACATAAAAAACAGGAAGCTTAGGCGTTTCGAAATGGCCGACAAAGTGATATTTATTGCTCTCGTCGGAGTCGTGTGCTTTTTTTATGTAAGGTTGACGATGGCATTTATCACAAACTTCTTCTTGCCGTATATTCTGCAACGCAATATTGACCTGCTTTGGATTAATACGGTCGTAGCGTTGAGTGCTTTGTTCACATTGGCATATTACCTGTGGCATGATGTTACTGAGTGGATAAGGTCATATGACAACAAATAAGGGTCGTAGTGGCAACATTTTGAAGCTTTCTAAGGAGGCAGTTCAAGAATACCTAGTTTCAGTATACGATCAGGATGTCAAAGTCAGCAGTGCTTGGAGGCTTGGTGGCGAGAAAGCTGCCTCCGGTGAATTGAAAGGTTTTGGCTACGGTTTTCCCTATGTTGTCGAGTTTGCCGTTGGTGGCAAAACCAAACATGCTGTTTTGGGAACTATGCGGCCTGAAGGCTTTGGGCACGACCTACCTTCGGATCGCGCACAAATTCTGCTCTGGCAACACTCATGTTTCAGCAAATTGCCCAAACACGTGCGTTCAATTGATGTCGGTGCCTTTGATGCTGATGGCAAAGGCTTGAAGTCTCTTGGTAACTGTGGCGAGTTCTTCATCTTAACTGAGTTTGTAGAGGGTAGACCTTACCATCTGGACTTGGAGCGCATCATGGAGACTGCTCGTTTGGAGAAACTGGACGAGCGTCGTAGTCTGGCGTTGTCCAATTACCTTGTTGATATTCACAAAGTGAAGCATGAGGCGCCATGGCTTTATATTAGAAGGTTGCGGGATCTTGTCGGTCACGGCGAATGTATCATGGGGTTGCTTGACAGTTATCCGCCTGATCTCAACCTTTTTCCTGAATCGTATTTGATCGATGTTGAGCGAGACTGCATTGTTTGGCGTTGGCGTCTGAAGCGTAAGGCGTATAGGCTCAGTCAGGTCCACGGTGATTATCATCCGTGGAATGTGCTCTTTCGCAAGGACACGGATTTTACGGTTTTGGATCGCCGACGGGGCGAATGGGGCGAGCCTGCAGACGATGTTGCGGCGATGACCATAAACTATCTTTTCTACTCTCTGCAAAAGTATGGCGAGTTGAAGGGGGTTTTTCTGCGTTTGTTCATGAATTTCTGGACGAATTACCTGTTGAAAGCCAATGATCAGGAGATCTTGGAGGTTGTCCAACCTTTCTATGCGTGGCGCGGTTTGGTCGTGGCTTCACCTATTTCGTATCCCCATTTGAAAAAGGAGATTCGACTCAGGCTCCTGAACTTTGTGAAGAACATTTTGCAGTGTGACAAGTTCGATCCTAAAGATGTAAACTTCTATATCACCGAAGTCTAGTTTGCAGCTGTGACCGTGCGAAGTGATTCTAAGAAACAAGTGCACTGTGAGATGCGCTCTCGGAAAAGATTCTAAGGGATAAGTCCAAGGTTTGATATATTCCGATATGGAAATCAACAGATAAATAGTCTAATCAACATAGCTATTCATGTGTGAGGGTTTGGCTTGGGCATTGAATCTGCAGAGGATCTGAGGAGACTTCTGAGAACCGTGGGGTATTCTGAGAGAGCTACGACTGAGATTCTGAAATGGTATAGGCAAAACAGTCCTTGAATAGATGGAAAATGTGAAAGGCGTCTACATTCTAATTGCTTTGGTTGCCAAACGCTTCAACGTAAATGTCGGAGCCTTGGACAGGCTAAGTTTTGAGAAAGGCACGTATGCCTATGTTGGTTCTGCTCAGAGCAATTTGGAAAGACGTGTAACGCGGCATCTTAAGAAAAACAAACGCAAGTTCTGGCACATAGACTATCTGTTGCACAATGATAATGCTAAGATTGCGGGGATCTTCTATTTGACCGCAGGAGAAAGCAAAGAATGCTGGGTTGCGAAGGAACTGGGCAAAAGGGGTTTTCTTATAGATGGTTTTGGTTCATCTGACTGTAACTGCAGAAGCCACCTGTTCAAGTTGGAAAATTGCGAATTCCTAAGAGAAACTATGCATGAACTAGCCATATAACCGAAAGACGGGTTTTATTGTGGAACGCGGTTAGAATATTCGGGTTACTTGTCTGCCAGATCGTATTTTTGAAATTCCCCACCTCTAAGCATGTAGAAACGTAAGTTGGCATTTCAGAACAGACAGTTTTTCCTGGCGCAAAGGCTTAATTTTGCCAGTTCGCAACTTGGTTGCATCGGTGTGTCCTGTTGAGGCAACCTTTTGTTGAGTTTGTTAAAAAGGAGTTGAAGCCTGAAACTCTGCTGATTACTTGTGGGCTTCCGGGAACTTGGAAAACAGAGATCTCAGAGGAGATCTCGAAAACCAAGGAATATTCCATTCTTCGAAGTGATCTGATTCGGTTGGAGGTTCTTAAGAATGAGGATGTTTTTGACGAGAAAGTCGCGTCGAATATGAGTAAGCGCTTGTCTGTTTATGACGAGTTGTTTCGTCAGGCGGATGATCTTGCACAGAAAGGCAAGAAAGGCGTGATTCTGGATGCCACTTTTGTGACTCAGGAACTGCGGAGGCGTGCGGCTGAGGTTGCTGCAAGGCATAGGCTGATTTTTGTCATACTCCAGACTCGCTGTTCCGAAGAGGCTTCGCTCGCGAGGATTACGAGGAGGACGAAAGAGGATTATGAGTCGAACGCCCTGACATCTGAAGCTTATTATAATAACAAGAAGAAGTTTGAGCCTGTTGACTTGGATGACTTGAAAATGAGATTTCCTGAACTCAGGACGGTGCATCTGATAGCCGATACCGAGCAAGATGCTCCTGAAAATTGGTTCATAATCGGGATAGAAAAAAGGTAACTGGATACTGTCTTGTCATGATAATTGATTTGCATATTCATTCGAAGACGTGTTCTGACGGGAACTTGACTGTTGAAGAAATCGTTAAAGAAGCCAAGGCTAGAAACATAGGGTTGATGTCGATTACGGATCACGACTCGGTTGGCTGTCAAGAGGAAGCCATGCTTTGGCGAAGAGAAAAGGCATTTCTTACGTTTCTGGGGTTGAAATAAACGTAACCTTCTCTCATCCCAGATATTATGAGGGTAAGTCAATATCTCTGGATTTCTTGGGTTATCAATTCGACATAGGCAATGAGGAGTTGAAGGATAAACTTCATCAGATAGCGGCGTATCGAGAGGAAAGGGCTGCAAGAATCTTGGATAATATTAATGCGGAGTTTGAGAAGGAAGGGGTCGAAAAGTTGACGCTGGGTAATCTTGGGGAGATTCAGGCTTCTGTTGATGGAGTGCTTGGTAGGCCCCATATAGCTGATTATTTGGTGAGAAAGGGAATTGTTAGAACTAGGCAAGAGGCTTTTGATAAGTATCTTGTGAGGTGTGATGTTCCCAAGTATCTTCTTTGCGTTGAAGAGGCGTCGAGGCTGGTGAGAAACGCCGGAGGAATAATCGTGTTGGCTCATCCTAACGATCCTCATGGAACGTCGCTTGTGACACTGACTAAGTCATTGCCTGAGCAGACAGAGATAGTCGAAGAATCCTTTCTGAAACACATTGATGGTGTAGAGTGTTGGCACTCTAGAAATAACGCCAAAACAACGAACCATTACATAAAGTTTGCAAAAGAAAATGGACTGATCATGACTGGGGGAAGCGATTGCCATCAAAAACCGATAATCATGGGAACATTGAAAATCCCCGAATGCGTAGTCGAACAATTCAATGTTAAGTGAACTTTTCCTAAACCGAAGAATCGCTCAGCAAAAAACATAAGCCCTCTCCCATTCATTTTTTTCCTAAGCGGTAGGTGAACGGTTTTGACCACAGAAGAAGTATCAATCGTTGCACCGATCTGATTCGACTTGCCTTAGATGAGCTTTTCAGAAGGAATGAGTATGAGGTATGGATATGCGCATTTCTTGAGTTAATTAGAGAATTCCTGCGTAAGTTGAGACTAGTCTGAAGTATGCTTTTGCTTCTTTCGCTGCCGAAATCTTTTCTTCACCACTTACGCTGGGGTCTCCAAGTTTGAAGCTGATGACTTTTCCTCGCACGTAGGCTCGGTAACATTTGTAAAATGGGAGAAGTTTCGTCAACTCTTGGTCTCCAGAGTATTCAATATATCTTTTAACGAAGAAGTTTGACAGATCTCGTCTTTCTTTGAGGTCCAGGTCCATGGCTAAAAAGGCAACATCGGAGGCAATGTCGGAATATCTAAATCTTTCGTTAAATTCTATCGCGTCGAAAATGTAGATACGGTCCGTAATGAAGATGTTGCCCGAATGGATGTCTCCGTGACAATCTCTGATTCGACCTTCTGCCATCCTCTTCTCAAAAAAGGACTTATTTCTTTTCATGAAATCCTCGATTCTTGCACGAATCAATTTGAAATTTCTAGTGGATAACGTTTTGCCGGCAAACTCCCGAGTCTGGTCGAAATTCTCTTTCCAGTTGGTTTCTATTAACGCCGAGGAGCCGAACTCACTTATTCTCCTATTCGTCTCCGCTTTCGCATGAAACTCCACAACAGCCTTCGCTATTCCGTCAATGAGCCTATTATCCACTTTGTTCTTTTCGAGAAGCCTGCTCAGCATCTTTTCTTGAGGCATTCTCTTCATCTTCACCGCATATTCAACAGTCTCTCCTTCGCCCTTTATCCTGATGACGTTTGATCTGTTGACGGGAACGACCTCAAGATACATGTCTCCACACAATCGTCTATTGAGCTCCAACTCCTTCTCGCAGAAGAAACGTCTCTTCTCAAGAGTCGTGAAATCCAGAAATCCAAAGTCCACAGCCTTTTTCACCTTGTACACAAAGTTGCTGATCAGAAAAACGAAGGATATGTGAGTCTGAACCAGTTCAATCTTGCCCGTTTTCTCGTCATAAGCTTCAGGCTTCATCAAGGCTTCGACGACTTGCTTCTGAACCGACATTTGTTGAGTCTGCCTCCTTCAGGGCGTTTGCCAATCTTTCTGTTGTGGATAGAACTTCTTTGAGCCATATAGAGATATTCCCCAAAGAAACCTCCTGAACCCTGGCGTGGTCGTAAACTCAGACTAAGCTTGATTGCCGCTTGCGCAGTGGAATCCGTATTCAAGGTGTTCGTGTTTTAGTGGAAAATGTCCTATCGGATACTGTGGGTTGTTCTGCAATGCCTGTGGCATACGTCAAGGCAAGATAAAACATACAGTCGAGAACCTGCACAAGGTCATTAAGGCTTAGGGGTTTGACAAGGTCATGCCAGACCTAGTCAAGCGGGAACCTTCGATGCAGCACTACGCAGAGTTTGACAAGGTTATGGAAGGCTTGGTGAAGCTTTTCGGCGAATGCTCCGGATGCGTCAGCGGAGGCGGAGACCCGACATGTGCGATTAGCAGTGCTGTCCGCTAGGGAGGTTATGCATCTTGTGCTGAGTGCGGGGAGATGGAGAGCTGCGACGAGGTGCAAGGAACTCCGGCGGGAAAAAAGAGGTTACAGGAGATTAAGGCTGTGGTCATTGTCAGGTGGGTCGAGGAAATGCAACGAAGAGTAGACACAGGATACTGCTATTTAGATGAGAAAACCTGATTTGCACCAATGGATGAGACTGTTGCGCTTCTCGTAACTGCCACGGCGCTTCTGAGGACGCGAAAGTATCTGAACGACTAGGATCTCTTGATGTAGTTCAAAACAGTCTCTGCTTGCTCTCTTGATATGTCCCCACTGCTTTGTAGACTTTTCACAAGTTCTGAAACCCTTGCTAACGCATGAACCTTGTAGCCCATCCTTTCCAGAATCTCCTTGCCACCCTGCTCCCTATCCACCACAACCAGCAAATACTCAACCTTCGCACCAAGCTCCTCCAATGGCTTCATCCCCTCAACCTTCGACAAACCCTCGCTGACAACATCATCAAAAAACAATATATTATCACCCTTGGCCACTTCCGCTCCAGCAATTCTTCCAATCACCCCATAAGCTTTCTCCTCCTTCCTTACCACAATACATGGCAGGTTCACCAAACAGCCAATACTTGGCAAGATCAGTGCTCCCTTCAACTCAATCGAAGCCAGCTTGTCAATCTTGTCCAGTGTCATCAAATTCCTTATCTCGCGTGCCGCAACTTCGGCGATACTGTACAACTCCTTAGGCGCCGAAAGGAGACATGCAAGATCAATGTAATATGGGCTAAGAGCCCCAGACCTGGTTTTGAAACTGCCAAACTTCAAGCAGCCAGAATGATAAAGCGCATCTGCAATGCGAGACGTAGTATCCGACACATTAATCCCTTTCTCCCACAAGAATATACACGTGTAAATTTAGCACTTGCCAGTAGCAGCTCTCCCAGAAATTCAAGCATTACCTGAAACTCAATTCATATAAAAGCAGGGATAGGGGTCACAGAGCAACTGAAGGGAGCTTCCATTTGTCGGGACGATGGGTCAAAGGCTAGGATTGGAACATGAGGGCTAACGGTAATGTTTATAACTTATTGTCCTTATTGCTAGAAGACGCGAAGCGGGTAGACAATGGGACATCGAAAAACTCACGCTCCAAGACATGGTTCTCTTGCTTATCTGCCGAGGGGACGAGCTAACAGTCTACTGGCTAGAATACGCTTCTGGCCAGAGATAAGGGCGGATCAGCCCAAGCTCTTAGGGTTCATGGGCTTCAAAGCCGGGACTACGCATGTGTTCCGAATAGAGGACAGAAAACGGTCGCCAGATTTCGGAAAAGAAGTGATGAGAGCCGCGACGGTTCTAGAGACACCGCCCATGATAGTATGCGCATTAAGAGCATATGCAAGAGACCCCTACGGCTTGAAAACCTTGTCAGAAGCTTGGATGAAAGACCCTTCTGACGACATTGAAAGAATACTCACACTTCCAGAGAGTTTCAATACGGAAGATGGTCTCAAGAAGATTGAAGAAAACTTGGCGAAGATTTCAAAGATTCGTGTGATTGCCATAACTCAACCAAGACAGACCAGTGTGCCTAAGAAGAAACCCGACATGGTTGAAATAGAAATAGGCGGAGGCACTGTCCAGCAACAATTCGAATACGCAAAAAACCTGTTGGGCAAATTCATCCCGTTTGAGGAAGTATTCAAAGTGGGACAATGCGTCGATGCAGCAGCCGTGACCACTGGAAAAGGCTGGCAAGGCCCAGTAAAACGCTGGGGAGTAACAGTGCTCCAAGCCAAGGGAAGAAAAACAAAGAGAGGCGTAGCAACACTGGGACCGTGGAATCCACATCATGTGGGATATTCCATAGCAAGAGCGGGACAAATGGGCTTTCATCAGAGAATAGAGTACAACAAACGCATACTCAAAATAGGCAAAGACGGAAAAGAGGTAACCCCGAAAGGCGGTTTCATAAGATATGGATCCGTCAAAGGATCATATGCACTTATGGAAGGAAGCATAGCAGGCACAGAGAAACGCCCAATAGGGCTGAGAGTGCCTGCACGCCCACCTAGAAACGTACCTCAAGAGCCACCGCAGATCACGGAAATCTCGCTTGAGTCTCCACAGGGCAAGTAGACGGTGAAAACAGATGCCGAGGAAAACAGCGAAAGTCTTCAGTCTCGAAGGAAAAAGTGTTGGAAAGATTGAGCTTCCAGCGATTTTTGCTACTCCTCTGAGACCAGACGTGATAAGACGAGCCGTTCTGGCTTCTCAGTCAAGCAGAATTCAGCCCCAAGGAAGAGATCCGATGGCAGGAAAGAAGACCACAGCCGAATCCAGAGGCACAGGATCTGGCATAGCCAGAATACCACGAATGAAGACAGGTGGGGGAAAAGCCGCGTTTGCTCCAGGAACAGTGAAAGGGAGAGCAGGGCATCCGCCGACTTCCGAAAAGATAATAGTCAAGCGAATACCGAAAAAGGAAAAACGTCTTGCTTTGTTTTCTGCGATAGCTGCAACCGCGTCCAAGGAGCTTGTGGCTTCGCGGGGTCACCCAACTGTGGATATCCCCGAAATACCGCTAATAGTCACCGATGATCTTCAGGAGTTAGAAAAAACAAAAGAAGTCGAAGAAACTCTCATACGGCTTGGAATTCTGTCTGATATCTACCGTGTGAGGGAGAGCAGAAACATCAGAGCTGGAAAAGGCAAACTTAGAGGCCGAAGAACAAAGCAGGCTGTAGGACCTCTCATGGTCATTACTGAAAACAAGGGAATTGTGAAGGCCGCAAAAAACATACCCGGAGTGGACGTTGTCCTCGTCAACAATCTGAACGCCGAGATGCTGGCCCCGGGCGCTCAACCTGGAAGGTTGACGATATGGACGAATGGGGCAATTACCAAGTTGAACGAGCTTTACGGTGAAGGAGAGCAAGCATAATGGAACCTTATGAAGTCATACTCTACCCGCTAATGACTGAGTCTTCGAGCATCATGGTTGAGAAGGAAAACAAACTAGTCTTCATGGTCAGTCTGGGAGCAACAAAAAATGATGTTAGAGGAGCTGTTGAAAAGCTCTATGAAGTGAAGGTTCAGTATGTAAATGTTCAAATCACACCACAAGGGCAAAAGAAAGCCTTCGTGAAACTTCATCCAGACTATAAGGCAGCTGACGTTGCGATAAAACTTGGAATACTCTAAACTATTGGAGGATTAAACTTTGGGAAAGAGAATTCGTGTCCAAAGGCGCGGTCGCGGTGGATCCACATTTCGGGCTTCAACCAACAAAAGGGTAGCGCCTTCAAAATACCCGCTTACAATAGCTGTGAAAGAGAATTTTGACCAAGTAATCAGTGGTACCATTGAGGAATTGGTTCACGATCCTGGAAGAGGCGCTCCCTTAGGCTTAGTCAAGCTGCAAAATGGCGAAAAATACTACACTGTGATTCCAGAAGGAATCCATGCAGGTCAGCAGGTCCAATTTGGTGGAAAAGCGCCAGTTGATGTAGGCAACACACTCCCGATCGGAAAGATTCCAGAAGGTACAATGATCTGCAACATAGAACTTCGTCCCGGAGATGGCGGCAAACTCGCCAAGGCCTCTGGTACATATGTCACTATCGTAAGCCACACACCTCAAGGTACAATGATCAAGCTTCCATCAGGCAAAGCAAAATACATAAATGACTATTGCCGAGCCACGATCGGAATCGTCTCAGGAGCAGGCAGACCTGAGAAACCATTCCTAAAGGCAGGGGCGCAATTCCACTGGATGAAAGCCAAAGGACACAAATACCCAAGAACGAGCGGAAGAAAGATGGTAGCAGCCGTACACCCGTACGGAAGCAGCAAAAGAAGTTCAAGAAAAGCAACTACAACTTCACATGGCGCTCCGCCAGGACAGAAAGTCGGATTGATAGCTGCCAGAGGGGCCGGACGGAAGAACAAAAGCGCGCGAGACGCTGCAAAAGCAGAAGGTTTATAGTATCTAGGATTACGACTAAGGTGAAGAAAGAATGCCGAAGGAATTCACATATCGCGGACTTACACTCAATCAGCTGATGGGTATATCAATGGACGAATTCATAAACATCCTTCCGTCCAGACAGAGACGAAGCCTCCATCGCGGCTTGTCACCAGATCATCGCATACTGCTTGAAAAGATACGAGAAGCAAAAGAGGCTCAGAAACAGGGAAACACTCTGGCCGTGAGGACACATCTGCGAGACATGGTCATTCTGCCAGAGATGGTCGGTATCACAATAAATATTCACAACGGAAAGGAATTTGTTGGAATCGAAATAAAGCCAGAGATGATCGGGCACTACATGGGTGAGTTTGCAATTACAAACAAACCCGTTAGGCACGGAACCCCAGGCATTGGCGCCTCACGTTCTTCGATGTACGTGCCTCTGAAGTAACGCCCTTCTCGGCTCCATTCTCAGGCGCTGTAATCTTTTTCCATCGGTTTCCTAGCTGGTGGCTTACCTTCTGGTATTTGAGGCAAAGGAATGGGCGGCGGAATATTCAATGTCCTAGAAATAAGGACAGATTCTATAAAGGAGACATTTGATACGGACTGTACTATTATTGGCGGTGGCGGTTTTTTCTCTTCGTATTCCTTGTAGATCTTCTCAAGCTCGCCTTTGTCACCCGCCACGTAGGCTTTTCCCTTTAGGCTTATCTGTGCCACAGAAGGGTTATAACTGATCGTCAAAACAAATGGGACTTCCAGCGTGTCCTCAAATCTTTCCATGCCTATCAAGTTGAGGTTTGTGTTGATCTGAATCGGCGGAATAGGCTTCTTGAAATCCCAAAAACGCTCTGCCGAAACATTGATTATCGAAACGTTCACCCTGAGCATTCAGACCATCGAAACGATCAAAAGGCAACGAGCGATTTAAACATGTCCATTCTCGGAGTGCTTGTATCGAGTAAAACCACAATGCCCGCACGTATACCTGTTGCCGTGATCAGCCATAAAATATCCAGTCCCACATCGCTCACAAGCTGGAAGCAATCTTGTGACTTTGTCTCCTTCGACTTTGTATAGTGTGTAGATTTTCTTGTCTGGTTTCTTTTTCTTTTCGGGCTTTGCCTTTTCCGGCTTCGCTTCTACCTTCGGCGCTTCCTCTGCTGGTTTTTCTTCCTTCGCTTTTTCCTTTGTTGGTTCTGGCGCTTTTTCCGCTTCTTTCTTCTCCTTCTTGGACATAGACTACTCCTTCTTTTCGCCTTCTTTCGGTTTTTCAGTTAGTATGTTTCTGATGACAATGTATTCAGGTTCAATACGTTTGGCTTGTTCGATAGAATCATAGACGTTTGCTAACCCAACGGCGGTACTTGTGCCTGTTTTGGTTGAGAATTTCTTGACAAAAACCATATTCTCGTCTGTTTTCAGCGAGTTGGCGACCGCCCTTCTTACCTCTTTTCTTTGCGGTGTACTCCCCGTATCAGCGTGTTCAACGATAAAACTCACTTCTCTCCGCTTTAGCAGCGCGTTTCTGTCTTCTGAGACTATTTTGACTTCCATTGCCTTTCCCTACATGCGGTGTTGACTTGATACAGTCGGTTCCTATTTAGCTTTTCGAACATTTTCCATGCCTTTCAGAATTTCAGCGATTTCTGACTTTTTTTCCGGGGTGACCCTGACTACTACAATGCCTTTGCGTGGCTGGCCGTAAACAACAAAAGAATTCTCAGGTGCATGCAGGATGGCCACTAGCGCAAGCAGGTCTTCTTCTCCATCAACCACTATTTTGGCATGCTCATTGTGTTTCAAAGACTCTCTGATTGCCCCAATAGCCTCATCTGTTATCGTTCCTTGCGGGTTCTTAACGTGAATAGATCTCTCAGCTTCTGCGGAGATTGGTTGAATGCTTTTTCGCATTGCCAGATTATCCACTATCATTAGCTGAGCAAAAACTTGACTATGTGCGAGATTTCTTGAGACAGTGTCTCCCACCGAGATAATACGCGGCGGCTTCTCTCTCTTTACTGTGTCTTCCAGTATTTTCACTGTTTCTTTGAAGGATCCGCGGATCAATGTGCCCAAGGGTTCTTTGAGCTTCGCGCGCAACTCAGGCGTCAAGCTGTACTCTATGCGCATTTCATCTGACCCTTAATGCGTAGCGACCTTTCTCCTTGACATTCATAACTTTAGCAATAGACGAACCTTCAGGGTCAAAAATGATAAGCAATCCACTAAAATCATCGCTTAAACCTGAGGCTTTGCATTTCGGACAAACGTTCTCTTTGGTCAAGGAATGACAAGTGGGGCAAGCTTTTTCGCTCATCTGCTCTCACCTTTTTCAGTTTTCTCTGCTGGCCTCTTCTCAACTTGTTCCTTTATCTTCTGAATGTCGGTATCAATCCATTCCAACTTTCCCAGAAAAGGTTGCCTTGCAGTCACACCAATCTTGCCAGAGGATCCTGCTCGGCCGAGTGAGACTGCCGTTATCCGAACACGGACTTGATCTCCGCTCATAAGTCTTCTCTTTGTCTCCTTTCCAAGCAAGACACTCTGTTTCTCGTCGTAGGAAATGAAGTCATCCATCAACTGCGAAACGTGAAGCAAGGCATCTATTGGGCCTATGCGCACAAATGCTCCGAAATCTGCGATTTCAACAACTTCGCCTTCCACTACTTCCTGGATTTTGGGATAGAAGGTTAGCAGAGAGAAGCTGACCTTGTGATATGTGGCGCCGTCGCCTGGGATTATTTTTCCTGTTGGGCTAACCTTGACGTTGGTTACAGCTATAACGTAGCCCAGTTCTTCGTCAACGACACCTTCGTATTTTGCTTTGACTTGCTGGTGGCCAACTGCTTCTAGAGGGTTCCCAAAGGTATCAGGGGGAATGCGAATGGTGTCTTCCCGTGTTATAAGTTTGAACAGGGACTATATCCTCCCGTTGATTTCCAAACGTGACTTTTGTCTCACATAAATGACTGGCACATTTATATCTCTTAGCCTCTTTCTCAAGTGCCTATCATTCGTGAATACTGGGCAGCCCCATACGCGAGAAACTTTGACAATAACGTCATCAGCAGAAGTTTCAGTTTCCTCGTCCACCTCAACCACTTTGTATTTTTCGGCTAACTTCAAGGCGTAAGAAGCGTTCTTTCTAATTCTTGGTTCCCCCTCCTCCGCAAGCCGTTTAAGTTCACGTAATACTGGCGATATTAGAATAGGCTCAAAATTCGTCTTCAGAAGATTCTTCAGTTCTTCAGAGATGTCAATCCTGAACTGAAGCGGAACGAATAGGGCGTTCGAGTCCAGAATTATCTTGATCTTCTTTCCTTGCTCAGATTCTGTTTGCATCCTAACTTGACCTTCTCTTGACTAAGATATGCAAGCACGTTATTTTTATGGGTTTCCAGTTCCTGTCTTCGCATTCGGATAAATGCTAAATGCTAAATATAAGAAAGCGAAAAACTCTTGCTTTAATCGAAAGGGCTAATAATAGTATGAGGCTGCAGGATGAATGAAGAAATGCTGAGACGAGCGTGCAAAGGATACAAGAGGCTCGAAGGAAAAGCGGGTTTCTACGATATCGCCGTGGAAATAGCTGATTCTAATCCGCTACAAGCGGCCATTATGGTTCTGGCCGTGTGGAATTCAGCAAGGTTCAGGCTCATGACAAGTGATGGTTAGAACCTAATTGATTTGCAGAAAGCAATTGAAGAATGTGCGCCTCTATTCGAAAGATTGAAGGGAACACAGCTTATGGCAGCGGATTTTGATGAGATAAAGGACACAGTGAAACAAATCTACTCAGGACTTTCCAAAGTCAAGGGCGTTGAATACACTGGAGCTTCCAAGATCGTGCATCTACTCAGCCGAGACCTTTTTGTTATGTGGGACAGGGAAATCAGAGAAAAATACGGCTATCACAAGGCAAATGAGGATGAATATCTTGGCTTCTTAAAGGAGATGCAAAGAAAATTCAAGAGCATAAAATGGAGCTTGTCTAATAAGACGCTTGCGAAGGCCATAGACGAATACAATCAAGTGACGATCACCATTCCAAAAAGACAGAAACGCAAAGACTGAAACCTTTGGTTTTTATCATCGCCGCCTGTTGCTGAATCAATCATTCAGGTTTCAGCCACTGATGCCGAATACTTTATGGTTCGGTCCTGACCGCCATGCTGAAGATCTTCCAACAGAATGCCTTGTAGGTCGTGTTCCTAATTGTTCCAGAGCAAAACGATCAACGAAGAGCCTTCACGTTGTGTTCACACGACAATTCCGAACCCTATGAGTCTCCATCTGCCTGCCAGCTTCCTGCTTAGAGCAACTCTTGAGCCAGTTTGGGGGCAAACAGGTCGCGTGAGCTTCAGCGTGGAATTATCACCCTTCTTGGAAACAACTTTGCCAACTGTTATTGCAGCACCTACGTGTAATAGCAGTGTTTCGTTCATGTTGACATCTTCAATTTCGGTGAGTTCTTTTGTGCCCACGGCGCGTTCAAGAACTTGCGTTTCCAGAGTAATCTCCGTCAAAGTTGGTGGAAGTATGCCTTTCTTTCCGGCAATGTTTCCGGTCAAGCCATCTGCCTTAGAAAATGATGGATCCAAAAGTGTGCCAATCCCCACTAAACCGCCGCATTGGGCTTCATCCACGTTCCTTCCGCCTGCTTGCAGGCTTACAATTTCGCTAAACAAGGGATTATAAGAACTTCTCGATTCCTTTTCAGTTGTTATGCCAGGACGGACTTCGAGTTCATCCCCAACCGCAAATCTACCTTGTAGGATTGTACCTCCAACAACTCCTCCTTCCAAATCTTCGATTAGAGTACCAGGCTTGTTCACATCGAAGGACCGAACAATATACATGAGCGGAGGCTTCGTTTCATCTCGTTTCGGCGTTGGTATGAATTCCTCCATCGCTTGGATTAGGACATCAATGTTTACTCCTCTTTGCGCCGAAATGGGAATTACAGGAGCGCTCTCTGCAACGGTTCCCTTGACAAAATTCCTGATTTCTTGGTAACTCTTCTGCACCCTTTTCTCATCGACAATATCAATTTTGTTCTGCACGATCACAATGTTTTTTATGCCAATAACGTCAGCCGCAGCTAGATGCTCTCTTGTTTGAGGTTGTGGGCAAGGCTCATCTGCAGCTATCACAAGTATCGCTCCATCCATTATTGCAGCCCCAGAAAGCATAGTTGCCATCAGTGCCTCATGACCTGGGGCGTCGACGAAGCTGACTGCGCGAGCAAAGATTGCTTCTGATGAGCAGTTGGGGCAAACTGGTTGAGTGCTGTAGCTCTTTGGCGGTTCACATTTTGGGCATTTGTAGATCGGCATGTCTGCGTAGCCTAGTTTTATGGTGATTCCTCTTTTGAGTTCCTCACTGTGTCTTGAGGCCCAGACGCCTGTTAAGGATTGCACAAGCGTGGTTTTGCCGTGGTCTACGTGTCCCATAGTACCGATGTTGACTTCAGGCTGCTTTGGCAAAGCTAAACGTTTCCCGTTGCTCATTTTCTATTTCCTGTAACATTTTGACAAACTGTTGAAGGATTAAATTGAGCGAGTTAATAAATATTAAGCGAGTATCAAGCGCTACTGCTTGGCTTTGCTGGTTCTTCTGTTTCGGGTTCTGCTTCCTTCTTTCCTGTCTCCTTTTTCTTCTTCTTCGCTTTCGGTTCCTTTGTCTCCTTCTCTTCTTTTGCTTTCTTCGATTTTTCCACGATCTTCACGTTAATTTGCACAATCTCGTCTGTTATCACATTGCCACGAATCGTCTTGCGCTTTCTCATGCCTTTGCTTTTGGGGTTAAAGCCTACTCCGCCGCTTAACACCACTCTTCGGCGAACGCCGCCATGAACGCTTGGTCTCATTGGAAAACCGTCCTTGTCTGATCCGCCCATAATTTGCACCTTGTGGCCCGCCAAATCGAAAACTGATCCATCTATCGTTTCGCCTATTCTTTTGCCGATAAGAGTAGCAGCTCGAGCTTCATCAAGCTCAACCACTTTCGAGGTTCCTTCTTCTGGGTCTGAAATGATTACCTTGAATTTTGCCATTTGCGATGAACTCTCCAGTAGTGTTATGAAAGTTGAATCCCTGTCTATTAAGGATTTATTAGAAACTGCCCCTAATTTGAAGACATCATTCTGACTAGCGTGAAGTAAACGTTTTAATGATGCTTTGATTTCGTTGTGTGGCTATGTGGCGTCTAGGTTTCTTCTTTCACGAAATGGCGTTTGGCTTACTGTCAGTTTTCCTGCCTCTATATGTGATAAGCATCGGCGGGTCATTGGTTGAGATCGGGATAATGACTGCCCTTGCCTTGTTCTTGGCGATTCCTGCCTCGTTCCTCTGGGGATACTTGTGTGACAAAACTAGACGGTACAGGCGCTATATCCTTATTTCGTTCCTGTCCTCAGCAGCAATCCTTTACCTTTTTACTTTGCCCACGAATATTAGTATGCTTATACTGCTGTACTCAGTACTGTCAGTGGTTCACATGGCTCATGAACCCCCAAAGAACGTCTTGATCGCTGAACTGTATTCTCGGGAAGATTGGGAAAGATCATTTGCGTTCTATGAAGGTTTCACTGAAGCTGGCTGGCTCATAGGGTTGGTTCTTGGGTTCTTGACAGCGGCTTATGGAATGATTCCAACACATACTCTGTTGTTATGTAGCATTTTGAATCTGGTTGCCTTTGTACTCTGTGTGATCCTAGTTGCAGATCCGCTTCTGATTTTCGAGAGGGGACTTGTAAGCATTGAGAAGTCGGTCGACTTTGCGTCCAAAGGCGTATTTTTGGCTTCCAAAATCTGGGGTGGAACATCGCTCGAGAGGAGATTGAAGAGGGAAAACGTCAGTGCTTTCTGTTTGGGTTTGATACTCTTTTCGCTAGCCACAAGTATTATGTTTACACCTATGCCAATTTTCATCAGCAGCGTTGCTGAAGCTTCAGCATTGCCTTCAAACATTGTCTTCGCGATATTTGTGCTGAACTCTGGCGGTGGTGTGGCAGGTTACTTTATTGCAGGTAGACGATCAAGACCAGAAGCCGGAAAAGCCAACATCGGCAAGGTAGTCATTTTCAGATGCCTGCTTGCCTTTCTTCTGATTTGGGCGACGATGACTGCCTATAATGTAGTGTTTGCCACAACAATCTTGATTCTGATGGGTTTCGCCTATGCTGTTTTTCTTGTTTACACGCTTTCCTTGTCTATGGAGATTATACCTGCTGGAAAGACAGGCATGTTCAACGTTCTGGTAGGAATAGGCGGAGCATGTGGATCTTTTATAGGTCCTTTCCTTGCTCAAACGTTTGGCTTTCAGTACGTGTTCTTGACCTCAGGATTGATCTTCTTTTTTACCTACATTTCCTTCAAGATCTTTACGTAGACGATAGCCAAACTAGTATGTGGATACAAACTGGGATAATGCACGCCGCAATGAAGTCGAAATTCTTCTTGGGGAGAGAGGAAACAAAGACATGAGACCAAGGTACTTGATAATATCCGCATCGATTGGCACTGTTGCACTCTTGCTCTTCTAGAGCGAGCGACGATATTAACCAAAGAAAACGCGGTGTCTTCGAGGACTTACAGATTCAGCAAGAACGGTGATGACTCCTTCTGGTACCAAAAAAAGAGAATATTGGTGCAGATCCGGCTATTCTACGTGGACTCTGAACAGGTCTATGTCTTCGCGCATCTCCGACGTAGATTCCAGAAAGTCTCTGACTGCTCGCTCAATGTCTTTTGACTGTGTCACGTACCTTCCGACGATTATTATGTTCGCACCTTTTGCGAGAGCTTCTTTGGCCGTTTCTGGGACTATTCCGCCCGCGACCGCAACCAAGAACTTCTTGTCTTTGAAAGTCTCTCTTATCTCCTGAATCAGATCAAGGCCGAGTGACCTCCCGGTCTCTTGGTCTATTCCTCGGTGCAGAATTACAACATCTGGGAATTCCTTAAGGCTTTTGAGTTTTTTGAGCGGGTCTTCTACGTTCAACATATCGACCACTGCGTAAATTGCAAGTCTTTTTGCTTCATGTATGAAGCTGTCTAAGGTTTCGGCTGGTCCTAGTCCTGCAGCTACTACAGCGTCGGCGGTTTCGTCGTAAGCGATGTCAACCTCGACTTTTCCCACGTCTAGAGTCTTCAAGTCTGCAACTATGAACGCATCTTTGGCGACTTGTCTCAAATCGTTGATTACTCTTGCTCCGTATCTTTTGATGAGGGGTGTACCGACTTCCAGTATTATTCTGTCGCTTCCAGGAAGCTCTGCAATGATTTTCTTGGTTCTCTCAAGTTCAGGTGCGTCAAGCGAAATCTGCAGATATGGCGGCCTCCATAGGCGTGGCACTTTGAAGCCCATTATTGGATGTTTTGCTCTGTCTTTGTCATAGAATATCTTCTCAAGCGTTGGATACTTTGACAAGGCTCTCCTTATTGCCAGCTTTGTGGCGCCGTAATTGTATTGGTAGATTTTTCGGAAATCGGTTGCTTGAGGATGGATGAAAACGCTGCAAATAATAACCCAATCTTCAACGTTGTCTTTTGGTATTACTCCATCTTCTACTGCGTCTGCAACGGCTTTCGCCACCGCAGCTTGTGCTGGTCCGAAGATTTTCCCGGCGTCATCTAGATTCTTGACTGTTACCTTTGGTACGATCAATGTGTGAGGTTTAGGTGGAAGATTGGGTCTTATGACTGCCAGTAATGGCGTGTGTCCGACAGAAAGATTAGATATGCTTGAGGCAAAAGCCTCACCGACTGGGCCATCTTTGTCGCCTATGAGTAGGTCGATGTGTGCAACTTCATTTCCTTCTCCGATTAAAGCTTCGCCAATTAAGTATGTGTGTTTGGAGGATCCGACAAAATCCCCTGGTGTCGCTGTCGACGCGGTGTCTGCTATCTCTTTGAAGTCGACATTAAATTCCCTGAGCCATGTGTGAAGAGTGTCTCTATGTATGTTTAGGGTCTCGGCGGTCGCAGAAACTGTCGGTTTGCTTCTTGTAAACCTTTGCACTGCAATAGTCTTCTTGGCGGCATCCGTCAGCATCGTGACGAGTTCTTCCTTTGTTTCGGGTTTTCTGATAATGCTCTCCGACATTTGAGATCACTACTAAACGGTATACTGTTGATGCTGGTATATAAAACTGTCGGAAACTGGCGCATGATAGATGCTGTTGTTGCCATGTCTACAAAAATATGTCGGTATTGGCGAAGCAGGGTCGGTGCATGCGACGGTGTTCTTATGATGTGTCGTGACTATGTTGTGCGATAGTGGCTCCGGTCTGCATATGTCTGTCGGCTTGCGGTGTTCAGCACAACAAGATAGTTATTCCTTGTCTTGTTTGTAGAGCGCTAAGTCTATATACCTTGGGGACGTAAAAACTTCACTTCAGCTAGCTGAGGGCATCCTGATGCCGTTGAAAGACCTAGTGGGACTCATCATAATGATCGTAGGAACTATTCTGTTTCTGTATGGCAGCAATTCATACAACTCGTTGTTCGGTTGGGGAGGAATATACGTTTTGGCAGCGGGTATTGTGACTGAGATAGTCTTAGAAGTGTATAAGTCCATAAGAAAAAAGGAAAGCTGATTAGAAGCCGTAAAGCTTCGAGAATTTCTCATTTAGGTAGTTCATATATGGTTTGACAGTCAGCTGTTTGCCTGTGATTCTTCTGATAAGCATTGGCGGGTCGTAGAGATTTCCTTGGGTGTGGACGGTCTTGGTCAGCCAATGCTTCGCTGGCTTAAAGTTGCCTTTTTCGAGTTGTTTTCGCCAGTCTGGAAGATCTTCCTCTATTTTTGCGAGCAGTTGTCCGCTATAGATGTTGCCTAGTGCATAGCTTGGAAAATAGCCATAATAGCCGCTGGCCCAGTGTGTATCCTGCATCACGCCTTCGGAGTCGTTTTCGATTTTTACACCGAGATAGTCCTTGTATGTCTGGTTCCATATTTGTGGAAGCTCCTTCACCGCTATTTTGTCAGCGAACAGGTCTCGTTCGATGTTGAATCTTATGATGATGTGCAGGCAGTAGGTGACTTCGTCTGCCTCTACTCGTATCTTGCTGGGTGTTACTTGGTTGATGGCATGGACGAATTCGTCCAAACTTAGATCTGCCAAAGTCTCGCCTGTTATCTTCTTCAGTTTTGGCATGAAACCAACCCAGAACTCTCGAGAGCGTCCGATCATGTTCTCCACGAATCTAGATTGTGATTCGTGGAAACCTGAGGAGCAGCCTGCACCAATTGGTTGATACATCCATTCCTGTTTCAGGTTTTGTTCATACATGGCGTGCCCAGCTTCGTGTAACACTGAGAATATTGATGACGCAAACATGTCTTCGAAATAGTGGGTTGTTATCCTCACGTCATCATAATATCCTGTGGTGAATGGGTGTTCAGTTTCGTCGATTCTTCCGCCTGACTGCTTTGATGTTACGTCATATTCGGCTGCTTCAGCAAGAGCTTTTGCCAATTCGCGTTGCATGTAAATTGGAACCTTGCGTTTGAGCATGCTAACGTCCGGCTGCTTCGGAGCCTTTTCGATTTTCTTCAGCAATGCGACTAAGCCTATTCTTAGTTCGTCAAAGACCTTTGTGATCTCCTTGGCAGACATTTTGGGTTCAAAGATGTCTATTAGTGCATCGTAGGGTGTTGAGGTTTCTTTCACTTTCATCAGGATTTCTGCGGCTTTCTTCTGCAGGTCAACGAGTTTCTCAAGTTCAGGCTTGAACATGGCGAAGTTTTTGGCGGCTTTTGCTTTTTTCCAAATGTCTATTGCTGTGGCTCGTTGTTTCGCAATCGCGACAACAAGATCTTTGGGAAGCTTCGTTTGTTCGTCATAGTTTTTCTTTATCAAGTATACGTTTCTCTTCTGAATCTCGTCCAGTTTGTCGTACTTTGGATCGTGCGTTATGTTCTCTAGCAGCTTTCCGATTTCTGGATCCGTAACCATTTTGTGTTCAATGCCGCTGAAGAGGGCAAGTTGCTGGCTTCGGAGGTTTATGGCTTTTGGCGGCATCATTGTTTCCATGTCCCAGTTTGCGATTGCTTCAGCAGATTGGAAAACTGCAATATCTTTGACTTTTTCCATTAGTTTCTTGTAGTCTGAGAGTAGTTTTTCCGTCAATTTATCATCGCCTTGAAGATTATTCGATAATGATTGCTTGTATTTGAGTCTTGTGAGTGAGGTCTCTCACAAGTTCGGTATATTATCGCCAAGAGTTTGGCGGGGATAGAGAGATTTTATTGGCCCTTAACCGAGGATATTGCCTAGAGTGGTAAGTCATGAAAGACCTGCCCGCTAGCGCGCGCTAAGCGGAGACTATTGAAGTGCTCCGGGCGGGATTTGGACCCGCGTCTCCGACTCGAAAGGCCGGAATACTTGACCGGGCTATACTACCGGAGCATTCCATTTGAAAGCAACATGCAAGATATTTCTACATGCGAATAAATCTTACCCTTCAAAAGCTGTTTTCAGACACGCTTTCAGCGGCGCGAGTATTGTTTCGGCTTTGTTAAGTGTAGGAGCATAGTGGGCTGTTTTTGCAGAGTTTGTCATTATTGTCTTTATGCCTAGCATCTCGGTCCACGATACTATTGTGCACAAGCCTGCTAGGACGTGGCCGCCGCTTCTTTCGATTCTCTTCACATCCGTTGCAGCTTTTTCTTTGACATATGTCGATGTGCAAACCCAGAACTCTATTCCTGCCTTGGCTTTCTTGCCATCAGCCAACTGGGCGATTCGTGCGATCTCCTTCAGTGAACAATGGGGGCATCCGACAAAAACTAGGTCTGGTTTTGACGTCGATGTTGTTGTTAGGCTTTCAAACGCTTTTTTCAGGTCTCTGTCTTCCGCGCTTATCTTCTCCAATTCAGCTGTCTCTGCAATTGTGTTAAGGTTTTCAAGGCAAAACATGTTTGTCATGCCCGTTGATGCCAAGGCAGCGCCTAACTGTTTCAGGTCGGTTTCAGATGCGTTTTTCAGTCCTCTGATTATTGGGATCTGGTCTGCAAGTATTGTGCCCAAATAGGCTCCCAGAGCGCCAAATTCCGTTTCATTCCGTAGCTGCGTCTCAACGTTGACTAAGACGTTTGGTTTCCGATTCTTGGTCCCGTGCATTCCATAATCAGGCGTTTTGCCGATTATTCCTGCTGCAAGTGCGCTTGGTCCGCCTTCTCTGTTCGTGTGTGCGCCTAGAACCGAATTCGCGTAGACAACGGCTGATGATTCAGCCCATGCAAGGCTTGCGCTCTGTTTTGGCTTGTCCAAATAGTAAGGAGTGCATGTTAGAGATTGTGTTACGCCTATGTGCTGGAATTGCTCAAGAATCGTTGACTGTTTCTCAACAATGTTCTCAGGCAATCTCTTGGCTAAGTACTCTGGGTCAAGGCTTTGCGGGTTTAGTGTGGTTTTCACCTTTGCTTTTCCATTGGCTTTTGCCAAGGTCTCGAGAAACTCTATTGGGGCGTCGCCCAATGTCTTGTAAGAGACACCTGCGATGTGTGCGGAATCTATCGGGATCAGCTTCCTTGCGCCGAAGAGTTCACCCAATCGAACGAGGATTTTCATGCATACTTGGTCTGCCCAGCCGCACTCGCCGTCGTAACAGCGTTCTTCTTCTTTCGTCAAGTACACACTTGGTCAGGTCTCCTTGCATTTCAAGACTTTGACAGTGCCTCGGGAAGCGTCAACTTCGATTGAGTCTCCGCTGTCTATTTGCTTGATGTCTATTTTGTCAATCATTGGTATGCTTGCGATTATTGCTCCCACTACGACAACAGGGTCTGCTGTCTGGTTCAGTATCGCCTTTGGCGCTAGGCCTTTCTTCGCTAAGGAGTATAGTACGTAGCTGCCGACTGTTGAGCCGTGTCCGTGTGGGAAGCACAAGATCTTATCTTTGATACATTGACCATGTAAGTCATGTCCTTTCTCAATCACCTTGCCGTCGGATGGGTCAACGCCTCCCAAGAATGACAAGGGCTTTGCAGATACTAGAGCTTCGGCTATGCAGTGTCCTTCAACTATCGTTCGCCCCTTCAGAGTCAGAACCTGCATTCTCAAGCACTCTAGTACGATATTCTCGCGGTTGTAGGGGTCTCACCTAGGATCTTTGTGGCTGCTTCTGCGACTTTTCCACGGTCTCTCTCGTCGGTGTAGACACGTAATATGTTGATGAATCCTTTGAGAGTGTCAATTATCTTTGAAATCTCGCTCAGTCGTTGCGGGATCTTGGTGCCTTCCGGTGTCTTAGAGAATACTGGGATCTCCATTGGTTCAAGAAAGGCAGAGTGGTGATATGGGACTGAGGGGACTGTGGGAACATCTATCGTTACTGCTTCTGTACTGATTCCAGCTCTTTTCGCGATTTCTGCCTGGAGCTGCTTTCTGTGTGCTTCACGGCCGAATATGTTTGAGACCATTGTGTCTTTTTCGTAGAAGGTTCGTTCATAGGCGCACTTGAGCATCTTTCGACGCTCTAGATCCTTTATGATTCCGCTTGATTCTTTGCATTTCTTAAGCATCGTCCAAACCGTGTAGTCGTCCATTGCTAAGTATTCTTCTGGAGTCTTGAACTTTGTCAGCCCAAGTTCGCTGTTTGCTTTTTCCATGGCTTTGCCGAGCATTATTTGGGCTGCTCTGCCAACCCGGTGGAAATATATGCTTTTGAATGATTCTATGCGTGCAATGATGAGGGATTCGAGTGCGGAAAGCGCGCCTAGGTCTACAGCTAAGCTTTCGTCAAGGATGTCGAGGGCGTGGATTATTCTGAAAGTGTCTATGTAACCGTATTCCGCTCCCGTGTGATAGGTATCGCGCACGATGAAATCCATTTTGTCAACGTCGACAGCGCTGCTTACGATCTGATTTAGAAAGTTTTTCTTCTGCTTCTTGAATCTGCCAACAGCAAGTTCGCCGATTTCTTCTGGTTCGAAGCCATTCTTTTTCAGGACGTCTCTCAACTCGCTCTGTTTAACAAGCCATAATGTGAGATCTTCGTGCGTTTTGTCCTCTTTATCGAGCAATTGTTCGAAAACATGCGAAAAGGGTCCATGCCCAATATCGTGTAGCAACCCTGCAATCTTGACCATTTCTGCCTCGTCTTCGCTTACTACTTGTGAAATGCTGGGGTTTTCCACTACTCTGCCCGCCAGATACATCACGCCGACGGAATGTTCAAACCGCGTGTGATTAGCCCCTGGATAAACGTATTCCGATCCTGCCAGTTGTCTCAGTCTGCGCATTCTCTGGACAGGATAAGAGTCTATTATTTCCTTTTCCGTTTGGGTTATGTAGACATATCCGTGTATTGGGTCTTTTATCTCGCCCCAGTGATTTCTTGGCATTTTGCCATGTCTCCGTATTCTATTGAATAACTATTAATGCTCCTGCACTCTTATATTGTCTAACGCTTGGAACCTGAAACGTGAGAGCATGGAAAAGAAAGGCTTCTTTGTCTGCATTGAAGGGCTGGACGGTTGTGGGAAGACGACGCAGACAAGAATGCTTGTGAAGAGCTTGAAAGAGGGTTATGACGCTGTCTACACGGCTGAGCCAACGCAGGGAAAGGTTGGCAGGTTCATCAAAGAAAGCTATTTGCATTGCGAGAGTCGCGGTTCAAGTGTTGTTGAAGCTTTGTTGTTTGCTGCTGATCGTTTTGAGCACATGGAATATGAGGTTCTTCCTAAGCTGCGCGAAGGAAAACTTGTGATATCAGATCGTTACGTGTACTCATCGCTGGCTTATCAGGGAGCAGCTGGGCTTGATTTGGAGTGGATCAAAGGCATTAACAGGCATGCGATGCCAGCAGATCTTGCTGTCTTCATTGATGTGGAGCCGGAGACAGTCGTTCAAAGGCTGAAACCTGAAAGATCTGTGATGGAGAATCTTGAAACGCAGCGGAAGGTACGTGAAGTTTACTTGAGATTTGCTGAAAAGGGTGAACTGCTCAAACTGGACGGAAATGGATCTAGGAAAGAAGTCGCTGATAGGCTTCTGTCAACTGTTTTAGAGTTTCTGGAGAGAGCCTGCTAGGAAACATTTGTGAGCTTCAGTATTTTCTTTGAAAAGTGTTCATTGATTTTGCAGGTCATGAATGTGGCTATCTCGTCGGGTAAAACGTGCGTTGGTCCTCTTTCATGGAAGACTTGTATGTTGGCTGAGTTTTTGTCGAATACAAACCGAAGCATGTAATGGTCGAATCTTAGTGGGGTCTTACCTTTCTGCGTTGTCTTGTAGTATCGGATGAGACAGAGCAGATCCATGATTTGAAGGGGTTGAGTGTTCACAGCTCTCAGAGACTTGTTGGTCTCTTCATTGCCTAAGAAGCTAAAGCTGTCTCCGTTTGCGATGCCGAACTCGAGATTGACGCTGCACTGGGGTATTGAAGGTGAGCCGACATCTTCGAGCCTGAGCGTTTTGGTGTTCAATTCGTGGCATATTTGTAGCAGTGCTCGCTGGAGGCTCTTGTCTGATATCGATGAGGTAAAGTGCGATATTATCTGAACATTTCTTGGGAAACCTTCGTAGAGTCCGAGCATTATTCAGGGTTCCGCCTATGTTTTTCCGCTATTTCTCAGTTTCCCAAGGTTATCTAGGAGTCCAGAAAGTGCCGTGCTCAACTTCTGCAATTCCTCTGGGTTTTCTTCATGCTCCATTTTTCTCTGTAATGCTTGAATTTTGGAAAGTAGCATTGCTTCTAGGCCTTGGAGGTCCATTGAGCGTCGTATTCTTGTTGCGTCTTCGTCTTCTTTGACTACTATAACTTTCTTTTCGCATTTTGCGCACCAAAGGTCTCCGTTCTTGAGCCTGAAGAGTGGTGATGCGCATGCGGGACAGGCTAGCTCTGTCAGGGTTGTGCCTTGGCGGAGTAGGTCTGCCATTCGTTTTATGTCCTGTTGCTCGGTGTCTTTGCGGGACAAGTTTTAAAACCCCAAAGTAAATAGGTATGAGAGCTTATATAACAAGATTATCACGCGGTTTCGTGAGGTGGCACCTGTGGTGAGAAAGAAGAAAATGGAGGAGTATGAGGAACGGATTAAGCAGGCGCTTGCTGTGCTTCATGTTGTTTCAGAGGACAACACCACGCCGAGGAATATTAGGAGGGCGGCAAAGGATTCGATGGCGGCTCTACAATCGTCGGAGTTTACGCCGGCGGTCAGGGCTTCAAACGCAGTATCCTTGTTGGACGAGATTTTGCAGGATCCGAACATGCCGCCTTACACGCGCGTGAAACTGTGGAACGTGATGAGCGTCATTGAAGCGATAAAAGACTAGTGTCGATTTGGTGACTTCTAGTTGTTTCCAGTCACCAGATTCCATATCTGGCGGCTTGGGTTTGGAGCGGGTTCTTTTGTTAGGCTGATTTGTCTGCGCCTGCGGAGAAAGCATGAGCGATCTCCGAGGACGAAAGGAAAGATTGGTCCCTCTACCTAATCATTGCGGCTAGATTTCGACTGGTTCGTGTTTTTTCTGTTTCTCTCTGCACTGGTCGAGAACGTCGATTGCGCGTCTTATGTGAGGAACTGTAATTGAGCCGCCGACGATCAGGGCGACATTTAAGGCTTCCAGAAGCTCGTCGTCTGAAACGGCTTCTTGGACACAGCGTATTATGTGGTACGTTATGCAGTCATTGCAGCGTAATACCGTTGAAGCGACTAGACCGAGTAGCTCCTTCGTTTTGGGATCCAAAGCTCCCTTTTCGTACGCGCGGCTATCTAAGGCGAAAAACCGTTTGATCCCGATATTTTGGCTGGACAGAATACGCGTATTCATGCGTTCGCGGTAGCGTCTGAATTCCTCAAGGCTGTCCAATATGATCCCATAGTGCCCTTTGCTGTGGTTGCTATAAAAGGCTTGACGTGCTTCGCATATGGGTGTTTCCATGGGTTTGATGCTTCAACAAGGTTGGTCGAGGGCAGACTGCTTAAATATGATTGTTTGCTGATAGGGCCATATGTCAGTCAGTCAGATGGAATTTACTGATCTTGAAGAGAAAGTCTCCAAACTGGGCAGATCTGTATTGAATTGCCTTGCTTCTGATTTCGGAAAAGCCTACGTTGTTGCAATTACACGTGATGGATGCCCTGCATGCGAAAAACAGAAACCAGAACTGAATGGGCTGGCTGAGACTGTTCTGAAGAAGCATAGGGGAAAGGTGGTTTTCATTCGTCTGCACGTGAAGCAGCCTTCGGGGGATCTTACGGAGTCACTGCGGGCCAAGGACATGTTTGGTCACTATTTCTATCCTACTAATATGATTGTGATCAGGACTAGAGACAGAGGAGCGGTTGAACTTTACAGGAACGCGTCGCCTGAGATGGATGAGCTTGAGAGGAATATTGAGAGCGCGCTGGAAACTGCAATAATGATGGAGAAGGAATCGAACTGATTGAGGTTTTCAAGCGGCTGTCTTTGATAATAGTGCAAGACTGATATATCGCCATAGAGTGCTTGATGATGGGGATAGATGGATGAAAGTAGTTCATTATGAGGATGTTGAAGCAAAAGAAGCAGATGAAGGAGCTTCTAAGCTTAGGGTCAGATGGCTTATCACGAAGGAAATTGGTGCCCCAAACTTTGCCATGCGATTGTTCGAGATGCAGCCTGGAGGTTTTAGTCCTAAGCATTCTCATCCTTGGGAGCATGAGGTCTTCATTTTGGAGGGCGAAGGGACAGTGCTTGGGGGGCCAGAAGAACGCAAGTTCAAAGCTGGAGCTGCTGTTTTTGTTCCTCCTAATGAGCTGCATCAGTTTAGGAACACCGCCAAGAATGTGTTGAAGTTTCTGTGCCTTGTGCCTATCAGGGATTAAGTGATTGGCGCCGCTTTCAATGCTAGCTTGTTCGTTAGAGATATATTCTAGTTGTAACATCTAGGTTTCGGTCTTTAGGGGATTAGCCCTTTGAAGTATGACGTAATCATTGTTGGGGCAGGGCCAGCGGGGATTTTCTCAGCACTGGAGCTATCAGAGAAAGGAAATTTCAAGATTCTTATGCTTGACAGGGGACAAGACATAGCTCAGCGAAAGTGCCCTTCGAGCCGAGGGTTTGAATGTGTTCATTGTGACCCATGCAAGGTTTTGTCAGGCTGGGGCGGTGCTGGCGCGTTTAGTGACGGCAAGCTTACCTTGTCCACCGAGGTTGGCGGTTGGCTTAATCAGTATATGTCTGAGAAGGAGCTTGGGGCTTTGCTCAACTATGCAGATAGCATTTACCTGAAGTTTGGTGCAACCGAACACGTCTACGGCAGTGAACTGGAACGTATTGATGAGATTGAACGTAAGGCCTCTTTAGCCGGCTTAAAGCTTATCCGCCAGAAAATCCGACACATGGGAACCGACTGGTGCGCTGAGACTCTTAAGAAGATGCGGCAAGAACTGAATGGCAAGGTCGAGTTTAGGCCGAAGAGCGATGTCAAAGGGCTCATAGTCAAGAACGGGGTTGCTGAGGGCGTTGAAACCGCGAATGGTGACAAGTTCTTCGCAAAATACGTGATTGCAGCGCCCGGCAGAAGTGGTGCGGAATGGTTACAGTCTGAGGCTCAAGCCTTGGGTTTGAGGACCATCAACAATCCCGTTGACATCGGCATCAGAGTCGAGGTATTGGCTTCTGTTATGGAGGAACTGACAAGGGTTCTTTATGAGCCGAAGCTGATTTACTATTCAAGGTCTTTTGATGATCAGGTTCGTACGTTTTGTGTTGCACCCTATGGTGAGGTGATAACCGAATCCTACGATGGAGTTTTGACGGTTAACGGCCAAAGCTATGCTGAAAGAAAGACGGAGAACACGAATTTCGCCATCTTGGTGAGCACGTCTTTTACTGAGCCTTTCAAGGAGCCGATTGCCTATGGCAAATATGTTGCCCGACTGTCTAACCTTCTCAGTGGCGGCGTTATTGTACAGCGCCTGGGCGATTTGGAGTCTGGGCGAAGGTCTACTCCTGAGCGAATTGCCCGAAGTGTGGTTACTCCTACGTTGAAGAATGCTACTCCAGGGGATTTGAGTTTTGTCTTGCCCTACCGCTATCTTTCTGACATTCGGGAGATGTTGCAGGCGTTGGACGTTATTGCGCCCGGAATCCATTCGCGGGACACTTTATTGTACGGGATTGAGGTGAAGTTTTACTCCTCGAAGCTTCAGCTAAGCAACTGCTTGGAAACCAAGATCCGCAACCTATTTACTGCCGGTGATGGAGCTGGAGTCACAAGAGGATTGATTCAGGCTTCAGCGTCAGGTGTTATTGTGGCAAAGGAAATTCTGAAGCGGGAAAAGCAGAAGGCGTAGGGCTAATGTCGGTTGTTGATGAAATCAAATGCTCGCATTGCGGTGCTCCGATAGCCTTCAAGCCTGGGGAAATGTTGGCGACGTGCAAGTACTGCGGCTTCACCGTGGTCATAGAGACAGGCCAAGCCTACACCTTTGAGCACTCGTTGCTGCTTAACCAGTATGACCCTGTGCAGGTTGAAGAGCCTATCAGGAATTGGATGCGGGAAAGCTTTCTCAAGCCTCAGGATCTTGCGAGAAAATCAAAACTGCTGGAGAAGAACCTGATTTACTTGCCGTTTTGGGTTGTGTCAGTTGAGGTTAAAAGTGTTTACAAGGGGATTTTTGAGCGCGTAACTCCTGCTGTTGTTAAAGATGGCCATATCGAGAAAAACTATGATTGGCTTGTGATAGCAAGGAAAGCCTCGGAGTTTCCGACGAAGGAATATAATGTGCCCTTGGAGGGCAAGATTTTCTATGATTTCAGGAAGATTGAGGGTTTCGCCAAAGTCTTGAACAGCGAAGTTGATCGTGATGGAGCTGTTGAGCTTGCGAGGCACCAGATTGAGGAACAGCACCGCTTTCTGATTCAGCAAGATGTTGACAAGATTATCGAGTTCAAGAGCGAGATGGATGTCAAGCAAGTTGTTTATTTGCATGCGCCAATATGGTTCGTGAAATATGAGTATAAAGGCAAGGAATACCAATTGCTCATTGATGGCGCAACGGGAACCGCGATAAAAGGCGACATACCCATGTCTGGGTTTTGAACCTGCTGCGGGTTAAAGAAACTTTAAAAGCAACCCTATTTCTTCTATAAAACTACCAAAATTGTGAGGAAACCAAACTTGAATGAGAAGAAAGACTATTACGGAAAAGCCAAGAGCGAAATGCGGCTCTCTGAGCGCATAGTGACGGCGATTCCGGGTTTTCATGGCTACAAAGAGAAAGAGTTGCGGAGAGACTCTGACAAGCTTCTCCGCAATCATCTATATCTGAAGCTTTCGCAGGCGAAGAACAACATGAAAGAGGTTTTTCAAAAGCTGTCTGATCGTCGTATGTTTGACGTTTTGAGTGACATGGATCGTCTTATGGCCAAGTTTGATCGCGTGACTGAAAAAGTGAATCATGCTTCTTATGGGTACGCTGGCTTCTTTGACGTTGTAAAGGTCGGAGAAGATGATCTTGACAATATGATCGCATTTGACAATCAGCTTGTTGATGCAGTTGACAAGATCGTTGAAGAAGTCAATGCGTTCAAGGTAGAGATTGGCAAACAGGCGTTTGACAAGACCAAGCAGCTGACGCGGAGTTTGACTGAAACCGTTGATGCTTTCGAGGAAGTTTTTGACAAGAGAGGAGAAGTAATCTTAGGAGTGAGTTAAGATGCCGCAAGTTATTGAATGGAAGAACCCAGGTTCAGAAGACATTCTGTGGCGCTATCCAGACGAGGAAATCACTTGGGGTGCTCAACTGATTGTGCATGAATACGAAGTTGCAGTGTTCTTCAGAGATGGCAAGGCTTTAGATGTTTTCAATGCTGGAAGACATGTTCTGACGACTTTGAACTTGCCCTTGCTGACGGGCTTACTTTCGCGTCTAGCTGGATATAAGGAGAAGCCGTTCAAGTCCACGGTCATATTTATCTCAACAAAAGTCTTTGCCGGAAAATACGGTGCACAGGCGCAGACTACGGAACTTGCACCATTGAAAGTGTATGGTGGTTTCTGGTTCAAAGTCGAGAGTCCACAGCTTTTCGTTAATGAAGTTGTGGGCGGGCAACAGGCTTACTCCACTGAGGATGTAGACAATTTCCTGCGCGGCTTCCTGAACGAGAAGATTATCGATGAGTTGTCACATTATGATTTGCTGACTGTTTTCACAAGGCTCGACGAGACCTCAGTGGTTGTGAAGAACGCCATTTCCGACTATTTCAAACGGTTAGGCTTGGAACTGACCGATCTTCGCTTTGAAGGAATTGACACAACACCTGAGTATCGTGAGAGGCTTTTCTGGCTTCGCACTGGCAAAGCGGCGCCTGAGGAAGTCTTGCGCATGGAGACGGTGAAGAAGGCTGCCGAAGAGCTTGGTAAGTCATCTGGAGCGGGCTTAGGGACGGGCATGGTTCTGATTCCACAGATCATGACGCCAACTGGTCCGGCACAGGCGCCGGCTGCTGCGTTGGTAATCTGTCCGAAGTGTAGCGCGAAGATTCCTGCAACGTCGAAGTTCTGCTCAGAGTGCGGAACCACGATTACGCCGCCGTCGACTGCTACGATGGCTTGTCCGAAGTGTGGTAAGACCATTCCGTCGTCTTCGAAGTTCTGTCCTGAGTGCGGAGAGAAAATCTAGCAAGGAGCAGTTTGAGAATGGCTGAACGTGGTCTGCTGTCCTTCGGCGTCTTTCTGGTAATCGTCGTAGTCAGCATTCTTCTTTATCTGCCTCTGCAGATCATAACCGACTGGACATTGATTCTGCCGCTGATCCTCCTTTTGTCCGGCATTTGGGTCGTTGTGTTGGCTGGCATGAAGGTCGCCGCGCCCCAGAAGTACGAGCTTGGGTCTTTCAACACTGTTTCGTGGGGTCTTCTGCTGGCAGCGATCGGCGGAGCATGGTTTCTGTGGGGTTATGGCTGGTACTATTCTATGGTTGTGATACTGCTGGCTGTTGCTGGCATGGCGATTGCCGCTTCCATGAAGCGAAAGTAGCGTTTGCGTTTTTCTAAACCTTTTTCTATCCTCTATGTATCTAGTATTGCGGAAGGCTAGCTTAGTTATGAGTGAGAAGACAATAGGCCGTGGTACTTGGTACGATAAGATGGCTGTGGAAATCGTTGAGCGAGAGCAGAAACTAGGCCGAAGTTTGAAGCTTATCAGGACGGAGATGGGTTTGGGTGCTTCTGGATTTCCGCACATCGGTAGTTTGGGAGACGCGGCGCGTTCTTTTGCTGTTACTCTGGCATTGCGTGATCAGGGTTACAACTCGGAGCTGATTGCCTTCTGTGATGATACTGATGGTTTGCGTAAGGTGCCCTTTGGACTGCCTGATTCGCTGGAGAAGTATCTGGGTTCTCCTGTTACCGCTATTCCTGACCCGTTTGAGTGTCATGAGAGTTATGGTAAGCACATGAGTTCGTTGTTGCTTGACGCCTTGGACAAATGCGGAATAGACTATCATTACATGTCTGCAAAAGAAACTTATCAGAAAGGGGTATTGAATGACGAGATCAAAACCCTGCTTTTGCGTGCTCAAAGAGTCGGGGAGATAGTTAAGGAAGAAGTAGGGCAGGAGCGGTACACTGAGGTTCTGCCGTACTTCGCGGTGTGCGGCAACTGTGGGCGGCTGTACACGACTAAGGCTCTGGAGTACGTGCCGAAAGAGAACAAGGTGCTTTACGTCTGCGAAGGTATGGAGATTAAGGGAAAATGGATCGAAGGGTGCGGCTTCAAAGGTGAATCTGATGTCACGAAGGCTCAGGGCAAGCTAACTTGGAAGAGCGAGTTTGCAGCGCGGTGGAAGGCGCTTGACGTTCGGTTTGAGGCTTATGGCAAGGACATAGCTGACAGTGTGCGGATAAATGACAGAATCTGCCGCGAAATACTGAACTTTGAGCCACCGTCGCATGTGCAGTATGAAATGTTTTTGGACAAAAGTGGCAAGAAGATTTCAAAATCTACGGGGAACGTTTTCACTCCACAAGTGTGGTTCCGTTATGGTTCGCCACGATCGTTACTGCTGCTTATGCTCAAGCGATTTGTGGGGACGCGTACACTGGACGTTACTGATGTTCCATCCTACATGAATGAGTTTGATGATTTGGAAGATGTCTACTTTGGAAGGAAGCAGACTAAAGACGAGAAGGAACTTGCCAAGCTTCGAGGGCTGTATGAATATTGCTGTGTGCTAAAGCCTCCTGAGAAGGCAAGTGTTCATGTTCCTTACAATCTGATGACCTTTCTGGTTAAGATGGCACCTAGGGACAGCGCCGAAGGCTATATTACTGAAAAACTGCGCAGCTATGGTTATCTTCAGAACAGCCAGATCCTTGATGAAGGCTTGAGGGAACGGATTGAGTACGCTTCTAACTGGATAGGGGATTTTGAGGAGATAAAAGAAACCACGGTCAGCCTTTCCCTTGCTGAGAAGGAGGCAATAGCAGAACTGGTCGAAGTGCTAAAGGTTGAGGATGATCCTGAAAAGATGCAGAACGCTATTTTCAACGCAGCTAAGAAGCATGATCTACAGCTTGGAAGTTACTTCAAGACCCTTTACATGATCCTGTTGGGAGTTCCGCAAGGGCCGAGGCTTGGACCTTATCTGCTTGCGATGGGAAAACAAAACGTTATCAATGCTTTACAACAAGCATGGAAAAACCAAAAGCTACTAGAAGAAGGATAGTTCGGCAAGAATCGAAAAGAATCCTTGCTGGATTATCTGGCGCATTGTCTCTAAGATATGGAGACTTTCGATTTCTAATCTGGTAGAACAACACCTGCAGGAACGCTGTTGTTGTTCTTCCGCCATGTCGTGGCAACATCGGATTTGATGTTCGGTAGAACAGATTGTTATTCACCTTTGGGTTCAAGCCTTTGAAGGGGTTAAGCCTAAGGTCCGTGCAAGTTGACGTACTATTTGTTCCAAGAAAACTGCTTGCCGACCACTTTGTGTTTTCGAACTTGGCGTCATGTGTCGCAACATTGACGAAAACTACAATGATCGCTGTAGTCTGGTTTGGGTAATCGCGTCAAAGAGAGATTCTAGGAACACGAGTGCACGCAACTGTCTGCTCTTCCAGTCCATTTTTCTCAGATCCAGCAGAGTGTTGACGATTTTTCCCTTGACATCTGGGTTTATATTGCAAGAGCAGAGTAATCTCGTTCTAGGGGCCCGTAGTCTAGTACGGATTAGGACACTGGTCATTAGGGCTTAGTAATTTATCAGTTGTTTCTTCTTCTTTGTTCATTTTCTCACCTCTTTCTTCGTGGTTTGTTCCAGTATGGTGATTTGCATTTTGGAGTGGGTGGTCGGTTTTGTGTCTCTAGACAGCGAGTAGGCTTTTCACAAATTCCTTTATTGGGCTGGGTGCTGATGTTACGGCTTCAATGGTTTGTTTTCCTTTGTCTGTTAAGCTGTAGACTCGTTTTCTCTCTCTCCATGTTCCTTCTATGAGTCCCTTTCTTTCAATTGAATACAGTAGCGAGTAGACTGTTCCAGAGCTCAAGAGTAGGCGATACCTGAGATGTATGAGTCTTATGAAGGAATAGCCGTCTAGCGGTCTAGTTCTCAAATCGTTCAGAACTATCAAGTCTAAGAAGTTCTTGATTATCTTCTCGTTCAGTTCTTCCACTATTCTTTTCTGTTGTTGCAGGGTGTCGTTTTGGTTTCTCATCTCTCTTTCTCCTTTGTAATACCTCAGAGATATTCCTAATAATATTAGAGGAATATACTTATACTTAAGAATATCTTATGAATATCATGGTATCGGGTATGTTGATGCCGATCAAGTTTGAAATAAGTGTTGTTCAGGTTGGAAGAAGCCTCAAAGTCACGATTCCAGTTGAAATAGTCAAGCACCTTAGCCTCAAGAAAGGCGACACAGTTTTAATGTCAGTTGATGACGGTTGCATAATCATAGAAAAGAAAGCCTAGCGATTATATCGTGCGCCTTCGCGCTCCTTTTGTTGTTGTGTGTTTGTTCTCTTTCTGGTTCCATCCTTTCTCTTTTTGAAGAGAAATTTTAATGTGAGCTGTTACAAGTTCGTAGCTTGTCAGTATCTATTTTGTCTCTCGTTTCTGCTTTCTATCTGGTTCTGATGCGTTATTCGGTTTTTAACAGTTCACATTTTCTTTTCTTTGATTCATTCATTGTTTCGTGGTCGGTGTAGGAAGACGGCTGGAAACCTCTCAGGATGCTTCAGCACGCATGGAGATGCTATTGCTTCAGCTCAGGTGTCCAGCGTTCCGAGTTTTGTGCTATTTTTGTTGTGTAGTGTGTGCTTGACTCGTTCTTTCTATCCTCTCATCTGCCATTGGCGATGAGAGGGCGTGGGGAGAGCGGGAGTAGTTTTTAGCTTGTGTGTCGTTTTTGTTTATGGTTTCTTTGTGCGGCTTTGCGTACCGATTGTGCGTCATCGGCGTGAGCGGAACGGCTCGGTTTTTTGCGTTGTTGTCTCAGCGCGCGCTTCAAGAATCTAGAAATACGCTACCTTGGTCTCGCATGTAGATCCCTAAATAATCACGATGACTTACATGGGACAGATAGTTATACCTTGTTTGAGAAATAGTTCTAATATTATCGAGTAATACGGCAACAAAAGCCTTTGTCTCTTCGTTATACTTATCAACCATTTTAAGAGAACCTCCTATTGCCAGATTTAGCCAAGAGAATTTCCCAAACAGACATACTCCGATCAACGGTTTGCTATTATCACTCATCCATTTGAAAATATCATTGTGACTCATGCGATTGGGAATTCCTTTGCCCTAAAATCCTACAAGACTGTAGAAAGGGCGCATTTTATCATAATCCCGATAGTAATCAGAATTTGGATTGTACACGTCTAGACGCAATCTGCGCGCGCGCTCAGCATATTCCTTTATGATCTCCTTGGATATCCAGCTTCTGACTTCTACGACTCCCAACACACATTCCGCAGGATAAACACCCACTTTTTCTTCTTCAATAAATGGAGGCAATATTCTATTGTCATAGATGATGATGTCAATTTGCTTACTCTGATCCCCATGTAGATTCACTATTACTCCTGTTCCCATACCAAACTGGTTGGTGAGGAACTTTGCCAGAATCTTTGACGTGAAAAGTTCTATCAATCGGCCTTTTTGTGTTTTATTATCAAGATTCTTAACAGCTTTTGCTTCAGTTATAAATCCCTTGATGATCGCACTTGTATGTTGTTTGATTAAACTTCGTTTCATATCAAGTCTCTCATTGTTTCATCATCTTGAAGAAGTTACGGCGTTTTCCTTTGTCACTTTGCTTGCTTTCGCTAGTATAACGCGCTCTTAAAAAACCTACTTGCGTTTTCTGAAGAGCATAACATTTCCATGGGGGCAGATGAACTCGAAACCAGTCTCTAGTAGCTTTCTAGCGCGGGTCTTGTTCCGTTTTGCGTATTGATTGGATATCGTCGGGGTTTCTCGGAGTGTCATTCGTTTTTTGTTGTTGTTCTGTTTGTGTTGTAGTGAGTGGAGCGTAGCGACACGAACAAGTTGCGGTCTTGGCTGATATAAAAAGAGGGTCGTTTTTGTGCTATTTGCGTTTTCGGTATAGCTTGATTCCGTCTATGTCTTGTATATACGTGAATCCATGTTCTAGTAGATCGGTGGCTTCTTTGATGTTGGTAGCGGTTTTTACTGTGTATTCGTCTTCTTCGGTAAGAGCTATGAGTTGCGTATAGAACATGGTTGTTTCGATTTTCTTGTGTCCGAGTAGTTGTTTAACGAGTAGTATGTCTTTGGTTTTGTCATACATCATAGTTGCGTAGTGGTGTCTTAGGTTGCGGAGAGGAATAGCTTTTAGCTGTGGTTCATTGAGTTTATTGGCTAACCGATTGCGGGTTTTTCTCCATATTTCACCCATGCGTTTAGGGTGTGGAAACGGTTTTTCTGCTGTGTATCGGTGTAAGTAGATACGTAGCAAGTCGGCTGTTTTTGGCTTTAGTTTGAATGAGCGTGAGTTGTGTCCTTTGCACCCTTGAGCGTTGATTATTCCTTGTTCTGCGTCTATGTCTTTTCTGTTGGTGGTTGCTAGTTCTTGGCCTTCAAGTCCTGTTTCTTCTAGGATGGTGAAGATTGTGGCGTACCTGCGTGTGCTTGCACTTATTATCTTGGTTACGTTTGCCGTTGTGGGAATTATCGGTATGGTCTCGACTATTGCGTATTTTGGCTTCTTGTAGGGGATTCCATTGTTTTTGCAGAAATATTCATAGCAGTTGCACATTTTCAGTTTTGTTACGTTGACTGCTTTGAGGTTTGATATGTATGTCATTACGTCTTGTGGGTTTAGCAAGTCTGCGTGTCGTGCTATTTGGTTAAGTTTCTGCGAGACTGTTAAAATTGTGTTGTCGTGTTTTCCGCTTAGTTTCAGTGCTAGGAGAGTGTTTATTATCTTCTCTCCTCTTAGGATGTTTGTGGTTTGGGCTCGTCGTCTAGTAATCATGTCTGGGGCTACGGGGGGTGTCCTGAGCACCACATGACTGGAACGGATTAGGACACTGGCCTGCGGAGCCGGGGATCTTGGGTTCAAATCCCAACGGGCCCGCCAATTCATGTTCTTGCACTGAAGCGGTCAGTGGTTCTAGCCCCTCTTCTATATATGACATCAGCTCTAGTTTTCATTCTTGGGTGTTTATAGACGCGGTGCGAAGGCAAAGTAGGATGGCTGAACTAGATGGTTCTCTTATGGTTGATGTTAGGGTTCCGACGGAAAGGCAGATTCTGAAGAATCCTAGGCGTCGGGATTTCTTGGGTAGCGGTTGGGTTGACAGTTGGGAGCTTGACGTGATCAATGTGTACTAGCATAGGCGTCAGGGGCTTTTCACGGTTTACAGTTTGCTGAGCGTTTTGGAACATGAGACTTTGCATTCTGTTTTGGCGAGATTTGTTGATTTAGATGCATCCGTGAAGTTTGACAATGTTCATCGTTCTTCGTGCGCTTGGCTAGACGAGGACAGGTTGGTTTTTGTTAACGAGTTCAGGTTTGCTGGAAGGTGGGTGTTTCCGCCGTATTTTGAGGAGCCTACTGATGACTTGTTAGCATGATTGGTCAGATAGGCAAAATGCTAAATCGCTGCTGTTGTTTATGGTTTGTTTCTCTATGATGGATGTTGATACGTTGAGTTTGCGGGTTCGAGTGGGTTTGGCGTTCTTGGCCGTCTACATAATTTGGGGTTCCACGTATTTGGCTATCAGAATTGTCGAGGAGTCTTTGCCGCCGTTTTTCATGGCTGGGACCCGTTTTGTGCTTGCGGGAGCAATTCTGTATGTCTGGTGTAGGTTGCGAGGTTCGGTGCAGGAGTCTAGGGGTGATTGGGGTCGTGCGTTTGTGGTTGGTGGGCTGATGTTGTTGGGTGGTCATGGTGCGGTTGTTTGGGCAGAGCAGTGGGTTCCTTCGGGTTTGACGAGTTTGCTTGTCGCGACTGTGCCTTTGTGGATGGCGTTTTCTAATTGGGTGTGGACCAAGCAAAAGCCTGACTTGAGAGTTGGGGCTGGTTTGGTTCTAGGGTTTACTGGTGTCGTTTTGCTGGCAGGCGGATTCGAGAGTTTAGGAGCGAGCAGTGTTGACATTGCTGGAGCGGCTATCCTTGTGTTCGGAGCTTTCCTATGGGCTAATGGTTCGCTGTTTTCTCGTTCCCGCAAGTTTGGCGGCTTAGGATTGCTGGGTACGGGGTTGGAGATGGTTGCAGGTGGCGTGCTTCTGTTGACAGCAAGTTTGGCTACTGGCGAATGGGGCAGAGTACGTTTGGATCTGGTTTCCATGCGTTCGTTGATTGCTTGGGTTTATCTTGTAGTGTTTGGGGCACTCGTGGGATTTACTTGTTATATCTGGATACTGAAAGTGGCTTCGACCACTAGAGTTTCGACTTATGCTTATGTTAACCCGATCGTTGCCATGTTTTTAGGCTGGGCATTGGCGAACGAGCCGATAACAACAAGAAACATATTGGCAGCCGTAATCATCCTAGCATCTGTAGCGGTTATAACTACTTATCAAAAGCAGGAAAATACGAATCAGAAAATAGTTTAACCCTTGAAAAGAAAAAAGGGAAGAAGGTTTGTTAGTTTGGTGTCCTTTTCTTAAGTAGAGCTATGACAGCGACGCATATAGCTAGAATGGAAGTGGCAGTGGGAAAAACTACGACCAGTAGGAGTTCTTGCACATTTCCGGGCGGTCCTTGAGTTCCGTTTTCACCTTTCAGTCCTTGTGGACCTTGAAGCCCTTGTGTTCCATTCCTTTCAGTAGCTTATCTATGTTTTTTCCCACGTTCTCGCCGTTATATCCTCCTTCTAACACGAAGAAAGCTGGTTTCTTCATAGCGCCAATGCGTTTTCCTATGTGGCTATAGCACTCGTCCGTCAAGCCAAGCGAAGCCAAGTCACCGGCATGTTGATCGAATCCTGCCGACACGGCGACAAGGTCAAACATTTCCATATTCAACAAACCCAGAGCCTTGTCCAGAGTCTTCAAATAAACCTCATCTCCGCAGTCAGGCGGCAACGGATAGTTCATGCAATTGCCCTCAGAAAACGTGCCTGTGCCAGGATAATTCGGGTGCCTATGCAAAGAAACATAGGTTACTTTCTCGTCTTCCATGAAAATCTCCTCTGTTCCATTTCCATGGTGTCCGTCAATGTCCAATATCAGCGTAGGCTTGCCAAGATGCTTCACCGCGATTGCAATGTTGTTCAAATAGCAGAAGCCTCGCGTGTACGCGCCCAAAGCAGCCCCTGCTCTTCCGGCATGATGCCCTGGCGGCCGCATAATAGAAAACCCGTGAATCTCAGCGGCCTGGATGGCTCCGCCGGCAGAGAGCCGTGCAAACTCGTAGATGTTTTCATAAGCAGGCGTGTCTGGATCTTCCACCATGCTCTTCTTCAAAGCCCAAACGTACTCGTCATCGTGTGCCCGCAGAATATCTTCCTCCGAGGCAAGCTTTGGTTCAACAAATTCGTAGCCTTTCTCTTTCAGGATTTCAAAGGTCTTTCTCACTCTCTCAGGTCCTTCGATATGCAACTGCCCATATCCAAGGCACTTCTCCGAAAAGACGATTTTTGTCAGCATGGCTTCCACAAACGCTAAGCTACTGTTTTCAGATTAAAATATAACTTCCCTTTAACAGATAGAGGCTCGCATGGAGAACAGAAGGACAAAATCAGCATGGCTTCAGTGAACCCGTTTGCCGAGTTCCGCCAAGAATGCGGAAAAGCTCTAGCTGAGGCTTTGGGGAAGACCTTCCCTGATATCGAAGTTGCCGACCTTGCTTTCGAGAAGCCGACAATTCCGGAATACGGTCAACTTGCCTCTTCACTCTGTTTTGAGTTAGCTAAACAGCTCGCCAAGAAACCCGTAGAGCCGGCGAAACTCCTAATAAAGAGCATCAACAAATCCCGTTTCAATCTGATCGAACGCGTTGAACCAGCAGGCGCCGGATACGTGAACTTCCACGTCAACTTTTCAAAGCTCGCCGCTATTACCTTGGGATCTGCAACCCAGCTAGACACAGACTATGGTTTTGTCAAAACGGACAAACCTCTAAAAGTAATCATTGAACACACAAGCGTCAATCCACTTCATCCAATACACATCGGACAAGCCCGAAACCCCATGCTAGGCGACACTATAGCCAGACTATCAAGAACTCGAGGTCACACCGTCAAGACGCACTACTACATCGACGACGTTGGAAGACAAACGTCTGTAATAGCCTACGGCTACGACAAGCTCGGCAGACCCAAACCCGACAGCAAGCCAGACCACTTCATAGGCAAGATCTACACAATAACCAGTTGCCTGATAGAAATCAACCGCCTAAAACGAGAACTGAAACGCGCCAAAACAGTCAATGCCGAAGACGAGATCAGCAAAATCAACAAAGAGCTAGACGAATGGGTCTCAATTTCCGCAGAACTACAAGGCAAATACCCACAACTATTCGAAGAACTTCTAGACAAGATAAACCAAGACAAAGACCCAGAAAATTCCATCAACAAGCTCAACAAAGCCTACGAAGAAGGAGAACCAAAAGCAAAGAAGCTCGTGCGCCAAGTAAGCGAACTGTGCTTTGACGGCTTCAAACAAACTCTGAACCGTATAGGGGTTTCCTACGACTCATGGGACTGGGAAAGCGGCTTCGTCTCAGGTGGGCACGTAACCGAAGTACTCCAAAAGCTCAAGAAATCCCCCTTCGTTTTCATGGAAAACGGCGTTCTGGAATTTGACGCTGAAGGCGTCGCAAGGAAACTTGACTTGAAGACGAAGCTCGGTTTGAGAGAAGAACACGAGATTCCTTCGCTCACGCTTGCCCGTTCAGATGGCACAACACTGTACACGACACGAGATATCGCATATCATCTGTGGAAGTTTAAACGTGCTGACAAGGTCATCAACATTATCGGTATGGAACAAAGCCTTGCGCAGCTACAGTTGAAGATAGCCCTCTATGCTTTAGGCTTTGACAAGTATGCTGACAACCTCGTACACTTCGCATACAACCTGGTCAGTCTACCGGGCTACAAGATGAGCAGCCGGCGCGGCAGATACATCACATTCGACGAAGTCATGGACGAAGCGGTCAATCGAGCTTTCGAAGAGGTTTCGAAGCGTTCCCCACAACTCTCTAAGAAAGAAAAACAGGATATTGCAAACTTTGTCGGCATTGGAGCAGTGCGTTATGCCCTTGTGGAGGTTGACGCTTCAAAACCTGTCATGTTCACGTGGGAGAGAGTGCTCAACTTTGAAAGAAACAGCGCCCCGTACATACAGTATACGCACGCAAGAGCCTGCAGCATCCTCCGCAAAGCAGGCAAGAAACCCACAAAACCAGCCTATGAACTGCTCACAGACAAGCTAGAAAAAGAGATAGTGCTAGCTCTTGCAAGCTGGCCAGACACTTTTGTCGAAGCAACCGAGTACCTTAAGCCAAGCATGGTGGCTGATTATGCGAACGCATTGGCTGACAGATTCAACACGTTCTACAACGCTTTGCCCGTGATAAGAGCTGAACCGCCAGAGCTCAGCGACGCAAGACTTGCCTTGACTGACGCTTTGAGAATAGTGCTCAGAAACGCCCTCAACCTCATAGGCGTCTTTGCACCAGAAAAAATGTGACAATACACACCCTGAGAAATCATTTACGGCAACATAATACTAAAGGTTTTGCGGCTCAATCAATTTGTGCATCAAAGCGTCTTACGGTTCTAGTGCTTCCTTGATTATCTCGACAGCAACGCTTGTTCCAATTCTGTTCGCGCCGGCCTCGATCATTCGCAGTGCGTCTGCATAGGTCCTTATTCCACCGGCCGCCTTAACACCCATGTCCTTGCCAACGGTCTCACGCATTAACCTAACGTCTTCGGCTGTTGCTCCAAGGCCAAAGAAGCCAGTTGAGGTCTTCACGAAATCTGCTTTTGCTTCTTTTGCGAGGCTACATGCCACTACCTTTTCCTCCTTGGTCAGATGAGCCGTTTCGATAATCACCTTAACGATTATGCTTCGGTCTAGACGTTTGATATCGACGACAGTGGTAATGTCGCGTTTGACAGCCTTATAGGCTGCAGATTTGAGCAGGCTCATGTTCACAACCATGTCCAACTCTTTCGCTCCATCTTCAACGGCCCTAAGCGCTTCCATGGCTTTGATTTCAGTTATCGAAGCTCCGAAAGGAAAGCCTACCGTAGAAGAGACTCTGGCTTTCGAGTCTTTCAGGATCAATGCAGCACGCTTAACCCAAACAGGATTGACGCAAACGCAACCGAAACCATAGGCTATTGCGTCCTGGCAGAGGTTTTCGATTTCATCTTCGGTGGCCGTCATCTTGACATTCGTGGAATCTATAATCTTTGCCAATTCGTGTCCTGATATTCCCAAGTGCTCACACCTCTAGTCTCAGAAACGTTTGTGGCGCTTAAGGGTTTAGAGTTAGAATGTA
>Ga0315279_10000367_pt1 | contig 92850 bp, 87 predicted proteins | sample YL17G06_20_MG_FD_203694 | JGI IMG/M metagenome (GOLD analysis project Ga0315279, IMG submission 203694) | Sediment microbial communities from Yellowstone Lake, YNP, Wyoming, USA - YL17G06_20 | ecosystem: Environmental > Aquatic > Freshwater > Lake > Sediment | place: USA: Wyoming | collected...
CATGGGGGTTTCTCCTCGGAAAAAGATGATTCTTTTTACCAGAGAAGGATAAGAGAGGAAAGTTATTTTTGGTCTTTTTTCGTCGGAAAGGGGACTTTTTCTACAGTTTCAACGTATAGAACTGATGCGCGGCACCCTAACGCCAACTTTTAACCTGCCCAATCACCTTGCAGGGGTGCCGACACATCCAGTGATTGGTTACACGGCGGAGTTGCCCACCCCGCTGAATTTTTCCCTAATCTTCCCGATGCACCAAATTACCGATGCAGCCAGGAAATAAAGATATGGCGCAATTACTAAGTAATGCGAGTAATGTTCGTATGGATTGGTCTCGGCAATACGAAATACGCCAAGGACCACAGCATCGATTAACCAAATAAAAGGCCCGAGTGGGAGCATCAATAAAATTGTAATGCCTAAGATTAGGTTGGTACCTGGAAGGCGGTTCACCAGTTCATATAGCGGGGGATTCGGAATCTGCCCAAAAATCTGCCCAAGACCTTGCCGAGTAAATCCCCAACTTGCTGTTGCACCCCATTCGACCACCATCAATAGAATAAAAAAGATAATCAGCTTTGGCACTGACGGGGATAGAAATCTATTTTTCATGTTAAATTCACCTCTTAACCTCTGCCGTGTAACGAATTGAACTGATGCGCGGCACCCTAATGCCACCTTTCTGAGCCGCCCCAATCACTTGGTCGGGTGCCGCCGCATCCAGTGATTGGTTAAATGCCTTATTATTTGACAAGCTTTAGTTCTGAAATGGAAATCACGAAACCTTTCTCTGGGGAATCATTATCGTATGCCAAATCGAATTCCTTTTTTTCACAGATTGAGGCATAGTGAGCTTTCAAGCTATCGTCGGTCACATCGAAAGAATCCAAATCCACCGAAAGCAGGCACGAAGATATTAGGATTGATCGCACATCTTGAATTAACATGTTATCCGCAAGTTTCATCCAAACTAAGTTTTCTTCCTCACCGGCCCCACAAAAGTGGCTCCCGCCATTTTTCCGCGAGGGGCCAGAAATGCTAACCACAATAAATGCGGCAGAGTCCTTAACCTGGAAAAGTTTCAATTCTGCTTTTTCAACGACATCCGCATTGCTAAGAAGTTTGAGATCTATCCCACTTCCATAATAATTTGACGACTTCAAGAAAGCGGTACCACTAGACACAACTACATCAATCCCCTCGAACGCACACTGTCCTAAAAATGGCATCAATGCAGAAATTGAGAAAATAAAGACAAACCTAAAACTTTTCATAAAAACTCCTAGGCATTTAACATATCTTCTACTGCAATTTTGACAGCTATAAGTCTGGCTCTATCGTGCAGGAATTGCAACCTGGAAACGGAGAAATATTTGATACCTAGTTATTTCTCCTTTCGTTAAAAATCAGATCCTGCGGAAACGCAGGATCTGCATCTTGGGATAGCTGTCAGCAATTCCAACCCGGAACCGCAAAAATTTTTCCCGGCGCCCCCAATTTTTATTATCCTTGGAGCTTCTTCGAATCAAAGAATTAAACTCTCACCCTTCCAATAAATTCCTCGACCCAATCCCCCCAAGGAGAAAACGATGAGCATTCAACCTATACCCGCTTCACCGACACTCAATGTTATTTCAGCCGATAAGCCGCCCAAGCTTCTGGATCAAGTCCGATGGCTATTGCGCCTGAAGCATTACTCGTATAAGACCGAAAAAACCTATCTTCATTGGATCAAGCGCTATATTTTCTTTCACCGATTGAGACACCCCGCCGAAATGCGGGAGGAAGAGGTAGCCGCCTTCCTAAAACACCTGGCGGTGGAATTAAAAGTTTCTGCAAAAACCCAGAACCAGGCGCTCAACGCCCTTGTGTTCCTTTATAAACAGGTCCTGCGCCTTAAGCTGGGAGAATTGGGCTCAATTCCAAAAGGGGAAGAGCATCGCCGCCTGCCCGCCGTGCTCACTCAAAATGAAGTCCGGAAACTTCTTCACTTCCTCACCGGGACCCAGCGGCTCCTGGCGGAAATGCTTTACGGAACCGGGCTCAGGCTCATGGAAGGCTTAAGACTGCGCGTAAAAGATATCGACTTTGAGAAAAACACAATTATCGTCCGGGAAGGAAAAGGCGACCAGGACCGGATTACGATGCTCCCCGAAAAACTGAAAACCGTTCTGGAAAATCATCTTCAGGGGGTAAAAACCATTTTTGAAAGAGACATGGGAAAAGGCCGGGGCGGCGCTTCCGTTCCCCCTGCCCTCGAAAGGAAGTATCCCAATCTCCACAAAACCTGGACCTGGCAATTTGTGTTTCCCAGCCATTCTCTTTGCCGGGATCCCTACACGGGTTTTATCAGGCGGCATCATCTCCATGAATCCGTTTTGCAGCGGGCGGTCAAACAAGCGTTAAGAGAGGCGGGGATCAACAAGCACGCCGGCGTCCACACCCTGAGACACTCCTTCGCCACGCACCTTTTGGAATCGGGCACCGACATCCGGACGGTGCAGGAGCTCCTCGGCCACAAACACGTCCAGACCACCATGATCTACACCCACGTCCTCAACCGCCCCGGAATCTCCGTCCGGAGCCCCCTTGACCGGATGTAGCCGATAGGATACAATTCATTGGAAACAAGAAAATTAGTCGTTTATCAAACCTCCGATCGGAAGGCTCCCTTTCGTGATTGGTTGGAGTCCTTAAACGATGCTCAAACTAAGGCCCGAATTCGGGGGCGCCTCGACAGATTGAAACTTGGAAACTTCGGCGACTATAAGTCAATCGGTGGAGGTTTGCTCGAACTTCGATTCCATTTCGGCCCCGGTTACAGATTATATTTTGGACAGGACGGCTTGATTTTTATCATTCTTCTTTGCGCCGGTGACAAATCGTCACAAGGAAGTGACATCTTAAAAGCCTATGAATATTGGCTTGATTATAAACGGAGAAATAAATGAAACCATACGTTTCTTATCACAAAATTCTTATTGAGGACCTGAAAAAAAACCCACTAGAGGCGGCCGCCTATCTAAACGTCGCACTTGAAGAAGGTGATAGGGAAAGCTTTCTCCTGGCGCTTCGAAATGTTCTTGAAGCCTACGGTGGAATGACTAAAATTTCGCGCCTCGCCAAGCTCCACCGCGTGAGCCTCTACAAAATGCTCTCCAAGAACGGGAACCCAGGAATTGACAGCCTTATGGCCCTACTCAACTCCATCGGATTTCGGCTTGTCATTTCCGCAAAAAAAACCAACCTGCGCAAAGCCGCCTGAGTGGCGGTGCTCGCCTCAAACAATTTCCTTTAAAGGGAAAGTTTTTACTGTAAATACTTACAGTAATTACTGTAATTTATTACAGGAGAAGGCGATCGGGGAGAATTTTTGGTTTAGGAGCAGCCGGAGGTGGCGCCGCAGGTGTCGCATTTGAGGCAGGTGCCGTTCCGAACCATCGTGAACTGGCCGCACTCGCGGCAGGGGTCGCCTTCGTAACCTTTTAGGCGGGCTTCGTTGCGCCGGGCGTTTTCGATCTGCGCGGCTTTGAAACTGGCATCCAAGCCGGATCCCGCGGCCATACCGGAAGGCGCCGGCGCGCCGGAGGTTGAAACCGAAGAAACCGATTGAGCCGGGGAGGGCGCCTGAATTCCGATCCTGTTCTGTTTGGGCGCGACGGGAGTGACCGGCGCCGACTGGGAAATATCCAGCTTCGTGACGGGTGGCCCGTCCAGATGCTTGGAACGGGGCGTGGTGAACTTGAAAGGCGAGGGCTCCCGGAAAGGAACCAGCCGCTCCGACATCACCTCTTCCGATTCATACTCCTCCGGCTTTGATGAGACCGTGTCGACGCCGAGGTCTTCCAGCTTCACCTGCGCCAGATCATGCCGCTCGAGATACGTGATGGCGAGCTCCCGGAAGATGTAGTCGATGATGGAGGTCGTCATCTTGATGCGCGGGTTCCCGACCACAACCCCGTTCGGCTCAAAGCGGGTGAAGACAAAGGCCTCCACAAATTCCTCCAGGGGAACGCCGTGCTGAAGCCCCAGGGAGATCGCGATCGCAAAGCAGTTCATGAGACTGCGGAAAGCGGCCCCTTCCTTGTGCATGTCCAGGAACAGCTCGCCCACCCCTCCGTCCTCATACTCGCCGGTCCGAAGGTAAACGGTGTGGCCGCCGATCTTGGCCTTCTGGGTGTAGCCGGCGCGGCGATCCGGAAGCCGCCGGCGCTTGGCAATGTAGCGATGGATGATTCTCTCCGCCACCTGGAGCGGTATGGCCGCGGCCTCCTCTGAAACTTTAAGGAAATCCCCCAGGTCTTTGGTGGTGTTCAGGGGCTGGCTCAGTTTCGAGCCGTCCCGGTAGAGCGCCACCGCCTTGATCATGCCTTTCCAGGATTCGTAGTAAACGTTTTTGACGCCTTCCAAGGTCGCTTCGTTGGGAAGATTGATGGTTTTGGAAATGGCGCCCGAAATAAAGGGCTGGGCCGCCGCCATCATGCGCACATGCGCCAGGGGGCCGATGAATCTCTGGCCTTTCGCCCCGCACCTGTTGGCGCAGTCAAACACTGGGAGATGCTCGTCTTTCAAGCCGGGGGCCCCCTCCAGCATCATGGTGCCGCAGATGTAGGAATTGGCCTCGGCAATCTGATCGGCGGAAAAACCCAGGAACTTGAGGAGGTTGAAATTCATATCGTTCAACTGCTCCTCCGAAATGTGCAGGACGTTTTTCAAGAATTCCTCGCCCAGGGTGAATTTGTTGAAGACGAAATTGATGTCGAAGGTCTGGGGCAGGGCTTCCTCCAGTTTATGCAGGACTTCGTTGGTGAACCCTTTCACCCGCAGAGATTCCGGATTGATGTTGGCGCAGCCTTCGAGAGTCCCGGCGCCGCGGCAGGTGCGGATGATTTTTTCGATCTCGGCCTCCGCGTACCCCAGCTTTTTCAGGGCCGGCGGAACGGAATTGTTGATGATCTTGAAATACCCGCCGCCGGCGAGCTTCTTGAATTTGACGAGCGCGAAATCAGGCTCGATGCCGGTCGTGTCGCAGTCCATGACGAGGCCGATGGTTCCCGTGGGCGCCAGCACCGTCACCTGGGCGTTTCTGAAGCCGTAAATCTCGCCCAAGGAAAGGGCTTTGTCGGCATCCTCTTGGGCGGCCTTCACCAATTCGGCCGGACAATAGGAGGGGTTGATCCCCATCGGGGTCACGGTGAGATCTTCAAATTTGTCGGCCGGGGCGTTGTAGGCCGCGAAGCGATGGTTCCGGATCACCCGCAGCATCGATTCGCGGTTCGCGAAATACCGCGGGAAGGGGCCTTTCGCCTGCGCCATCTCCGCCGAGGTGGCGTAGGAATGAAGATGCATGATCGCCGTGATCGCCCCCGCTATCGCCAGGGCCTCTTTCGAATCATAGGCGATGCCGAGCACCATGAGGTAGGCGCCCAAATTGGCGTACCCGAGGCCGAGCGTCCGGTAATCGTAGGACTTCTGCGCGATGGCCTGGCTTGGGAATTGCGCCATCAAAACGCTGATCTCAAGGGTGATGGTCCAAAGCCGGACGGCGTGACGGAATTCCTCGATCCGGAACTGGCCCGACTCGACGTTCGCAAACTTCAAGAGGTTGAGCGAGGCCAGGTTGCAGGCGGTGTCGTCCAAAAACATGTATTCGCTGCAGGGATTAGACGCGTTGATGCGCCCGTCCTGGGGGCAGGTGTGCCACTCGTTAATGGTGGAATCGTATTGTATGCCGGGGTCGGCGCAGGCCCAGGCGGCGTTCGCGATATCGTCCCAGAGCTCCCGTGCCTCGAGGGTTTTGCTCGGCTTCGGCTCCCGCTCCTCCTCCCGCGCTTTCTTTTTTTCCGTCCGGTAGTAGAGGTTCCACTTCCCGCCTTCATCCACCGCTTTCATGAACTGGTTCGGCACGCGGATGGAGTTGTTCGAATTTTGGCCTGAGACCGTGAGGTAGGCGTCCGAGTTCCAGTCGGTGTTGTAAGTCGCGAACTGAATTTCCTGCACGCCCTGCCTGGCGAGCGAGAGGGCCCGCTCGATATAATTCAGGGGCACAAAGCAGCCGGCGGCCGCCTTGACCGCGGCGGCGAGGCGCGTGTTCTTTTTCCGGTCGAATTTTTCGGCTTCCACCGGCCAGGAATGGACCGCCCGGATGATCTCGTTTAAATGTTTTTCGTTCAGGATGGATCCTGTGACGAGCGAAGCGACCTTCTGCTCCTCCACCGCCTTCCAGCGGATGTATTCCTCGATATCGGGATGATCGACGTCGAGCGTCACCATTTTGGCGGCCCGCCGGGTGGTGCCGCCTGACTTGATCGCGCCCGCGGCCCTGTCGCCGATTTTAAGGAAGGACATGAGCCCCGATGATTTCCCCCCGCCGCTCAACGGCTCTCCTGAGCCGCGAATGTCGGAGAAATTGGAGCCCGTTCCGGAGCCGTATTTGAAAATTCTGGCCTCGCGGACCCATAAATCCATGATCCCGCCTTCATTCACCAGGTCATCGGTCACCGATTGTATGAAGCAGGCGTGCGGCTGGGGGTGCTCGTAAGCGTTGGTGGAGCGGGTCATGCGGCCCGATTCGGCGTCGACGAAATAATGTCCCTGGGCCGGGCCCTCAATGCCGTAGGCCCAGTGGAGCCCCGTGTTGAACCACTGCGGGGAGTTCGGGGCGGCCATCTGGCGGGCGAGCATCAGGAACATCTCGCCGTAATAGGCCCGGGCGTCTTCTTCCGTCAGAAAATAGCCGTGTTTCCAGCCCCAGTAGGTCCAGCAGCCGGCCAGGCGATGGAACAACTGGGCCGCGTCCGTTTCACCGATGAATTTTTCTTTTTCCGGGATCTTGGAAAGCTCCGCCATGTCGGGAACGGATCGCTGGAGCCATTCCGGAACGCCCGGCTCATGAACCTTGTTCAGGAAACGCGGGACGCCGGCGCGCCGGAAATATTTCTGGGCGAGAATGTCGACCGCGACCTGCGACCAGTCCTTCGGCACGCGCACGTTGTCCATTTTGAAAACGACGGAGCCGTCGGGGTTGGTGATCTGGCTGGATCGATACTGCCATTCAACGCACTTATCGGGGTGAAGGTCTTGCTCGCAAAACCGGGAGGAAACTTTCAAGCCTTTCCTCGGCTTGGCTAGGTTGTCGCTTGACATACTGAGGGCACCTCAAAAACGAAAAATCTTAGCCACCGTATTTTGTGGCAGGTCATGTTTCTACCACAACAGGTTGATGTTCGTCAAATGGCAATTTTGCTGGGGAAAACGGCCCTTTTCCGACGAACAAAATAAATTTTTAAAATATTTTTCCCGTCTTTACCCTCTCTAAGGACATTTAGGCTTCGGAGTGTGCAAGTCACTCCGAAGCCCCGTTTTATCAAAGGGATGAACGGGAAAAAATTCCTTTGGTTTTGACGTCAAAAATTAATGGGGGTTGGGGTCATGCGGAGCCGCGACTTTGAGGCCTCGTTTCAATTGGATACGAAATGATGTTAGAGGCCGAACGGAGCGGCGGAGCATGACCCCAACCCCAATGACCCTGAATTTTTGACTTGTTGTGATATAATTTCCGCGGCGAATTTATGCAGCGGTTTAAATTGGAAAGACGGTTCATTCTTGCCATCGGCGTAGGCGTTGCGGCCGGCGTCCTGTTGCTGACTCTTATATTCAACAAGAATGGGATCCCCCTTTTAATGCGTTCGGGGGAACCGGACATCGTCATCTCCACAGGATCCGTGAAAGAAGGCGAGTTCCTCGCGAAAATCCTCTCCGCCCGAACAATCCCTGACCCTTTCATCAACCAAATTCAAAAGAACTTTTTCAAGGTTTACGAAAAAAAGCACATCATGCCCGGCGACCTTTATCAAATTATCACCTCCACCAGCGGGCTTTTCCAGAAAATGATTTACCGTTCCAGCCCCACCAAATATTACGACGTGGTGCGTTCCACCTCGGGCGCTTTCACCAGCCATTCCTACGAAAAACAAACCGTCTGGGTGGAGCAGGTCATCAAAGGAAAAATCTCGGAGTTCATGTGGCGGGACCTCCACAAAATGGGGTTCGACGAAAATTTCGTGGCCAACCTCATGGGCGATTTGGGCGACAATATTTTCGCCTGGAGGATCGACTTCTTCACCGAGCAGCGCGTGGGCGACGAATTCGACGTCCTGATTGAGCGGGAATGTCTGGTGGGAGAAAACCGCCCGACCAACAATCTCCACATTCTGGCGGCCTATTATAAAGGATCCGGCACAAGGCCGAAGGAAAACTACGCCGTTCGCTTTCAACCCCCGGGCGCGGACAAACCCGACTATTATGATTTGGAGGGCCAGGCGGTGCGCAAGGAATTTTTGCGCGCTCCTTTCAGCCACCGCGGCTTTCGCATCACATCCGGTTTCAGCACCCATCGCTTCCACCCCATCCTGCGCGTTTGGCGGCCGCACCACGGAACCGACTACGGAGCCCCCATCGGGACGCCCGTCGTCTCCATCGGAAACGGCACCGTCGTCTTCGCCGGATGGAAGGGCGGCTATGGAAACTGCATCGACATCCGCCACTCTCACAAATTTTCGTCGCGCTACGGCCATCTCTCCAAAATCAGGGTCCGCGTCGGACAAAAAGTGTCGCAAGGCAACGTCATAGGATATTCCGGAAGCACTGGCGCTTCCACCGGACCTCATTTACACTTTGAAATGCAGGTGGACGGGGTTCAAAGGAACTTTCTGGCCTTGAATTTCTCTCCGGCAAAATCGGTGGAGGCAAAAGACATGCCCGAATTTAAACTCGAGAAAAATCAGCTGCTCGCCCGACTTCTTCCGGTCAGTTCCAATGATCCCTCGTCAAAAGCTGCTACGACAGCAAAATAATAATGAAACATAAACGTTCGTCTTTCCCGAAGGTCTTAATCGGGAATCTATGGATTCCTGCTTGCGCAGGAATGGCGCTGGCCGCCTCATTGGTTTTACCGGGTTTTGGGTTTGAAGCCGCCACCTATCAAACTGAAACCGGAAAAAAAGTCCCCGTCGCCGCCAACCAGGTTCTGGTGCGGATCAGGCCGGCTCTCAGCCCCGCCGCCAACGCCCAAGCCCTGGCCCGGTTTGGAGTTCAACCCCAAAGCCGAATAAATGAAATCGGCGTTGAAGTCTGGCCCGTTCCGCGGGGAGACACCATCGAATCATTTGTGCGCCGGCTCAAAAATGATCCCGACATCGAATTTGCCGAACCAAATGCCATCGCCCACGCTTTCTTCTCTCCCGACGATCCCGACTTCCTTCTAGGCCACCAATATTATTTAAACAACAATCCCGCCACGGAAAACGGGGTCATCAACATTCAACCAGCTTGGGACCTTACCACGGGAAATCCCCTGGTTGTTGTGGCCGTCGTGGACACGGGAGTTCTTATCCTTCATCCCGATTTGAATGGAAAAATCACTCCTCAACAAGCTCGCATGGAAAATATTCTTTATCCTGGAGATTGTAATGCTCCGGGAAATGAATGTGCGAGCGGCGATGCCAACGACAATAATGACCCGTATTACCATGGAACGCATGTCGCGGGAGTCATCGCGGCCGCCACCAACAACGGCCTACAAATCGCCGGGGTGGCCCCGGAATGCAAAATTATGCCAGTTAAAGTATTGACCGCAGAGGGTGCAGGTACCTTCGTGGCAATTGCTAATGGCATTATTTTTGCGGTAAATAACGGCGCCAAAGTCATTAACATGAGCCTGGGAGGGCCCTTTAACTCCGGCACTCTCACTGAGGCCGTAAAATACGCCCTGGTCCATGATGTGGTCGTAGTGGCCGCATCGGGAAACTGTGGCGGCATGATTCCGTGTCCCTGCGGCTCCGTGATGTATCCGGCCGCCATCGATGGAGTAATGGCTGTAGGAGCCACAAACGAGCTGGATCAAATCGCGGATTTTTCCTGTCCCGGACCTCAACTTCATCTAACGGCTCCAGGGGTGGGCATCCTGTCTCTCTCCAACGGCGTCCCAACGCCATTGAGCGGCACATCATTGGCCTCTCCCATGGTGGCGGGGGTTGCCGGGCTCATCAGATCTCTCGACTCAACGATTCCCTCGCGTGACGTTATCCGATATATCGACTTTAACGCCGACGATCTTGGTCCCCCTCGATTTGATCCCCAGTTTGGATTCGGCCGGCTGAATGCAGGTCACGCCCTTCAAGCGGCTCAAGCCAGGTCCAAGTTCGTCTCCAACCCTGGGGATCCCGGAGAATCGTTCCCCTATCCCAATCCCTTTAATCCCACGGAGGGTTTTTCCGTCACCTTCTCCATTCCGGAGGACTTGGGAAGCGAGGACATAAAAATTGACGTCTTCAACCTCCTGGGGGAACGTATCAAAACCCTCAACGGCACCAACGAATGGAACGGCCGGAACGAGGACGGGAATTTCATCGCCTCCGGGCTCTACTTTTACCATCTCCACACGGCGAAGGGCTCCAAGAAAGGGAAGCTGACGGTGATCAAATGATAGATGTTCGTCATTTTCAATCGTCATTCCTGCGAAAGCAGGAATCCCGTTTCTATAATCCAAATAATCGACGGGACCGTTTCGTGACACGGTCTATAGATTCCCGATTAAGACATTCGGGAATGACGACTGAAGTTGTTCTGGTTTTCTTTTTATTTTCCACGCTTCCCGTTCTTTCTTCGGCGGGATTTCTCGTCGGAAAGGGAGCGACCGGATCCCTATTTCTGAACATCCCCATGGGGGCGAGAGCCGCGGCGCTCGGGAGCGCTTTCACCGCCGTGAGAGGCGACGTCACCGCCATCGAGTACAACCCCGCCGGTCTCATCGGGAACGACCGCCTCGACACCAATTTGACCCACACCGTTTATATTGAAGGAACCTACCTGGATTCGGTGGCCTTCAGCTACCCCTTCCAATTCAATTCCCTGACCAAATCCGAGAGCCTCCAGCAATTTGAAAAGGGAAAATTCGTCGCCGCCGGCCAATACCGGCTTTTTCAGGCGAGCGACGAACAGAGAAACGCGGTCGGGGCGAAACAGGGATCATTTCAGATACGGGATGACCTTTTCCAGGTGGCCCTGGCCTACTCGGCGGCCTCAAGTTTGTCCCTGGGGTTTTCGGGAAAATTTATCCGCAATAAAATCGTCGACGAGGGCTCCAGCAAGTACGCCTTTGACGCCGGATTAAATTTCCGGCCCTCCCCGGAATGGTCCTTCGGCGCCTCGCTATTGAACATGGGCCAGGACAAAGCGATTCTCACCGACCCCGATCCCCTTCCCACAACGCTCCGGTTCGGGGCGGGATACGACACGAAAAAATTTCTCTGCCTCGCGGATTACGCCCAAGGGCGGGATAAAATTTCACAGGAGTCGGTGGGGTTGGAGTTTAAAGCGGCGCGTCTGGTGAAAATCAGGGCGGGAGTCTTTTACCACACGAGCGTCGAATTTTCCGGGGGTTTGGGGATCCGGTTCAGCGATAGCGAGAGCCTTCCGCCCCCAACCCAGGAGCAGCCCTCGCGGACATTGGGCGGGATCGATCAATCACAAAGATACAAGCTGGGCGGTGCGGAAAGCTCCTCCCATAATTTGCGGAAGGCGGCTCCCTCCAGTTTTAAACAAAAATCCGGGATCGATTTCGGCCTGGATTACGCCGCCCGCACCAATAACGAACTCGGCATCACTCACACCATCACCGTCAAAATCCTGTACTAGCCGCGATAAATGAGAAAGACAACGCTATTCCTTTTCCTGGTTCTATTGGCCGCGGGCGCCGCCTATTGGTGGGGAATGAAAATCGGTTTCCTATCTTCGCCCGACCTTCTTTGGGAGCAAATCCGCATCCTTTGGGCCCAGCCGGCTCCCGCCCCCACCCCTGCCCTCCCCCGCGTCGCGGGGGAGGGCAGGGGTGGGGGCCAGCCTTCCGCAATCGCTCCGACTCCAACTCCTGCCGATGAAGAAGAAGCCGCAAAAAAGAAACAGGACCTGGAAGACCTGAAAAAACAAATGCTGGCGAGCCTCAGTAAAAAGCCTTCCCGGAAAAGGCTCCTTTCGATTCCAAAACTTCCTCCTCAGGAACCCGAAGATAAATTTTCGAGGACCATCGAAAAGGTTGTGGCTCAGGAACCCGTCCGGGCCGAAGGAATCAAGAAAAGAAGGAGCTTTCCGGTTGGCGTCGTCATATATCCTGAGGTCAGGGTTTTTAAATCCCATTCCAAAAAGGAACCATTATTCAAAATGAGAACGGGCGATTTCGTAAAAATCTATCCCGACCAAAACGATCCCAACTTCTTGCTTATTCATCCCGGATCCGAAATTTTTCTCGCCGCCACCTCCAAAAAAACCGAAGTGGCCGGGACCCTCTATCCGGATGAGGACGGCTGGATTGATAAAAATCTCCTCCACCAATTTGACGCGGATGAGGCCAAGGAATTCACCGAAACCACCGATCCCATCACCCTCGGAAACGATCCCAATTTCTCCACCGTATCCTTCTACGAAGAGGCTTTCAATAACCCGGATCCGGTGGTGCACCGCGTCATCGGCCCGAGGTTCATTTCCATCCTCTCCCTTCATGAGGACTATCTCGCTTCCTGGAAAGACCTCTACCGGGATCCCGACTCAAAAATCCGCTCCATAACCCTGGCCAGTCTGAAGCAGCGCGGCGTGGGGCACAGCCGCCGCATTGTGGAGGACCTCATCCGCCGGCTTTCCGAGCTCACCGCTCAAACCGCCCAGGGAGAGACTGAGTCGGAAGTGATCACCATTCTGACCATCCTGAAAGAATCATGCCACCCCCGGGTCCCTGTCGCTCTTTCCAGCTACGTTGAAACCTGGGAAAGCACGCAAACCCCGACCGTCGTCGCCGCTCTCAAAGAAACCATCGCCGCTTTTCAATAGGTGCCGTTGTTCACAGTTCACACTTTTGACTTTTGCCATCCAGCAGATGGAAGAGATGTTAAAAAGTGTGAACTGTGAACAACGGCACCTATTCCCAACCTGCCGTCGAAAGATTAAAATGACCCACACGAAATATTTATGTCCTACATCGTTTTAGCCCGGAAATATAGACCCCAAAATTTCAAGGAAGTCGTCGGCCAGGAGGCCGTTTCCCAGACGCTCGCGCACGCCATCGAAGCGAACCGGGTGGCGCACGCCTACATCTTTTCCGGCCCCCGCGGGATCGGAAAAACCACCATCGCGAGGATCCTGGCCAAATGCCTCAACTGCGAAAAAGGAATCACCACTGCGCCGTGCAATAAATGCGCCTCCTGTGTTTCCATCAGCCGGGGAGCTTCCGTTGAAGACGTCCTTGAAATCGACGGCGCCTCCAATCGCGGGATTGATCAGATCAGGGACTTAAGGGACAGCGCCAAATACACCCCCGCCCGCAGCCGCTTCCGGATATTCATCATCGACGAGGCCCATCAAATCACCAAAGACGCCTTCGGCGCCCTTCTGAAAATCCTGGAAGAACCGCCCGCGCACGTCGTTTTCATGATGGCCACCACTGAAGTCCAGAAGGTCCCGGCTCCCATTCTCTCCCGCTGCCAGAGATTTTCCTTGAAACCCATTCCGCCGGAAAAGCTGCTCGCGCATCTGAAAAAAATCTGCGCCGAGGAAAAAATCAAGGCGGATGACGAGGCCCTCGCCGACATCGTCCGTTTCGTGGAGGGATCTCTCCGGGACGCCCTTTCACTTTTAGATCAGGCGGTCGTTTACGCAGAGGAAGGCGTCACTTCCCAAACCCTGCGGGAACTCCTCGGACTTCTGCCGAAAACGCTCGTCAGGAATTTCGCCCGGAAACTCCTCAACTCCGAACCAGGCGAAATCCTCCAAAGCATCGACCAAGCCGTTAAAGACGGCGTCGATTTGACGCAGCTCGGACGGGACATCCAGAACTACTATCACGAATTGCTCCTCGCGAAAGCGGGCGTGGAGGACCCCCTGAATAAAGACTACTCCACCCTCGCGGCGGAGGCCCGCTCCTTTGATTTCAACATGCTGGAGCGAAACATCCGGCTTCTTTCGCGGATGCTGGAGGATATGAGGCGCTCGGAGACCCCCCGGGCGGTCTTCGACATTTACACCTTGAGAATCGCCCAGAAAGTTCTTAATCCCCGGGAGATCCTCGCTCGTCTTGAAAATTTGGAGAAGGGCGGGGGCACGTCTCCTTCGGACCGCCCTTCAATGTTGAGGCGTTCCTCCGGAGACGTGCCCCCGTTTACACCATCCATTGATAACTCCAATCGCCAGAATGTCGCCGCGAGCGAAGGATCTGTCATTGCGAGCGAAGCGAAGCAATCTCATGGGATTGCTTCACCCGCCAGAGAACAGCAGCGGGTTCGCAATGACACCAATCCTGCGCCTTCCCCGTCTGTCGATATCGCGAGCCTCTGGCCGGGATATCTGGAGGAAATCGGCCGGGAAAAGCAAGTTCTGGCCTCGGCGCTCGAAGAAGCGGAAGTCTCTCTCTCCGACGGCCGGCTATGGCTCACTTTTCAGAATTCTTTCAGCAAAGATTTGGTGCAGCGATCCGAAGATTATTTAAAATCTTTTCTTTCCAACCACCTGGGAAAGCCCCTCGCCGTTCAAACCACGCTCAAACCCGCAGAAAGGAAAACTAAAGCAGAAAAGCCGGCCCCCCCCAAGGCCCCCGAGCCCAGGGATGGAGAGGATGCGCCGGACCCCAAAAGCTATCAGGAAATTCCTCCCGAAAAGCTGGGCGAGGACGTCCAAAAAGTCCTCAAACACTTTCCCGGGGTCGTTAAAAAGGAAAAATGAGCCGGTACTGGGAAAATCTCGTTTCTGCCATCCGCAAGCTTCCCAGCGTGGGGCCCAAAATGGCGGAGAGGCTCGCCCTCTTTTTACTCAAATCGGAGGACACCTTTGGGATCCTTAAGGCCATCGAAGAGGCGAAGAAAAATTTAAAGCGCTGCGCTCAATGCGGAGTGTTTTCCGAGACGGAAACCTGCCCGCGGTGCAATGACGTATACCGGGAACGCAGGCTTCTTTGCGTCGTCGAAGAAATCGGGGATCTGGACGCGATGGAGCGCTCGGGGGTCTTCCGGGGGCAATACCATCTTCTGGGCGGAGCGCTTTCACCGCTGGACGGCGTCGGCCCGCGGGAACTTCGAATCGAGCAGCTCATCAAAAGGCTTTCGGCCAAGGATTCGCGGATTGAAGAGGTCATTTTGGCGACAAATCCCACCGTTGAAGGGGAAGCGACGGCAATATATCTATCCCAAATCATTCAGCCGCTCGGAAAAAAAGTGACGCGCCTTGCCTACGGCCTTCCCTCCGGCGTTTCGATCGAATACGCGGATGAGCTCACTCTCTCGCGCGCCTTCGAAGGCCGCACCCCGGTATGATGAGAGCGGCGGGCGTGACAAGTCGTCATCCCTGCGAAAGCAGGGGTCCAGGTTTTAAACCTGACTTTAAAATTTTTTGGATTCCCGCTTTCGTACCGCCTAATAATGAAAATTTCATTGTCGGTACGTCCCGTCGATTATTTGGATTATTGAAACGGGACGCGGGAATGACGGCTCTGGTTGCTTTCGCGGGAATGACGGTCTTTTTCTTGTGCCTGCCGATGTTGCTTTCCGCCCAAATCGCGGAGCTGAAACCCGGAGAGGAAAAAACCGTCATCGCCTCAATTGATGAGGCGGTCAGGAAAAAGGCCCGCGACGACAAAACCAAATACGCTCTTTCCAAACTATTATCAGGCCAGAACACGCCTGTCCTGGTCAAAGAACGGGCGGCCTGGGCTCTGGGAGAGCTGGAGATAAGAAGTCAGACGAAAACTCTCGGGAAGGCGGCGCAATCAAAAAGCCTGCTGGTGCGCTCGGCCGCCCTAGACGCCCTGATCCACTTGCGCGCTTCATCAAGCCTGGGCGTCCTCATCCAAACCGCCAAAAGCGATCCCGTTTTTAACCTGCGGATAAATGCCATCGCCGGTTTGGGGCTCATCAAAAAACAAGATGCCATTCCGACATTGGTGAAGCTGGCCGGCGAAAAAAATGAGGAAATCAGGGGGACGACGGCCCTCGCCATGGCCGCGCTCCAGTCAAAAAAGAATGATTTTTCGGAGGCGTTGGATTACCTGGGAAAGGACAGTAGCCCCTTTGTACAGGAGCGGGCCGACATCGGGAAAAATATCGTCAGGAAAAATACCGCGGCCATAATTCAATATTTGGACGCTCCCGACCCCATGATTCGGCTCTTCGCGGCTCAATATTTCCATTACTACGGGAAAGAGAAAGATATAAAAACCCTTCAAAGCGCCTTAAGTGATGAACAAAACGAAGCAGCGAAATATGAACTGGGCCTCGCGATCAAAGGGATTAAAAACCGCCAGCGCCAGGAAGCAAAGAGAAAAACTGCCCGAAAGAAAAAATCAACCTCCGCCGCCCCGACCCCCGCTAAAACTCAATAGTTGGAGTGGCACCTATCCCACAATTCCTCAGACTGACAAGGTTTTCCGGAGGTCTTTTTCCCAGGTTGGGGACTTGATTTTACCGAAGAGGGGAGCGCACTTCTGGAGGAGGGCCCGCATCGTGTCTTTTTTGCGGATAATCCGGGAAAGGGCCGGGTGAGAGCCCAGAAGAAAAAACTCAAACGAGGAGTTCGCCAGCTTCCCGCAAAAATCCAGAAAATGAAGCAGCCGGTCCGAATTACCGGTTTCTGACCAGGTTTTGATGAACTCAGAAAAATGTCCCGGCCGGTCTTTGGTCATCGGCTCAAAAAAGCGGCCGACTAAAATATTTCTTTCCTCAGAAAATAAAACCGCGTCCCGGTAATCTTCCTTCCAGCCCATTTTCCGGCAATGATCCCCGTCATAGTGATCCACCAGGAAAATTTCGGTCTTCCGATCAAAAACGACCTTGAGGGCGTTAAAAATAGGGTCAAAAAGGCCGGCGGAGCTGATTTCCAAATTGTGCCCCGTCAAATAATCGCAAAGTCGGGCCAATTCCGGACAGTCATTCGCTGGAGCCTGGGCAACCTTTCGCAATTGGGAAGGGAGCTCCCCTATATCCTGGAATAACTCCAATTTTGAGGAGCCTTGCGGAACCAAATCCGGACAGCGGGAAGAGATTTCGTCCTTAAGAAGATCAAAAAAATCTTTTTCGACGGGTTTCGCTCCGAAAGGAGAAAGAGAGCGGCGGCTGAATCGAGAGGTTTTCATTTTTCAAATGATGAGCGACACGGGAAGCGCTTCGTTCACTTCCTTATAGGGCCGGACCAGGTGAAGGTCCACCGGCCCTTTCTCAAGGAGGGCCTGCAATTCACCTTCGACCCGCGAGGACTCCTGATCTTCCTTCAATTCCTGGTAAAGGCCGCTAAGGAGATTGAGCACATGCTTTTGCATGACCGCGAGGCCCGCCGAAGCGACGATGTTAATCCCCTGATTGAAAAACCGTCCATCAAACGTCTCAAAGGCGCGCAATGCCGCCAGCCCTTTCACCAGAAGATACTTGGCTTTGAGCTTCCTTGAGCTCAAGGCCCGGACATCAACTTCAACCTGAGCGAGCAGCGGCCCCAACGAAGAGTTGTCTTTTTTCCAAAGCGATAGCTGTATCAGCCCGAGGAGCGCTTCCGCCCTGACCCGCCGCTGGAGGTATTTACGGGCCAGGTTCACCGTGTCTCCGAAGATGGCCTGGGCGCTCTGATACTTTTTTTCAGCCATGAGCAGCTCTCCGATGTAAATCCCCACAGTCGGCCTCAAAAGCTGGAGGCCGCTTTTTTCGATCAGGGTATCGGCCGCGTTCACCCAGTACCGGGCGCTTTTGACTTCCCCGATGGCGAGATAATAGCGGGCTCTTTCCAGAAATCCCTCCGATTCCGCCTCCCGGGCCGCCACCTTTTGGGTGAGAGTTGCCGCCTGATTGAGGAGATCCAACGCTTTTTGCAGGTAACCTTCGTCTATGTAAAGCCGGGCCAAATTTTTGATCGCTTCCACTTTCAGGGGCCCTTCATCAAGCTCTTCGGCAAGAACCTTGGCTTTGATAAAACACTCGCGAGCCTGGGAGAAATTACTGAGCTCGAGGTATGTTTTTCCCCAGTCATTTTCAGCCCAGCCCATGCCCTTGCGATTCCCGATGTCGATGTGGGAATTAAGGGCTTCGCGCAGAATCTGCCAGGACTTCATATATTGGCCGCGATCGCGGAGGATTTGCCCCAACTGAAAAAGGCTCCAGCCCATGCCGTCCGAATCGTGGAGCGGATTGAAAATCTGCCCCGCCCTTTTATTCAATAGCACCGCCTCTTCATGCCGGCCGGCCAGGCGTTTTATGGCCGCCTGATGGAGGAGCGACCATCCCACCCGGTCTTTCAAATCGAGCTCTTTGTAAATCGCTTCGGACTTCCGGAAAAATTCCATGGCGATATCAAATCGAAAGGCTCCGCGGTAAGTCGTCCCCAACCCCATCATCGCCCAGGCCATCCCCTGGCTGTTTTTCATCTGAGTGAATAGATCCAGGGACTGGGAATAAAAACTTTCTGCTTGGGCAAAGTAACCCATCCCCACGTAAATATTCCCCAGGTTGCAGGCGTTCCAGGCAATACCGGCCTTGGATTTAAACTCGAGAAATATGGCGCGGGCTTTCTTGGCGGAGCTCAGGCTTTCGTGGCGGTTCAACAAATTGGAATAAACCACCGACATGTTGTCATAGGCCCAGGCGAGGGCTTGAGTTTGGCTGAGTTCCTGAAACATTTTGACTGCCAAATGCCCGTATTCAAGAGCGAGCGCGTTTCTTTCCAGTTCGCGGTTCGCATAGGAAAGTTCGTAGTAAACAGTGGCGAGGCCAATGTTGTTCCGGCTCAGGGAAAAAACAGATCGCGCCTCATTCAAAAACCGGAGGGCATGCTGGTACTTCCTCCGGCCCCTCAAAATCATGGCGATACGAACCAAAGCCCAGCCGGCCATTTCGTTATCGCCGGCCTTTTTGAACTCCCGGAAACCCCGTTCCGCCTCCTGCATCGCCTCTCGGGCCGCGGGCGCGGAGAAGGCGTCCGTTATTTCGCCGAGGAGAATGGCTTGGTCCAGGGTGGCAACATTAGGCGATCTGTTTTTATCCATAGAGGATAGGTTACCGCCGGGCAATTAATTTGGCATGAACTTTTTGTAAATTTGTTGTAACAAAAACGCAGGTATGGATGGGGTACCTGCCTCCCATGCCATCAGAATGTTGAAGGCATGGGAGGCAGGTACCCCATCCCTACTCAGACTTTGAAATGGATGAACAGGACGTCGCCGTCTTTTACGATGTAGTCTTTCCCTTCCATGCGGATGAGACCTTTGGCCCGCAAGACAGCCTCGCTTTTTTCATTAATTAGATCGGCGGCCTGGAAAACTTCGGCGCGGATAAATCCCCTCTCCATGTCGGAATGAATTTTTCCCGCCGCTTTGGGCGCGGGACTTCCTGCTTCCACGTTCCAGGCGTGGACTTCCTTGGGACCCGCGGCAAAAAAAGTGATGAGGCGCAGTAGGTTCTGGCCGGCCTTCGCCAGGCGGTCCAGTCCCGAATCCTCAAGGCCCAATTCCCGGCGGTAAGACTCCCGCTCATTTTCCGGAAAACTCATGACGTCCGCCTCAAGCTTCGCGTTTAACTCGACCATAGCGGCGCTTTCCCTTTGGGCTATATCCTTTACCTGAGCGATCAATTCAGGAGAGGAGCCGTCTCCCGAGTTCGCCACATATAACACGGGTTTGGCGGAGAGAAAATTAAATTCCCTGACGAGGGCGGGATCGAGCCCTTGTTTTATCACCGGAATTTCTTGCTTTAATTTTTCGTAAATCGATTCAAGAAGGGTGAAAAATTTTTGGGCGCCTTCATCCCCCGAACGGGCGGCCCCGCGGTACTTCTCCCTTAATTTGTCCGCTTGTTCGAGGTCAGAGAGGAGCAACTCCATTGAAATAATTTCAGCGTCTTTGGTGGGATTAAGCTCTCCCAGAACATTCACCACGTCTTTATTCTCAAAACACCTCACCACCTGGGCGATGGCGTCGACCGACCGGATATGAGAAAGGAATTTGTTCCCGAGGCCCGCGCCTTGGCTTGCGCCGGGGACAAGGCCCGCGATATCCACAAACCTGATGGCGGCGGGAACGACTTTGGGCGCGGAAAAAATCTTTTGCATCTCATAGAGCCGCGGATCTTTAACGGGCACCACCCCGACATTCGGCTCAATGGTGGTGAAAGGAAAATTTTCCGCCGCCACCCCTGCGGCCGTTAGCGCGTTAAATAGCGACGACTTACCAACATTAGGCAATCCGACTATTCCGATCTCCATTTCCTTTCCTTTCTTTTGGCGTCATTCCTGCGTCCCGCTTCAATATTTCCATAGTGGACGGGACGCAGGAATGACGAATTAGTTACTCAATTTCTCCAGTTTCCGCCGGACGGCCACCGCCTGGGGGTTCGACGGATCCAAAACCAAAAATTTTTCAAAACAGGCTTTCGCTTCAAGATTCTCCCCTTTCCGCTCCTCGGAAATTCCCAGCATATAATAGGCGTCCGGCGAATTCGGGTTCAGCCGGACTGCCTTTTCGTAGGAGGAAACGGCTCCCGCCAAATCTCCCTTACTCAAATTCAAAAATCCCATTCCGTACTGCGCCTCAAAAAAATACGGATCGAGCCCGACAGCGCGCCGGTAAAACCTTTCCGCTTCGGCGAGCCTACCGCTGCGGGCATAGATGCTTCCGATGTTAGCCTGGAGCCAATCCATTTCCCACCCCATTCTGGCGGCGGCCTGGAAAAGACGGTCGGCGAGCTTTAATTCTCCTTTATCCAGGGCCTCCTTGCCAAATAAATACGGGAAATGAACCTGAATCAATCGGCTGGGTAAATCGGACGAGGGAAGCCGGTGGCGCCACCGGCAAAGAGCGAAGGTTCCCACCGGCGGATATTTTGCGGAAGCGGGGCGGTAAAGAAGCCCTTCCATTTGCGGACCGGGAAAAGGAACATTGTCCTTGTTAAAGGCAAGGCACCTTAGGGGAAAGGCGGACCCGGACAAAATCCGTTTTTCCACCTCTTCTTCGCGACGGTAACGTTCCGCCCAGGGGAGATCCAAAATGTCTTTCCCGTACACCGGTTCAAAGAGGGTTCCGGGCCGGTAAAGGATTTGGACATCCCTCCTTTTCTCCTCAACTTGGGTCCGGACTAAAAGAGAGGAGGTGGGCTCATCAAAAAGGATCCGGTCTATCACCAGTCGGGATTGCGGGGGCACGGCCCTCAAGGCGGAAATGGAAAAATCACGGAAGGAAAAATTCCCGCGGAGATTATTTGACCGCTGTAAAGAGTTTCCCTCTCCTCTTAAAAGGAAGACGAGCAAAACTATTCCCAATCCCCTCGCAATCACACCGCGCCGAAATAAACAAAAGAGTCCCGTTCCGACGAGGAGGAAAGCCGAACTGAGTGGAATCATGAAAAACCTTAATAGCCGCCATTGGCCGATAGAACTTCCGGGGGACAAATTAGAATAGACCTCAAAAATAGTTCCAAAAAGGAGAAATCCAAGAAAGCCGGCGATGACAAGAAAGCGTGTCTCCTTTTTAAAAAACCCCAGCGCCAATCCCGCGCCCATCAAAATCAATCCCGCTCCGCCCAAATTTTCCCAACACCTTTCCAAAAACCGCAAAAGCTGCCATTCGATCAAACGGCCATCCCGAAAGGGCACCGCGGCCGGATGGAGCGCGAGCGTTCCAAATTCCTTCCTGGAAACCACCGCCCAGAAGCGGGCCCAGGTCTCCGGATCTCCGAAATTGACGAGAGGTGACACGCGCGCCCGTAGGGGAAGGAAAATATAAACCGAAATGCCGAGGGCGCAAAAAAAGATTATTTGAAGGAAAAATCCCGCCCCCTGCCGCCGTGAAAGCCAAACTTGCCAGGCGAGGAGGGGACCCACGAATAAGACGGTTTGATGATTCCCAATTCCAAGGCCCAATAGGAAAAAAGCGAGGAAAATCCAGCTTTTCGAATCGGACCCGGCAATTGGGGAAATTTCCGCAACCACGGCTTGGCCGCTGGCCGCTCTCTTATCTTGGGCGTTTCCAAGGGCCCAGAGGACGCCGGCGATGATTAAAAGGTTTAACCCGAAAACCTCGGCGGCCCTCGCTTGATCGATAAATAGAGGCGTCAATCCCAATGTCGCAGCGGAAGCCAAAGAAGCGATGCGGCCGGCTAGTCCTGAAAAACTTCTTCGAAAAAGTTGGAAAGCAACCGAAACTAAGAAGGCCGACGTAAGAGCGGAAAAAACATTGATCCGGAAAGAAATATTCCCGAAGGGAATTAAAACTGACGCGACCTTCGCCAGAATAACGTAAGTGGGATAGCCCGGAGCGTGGGGAATGCCCAAAAGATGGGCGCTCGCTATAAGTTCCCCGGAATCGCCGCCGTAAAGCGCGGGAGAAACGCCGCTAAGATAAAAACCAAAAAAAAGGAGGAATAATAAGAGTGTAATCACTCAAAGCAGAACCAGGTTGTCCCGGTGGATGACTTCAGGGGAGGCCGCCCGCCCCAGGAGCTCGGCAATCTCCCGGGAGTGATGCCCTTTGATCTTTTTAATATCTTCGGAGGAAAAACTCACCAGGCCCCGGCCGAGCTCCGCGCCATTGCTCGAATGAATGTCGACCATATCTCCGACGGAAAACTCCCCCCGCACGGATTTAATCCCGGAAGGAAGAAGGCTTTTTTTCATCTCAATCAGGGCGCGTTCAGCCCCTTCATCAATGACAATCGAACCCTGGGCAGTCCGTCCAAAGGCAATCCAGGCGTCCCGCGAATGGAGGCGCTTTTCCTTGGGCTTAAACCTGGTGGCCACTCCCGGCACGCCTTCCAAAATCTTTTCGACGATTTCAGGTTCCCGGCCGTGGCCTATCCAGGTTTCTATCCCAGCGGAGGTGGCGAGCTTCGCGGCCTCAAGCTTCGTCGCCATCCCGCCGACCGAAAGTTTTGAACCGCGCTTCCCGACGGTTTTCTTTTTCAACTCCGCGGAGGGATTTTCAACCTCGGAAATCATTTGATCAGTGATGTTTCCGTCTCCGTCAACTTCAAAGAGGCCTTTCACGTCGGAAAAAATGATCAGTTTGTCCGCCTCCACTTTTACCGCCACAATGGCGGATAAATTGTCGTTATCCCCGAATTGAATCTCATCCGTCGAAACGGAATCATTTTCATTGATGACGGGAACGCTTTTTAACGATAGGAGGGTGAGAAGAGTGTTCCGGATATTTAAATATCTTTCCCGGTTAACCAAATCTTCCCTGGTCAAAAGAATTTGTGAAGGAATAATTCCGTATTCAGAAAAAGCTTTTTGGTAGGCTTCCATCAGGGTTGGCTGGCCGATGGCGGCTGCCGCTTGTTTGAGTCTGAGCTCGGTTGGTTTTTCGGAAAGCCCGAGGCGCCCGACGCCCGCGGCGATGGCGCCGGAGGTAACCAGAATAACTTCATGACCTTTTTGGTGTAGTTTGGAAAGTTGCCCGACCAGCCGCGTGACCGCTTCGAAATTGAGCAGCCCGTTTTCGTTGGTTAAAACCGCCGATCCGACTTTAATAACCAGTCTCATAAAATAAGGATACTTATTTTTTCGCCCGCTGGTTAGCGTTAGGGAAAGGTGCCGTTGTTCACAGTTCACACTTTAGCCACCAGTCACCAATCAAATCAAAGGGATCGCGGAAAGTGTGAACTGTGAACAACGGCACCTTTCCTAACGTGGACGGACGGCGTTGCGGCGGGCGCGTCGCGCTTCAAAACTGCCAATCTCAATTTCCGGTTGGAACAAAAATTCGGTGTTGCCGATTTGAACCAAGTCCCCGTCTTTGGCGCCCCCGCGGGCGAGGGATTTTTCAACTCCCATTTTCCTTAAGATAAACTGGGTCCTTTCCACCGCCTCTGGCAGGTTAAAATTAGTCATGCTGACAAGCGTCTCCACTTTTTTCCCTCTGACAATAAACTTGTCGTCAACCTTCTCAATCCAAAAATCAGGCTCGATATGAATATGGACGGGCGTTTGGGGCTCGCGCAGGGGCTCCTCCTCCGGCAACTTGGCGATTATTTTTCCAACTTCCAGCATTAGCTCCGGAATCCCCTCTCCAGTGACGCCGGATGCGGCCAGGACCGTCATTTTCTTAAACGATTTCTTTATCTCCCGGAATATTTTTTCGGCCCCGGTCAAATCCTGCTTGTTGACCACTATAATTTGCGGCTTCTTTAACAATTCCCCAGAGTATTTTCTCAATTCTTCTTCGATGGCGAGGATATTTTCCGGCGCGGTTTTATTCCCGTACCCCAGAGGATCCACAACATGAACCAATGCGCGCGTGCGCTCGATATGCCGCAAAAATTCTATCCCAAGGCCCCGGCCCGTGTGCGACCCTTCAATGAGCCCCGGAATATCGGCAAATATGATTTCTCTATCATTAACCACGCTCACCCCCAAATTGGGATGAAGAGTCGTGAAGGGATAGTCGGCGATCTTGGGGTGGGCGCGTGTCAGGCGCGAGAGAAGCGTGGATTTCCCGGCGTTCGGGCATCCGATGAGGCCAACATCGGCAATCAATTTAAGCTCAAGAACCAACCGCGCTTCTTCGGCGGGCTCTCCCAGCTCCGCTATATGGGGCGCTTGCCGGACGCTATTTTTAAAATGAAGGTTCCCCCGCCCCCCGCGTCCCCCCTTGGCCGCGAGGAACACGGAATTGGGGAGAAGCAAATCCGCTACCAATTTTTTTTCACGGTAGACCACCGTCCCGCAGGGAACATCCAAAATTAAATCCTCGCCGTTTTTCCCGAACTTCTTCCGGCCCGAACCGTTCCCACCGCGCGTCGCTTCATACTTCGACTTCCGAACGAAATCGAGAAGCGTCCGGAACCGAGGGTTGGCCCGCAGATAAACGTCTCCCCCTTTCCCGCCGTCTCCGCCGTCGGGGCCCCCTTTCGCCACAAATTTTTCCCGGCGGAAAGAAGCGGAGCCGTTTCCCCCGTTTCCGCCTCTAACCTTGATTTCCGCTCTGTCGATAAACATATTCATTTAGAATTTAGGTTTAGTTCTTTCAAAAAAAGGCAGGCCGTCCACCATATAATTGGGTTGGAAGCGGCCTGCAAAAAGGATTAAAAATAGATTTAGCTGGAAGAGGAAGGAGCTGGGTGAACACTGACTAGCCGGCGTCCGCCCCACCGTCCCGGCGTTTTGCTCATCCAATGGAACTGCACAATTCCTTTCGAGAGGGCAAACAAAGTGTCGTCGCTGCCGCGCCCGACATTCAGCCCGGGATGGAATTTGGTTCCCACCTGCCGGACGAGAACCTCACCGGCGTTAACAATTTGCCCTCCGTAGCGTTTCACGCCGCGTCTTTGACCGGCTGAATCGCGTCCATTAGTGGATGAGCCTTGAGATTTGGTGTGTGCCATGGGTTTACCGTTTAAATTTTGGGAAGGGAAATGCGTTTAATCAGAAGCTCGGTGAGCCATTGCCTGTGCCCTTGAGTCTTCTTGTACACTTTTTTCTGCCTTTCCTTGTAGACGATGAGCTTGGGCCCGCGGACCTGCTTGACCACCTGGGCAGTGACGCTGGCGCCCTCAATGGTGGGTTTCCCGGCCATCGATTTTCCTTCATTTTTGGCGAAAAGGACCTGATTAATTTCGAGCTCTTCTCCCTCTTTTAAGGGAAGTTTTTCGACATGGAGGACTTCGCCTTCCGCGACCCGGTACTGTTTTCCGCCCGTCTTGATGATTGCGTACGAATTCATAGTTTGGGGATTTTATCTCAAATTCCCTGGGGGGTCAACGAGAATCAATCTAGGACAATTTTGTAATTTTCCCATGAAAGAGCGTCATCCTCAATTATATTCAATGTTCTTTTGAGCTGGCGCTCCAGCCGTTCTTTGTTCTCGTTAAAGTAGGCGGCGACGGGACTTTTGAGGTGAACGGTAAGGTTCCCCTCGGGCCGTCCCTTGGTGAGCTCGATGATTTCCTTCCGGATTTTTATATAGAGGGACTCGCGGGATAAAACCCAGCCGCTACCGGAGCATTCCTTGCAGGGTTCCCCCAGCATCGCCTGCAGGGATTCGCGCCGCCGCTCCCGGGTCATCTCCACCAAGCCCAGCCGGGTGATCGGGAGAATTTTTATTTTGGCATGATCTTGTTCGGTGGCCTTCATCAAAACATCCAGGACTTTCTCGCGATTGCGGCGCTTCCTCATGTCAATGAAATCGATGACGATTATCCCGCCAATGTTCCGAAGCCTGAGCTGCCTGGCGATTTCGATGGCCGCCTCCACGTTTGTGGCCGTCACGGTTTCCTCCTGGGAGGAGGACCCGGTGAATTTCCCCGTGTTGACGTCGATGGCGCAGAGGGATTCCGCCTCTTGAATTACGATGAACCCGCCCGAAGGGAGATCAATTCTGGATCCTCTTAATTTCTCCAGCTCCTCCTCAACGTGGAAGGCCGTCATGATGGGAGTCTTTCCCTCGTAAAAACGCACTCGTTCGGTGAGTTCCGGCGCCAGCATATCGACAAACCCTTTCACGTCTTCATATTCCTGGCGGTTATCAAGGAGGAAAGCCTCCACATCCTCCGAAAGAACGTCTCTCACGATTTGAAAAGTTAAACCCAACTCCCGATGAACAAGCCCTTTGTTGACTTTTTCCGAACGCTTTTTAATATTGTCCCAGAGGCGGCTCAAATATTTCACTTCCCTTTTAATGGCGCGCTCATCCGCCTCCTCGGCTTCCGTGCGAACGATTATTCCGCCCGGAACGTCCAGCGATTCGATAATCCCCCGAAGGCGTTCCCGTTCCCGGGAATCCTCAATCTGCCGGGAAATCCCCACGTGCTTGGAAAGGGGCATATAGATTAAAAAACGGCCCGGAAGGGAAATATCCATTGTCACCTTCATCCCTTTGGTGCCGATGGCTTCCTTCGCCACCTGAATCAAGATATTTTCCCCTCTTTTAAGGAGCCGATCGATATTCCGATCCTGAACTTCGCTCACCACATCGGTGATATAAAGATAGGCGTTTTTCTCCTGGCCGATGTCGATAAAGGCGGAGGAAATCCCGGGCAGCACGTTCTCCACCTTCCCGTGGTATATGTTGCCCACCACCTGGGCCGCCCCGTGAAGAGGCCGGTCGACGAAAAACTCAGCGAGCTGATCATCTTCAAGGATGGCCACTCTAGTTTCATCCGTCGTTGAATTGGCAAGAATCTGTTTTTTTATTGGTTTCACTTTTAATTACCTCTCTATAAAAATTTTAGGGTTCTGATAAAACCCCATTGTCTTTTTCAAAATAAAGCTGCCGGCGATTGACTTTGAGATCTCCTTCACCAAGGCCGAGCTTCACCTCAATATCCGAGAAACCGCACACGGCCTGGACAACCTTCTCCGGTTTCAGCGTCCGGCCCGGGCCGAAGCGCAGGAACAAATTGAGCTCTCCGTTTTCAAGTTGCCACGATTTAACGAGGGGCCTGGCGTCAATGGCCACTTCCCGATCCTCCTTCTTCTTGGTGACAAAAAAACTTCCTTTCTTCCAAAACTCCTCCCACTTCGGAAGCGTCCCGGCCAGATATTGAGATTGAATCCGGAAGTGGGCGAGGTTCAGCGTTTCCTCCAAGGACGGGAAAAACCGCGGAATAGATTTGATTTGAAGAAGCTCGTAACCCGACGGAAGATGGGGCGCCAAAGCGCCTCCGGCTTTGTCCAAATCAAAGCGGGAATTTAATTCCACATCGCAATACTCCGATTCGGAAAGATACCCCACCGAAATGGCCGGGCCGAAAGAAATTCGCGGCCGGGCCCTCCGCCCTTCAGATTTGGCCACAGGCCACGGAGAGGCCAGGAACGTCTTTTTGATTAACTCGATTTGCTCAAGATGAGTTACAAATATCGCCTCATGGCCCCGGCCGAAGCGCACCCGCACCCGCTGCAAGGTCACTCCTGGTCCTCCGATTGAAGAACTGAATTTTCTTTGCCCGATAATCACATCAAATACCTTCGCAAATGAATGGATAAGAGAATTCCCACTGACCAAAGAGAACTTAAAACCGACGATCCTCCATATGACACCATGGGCAAAGGGACTCCCGCAACCGGGGCGAGTCCCATGGTCATCCCTATATTCAAAAGGGCGTAAAAGGCGAACATGGCCGCAAACCCTGCCGCGGCCAAACTTCCGAACCGGTCGCGGGCGGAACTCGCGATGTCAAATCCTCTCCAAACTAAAAGGAAATAGAGTCCCAGCACGATGAGGGACCGTATGAAACCCAGTTCTTCCCCAATGACGGAAAAAATAAAATCAGTATGGCGACTCGGCAGAAAGCCAAGCCTCGTTTGAGTTCCCCGCCCGTACCCCTTCCCCATCACCTTTCCCGAACCGATGGCGATTTGGGACTGCCGAACGTTGTAACCCCCGCCCAAGGGATCCAATTCAGGATTGATGAAGGCAACCAAGCGCTGTCGTTGGTAATCTTTGAGCACTTTGTTCGCGACCATCGAACCCAACACCCCAAAAGACAAAAGGATCAGCGTAACCCAAAGGTAAAGCGACGGAACATATATTCTCAGCTCCCGAAATAACCACCAAACCAATAATAATAAGCCGCATACACCCACAAATAGCCATAGTCCGGGCCATCCTCCCTGGAGGGCTCTGCTCAAAAATTTTAAAACCAGGTTTTTATTGACGTTTTCTCCCAAAAGTTTCAAATATGTTGAAAAAAGGGGAATTCCGGCCGATAGACCCGCCACCAGACTTAATCCCAACAAATGAAGAGTCCTTGCTCCGGCGAAATAAAACATGAGAAGCGTAACCGGGAAAAAGACGAGGCTGGAGGAAAAATCAGGCTCGATCACGATAAGCCCGATGGGAAAAAGAGCCAGCATCAATGGCACGACCAGGGCCCGTGGAGAATGCCAGTGGATCCGCTGATCCAAATATCCCGCCATTGTTAGGACAAATAAAATTTTGGCCAATTCCGAACATTGAAAATAGAGAGGGCCGATTTTTAACCAGCCGCGCGTCCCGCGAAGATTCACACCGAAAATCAAGACCACAACCAACAGAAAAATCATGAATAAATAGAGGCCTCGCGTGTAAGTGCGGAACACTTGGTAAGGCAATATTGTCAAAACGACAAGACCCATCAGCCCCATTATGGCTGCGGCGATCTGCCGCCACAACAAAGTGAAACTGACCCCAAGTTCCGTTGAGTGAACCATCAATATCCCGATCAATACGATTAGAATTGATGAAAAAAATAATCCCCAATCCACCAAAACGACCCGCTCAAAAATCGTCCCGCGCAAAGGATGGGTATGTCTGGTCCTAATTTCCATTTGAATTTTCCGCCTGAGATGTTTTTTCCGGAAGAGCCAATTTGATTAGCCTGGCCGCGATTGGGGCCGAAATGCTTCCGCCCCCTCCCCCATTTTCCACCATCACACAGACCGCGACCGCGGGATTCTCATTTTTGTATCCGGCATAGGCCGTAAACCAGGCATGATCTACACCATGGGGGTTCTGGGCGGTCCCTGTTTTCCCCCCGATGTCCAAATACGGGACAAAGGCCCCGTAACCAGTCCCCCTTTCCACAACCATCTTGAGGGCTTTGTCCATAGTTGTCCATGTCGAATCCTTGAGTGCCAGCGTCCGGCGTAATTCCGGTTTTCCCGAATATGACTCGGCTCCGTTCGCGTCCAATATTTTTTTAATGACGAATGGCTTCCAAAATTGGCCCTTCGTCGACACTCCAGCCATAAATGAGGTCATTTGCAGGGGGGTACAAGAAAGATACCCCTGGCCGATGGCCATGTTATAGGTATCACCCGTCGACCAACCGCCCAACCCCTTTTTCCGTTTCCAAGCGGGACTGGGAACAACGCCGGCGCGCTCCCCCGGCAAAAGCTTCAGGACGGTATCCCCAAAACCGCAATCGACCGCCATCTGGCTCAGCGCATCGGGCCCCACCTTGGCGCCCAAAAGGTAAAAATATACATCGCATGATTCGGTCACCGCACGCCAAAAATTCACTTCGCCATGAACTTTCCAACAACGGTACTTTCTTTCTCCACCCCGCTTATCCTGAAGAATTTCATACCCTTTGCATAAAACTCTATCCCCCAAGTTGATTAAATTATTCTCCAGACCCGTCAGGGCCGTAACGACTTTAAAAGTGGAACCGGGAGCATAAACTCCTTTATAAACCCGATCCAAAAACGGATTGGCCGGGTTAACCAGAGCCTCGGCCATTGAACTGTCGGGATCGTAAGTCGGAGCGCTGGCCCAAACGAGAATTTCACCCGTGTTCACGTTGATCATCACAACCGCCCCTTTTCCGGAGGACGTTTTGGCCAACTCATCTTCGGCCAGTTTCTGCAATTTCAGGTCGATGGTCAGTTGGACCGGCATTCCTTTTTGGGAAGGGATTTCTTTGATGACTCTGGATAATCTCCCTTTGGAATCCACCTCAATTAGAACTCCCCCGTCTTTGCCCCTAAGTTCCTCATCCAACTCCCGCTCCAGACCCATCTTGCCGATCAAGTCGCCCAATTTCCGGGTACGCCATTCATCTTCCCCCAACTCCTTTTCGTCAATTTCCGCCAAATACCCGGCCAGGTGGCCGGCCAGAAATCCCTTGGGATAGCCGCGCCGGAATTCCATTACCACCCTCAACCCCGGCACAAGCTCCCCCATTTCCTGAAGGGCGAAGGCGATATTATTCGGCACATCTTCCACCAGACGAACCATTCGTTTAGTTTTAAGGGCCGTTTGGAGCCGCCTTTCCCAATATTTCGGAAATGACTTTAAAAAAGGCTTCAATCGTTCCCGGATTTTTCCTTGTTCCCCCTTTAATTGATCCGGCGGGGAATAAATAAGGGACCAACTCGGCCGGTTCGTCACGAACGCTTCTCCGTTTCTATCAATCAAATCTCCCCGGGGGGAACGCAGAAAAATAACCTGCGTGCGGTTCGATTCCGACAACTGCTCCAGGTCCGCGCCCTTAATAACCTGAAGCTGGAAAAGACGGAGGGTGATAATTCCATAGCCGACCGCGAATAAGAAACTAATCACCTGAACCCGGCTTAAAAATCTTTTCTCTGAAAAAAGGTCCGACTGACCGCCTACCCACATAACAACTTCTCCTAAAAATTTGGATCAGGATTCAATTTCTTTTTGATGGACCTTCCATAGTGAAAGCCACCTGTCGCTCAAGTAAAACACGAACCTGACCAAAAGAACGTTAAAAAAACTTCCCACCAGGAGTCCTTTAAGAAATTCCCTTTCGACCCCAACCAAAAAAAGCCTGTGCAACATGAGAGCGCTCATCTCGTAGGCGAAAGCGGCGGCCAAGCCAATTGCAATCTGGGCGGTCGGCCTTTCGCTCGCCACTCGCTGCCGGAGTTTTCCGGCGCCGTAACCGGCCAAAGCAAGAAGAAAACTATTCAGGCCAAAAAGCGTGACCCCCATGACGTCCAGCGTTAGCCCCCAGAAAAATCCGAACACTTCTCCCATAACGGGTCCGCAAAAGAACCCGAAAGCGATTACGAAAAGCAGCAAAATTTCGGGGCTTACTCCCAAAAAAGACATGAACCGATCGGAAAATAATTGAAGATAAAATCCGATGACGAAAGTCGTGACAAAAAATAAGAAGCGGCTCACTTTGGCTCCTCTCCCAATTTTTCGTCCCGGTGCAAAATTAAAACTTCCCGGAAGGAATTAAAATCGTTAAAAGGGTCGACTCTCGCCGATTTAAAATAGCCGTCCTTAGAAATATAAACGTCTGATACCATCCCGATGGGAATATCGGGAGGGAAAATCCCCCCCAATCCGGCTGTCACTATCACATCTCCATCGGCAACTTGAGAACTGGGGGAGAGGAAATTAAGGATAAGCCAGGGTTTATTCTGACCCACCAACAAAGCAACGTCACCTTTCCCCGAAACCACCGCCGATTCGGCCGACAACGCGTCGGTCAATAGAAGCACTTTGCAATTGGTCTCGGACAATTCTTTAACCCGGCCCACCAGTGCAAATTTTCCCGGCATTCCGGCTAGGACCGCAGCGGAAAGCACGATCCCGGCCCGCTCCCCTTTGTCCAGGATCACCGCCTGGAACCAGTTGCGCATGTCCCGGCCCACAACTTCAGCGGCCACTCCTTCGGCAAAATTTTTCTGCTTCAGGTCAAGCAACCCGCGCAAATGATTATTTTCTTCAAGAAGGGCATTCCTCTCCAATTCCATTTTTGAAAGTCGCGAGTTTTCCTTGCGCAAAAGGAAATTTTCTCCGTCCACTCTGAAAAGCCGGAAAATCTGCCCCTTCAGCGAATCAAGCTGATTAAAAAAGCGGCCCGTGTAAACGATTTCGGGCGAGATGATATACCAGCCAATCGTTTTCAAACCGAGCACATACGGATCCACTTTTGAGCTCATGGAGGTAAAGGCGAGAACGGAAAACAAGAGGAGCAGTATACCCGCCCGGCGGTGATGAACGAATTCAACGGGAATCATTTAGGTTGGCCCTGGAGGAAGGGGAGGGTTTGGGGCGGGGAGAAGCGGTTATCGTTCCCAAAACCTGGACGGAAAAAATGTTGGAAAAAGAAAAAATTAAAACCTGGTATTAACTTTTCCGAACGGTTTTGCCCAAAGGGAAATAAATTGATGAAAATCTGTTCCATTAAATAACCCCAAATTAAAAATTGATGGCCGTATAAAATATGCCCGGCCTCCTTGCCGGAAGGCCTTTTTCTCTGCAACGCTGATGATTAAATTGTAACCCGCCATGCCAAATCTTTTAACTCACGGATGAAGACAACAGAATTCGTTGCTTTTTGATGTTGTCCAGCTCTTCCAGGTACCGGCCACAGCCAATGGTGACCGCCGTCAGAGGATCGGGAGCGACGTGCACTGGAAGATCTGTTTCCTGCGCCAACAAATCTGGAAACCCCCTGAGCAATGCCCCGCCTCCGGCCATCATGATACCTCTATCCACCAAATCGGCGGCCAGCTCCGGAGGCGTTTCCTCAAGAGCTTCTTTCACCGTGTCCACAATCAGCTTAACCGGCTCGGAAAGCGCTTGCCTGATTTCCTCACTCGTCACAGCGATAGTTCGGGGGAGACCGGTGACCTGGTCCCGCCCTTTCACCTCCAAGGTTTCTTCTTCGGGAAGGGGAAAAACGCTTCCGATTTTAATCTTCACATTCTCGCCGGTGGCTTCTCCAATCACCAAATTGTACTTGCGCCGGAAGTATTGAATGATGGCCTCATCCATTTCATCCCCGGCCACATCGATTGATTTTGAAACCACCATTCCGGAAAGAGAGATGACGGCCACTTCGGTGGTCCCGCCACCGATGTCGACAATCATGTTGCCGTGCGGTTCACTAATGGGGAGATCAGCTCCGATGGCGGCGGCCATGGGCTCATCCAGAAGTTCAATTTGCCTCGCGCCCGCCTGCTGGGCGGCCTCTCGCACCGCTCTTTTTTCAACTTCCGTAATCCCCGAAGGAATTCCAATCACAATTCTCGGATGAAGGAGGCTGCGCCGATTATGGACCCTGCGGATAAAGTATTTGATCATCGCCTGGGTCACCTCAAAATCGGCAATGACGCCGTTGCGAAGGGGCCGGACAGCCTGAATGTTGGCGGGAGTTTTCCCGAGCATTCTCTTGGCCTCAGCACCAAAGGCAAGGACTTCGCGCGTGGTCCGGTCAATGGCCACGACGCTCGGCTCCCGAAGCACAATCCCTTGGCCTTTCACATAGACAAGAGTGTTGGCAGTTCCCAAATCGATTCCCATATCGTTGGAAAAAAGGCCAAGCAAAAAATTAAACATTCAAAAACTCCCTCGACTTTTTTTGCGACAATTTTCGCTTAAATCACAAATTTACGCAATGAGCTTAACCAAAGCCATCGGAGCGTTGTCTCCTTGGCGAGGCTCGATCTTGAAAACCTGGGTATACCCGCCTTCCCTGCTTTTATACCGCGTGGCCAGAACATCAAATAATTTAGCTAAAACTTCCGGATCGTGGATGTCTCTCGCCACAAGCCGCCGGGCGCTCAAATCGCCTATCTTGGAAACAGAAATCAGATGATCCGCAAGCCGCGCGCACTCCTTCCCTTTGGGAAAGGTTGTCCTGATTTGTTCATGCCTGATGAGAGCGGTGGCAAGACCGCGGAGGAGGGCGACCCTCGATCCGGTTTTACGGCGGAGTTTACGGCCAGGACCTGTTTGCGACATTTTATTTCACTCCCACCACTGGCTGGGGCGGACGGCCCAAACCGAGCCCCAACTCTTTTAATCTCTCCTTAATTTCCTCGAGAGATTTCTTTCCGAAATTCTTGTAGGAAAGGAGTTCCTCTTCAGTCTTGCTGACCAAATCCCCGATCACTTTGATTTTGGCGACTTTCAAACAATTGGAAGCCCTCACTGAAAGCTCAATTATTTCGACTGGTTGGGCCAGAAGTTCTTCGAGCTTCGCCGACTCTTCCGTCTCCACCTTCGCCTGTACGGGTGCGACTTCTTCCTCATCAAACGTGATGAAGATGTTCAGGGAATCTTTGAGAATTTTCGCTGAATAAGCGAGGGCATCTCCCGGCGTGACGCTGCCATCGGTCCATATTTCGACGATCAATTTATCATAGTCAGTCATCTGCCCGACCCGGGCGTTCTCCACTTCATAGTGAACTTTGGTCACCGGTGAAAACAAGGCGTCCAAGGGAATGGTGCCCAGGGGCTGACCGTCTTTTTTGAGCCTTTCCGCGGGGATATACCCCCGGCCTTTGGAAATTTCCATTTCTATTTCAAGTTCCGCCCCGTCATCCAGGGTGGCGATGACCAGATCTGGATTCAAAATTTCAACCTGATTATTTGGTTCGATGTCGCGCGCGAAGATTTCCCCTTGCCGGTTGGCTTTAAGGCGCAATGTTTCCGGACCCGGGCTGTACAATTTCACCCGCAATTTCTTTAAGTTGAGAAGAATATGCACCACGTCCTCTCTCACGCCTTTGAGGCTCGCGAACTCGTGCATAGCGCCCTTGACGCGAACCGCGGTTACGGCTGCCCCTTCCAGTGAAGAAAGTAGAATCCTTCTGAGGGAATTCCCGATTGTATGGCCGTACCCTCTTTCGAATGGCTCCGCAAAAAAGCGGCCGTATGTGTTGTTAAGTGAGGCTTGATCTGTGTCCAGACGTTGGGGTAACACCAGTCCTTGTGTAATCATTAGTATCGCTCCTATAATTTTTTGTTTTTTAAATCTTACTTCGAATACAATTCGATAATGTACTGCTCGTTCACGGGGAACGACATCTCTTCCCGCTTCGGTTCAAACCGGACTTTTCCTTCGAGCTTTATGTCTCCCAAATCAATCGGGAGATCTTTGGAACGCCCCAGGGAATCCATTAGCTGGGGATTGAGCTCAAGCCAGCCTGGAATTTCCCGGGACATCTGGTTGGAAAGGGCGCGCTGAACCATAACCGCCCCCTTGAATTTATCCGCCACCGTAATCACATCGCCCACCTTCACAATAAAGGAACTTATGTCAACCCGCTTCCCGTTCACTTTGACGTGCCCGTGAAGAACCATTTGTCTCGCCCCGGAAATTGAAGGGGAAAAACCAAGCCGCCTGACCACGTTATCCAGGCGCATCTCCAATTTCCGCAACAGGACTTCGCCTGTTTTCCCGGGAGTTTTACGGGCCTCTTCAAAAAACCGGAAAAACTGGTTCTCCAGCATTCCCACCATTCTTTTGGCCTTTTGCTTCTCCCGCAAACGCTTCCCGTATTCGGTCAGTTTGGACCGCCTCTTCCCGTGTTGCCCGGGAGGCAACACCCCCGTCGGCTTATCGATGGGGCATTTGGTATAACAATGCTCGCCTTTCAGGAAAAGCTTGGTGGCCTCCCTGCGGCACGTTTTGCAAACCGGTCCTAAATATCTTCCCATTTAAACTCTCCTTGGTTTGGGCGGGCGGCAGCCATTGTGGGGAATGGGAGTCACGTCCCGAATTAAATTAATCGTGAAACCGCACCCTTGCAAAGCACGGATGGCTGTTTCCCGTCCCGAGCCGGGCCCTCTGACAAAGACGGCAAGAGTCCTCACTCCGAATTCTTTGGCTTTGTTGCCGGCCTTCTCGGCCGTCATTTGGGCGGCAAAGGGGGTTCCTTTTTTCGTTCCTTTAAATCCTGCGCTCCCGGCGGTGGCCCAGCATAGGACGCCCCCATGATTGTCGGTGATGGTGACAATGGTATTGTTAAAAGAGCACTGAACATAGGCCCGCGCTTCGGAAACGTCCCTCGCGATTTTTTTCTTTCGCGGGGCTTTGGGCTCAACGGGCTTTTTCTTACTTTCGTTTTCTTCCATAGATTTATAACTCCTTCAAAATCCTACTCTTTGGGCTCGGTCTTCACGGAACCGACGGTCCTCCGCCGGCCGCGCCGGGTCCTCGCGTTGGAACGGGTCCTTTGGCCGTGAACAGGTAAATTCCGCCGGTGCCGGTACCCCCGGTAGGAATTAATCTCAATGAGCCGGCGAATATTCTGTTGAACTTCCCTCCGCAAATCTCCTTCCACCCGGTAATTCCGCGAAATCTCGGTATTGATCCGTGAGATGTCTCCCTCCGTCAAATCCTTCACCCGGGTGTTTCCGTCCACGCCGGTCACAGCAAGTATTTTCCTTGCCACAGCGGGTCCCACGCCATAGACGTACCGTAAGCCGATTTCAACCCGCTTCGATTTTGGTAAATCCACTCCTGCTATACGAGCCACATGCCCTCCTTACCCCTGCCTCTGTTTGTGCCGGGGATTGGTGCAAACAATGTACAAATAGCCGTGCCTTTTCACGACTTTACACTTGTTGCAAATCTTTTTAATGGACGCTCTAACTTTCACTTTTTTTCTCCTCGGAATTTATTTTTCGCGGTAAATAATCCGGCCTCTCGATAAATCGTAAGGCGATAACTCCACTTTCACTTTGTCGCCGGGAAGTATTTTGATGTAGTGCATCCGCATCTTCCCGGAAATATGGGCCAGCACCTTGTGCCCCCCCTCCATCTCGACTCTGAACATCGCGTTAGGGAGGGACTCCAAAATCGTCCCTTCCATTTCTATCTTTTCTTCTTTTACCATGCCTTCCTTTTTTCTCAGTCCCTCGTCTTAAAGAACTTCTGTCAAAACCATCGGCCCATTTTCAGTTACGGCGACGGTGTGCTCAAAATGCGCCGCCAGAGATCCGTCTTTGGTGACCACCGTCCAACCGTCTTTAAGAACTTGAACGGCATAATCGCCTGCCGTCACCATGGGCTCAATCGCCAGTACGAGTCCCGGTTCAAATCTTAATCCTGTTCCCGCTTTTCCGAAATTCGGAACCGCCGGGGCCTCGTGCATTCGCCGGCCAATTCCGTGCCCGACAAATTCTCTCACGACCCCAAAACCCTGCGGTTCAACAATTCCTTGAACGCACGCGCCGATATCTCCGAGCCTTCCGCCGGGGCGGAGAAGTTTTATGGCCTCCTCCAACGCTTTCTTCGTATAAAAGATCAGCTTTTTCGCTTCCTCGGAAATCTCTCCGACCGCAAAGGTGGCCGCGATATCTCCGACGAATCCTTCCAGGGTCGCCCCCAAATCGATGCTCACGATTTCTCCCGGTTTTAATTTCCGGTTTCCCGGAATCCCGTGAACGACTTCCTCATCAATGGAGGCACATATGCAGGCCGGATACCCGCGGTAACCCAGGAATGTCGGCTGGGCGCCACTCTGGCGAATAAATTTATCCGCAATCCGGTCCAATTCCTTGGTGGTCACTCCCGGGGCCACATGTTTGGCCACTTCTTTTAAGGCCAATCCCGCGACCTGACCGGCCCTTTTCATCGAATCAAGTTCCCGCGTCGTTTTTAGTTCAACGGGGTCCTTTTTCGATTCCGGATCGCTCATCCAAACCCCTTATTCAAAGAACACCAAACTTAAAGGCCCGGGGACGAAAGGCCCAAATCTTTCAATTTTGAAACCACCTCTAGATAAACCTGATCAATTTTCTGCGCGGCATCAACGGAAAAAAAGCCCACCCGATCTTTGTAAAAATCCAGAATGGGAGAAGTCTGAACGTCATATATCAAAAGCCGTTCCCTGACCACATCTTCCTTGTCATCCTCCCGCTGACTCAAAAGCCCGCCGCACTTGTCGCAAACTCCCATTTTTTTAGGGGGTCTGGTGACCAAATTGAAAACTTCCTTACACTTCGCGCATTGCCGCCGGGCCGACAGCCTCTTAATCAACACCTCGGACCCGACTGAAAAATCAACCACCGCATCAATTTTGATCTTTTCCTTTTCGGAAAATCTGTCCAAAGCCTGGGACTGACCAATGGTGCGGGGATATCCATCCAGTAAAAATTGCTTTTTGGGGGCGATAACCCGCAACTTCTCGAATACCACCGCTGAAACCAGTTCGTCAGGAACCAGCTTCCCCTGCTCCACGAACATTTTGATTTCCCGGCCAAGCTCAGTCTGGCTTTTGATGGCCTCGCGAAATATTTCTCCCGTCGAAAGATGGGCGAATTTAAAGGCCTCAACAAATTTGAGGGCTTGGGTTCCCTTTCCCGACCCCGGAGGCCCCAAAAATACCAGATTCATAAATTTACGCCGTGTACCAGCGGCCGCGCCCACGGCCCTCAATTCTTCCGGCCTTGGTGAACCCCTCGTAATGCCTCATGATCAAGTGGGATTCAAGCTGGGACATAGTATCAAGAGCTACTCCCACCACAATAAGGGCGGCAGTTCCGCCGAAATAAAAAGGAACATTTAGCTGCTGCCTCATCAAGGTAGGCAATACAGCGAGGGTGGCCACGGAGATCGCGCCTCCCAAGGTGATTCTTTCCATGACCCTTTCCAAATAAACCGCGGTTTGATCTCCGGGCCTGATTCCGGGGACAAACCCTCCCCATTTTTTGAGGTTCTCGGCGATATCCTTGGGATTAAAGGAAACAGAGTTATAAAAATAACAGAAAAATATAATGAGCCCCGCGTACACAACCTCATACCACCAGCTGGCCGGGCTCAAAAAGTGATTAACGGCCGACCCCCATTCCGAACGCGGCGAGAATGAGGCGATTGTCGTCGGAAATTGCAAAATAGAAATCGCAAAAATAACCGCGATGACACCGGATTGATCCACTTTGAGCGGCAGGAACGTGCTCTGGCCTCCCATCATTTTCCGGCCAACTACGCGTTTGGCATAGTGCACCGGAATTTTTCTCTGTCCTGTTTCAAGCCAAACAACCAGGCCGACAATAATCAAAACAAAAATCCCGAGGGCCCCGGCTCCGAAAGGACTGCGCTGCTGCAAACTGAAAACTTCTCTAAGCACGCTGATTACCGCGGAAGGGATTCGATCAACAATTCCAGCGAAAATTATCAGGGAAATACCATTCCCGATTCCGAATTCCGTAATTTGCTCACCCAACCACATGACAAATATCGTTCCAGAAACAAGCGTGAGCATGGTAATGAGAGTGAAACTCAAGCCCGGATTGTCGACAACGTTCTGCCCGCTCTGGAGCGGGATCCTGGTAATGAGCTGGGTCAGGCCAAAAGATTGAATGAGCGCTAAAAGAACGGTGAAATAACGGGTGAGTTGGTTCAATCTCTTCCGCCCCGTTTCCCCTTCCTTCGCCAGATGATCCAAATACGGAATCACATGCGCCCCCTGCAGAAGGCTCATTATAATGGAAGCGTTGATATACGGCATGATGCCCATGGAAAACACGGCGAACCTCATGAGCGCTCCCCCCGTGAAAATATCCAGAAAACCAAAAAGGGTGTTCGATTGAGCCTTAAAGAAATAAATAAGGGCCTCGGTATTAACTCCGGGAACAGGGATATTAACACCCACGCGATAAACGGCGAGGACACCCAGCGTGATCAATACCCTCTTCCGCAGGTCTTTAATTCTAAATATATCAACCGCTGATTGAAGCATTGGTTAAATAAACCTCTTTAGAGAAGCTCGCATTTCCCGCCGGCAGCTTTAAGGGCTTTTTCCGCCGACTTCGAAAATTTGGGGGCTTTAACGGTGAAAGTTTTGGTCAATTTGCCGCTTCCTAATATCTTGAAGGGATCCTGCGGATGCTTAAGAATTCCGTTTTTGAACAATGCTTCCCCCGTTATTTCCATGCCGGCGTCAAACCTGGCTTCGAGCGTTTCCAAATTAATCGGAAAATAAAAAACTTTTGAGGGGTGGTTAAAACCCCGTTTCGGAATCCGGCGCAGAAGTGGCGTTTGCCCCCCTTCAAATCCGGTCATGATGCCATCGCCGGTTCGGGCCCCCTGACCCTTTTGCCCGCGTCCCGCCGTCTGACCCATCGTGCTTCCCTCGCCCCGCCCGACAATTTGCCTTTTCTTTCTTGAACCCGGCGCGGGCTTAAGCTGATGGAGTTGCATCTGTTCCTCCAAAAGATTTAACCAATTTGACCTGTTTCCCCCGCAAGGCCGACACCTCGTCGGCAAGCTGAAGAGATTGCAAGCCGCTTAAGGTCGCGTAGACGACATTAAAATGATTTTGGCTCCGCAGGGACTTGGTCAATATATCCTTAATTCCTGCGGCTTCTAATACGGCGCGGGCCGGACCACCGGCCAGAACGCCGGTTCCGGGAGAGGCCGGCTTCATTAAAATTTTCCCGGCGCCAAATTTTCCGACTGTTTCATGAGGAATGGTCCCCCCCACCAGCGGAACTTTGATCAGGCTCTTGGAAGCCTTCGCCGATCCCTTTTTAATGGCGCCCTGGACCTCGCGCGCCTTCCCTAGGCCCACCCCGACATGACCCTGGCCGTCCCCCACCACCACCAAAGCGTTGAAGGAAAAACGCTTTCCTCCCTTGACAACCTTGGCCACCCGGCCGATCTTGATCACGTTTTCAGTCAAAGTCAAATTGCTCGCATCAATTCGATTCATAATTTATTTGTCCTTTAAAATTTTAGTCCGCCGGCTCGCGCCGCTTCGGCCAGGGCTTTAATCCTTCCGTGATAAAGCCGCCCGCCCCTATCAAATACCACCTTTTTGACTCCTTTCGCCAAGGCCGCTTTGGCGAGGAGCTCCCCCACTTTGCCGGCCGTTTCCGCACCGGAACTTCTCACGAAATTTTTCATGTTAGAACCGACGGCCAGAAGAGTTTTCCCGGCGCTGTCATCAATCACCTGTGCGTAAATGTGCTTTAAGCTCCGGTAAACCGAAAGGCGGGGCTTTTCCGTGGTCCCATAAATTTTGCTCCGCGTCCTGATTTTTCTGAAATTATAACCGCGCTTGCTTAGTTCGCTCACTTTTTCGCTCCCCCGCTGGCCGGGCCCGCCGCGGCGACCGCAGCCTTGCCGACTTTCCTCTTAATAACCTCGTTTTCATACCGGATGCCGGTTCCCTTGTAAGGCTCGGGAGGTTTAATCGACCGGATTCGAGCCGTGACTTCCCCGACTTTTTGCTTGTCGTTACCTTCAATCACCAGAACGTTTTGGCTTTTCCCTTCGACGGAAACTTTGATGTCTTTGGGGATAGTGAAAACAGCGGGATGGGAAAACCCTAAAACCATGGTCAATTTATCCCCGGTCACCTGAACCCTGAAACCGACGCCTTCCACAACGAGCCTCTTCTGAAAGCCATCAGTGACCCCCATCACCATATTGAATACGAGTTTCCGAACGAGTCCGTGCATCGGTTTCGACTCGTCCCCTTTTTGATGGGGAAAAACCTGAATTTTGTTGCCCTCAATTTTCGCCCCAATGGCGGATGGAATTATCCAGTCTAATTTCCCCCTTTTTCCTTCGATGGAAATAGACTGCCCGTTCACGGCCGCTTTAACACCGGCCGGCATTTCCACGGGTTTCCGCCCCAGTCTGGAAAGGGGGGCTTCATTTTTCTCCTTAATTTCGGCTTCAGTCATTTTCTATTTCCTTAAATTCACCAAACCAGGCAGAGGACTTCTCCGCCGATTTTTTTCTCCCGGGCCGCATCCCCCGTCATCACTCCCTTGGGGGTGGACAAAATCGCCGTTCCCAGGCCGTTTTGAACCACCGGGATTTCCCCGCACCCTCGATAAATCCTTAAACCCGGGCGGGAAATCCGCTTAACGTTATGAATAATGCGGTCCTTGGCCGGAGAAAATTTCAAATTAAGCCGGAGCGTCCCGTGTCCCTTCTCCTTCGCCACCCGATAGTTCGAAATATATCCTTCCTCTTTCAAGATTCGGGCAATTTCAACCTTCATCTTGGAAGCGGGAATATCCACCGTTTCTTTCAGTTTGTGGTTGGCGTTCGAAAGCCGGACCAGCATATCTGCTATAGGATCTGTCACTCTAACCCTCCCGTTTCAAAATTTCGATTATTCAAAAACTTACCAGCTGGATTTGACTACCCCGGGTAAAAGACCTTTATGGGCCATGTTCCGAAAACAAAGCCGGCAAAGCCCAAAATCCCGGTACACCGCCCGGGCCCTTCCGCAAATCCGGCAACGGTTCACAAAGCGCGTCGCGAACTTCTGGGGTTTGCGCATTTTCGCCATCCATGAAATTTGTGCCACTTAATTTCTCCTTGCTTTTTCTTTCGCGAAGGGAAACCCGAGCACGGACAAAAGCGCATAGGCTTCCTTGTCAGTTTTTGCCGTGGTAACGAGGCTTATGTTCATTCCCCTCGGTCCATCCGATTTTTCCACGTCCACTTCCGGAAAAATGTACTGCTCTTTCAGTCCCACGTTATAGTTTCCATTCCCATCAAAAGCGCGGGGATTCAAACCGCGGAAGTCGCGGATTCTGGGAATGGCCAAAGAAATAAACCGATCCAAAAATTCATACATCCGCGCCCCGCGGATGGTCACCATGACTCCGATGGGCATCCCCTCCCGGAGTTTAAATGCGGAAACGGATTTCTTAGCCCGCCGGACACAGGGTTTCTGCCCCGAAATCATCCCCAATTCTTCCGCGGCGATATCCAAAGCCTTAATATTTTCCTTGGCGGCGGAAACGCCGATATTGATCACGATCTTTTCCATCCGGGGAACGGCATTGATATTTTTTTTCTCCAAACGACGCATGACCTCGGTTGCTCCCGCTTGGCGGAACGCTTCTTTTAATCGAGGATGAACCGGTTTTAACGTCTTTTTTTCCGTCATATCTAATACCCTACTTCTTTTTGGGCTCTGGAATGGTGCCGCCGCATTTGCGGCAAAGTCGAATCGGCGTTCCATCCGAGAGAGAATCAAATTTCGGGCGATTGGCTTTTTTACATTCCGGGCAGACGAGCATCACTTTCGCAATCGGCAGATACAATTCTTTGTCCTTGATACCGCCCGTATCCCTCTGCCCTTGAGGCCGGGTATGACGTTTCGCCAGGTTGAGTTTGGCGACAATCACCCTGGCTTTCGCCGGGTCAAGGGAAATAATCTCCCCCTCTTTTCCCCGGTCTTTGCCCCACAAAATTTTAACTCTGTCGTGTCGTCTCACTGTAAGCATAAAATGTCCTTATCTAGACTACCTCCGGCGCCAAGGAAATGATCTTCAGATAATTTTTCTCGCGCAGTTCCCTGGCGATGGGCCCGAAAATTCTGGTCCCTTTGGGCTCTTTTTCATCGTTAATGACCACTCCGGCATTGTCATCAAAGCGGATGTAGCTGCCGTCCGTCCGGCGCACCGTTTTCCTGGTCCGGACTATGACCGCTTTCACGACATCCCCCTTTTTGATGGTGGCCCCCGGAAGAGCGTCCTTGACCGCGCAAACAATGATATCCCCGACGAAGGCATAGCGCCTTCCCGATGACCCGGAAACATGAATGCACATAATTTCCCGGGCGCCGGAATTGTCGGCCACGACCAAATAGCTCTTTTCCTGAATCATTTACTTCCTTTCCCTAAAATTTCCAAAAGCCGCCACCTTTTCAAGTGGGACATAGGCCGGGTCTGCATCACCCGGACTTGATCTCCGGAGTGAGACTCGTTTTTCTCATCATGCACGAAGAGCTTCGTTGTCTTCGGCTGGACCTTCTCGTAAAGGGGATGCCTTTTTCTCCAATTGACTTCCACTACGCGGGTCTTGTCCATCTTGTCGGAAACAACCCAACCTTGCAGAACTTTCCTGTGTGTACGTTTTTCTTCGGTCACGCTTTGGTTCTCCCGTTTCTATGATTTGAATTATCGACGGGACCGTTTCGTAACACGGTCCTCAAATTTAAAAATGTATTAAGGCGCGCCACTTCACGCCTCAATCTCCGAATCTCCATGGGGTTTTTCAAAGGCGAGGTGGAACCCCGGAAGCGCAGCTTGAACAACTCCTGGATCACCGTGCGGAGTTCTTTTTCCAACTCGGCCTCGGTTGACTCCCGATAATGAAATTTCTCTTTTTTCTTCGCCAACTCTCTTACTCCGTAATCCTAAATTTTAACCCGCTCGATGAACTGACATTTAACGGGCATTTTGTCCCCCGCGACTTTTAACGCGAGCTTCGCGTCTTCCCGGGTGACCCCTTCCATCTCAAACAATATCCGCCCTCTTTTTACGACGGAAACCCAGAATGCCGGATCTCCCTTCCCTTTCCCCATTCTCGTTTCAGCGGGCTTCTGCGAAATCGGTTTGGAAGGGAAAATGCGGATCCATACTTTCCCGCCCTTCTTGGTAAATCTTGCCAAAGCGATGCGCGCCGCCTCAATTTGGCGGGCGGTCACCCATTTATTTCCGAGCGACTGTAATCCGAATTCCCCGAAGGCAAGAGTGGACCCCTTCATGGCCATTCCTTTGAGGCGCCCTCTTTGAGATTTCCGGTATTTAACTCGACTCGGCATCAACATAGAAAATTATTTAATTTCTTCCTCAACAATCGTATCTTCCGGCCCCACGTCCCCCACGATACGGGTGTCAATGGGCGGCTCAACCACAGGCTCGATTGTCCCCGCCTTCACTTGGGCCACGACTTCCGGCGGCACCACTTGGTGATCTTCGGCTTCTTTAATTAAATCTTTTTCGGTTTTCTGGAAAAGCTCCTTCTTAAAAATCCAAACCTTCACTCCGATCTGTCCCATCGTAATGTGGGCCTCGGAAAATCCGTAATCGATATCAGCGCGGAAAGTGTGCAGAGGCACCCGTCCTTCCATGACCCATTCGCTTCTCGCAATATCGTTGCCGCCCAGGCGACCGGAAATTTTTATTTTGATTCCGCCGGCGCCCGCCGACATGGTCCTTTCCACGGCGCGCTTCATCGCCCGGCGGAAAGCAATCTGTTTTTCAAGCTGAAAGGCCACCGCTTCCGAAACAAGCTGGGCGTCAAGCTCGGGCCTCTTCACTTCAATGACGTTCACCGCCACCTCAAATTTGGTCATCTCCTGCAAAACTTTGCGCAGTTCTTCGATATCCGCGCCCCTTTTACCGATCACCACGCCCGGCCTCGCCGTATGGAGATTGACGCGAACATATTTCCCCGTCCTTTCAATGACAACTCTGGCGAGGGCCGCCAGTTTATAGCGATCCCGGAGAAATTTCCTAATCTGATAGTCTTCCTCAATAAGATCGGGCATCTCTCTCGGACTGAACCAGCGGGAATCCCAATCCTGAATGTAGCCAAGTCTCAACGCTCGAGGTGAAATCTTTTGCCCCACACTACCCCCTTACTTTCCTTTTCCTTTCATTTCGTCGCTCACCACGATTGTGACGTGGCAAGTTTTCCTTTTATAAATCCCTCTTCCGCCCATCGCCATGGCCCGGACCCTTTTCAACACGGGGCCGTTATCCACCCAAGCTTTGGTAATGATTACCTTATCGGGATCGGCGGCATTTAAATTCGAGTAAGCGCTTTTGAGCGTTTTAAATACGAGCATGGCCGCGGCCCGCGGAACCGTGGGCAGCAAACCATAAGCCTTCGCGACCGTTTTGCCGCGAATGACTCCCAAAACCTGCCCCACTTTCCGGGGCGAATAACGCGCGTATTTTGCTTTAGCTATTGATTCCATAAAAAAATAACGTTCCTAGTTCCTCGTTCCTGGTTCTTAGTTCGCGATGAAAAAATATCCTTTACAAGGAACTAGGAACGAGGAACTTTGAACTCATCTTTAGGTTAACGACGTCGCCTCCTTGGTATGAGCAAAGCCGTGGCCTTTGAAATAACGGGTCGGCGCGAACTCACCCAGCTTGTGGCCGACCATTTGCTCGGTCACATACACATCTATAAATCTTTTTCCGTTATGCACCTGAAATTTGATTTCGACAAATTCAGGAATAATGGTGCAGGCTCTTGACCAGGTCCTGATCGGCGACAACTCCCCCGCCTGCTTGTGTTTTTTCACTTTCTCCAGCAATCTCGGATCTACAAAGGGCCCTTTTTTAGTTGAACGGCTCATTTTTTATCCTCCCGTTTCTATTAAATTTTTAGATTATCGACGTCCAGCTACCATCAATTTCAATAATTGATGCTGGACAGTACCGCTCCAACTATTATTTATTATTGAAGCGGCACGGGACCGTTCTTTCAACGGTCCACCTAAACTGTCGTCGCCAAAGCTGTCTTGGCCCGGCGATCCCTCAAAATCATCCAATTGGTTTGGTGCCGGGTTCTGGTTTTATACCCTTTGGCCGGCTGATTCCACGGGGAACGGGGATGATTACCTCCCTTGGAACGTCCGCGGCCCCCGCCATGGGGATGGTCCACCGCGTTCATCTTGGTTCCTCTCACCGTCGGGCGAATTCTCATCCGGCGGGACCGGCCCGCGTTCCCGAGGGAAACGTTCTCATGTTCGATATTACCCACCTGCCCGACCGTGGCCACGCACTGAGAGGGAATAAGCCGGACTTCCCCGGAAGTAAGCCGGACATGGCAATAATCTTTTTCCTTGGCCAAAAGCTGAGCGGAAGAACCGGCCGACCGGATAAGCTGCGCTCCTTTACCCGGGACAAGCTCCAAATTGTGAATCACCGTCCCTTCCGGCATGTTGGCCAAAGGAAGGGCGTTCCCCAATTTAATTTCGGCGTCAGGACCGGACATGACAACATCTCCGATTTTCATCCCTTCGACGTGAAGAATATAGCGCTTGTCTCCGTTGGCAAAGTGAATCAGGGCAATTCGCGCGGTACGGTTCGGATCATATTCGAAGGCGGCCACTTTGCCGGGGATCCCCCAATTGTTTCTTTTGAAATCCACCACCCGGAACTGGCGTGCGTGCCCGCCGCCGATGTGGCGGACCATGATCATACCGGTATTGTTCCTCCCGCCCGATTTGAAGAGCGGCTTAAGAAGCCTTTTCTCCGGTTTCTTTTTGGTCAGCCAGGAAAAATCCTCCATCGTCATGGAGCGCCTTGACGGCGTATATGGTTTGAAAACTTTAAGTGCCATTAGACCGCTTCCTCCAAACTTATTTTCTGGCCTTCCTTCAAGCTGACGATGGCCCGCTTGGTATCTGATTTATATCCGCCCACGGGACCAGATCGCCGGCGAAATTTACCGTGACGTTTAATCGTCCGGACCGCTTTTACATCAACCTTGTACTGCCCCTCAACCGCGTCCCTGATTTGATATTTATTCGCCCGGGGATCAACCTCAAATACATATTGGTTCAACTCCCGCAGCCGCGTCGAGCGCTCAGTCACAATCGGCCTTTTCAAAACTTGGGCTATTTCACTCATTATTTATGCTCCGCGCTTTTAATCACGCGAGCCTCCAAAACCTTGAGAGCCCCCGGCGTAAAAAACACTTTCCGCGCCCGCAAACAATCATATGCGTTCAGGGATTCCGCGCTCACCAGCTTAACCGATGAAATGTTGCGCCCCGCCCGGACCAGGTTCGGTTCCAATTTTTCCACGACAAAGAACGAATCCGTCGGGGCCTGCCACTTTTTGTAAATGGCGGCCATAAGTTTTGTTTTGGGTTCCTTCAGGGAAACCGGTTCAACCACCTGAAGGCGTGAATCGGTCAGCAATTGCTTGAGCGCCAGCTGAAAAGCAAGCTGTTTCTTTTTCTTCGGTAGATCCTGCCGGTAATCCCGGGGTTTGGGACCGAAAATTATTCCGCCCTTTCTCCACAGCGGACTCCGAGTTGACCCGGCCCTCGCTCTTCCGGTTCCTTTTTGGCGCCAGGGTTTTATGCCGCCGCCTGAAACTTCAGCCCGGGTGAGAGTGGAATGAGTCCCCGCCCGTTGCCCCGCCAAATAAGCGGTCACGACTTCATGAAGGATCGCGGGTGAAACCTTAAGGGCGGTGATGCTGTCCGACAGTTCCACCTTTCCTGACTTTTCTCCCTGATTATTCAGAACTTCCAATTCCATTTTCATTTAACCAATAAATTACTTTTTCGCCTTTTTCTTATCGGCGCTAACCGGGGTATTAACCACTCGGATTTTCTTCGATGTCTGCCTAATAACTACATAACTCCCGTTGGGCCCGGGAATGGAGCCCTTTAAAAGGATCAAATTCTTCTCCGAATCCACATCCACCACCGAAACTTTGGGCAAGGTCAGCCAAAAATGTCCTTTGTGACCCGGTTTTCGGGTTCCCGGCAATACGTGTTGCGGCCCTTGCGCACCGCTTGTTCCCGGCCGATTCCGATATTCACCGTGGCCGTGGCTATGAGGCAATCCGCTAAAACCATACCGTTTAACGACCCCGGCAAACCCTTTTCCCTTGGCCGTTCCCGAAACTTGAACCCAATCCCCTTTGGCGAAAACGCTCACCGGAACCTTCTGCCCCACCTTGAAAGGCGCGGAGTCATTGACCCGGAACTCATGGAGATACCGCCGGAGCGGCAAATTTTTCTTGGTTAAATGCCCGATCAGGGGTTTGTTCAATTTTTTTTCAGGGACATCAATAAATCCCACCTGGACAGCCGCATAGCCGTCCTTTTCCCTGGTTTTCACCTGAGTCACGACCGCGCCTTCGGATTGGACCACGGAAACGGGAATCATCCTGCTCTCGTCCACAAAAATCCGGGTCATCCCGACTTTCTGGCCAAGAAGACCTTTAAGAGGCGCAATTTCGCCACCCGCTTCCGGAACTTTTTCGGGAGCTTTGCTTTCTTCGGTTTTATTTTGATTTTCTTCTGGGCTCATATATTCGGCAATTGGATTGCCACGTCGACTCCGGCCGGCAATCCTAAATCTCTTAATTCCTCCACAGTTCGGGGCGTGTGTTCAACGATGTCCACCACCCGTTTATGAACTCTCATTTCAAATTGTTCGCGGGATTTTTTGTCCGTGTGCGGGGAGCGAAGCACCGTGTATTTTTTAATTTGCGTGGGCAGCAAAACCGGCCCGACGAGGCTCCCACCCGTCCGCTGCACGGTCTCCACAATTTTGGCCAACGAATCGTCCAGCATCCGGTGATCGTAAGCCCGCAACTTAATTCGAATTCTCTCCGTGTTCTGATTTTTTTCCGCCATAAATCAATTCCTCCCTTGACCGGACGGCTCCGCTTTGGCGACCACTTCTTCCACCACGTTTTTGGGAACCTCTTCATAATGACTGGGCTCCATGGTATAGGCCGCCCGGCCCTGAGACAAGGATCTCATCGTGGTGGCATAGCCGAACATCTCCGCCAGAGGAACAAGCCCGTGGATTTTTTGGGTGTTGGCCCTGTCTTCCACCTGCTCGATCCGCCCCCTTCTTCTATTCAAATCACCGATGACGTCGCCCAGGTAATCCTTCGGGGTGACCACGTCAATTTTCATAATGGGTTCAAGAAGGACAGGCCCGCTCCTCCGTGCGGCTTCTTTAAACGCCAGAGAGGCCGCAATCTGGAAGGCCATGTCGTTGGAGTCCACTTCGTGGAAACTGCCGTCGAAAAGCGTCACTTTCACATCCACCACGGGATAGCCCGCGAGGACTCCGGACTCCATGGCCGACAAAATTCCTTTCTGAATCGAAGGGATATATTCCTTGGGGATGCGCCCGCCCCGAATCTTATCAACAAATTCATACCCCTTCCCCGCTCCGTTGGGTTCAAGCGTAATCCAGACATGGCCGTAGTTTCCGCGCCCGCCGGTTTGCTTGATATATTTCCCTTCCTGCTCGACTTTCCTCTTAACAGTTTCCCGGTAAGCCACCTGCGGTTTCCCGACATTGGCCAAAACTTTAAATTCACGTTTCATCCGGTCTACCAGGATCTCAAGGTGCAGTTCTCCCATCCCTGAGATAATGGTCTGGCCGGTCTCCTGATCGGATTTGATTCTGAAAGTGGGATCTTCATCGGCAAGCCTGTTCAGGGCCATCCCCAGCCTTTCCTCGTCGGCCTGGGACTTGGGCTCAATGGCGACGGAGATAACGGGATCCGGAAATTTGGGGGGCTCAATAATAATGGGTTCCTTCTCGTCGCAAATGGTATGGCCCGTTCCAACCCCCTTCAAACCGATAACGGCCCCGATATTGCCGGCGGTTATTTCTTCCACCTCTTCTCTTTTATCGGCGTGCATTCTCAAAATCCGTCCGATTCTTTCCCTCATCCGGGTGGTCGAGTTATAAACCTGGGACCCGGACTTTAGAACTCCGGAATAGGCCCGCACATAGGTCAATTTCCCCACGTGAGGATCCGACTGGATTTTAAAAGCAAGGACCGTCAAAGGGGCATCATCTTTCACCGGCCGGGTGAGGGCTTCCCCCGAATCGGGGTCCACTCCCTTCACTTCTTTGGCTTCAAGTGGCGAAGGCAAGTACTCATTGACCGCATCAAGAACCAGCTGCACGCCTTTATTTTTAAAAGAGCTGCCGCACATGAGCGGAAAAAATTTCCCGGAAATGACAGCTTTGCGCAAGGCCTTCTTTATTTCTTCTGCGGATACATCCTGGTCATCCAAAAATTTATGGGCGAGGTTATCGTCGAAATCAGCCATTTTTTCAACCAGAATATGACGGAATTTTTTCGCCTGCTCGGCCAAGTCGGCAGGGATTTCCTGCTCCTCGAATTTCGCGCCCAGTTCTTCCCCATTCCAGATATACGCTTTCATCTTGATAAGGTCGACGACCCCTTTGAATTCCGACTCCCGACCGATAGGAAGCTGAACGGGAGCGGTATTCGCGTTCAATTTTTCCAGAAGGGATTGATAACACATTTGAAAATCAGCCCCGATCTTGTCCATCTTGTTGGCAAACACGATTCGCGGAACGCCGTAATCAGAAGCTTGGCGCCACACGGTTTCAGACTGGGGTTCAACCCCTTGAGATCCGTCCAATACAACAATAGCGCCGTCAAGAACCCGCAGGGAACGCTGCACCTCGGCGGTGAAGTCGATATGCCCGGGAGTGTCGATAATATTGTAGTGACAATCCTTCCATACGCAGTAAGTGGCGGCGGAGGTTATGGTAATACCGCGCTCCCGCTCCTGCTCCATCCAGTCCATAACGGTATTCCCGTCATGAACCTCGCCGATCTTGTAGATGCGGCCGGTGTAATAAAGGATGCGCTCCGTCGTTGTCGTTTTACCGGCATCGATATGGGCGATAATCCCGATATTCCGTATTTTATCTTTCAGTTCCTGTGTCATATTTTCCTTCGTCATTCCCGAATGTTTTAATCGGGAATCTATGGATTCCTGCTTTCGTCCCATCAAGGCTTAGGGACGTCCCGTCCATAATAAATATATTGAAGCGGGACGCAGGAATGACGTTTGGTTAAGTCTTTACCATCTATAGTGGGCGAAGGCCTTGTTTGCTTCGGCCATTTTGTGAGTGTCTTCGCGTTTCTTAAAGGAAGCCCCTTCCTTGCGGCTCGCGGACAGGAGTTCGTCGGCCAATTTGTCGATCATCGGTTTCCCTGTTTTCTCCCGGGCGTAGCCGATAATCCAACGCATGGCCAAGGAGACGCTTCTTTCCGGCCGCAACTCCGAAGGGACCTGATACGTCGCGCCCCCAACGCGCCGGGCTCTCACTTCTAAAAGCGGCCGCACGTTTTCAATGGCCCGGTTAAAAGTGGCCAAAGGATCTTCCTTCGATGAGGCCTTCAATTTCTCCAGCGCCTGGTACACAATCCGGCAAGCCTTGGATTTACCGCCGGAAAATGAAAGCTTGTTAATGAAATGCTGGAGCTGGACGGATTTATAAATGATGTCCGGTGTGGTCACTACCCTTTTATCTTTGGCTTTCAGATCTCTTCTTGGCATTTTTTCAACCTTTTAAATTTATTTTTCCTTTTCCTTCGGCATCTTGGCGCCGTATTTGGAGCGTCCCTGTTTTCTGTCAACCACCCCTGAAGTATCCAGGACTCCCCGAATAATGTGATACCTCACTCCAGGCAAATCTTTTACGCGGCCCCCGCGGATCAAAACAATCGAGTGTTCCTGAAGCGTGTGGCCGACGCCGGGAATATAGGCGGCCACCTCCTGCCCGGTCGTAAGTTTCACGCGGGCAATTTTTCTTAAGGCCGAATTTGGTTTCTTGGGCGTCACGGTTTTAACCACCGTGCAAACTCCTCTCCTCTGAGGACAACTGTGAAGGGCGGGGGCTTTGGATTTGAATTTGTGTTCTTCGCGAATTCCGCTGATGAGCTGATTAACTGTGGGCATGTTATTTTCCTTCCGCCTTCTCGAAGAGGCTTCTCTCGTAGAACCCCGTTCCCGCAGGGATAAGATGACCGATAATGACATTCTCTTTCAGGCCTTTGAGGTGATCCATGGATCCCGTCGTGGCCGCTTCCACTAGGACCCGGGTGGTTTCCTGGAAACTTGCCGCCGAGATAAAGGACTCGGAAGCGAGAGACGCCTTGGTAATTCCCAGAAGGACCGGCTGGGCTTCCGCCTGCTCGCCTTTTTTAACGGACTTATTGGCCAGTTCAAATTTCGTTTTTGGGATCACTTCACCGACGAGGAAATCCGTGCCGCCGGATTTGGTGATAACGACGTTGGACAACATCCGCCGGACGACGATCTCGATATGTTTGTCATTGATGACAACTCCCTGGAGCCGGTAAACCTCCTGAATCTCATTCACCAGAAATTCCTGAACCTCCTTGGCCCCTTTCACTTTCAAAATATCGTGAGGATTAACGGCGCCGTCCACCAACGGCTCTCCCACGCCGACGCGGTCACCCTCATAAACCACAAGGTGCTTGCCGTGAGGAACTCCGTAATCCCGCTGGAGGCCTGTTTCTTCGTTCGTCACGATGACTTTTAGGCCGCCTTTCGGAGTGGCCGCCAGCCGAACCGACCCTTCAATTTCGGAAATAACGGAAGGATTCTTCGGTTTGCGAGCTTCAAAAAGTTCCGCGACCCGCGGAAGACCTCCGGTGATGTCTTTGGACTTGGAAACTTCCTGGGGAATTTTGGCCAGGATATCGCACTGTTTAACCTGGTCGCCGTCCTGCACCACGAGGTTGGTATCGATCGGGAGAGGGTAGGTGGCGACTTTCTTCCCTGATTTCCCAATAATAACCATCTGCGGGTGAAGAGCTTCAGCCCGGTGCTCGATAATGACGCGCTCGATTAATCCGGTAATCTTGTTTTTTTCTTCGTGAAGAGTCACGCCTTCGATGACGTCCTCAAGTTTAACCGTTCCTTCTTCCTCGGTGATAATCGGCATGGAATAGGGGTCCCACTCCACCAAAAGAACGCCCTTTTCGACTTTCTGGCTCTCCTTCACTTTGACCCGGGCGCCGTACCGGACTTCATAATGCGACCGTTCCTCTCCGCCGGTTTCCCGGATTGATATAAATCCGTTTCGGGAAACGCAAATCTCCTGATTTTCCCTGTTCAGCAATGTCCTGATCCCGTGAAACCGGACGGTCCCGTTTTCCCTGGCGACGATTTGAGAACGTTGAATGACACGGCTCGCGGTGCCTCCGATGTGGAAGGTCCGCAGGGTGAGCTGGGTGCCCGGTTCACCGATGGATTGAGCCGCGATAATTCCCACCGCTTCACCCACTTCGACCATCCGGCCCGTGGCCAAATTCAAGCCGTAACACTTCCCGCAAACTCCATGGTCAGCCTCGCAAGTTAACACCGACCGGATTCTCACGCGGTCAATTCCGGCCTGGGCCACTTTGTTGGCCTGCTCCGCCGACAACATTTCACCCGCTTTGATCAAAACTTCATCCGACAACGGGTTTACGATGTTGTCCAGGCAAACCCGCCCGACGATTCTTTCTTCCAGCAATTCAATCACGTCTTCGCCGGATTTAAGCGTTCCCACCGATACCCCGTTAATGGTTTTACAATCCGGTTCAGTGACCACGATATCGTGACCGACGTCCACCAGTCTCCGTGTTAAATAACCGGCGTCCGCGGTTTTTAGCGCGGTATCGGCGAGACCTTTGCGGCCTCCATGAGTGGAGATAAAGTATTCAAGGACGGAAAGTCCTTCCCGGAAATTCGCGATAACGGGACTTTCGATAATTTCTCCGACGGCTCCAGTGAGTTTCTTTTGAGGTTTCTGCATCAAACCTCTCATTCCGCCCAGCTGACGAATTTGCTGGCGGCTGCCCCGGGCGCCCGAATCAGCCATCATGTAAACTGGGTTAAACTTTTGGGCTTTCTCTTCCCACCGGTCTTCTTCCTGCTTATTCATTTGCTCGAACATCCGGTCTGAAATTTGATCGGTGACGTGGGTCCAAAGGTCGATGATTTTATTGTACCGCTCGGAATCGGTGATGATTCCCATTTTGGCCTGTTTGGAAATTTCTTTCACCTGAGCCTGGGCCTTCTTCACCAGTTCCGATTTTTCAGGAGGAATGTGGAAGTCCTTAACTGAAATGGATAATCCCGCTTGAGTGGCATAGTGGTAACCCAACTTTTTCAAGTCATCCAAAAATATGGCGGTCCGGTAAGCTCCCAACTCGCGGTAGGATCGGTCCACAAGTTTGGATACTTCTTTCTTGGATATATTGGTATTCACATACCCCAGTTCTTTCGGAACAATCGTGTTCAAAATTGTGCGACCCACGGTGGTCCAGTCCTTCCACTTATCCGGATTCCGTTGGTCCTCTTCGGAAAAACCTTCCTCCCGCAATTTGTTGATTCCGGCCACTTTGATTCGGGCGTGAAGGCTTATGGTCTCGTTTTGAAAGGCGGAAAAAACTTCTTCGGCCGAAGAGAAATAATGCCCCTCGCCTTTCACACCCCGCTTCATTTTGGTTATGTAGGCAACTCCTAGAACCATGTCCTGGGACGGAACCGCAATCGGTTTTCCGGACGCGGGAGACAAAATGTTGTTATTCGCCATCATCAGGATTTTGGCTTCAAGCTGCGCTTCCAAGGAGAGAGGAACGTGAACGGCCATTTGGTCGCCGTCAAAGTCGGCGTTGAAGGCGGCGCAGGTCAAAGGATGGAGCTGAATGGATTTCCCTTCGATAAGAACAGGCATGAAGGCCTGGATTCCGAGGCGGTGGAGGGTTGGAGCACGATTGAGCATAATGGGAATATCGCGGGTCACCTGCTCCAAAATATCCCAAACTTCGGGCTTCACCCGTTCGAGCATTCGTTTGGCCGCTTTGAGCGTAATATTCTCGCGCTTCATCAACTCCCGAATAATAAACGGCTTAAACAACTCGAGGGCCATTTCTTTCGGCAGGCCGCATTGATTCATTTTGAGATTCGGACCGACGACTATAACGGAGCGGCCAGAATAATCCACGCGTTTTCCTAAAAGATTTTGCCGGAACCGGCCTTGCTTTCCCTTTAAAATATCGGAAAGAGATTTTAGAGGACGGCCTCCTGCTCCCACAACAACCTTCCCGCGGGCGCCGTTTTCGATCAAGGCGTCGACCGCTTCCTGAAGGAGTCTTTTTTCATTGTGAATCATGACTTCCGGAGCGCGCAGGGATTCGATGTGCTTCAATCTGTTGTTGCGATTGATGATGCGTCGATACAAATCATTTAAGTCGCTGGTTGCAAACCGGCCGCCTTCCAAGGGGACGAGAGGACGCAAATCCGGTGGAATGACAGGCAACACATTGAAGACCATCCATTCGGGACGGCTTTTGGAATTAGCGAACCCCTCCACAATGCGCAGCCTTTTGATGAGCTTGTTTCTTTCGGCTTCAGATTCGCAGTCCGCAAATTTCTGCCGAATAACTTTGGTTTCTTCCTCAAGATTAATTTTTTCAAGGAGCTTGTGAATGGCATCCGCGCCGATTCCGGCTTTTAATTTGTCCCCGAATTCTTGCCGGCCCTTGTGAAATTCTTCATCAGTAAGGAGAGTTTTGCTTTCAAACTTAACCTTCCCATCTTCGGTTTTCATGTCTTCGTAAACAACATAGCGGGCATAATAAATCACTTTTTCAAGGTCGGTGAGACGCATTCCAAGGAGGGTTCCGATTCGGGAAGGGGCTTTTCTCAAATACCATATATGCACGACGGGTACGGCCAATTCAATGCTCCCCATCCTCTCGCGGCGGACCCGGGATTCAGTTACTTCAACTCCGCAACGGTCGCAAACAGTCCCTTTATATTTAATGTACTTATACTTTCCGCAAGCGCACTCCCAATCGCGGACCGGGCCGAAAATCCTTTCGCAAAAAAGACCGTCACGCTCCGGCTTGAATGTGCGGTAATTGATCGTTTCGGGTTTCCGAACTTCGCCATGCGACCAAGATCTGATTTCCTCGGGACTCGCGACCGAAAGGCGAATGGCGTCAAAATCGCTGAAATTAATCGGAGGAAGGCCTTTTTTCTTCCCGCCCTTCGAAAAATCGCGCTTTTTATCGACTGTTAAAATATCCACCTAGCTTACCTCCACCTTAATCTTTTGCGCTCGCCGAGCCTTCTTTCGCGGCCGGCTGTTCAGCGGGTTGTTCCTGTTCAGTAACTTCGGAAGCTTGAGTTGAAGCGCCGTCCTTCTGACGGATCAATTCAACATTGACTCCCAAGGATTGAAGTTCCCTGACCAACACTTTAAAGCTTTCGGGAATCCCTGGCTCTGTTATGGCTTCGCCTCGAATTATGGCTTCATACATTTTGGTGCGGCCGTTGGCGTCATCAGACTTAACGGTGAGGAATTCCTGAAGAATATGCGCCGCGCCATAACCTTCAATGGCCCACACTTCCATCTCTCCAAATCTCTGGCCTCCGAATTGGGCCTTCCCACCGAGCGGCTGACGGGTAATCAGGGAATAGGGTCCAGTGGATCTCGCGTGAATTTTGTCTTCAACCATGTGCGCGAGTTTCACCATGTACATGAATCCCACCGTAATCTGCTCGCCAAATGTTTCCCCTGTCCTTCCATCATAAAGAGGGGTCTGACAATAATCGGTGGGCAAAAAGTCTTCACGAACCCCTTGGGCGCGGAGTTTGTCTTTGGCTTGGCGGATGGACTCAATGACCTGGGTTTCCTTGGCTCCGTCAAACACCGGCGTTATCATCTGAACATCAAGGACCGAAGCGGCCCATCCCAACATGACCTCCAGAAGCTGTCCGACGTTCATGCGGCTGGGAACACCCAAGGGAGATAGAACGACATCCACCGGAGTTCCATCGGGAAGGTGCGGCATATCCTCCGGCGCCAAAATTTTGGCCACGACGCCTTTATTGCCGTGCCGGCCGGCGAGTTTGTCTCCCACCTGAACTTTTCGTTTGGAAGCGACATAAACTTTCACCACGCGATTCACCGTAACGGGAAGGTCATCCCCTTCTTTAAGGCTCTCTTTGATTCTGACGGCTTGAAGCCGGGCTTCTGTTTCCATTTTTTGGCAAAGCGCCTTGGCCTCATCCTTGAGATCATTTGCTTCTTTCGCCGTTAAGTCTCCGTCTTTCTCAGCCTTTTCCAGGCGGGACATTCTCTCCTTGCGCACATTGCGGACCCATTCCAATTCGCTCAGGAGCCAATTCTCATTGTCCTTGAGGCGGCGATTTTCCTCTTTCTTGGACAGCCGTTCCTTGCGCACAAAAGCCCTGGTCCCAATCACCTTGCCGGTGATTCCGGGCGGAACCTTGAGAGAGGCATCCATCACGTCCTCGGCTTTTTTACCGAAAATCACTTTGAGGAGCCGCTCTTCGGGAGTTATCTGCTGCTCGCCCTTGGGGGCCACTTTTCCGACGAGGATGTCGCCCTGCCTCACCTCGGCACCGGGCCGGATGATTCCGTCCTCATCCAGGTTGACCAGCGCGTCAGCTCCGACATTGGGAATGTCGCGGGTGATTTCTTCAGAACCCATTTTCGTGTCGCGGGCTTCGATTTGAAATTCGGAAATATGTATGGAAGTGAAAAGGTCATCCCGTACCAGTCTCTCCGAAAGAAGGATGGCGTCTTCAAAGTTGTATCCCTCCCACGGCATGAAAGCGACCAGAAGGTTTTTGCCGAGGGCCAAATCCCCTTCGCTGGTGGCGGGGCCGTCGCAAATAACCTCGCCTTTTTTGACTCTATCACCCACCTTCACCATAGGGATTTGATTGATACAGGTATCTTGGTTAGACCGATGGTATTTCCTCAAATGAAAAATATCAACTTCGCCGTCCTCAGTAAAAATTGCGATCAAATCGCTCCAAACGGAAGTGACGATACCGGCTCGCTTGGCCACGATGGCGGCGGCCGAATCCCGGGCCACGCTCGATTCAATTCCCGTGGCGACACGAGGAGCTTCGGTCACCAAAAGGGGAACGGCTTGGCGTTGCATGTTGGAACCCATCAGGGCGCGGTTGGCATCATCATGTTCGAGGAAGGGAATGAGCGCGGTGGAAATTGAAACGACCTGGGCGGGAGAAATGTCCATAAAGTGAATGTCTCCGGGATGCCTTTGGGGGAAATCGCCTTTGAGGCGACAACTCACCAAATCACTGGTGAATTTTCCATGATCGTCGAGCGGGGCGTTCGCTTGGGCAACAATAAATTCGTCCTCTTTGTCGGCGGTCAGATATTCGACTTTGTCTGAAACGACGCCTTTGTTCGCGAGGCGGTAAGGGGACTCAATCAATCCGTACTGGTTGATTCTTGCGTAGCAGGCGAGAGACGTAATCAAGCCGATATTCGGTCCTTCCGGAGTTTCGATCGGGCAAATTCGGCCATAATGGGTGTGATGCACGTCGCGCACTTCGAAGCCGGCCCTTTTCCGGTGCAATCCTCCGGGGCCCAAGGCGGACATGCGCCGCTTATGGGTTAGCTCCGAAAGGGGATTCGTTTGATCCATGAATTGGGAGAGTTGGCTGGAGCCAAAAAACTTGCGGACGGCCGCGGCAACAGGTGCGGTATTAAGAATCGCTCGCGGAGCCGGGTTGGGATCGTCCTGGAGATTCATTTTGTCTCTCGCCATCCGGGCCATTTGGGCAAGCCCGGCCCGAACCTGGTTTTCAAGAAGTTCACCCACTCCCCGAACCCTTCTGTTCCCGAGGTGATCAATGTCGTCGATTTCAACCTTTATCACTTCATCTCCGACTTTAATGTCGGTTTGCCCGTTGTTGAGGGCAATCAAATACTGCAAGGTGACGATAATATCTTCAACTGCCAATGTCCGTCGGCGTTCGCCGGGAATTTCAAATTTATATCCCCTCTTTTTGGCCAGGATATCGTAGAGGGGCGCCAATTTCCTGTTGATTTTGTACCGGCCGACTTTGGTGAGGTCGTAGTGACGGATGGATTTAAAGAGCAAGGTGTTAAGGAAGTCTTCCGCCTGCTCGGGAACGATAAACTCCTGGGAACGGACGACCCGGTAAATCGTGTGCATGGCTTCTTTCTGGGTTCTCACTGGGTCTTTGGCGATGGTATTGCGGATGGCAACATCATTCAGGGCGGGATCGGTGATAATCACCTTCACTTCCTTAATCTTCTTTTCCTGAAACCTGAGGACAGCCTCCCTCGAAATTTCCTGGTTGGCTTCAAGGAGAACTTCGCCGGATTCAGTTTCAACAACATCTTCCGCCAAAACTCTTCCCGGAAGCTCCCCGGCGTTTTTCTCAGCCGAAACAGATTCAATTTCGTAGAAAAGCCCGAGAATTTGAGAATTCGTTTCGACACCCGCGGCCCGCAGTAGTACGGTGGCCGGGAATTTTCTTTTTTTGTCGATGCGGACGAACACCGCGTTATTCAAGTCGAACTCAAATTCGACCCACGCTCCGCGATAGGGAATCATCCGGCCGAAATACAGACTCTTTCCATAAGAGGAAATATTTTTCTCTTCATCCTCTTCAAAAATCACACCAGGAGATCGGTGGAGCTGGCTCACCACAACCCGCTCGGCTCCATTAATGACAAAGGAAGCGCTTTCCGTCATCAGAGGAACGTCGCAGAGATAAACTTCTTGCTCGGTCAATATCTTGGGTTTGCCGGAGGGCTGGGTATGAATAAGGCGCAAAACGGCCTTGAGAGGACAGCCGTAGGTGGCGTCCTTATCAATAGCTTCCTGGACGGTAAATTTTGGAGAACCCAAATTGTATTGAACCAATTCCAGGGTCAGGCTTTCATCGGCGCTGTGAATCGGAAAAACATCGAGGAAGGCGGCCTGCAGCCCCTGGATTTTCCGCTCCTTGGGAGGAACTTCCGTTTGGAGAAAATCCGCGTAAGAAGAACGCTGCATCTCTAGTAGCGGGGGAAGCCCAATCACTGGTTCAATACGAGCAAATGATATTTTCTTCAACCTAATACCTCCACATTCGTCATGGGAATAATCTTGAGAAAACTCACCAGTATCCCACTTGGGAAATCTGGCGGTGAAAAATTGTTATTTGATTTCAACTGTGGCGCCCGCCGCCTGGAGTTTCTTAGCCAGCTCATCGGCGGTTTTTTTATCGACGTTTTCTTTTACCGGCTTCGGAGCGCCTTCAACAAGATCTTTGGCCTCCTTCAGCCCAAGGCCGGTCAATTCCCGAACAGCCTTGATAACCTGAATCTTCTGTGCCCCGGCATTTGTAAGGACGACGGAAAATTCCGTCTTCTCTTCGCTTCCCGCCTGAGCTGCGGCTCCGCCGACAACGGGGGCGGCCGCCATTGCGACAGGAGCGGCCGAAATTCCAAACTTCGTTTCCATGGCCTTAACGGCCTTGTTAATGTCGATAATTGTCCATTTCTCGACGGACTCTAAAAAGTCCTCAACTGTCATCTGTGCCATTTTTATCTCCTTATCAACTAAAGCCTATCGAGACAAAATTAGCGTAGGCAATAGCGCCCGCCGGAGCGGGTCATTATGATTGAAAATTTTAATTCTAAGACGCAGGGACTGCTTCTTTCTTCTTGGCCACGGCTGAAAGGCATTGCGCCAAAGAGCGCAAGGGTTCATTCAGCGTCGCAACGAAGGTTGTTAGAGGGCTATTCAACCTGGAAAGCAAGGTAGCGATAAGAACCTCTCGACTGGGCAAGCTGGCAAGCTCATTTATGGCTTGGGAGCTGGCCGCTTGGTTAAAAAGAACTCCGCCTTTAATCTTCAAATTTTTATGCTCTTTGCAAAAGTTGGCCACGATTTTGGCTAAACCGCTCGCATCTTTCCCGAGGTAAGCGAGCCCCGACGGTCCCTTCAATTGAGGATCAAGATCGGCCCAACCAAGCTTTTTAAATGCAATCCGCGCCAAACGGTTTTTGATGACTCTGTATTTCGAACCTATTTTCAATAGTTGCGCCCGCAGTTCGTTCAACTCAACCGTCGTCAAACCCTGATAATCCGTGACCAGAAGATGCTCGGATTTCTTGAGCTCTTCAGTAATTTCGGCGACAAACTTTTCTTTAACATTACTGGGCATGTTTTATTTCCTAAAAATTAATTTTCAAACCGGCTGACGCCATTTTCTCATCTAGCCACGAACCTTCCACTGTCAAATACTCTTTTGGGAAAACTTCCCATTGAAGCCCCGCAAAGGGACTAACCAAATCTTCCGAACCGCTAATCTTTTCTCTGGTCTGGCGGTCTTTCAGTCTTGAATTCACCCGCAACAATTTCAATCCGCCATAGGGCTGCAGCGTCCCAAAGCGCTTGCTAATATTCACCGCTCCCTGAAATTCATCCTGTTCCAATCGATCATCAACGGCCTGTGTCACGCCCCCCGACTTAAAGGCGTCTAATCCAAGGTTCGTCGACGTGTAAGAAATCTCCAGAGCGGTGGCAACGCTAACGGGAGTATCCTGCGTAATATTCCATCGGAATCCCCCGCCCCAGACTAATCCGGCGGAATTTCCCAAAAATTCGTTCGTAAAAGAGCCCGACGAAAAGGATAAATCAAAATTTGATATCTGGCCGATTTTCGCAAAGTAGAGGAGACCATCGTGGGGCCTGAAAGAAAACCGGAAAACTTGCTCATCGAATTCCGATTCCATTTCGATTTCGCTATTCAAATCGGAAAAAATGGTTGAGTTCCCGCCAGCAACTGGAATCTGAATTGTTTGGGGTCCACCAGTATTGATTTTGACATCCCGGTCGGCTTTAAGTCCGTAAAAACTCAAAGAGAAAGAACCCGCCGAATACAAGTCCGCAGATGACATTAATTCACTGCCAAAGATCAAAGGAGAAAATAAAAAAAATCCCCAGACAAAAAAACCTGTTATTACAATTTTTTTCAAACTGTAACCCCAGGCTTAAGCCCGTACAAATAATTCATACTGTTAAGTTTTGAGGTTTTTACTAATTATTAGGAGACTCTTCAACAATTATTTTTGAGAAACCAATGCTGGCGGCGATCTACTCTCCCGGACCCTTGCGGACCAAGTACCATCGACCCTGAAGAGCTTAACTGCCGTGTTCGGAATGGGAACGGGTGTTGCCTCTCCGGAATAACCACCAGCATTCGTCTCTCAAACTAAAAAACCAAACGTCTTTACCGTTTCATTTTCTGGAAACGGTCCCATCCTTATTCAATTATTAAATGGGACACCCCAAATTGGGGACATTAACTAATACGGCTAAGTTACACGACCTATTAGTACTGGTAAGCTCCATGCATTGCTGCACTTCCACACCCAGCCTATCAAACGAGTAGTCTACTCGAGATCTTTAGTCCGCCTTGCGGCGGAAAGGAGTTCTAATCTTGGAGTGGGCTTCACGCTTAGATGCTTTCAGCGTTTATCCCGTCCGCGCGATAGTTACCCAGCGATGCCCTTGGCAGGACAACTGGTACGCCAGAGGCGCGTCCGTCTCGGTCCTCTCGTACTAAAGACAGCCTTCCTCAAAACTCCAACGTCCACGGTAGATAGAGACCGTACTGTCTCACGACGTACTGAACCCAGCTCACGTACCGCTTTAATGGGCGAACAGCCCAACCCTTCCCACCAGCTTCAGCAGGAGGATGCGATGAGCCGACATCGAGGTGCCAAACCGGATCGTAGATATGGGCTCTTGGATCCGATAAGCCTGTTATCCCCGGGGTAGCTTTTATTCGTTGAGCGACGGCAATTCCACATTCAAACCGCCGGATCACTAGTCCCTACTTTCGTATCTGCTTGGGATGTCTCCCTCACAGTCAAGCTCGCTTCTGCACTTGCACTCGACACCTGATTTCTATTCAGGTTGAGCGAACCTTTGGACGCCTCCGTTACTCTTTAGGAGGCAACCGCCCCAGTCAAACTGCCAAGCTATCAATGTCCCCCAGCCCGATAGAGGGCATGAGGTTAGCATCGCAAAACAGAAAGGGTGGTATTTCAACGTTGCCTCGGCCCTGCCCAAAAGCAAGGCTTCAAGGGCTCCCACCTATTCTACGCATCCTATCCCGCAATGCATTAATAACATACAGTAAAGCTCCACGGGGTCTTTTCGTCTAACCGCAGATAATCCGCGTCTTCACGGATACCACAATTTCGCCGAGCCTCCAGCTGAGACAGCGGACCCTTTGTTACGCCATTCGTGCAGGTCGGAACTTACCCGACAAGGAATTTCGCTACCTTAGGACCGTTATAGTTACGGCCGCCGTTTACTGGGGCTTAAGTTCAATGCTTCTCAGGGGTTACCCCCCAATGACATATCCCCTTGACCTTCCAGCACCGGGCAGGCGTCAGACCCTATACATCATCTTGTGATTTCAGCAGAGTCCTGTGTTTTTGTTAAACAGTCACGAGTCCCACTTCTCTGCAACCTCGCGTGCCCCTTCCCTTGTACAGGGTCAGGACTCGAGGCCTCCCTTCTTCCGAAGTTACGGGAGTAGATTGCCGAGTTCCTTAGCTAGAGTTCTCTCGCGCGCCTTAGTATTTTCAACCCGCCTACCTGTGTCGGTTTACGGTACGGACACATTGCACACTCATTACGAGGCATTTCTTGGCAGCGTGGTAAAACCACTTCTCCAGGTTTGACCCCAGATCGACATCACCTCTCGGAGGTAACGACCGCACGGATTTACCTATGCGATCCTCCTACCAGCTTGAACCCACACAACCGTCGGTGGGATGGTCTTCCCTTCTGCGGCTCCCCTTAATTGAACGCATGCAACATGGTTCAGGAATTTTAACCTGATGCCCTTCATCTACGCTTTTCAGCCTCGACTTAGGACCGACTAACCCTGATTTGACGAACATTGCTCAAGGAAACCTTAGGCATACGGCGACTCGGATTCTCACCGAGTTAATCGCTACTTATTCCGACATCCTCACTTGCCACCACTCCAGTACTCCTCTCGGTATACCTTCTCAGCAGATGGCAACGCTCCCCTACCACTTACCCTGTACCGAAGCACAGGATAAATTCGTAATTTCGGTATCGAGCTTTAGCCCCGTTGATTTTCGGCGCAGATTCACTTGACTGGTGAGCTGTTACGCACTCTTTGAAGGGTGGCTGCTTCTAAGCCAACCTCCCAGCTGTCTCAGTAAATCCACATCCTTTACCACTTAGCTCGAATTTTGGGACCTTAATTGACGATCTAGGCTGTTTCCCTTTTGCACACGAAGCTTAGCCCTCGTGCACTGACTCCCATGATCATACTTACGGGTATTCGCAGTTTGGTTAACTTCGGAACCTGGGTTGCAGGCCCTACATTATCCAGAGCTCTACCCCCCGCAAGAAACTCATGAGGCTAGTCCTAGAACTATTTCGGGGAGAACCAGCTATCACCAAGTTCGATTGGCCTTTCACCCCTATGCCCAGCTCATGCAGAAGTTCTTCAACACTCAACGCTTCGAGCCTCCACCGTGTTTTACCACGGCTTCACTCTGTCCAGGCATAGATCACTTGGATTCGGGTCTAATGATACAAACATGGTCGCCCTATTCGGACTCGCTTTCGCTATGGCTCCACCCTCATCTTTCAATGAAGGCTTAACCGGGCTTGTACCACTAACTCGCCGGATCATTCTTCAACAGGCACGACGTCGGGCGTTCCCTCGCCTTGCGGCATGGGCATAGCCCTCCGACTGCTTGTAAACATACGGTTTCAGGTTCTATTTCACTCCCCGTCAGGGGTACTTTTCACCTTTCCCTCGCGGTACTTGTGCACTATCGGTCGTTAGAGAGTATTTAGCCTTGGAGAGTGGTCTCCCCGACTTCCTGCCAGGTTTCACGTGCCCAACAGTACTTTGGAATCCCGCCGCAAGTCCGATACATTTCGCTTACAGGATTGTCACCTTCTTTGATCGGCCGTTCCATGCCGTTCAGCTATGCTCGGAATGTTGGCTTGCCGCCATTAAAAGCAGGCGGGTCCGTAACCCCTGGATGCACGCATCCAGGTTTAGGCTCTTCCCCGTTCGCTCGCCACTACTGAGGGAATCTCTTTTGATTTCTTTTCCTCCGGGTACTAAGATGTTTCAGTTCCCCGGGTTGTCTTCACAAAACTATGTCCCTGATTGCTCAGGGCCTTCGCTTTGCAATCCTGCAATTTTCACTGCAGGGGGTTGCCCCATTCGGACATCCACGGATCAAAGGCAGCTTGCGCCTCCCCGTGGCTTATCGCAGCTGGCCACGTCCTTCATCGACTTCTAACGCCAAGGCATCCACCGTACGCTCTTACTTTCTTAGCCGTATTGGTTAATGTAATACTAAAGGTTTCAAATTTCGAAACCTAGTACTTTATAAAGACGCTTGGTTATATCTTAGTTATCAATTTTGTCTTTCTATTTCCTTTAAGGTGACTTCACTTCTAACATGAAGCCGGCTTTTGGAAACACCGACAAAATTACTTACGTTTGTAAAAGAACAACAAAATTTTAGCCACCGACAACTAACTGGACCCAGGTGGGATCGAACCACCGACCTTACGCTTATCAAGCGTACGCTCTAACCAGCTGAGCTATGGGTCCGATTTTCCCTTTTGGCTTAAGGTGAGCTCACGGTTGGAGCTGACCAGGATCGAACTGGCGACCTCCTGCTTGCAAAGCAGGCGCTCTCCCAGCTGAGCTACAGCCCCATATCGTTGTGGCCGCTCCATTTGATTTAAATTAGCAAGCGAGTGAGTGCCCTTTAAAAAGGGCCTTGACCTACCGCCATCGTTGGCGGATTAAAAGGAGGTGATCCAGCCGCACGTTCCCGTACGGCTACCTTGTTACGACTTCACCCCAATCACTGGTCGCAACTTCGGCGGCTATCCCCCTTGCGGGTTGAATCACCGACTTCGGTTGCACCCAGCTTTCGTGGTGTGACGGGCGGTGTGTACAAGGCCCGGGAACGTATTCACCGGGGCCTGCTGATCCCCGATTACTAGCGATTCCACCTTCAAGTGGGCGGGTTGCAGCCCACTATCTGAACTGAGGCCGGCTTTAAGAGATTAGCTCCTCCTTGCGGATTTGCTGCTCGCTGTACCGACCATTGTAGCACGTGTGTAGCCCTGGACATAAAGGCCATGAGGACTTGACGTCATCCCCACCTTCCTCCCCGTTATCCGAGGCAGTTTCCCAAGAGTGCTGTCCTTTACGGACGTGGCAACATGGGATAAGGGTTGCGCTCGTTGCGGGACTTAACCCAACATCTCACGACACGAGCTGACGACAGCCATGCAGCACCTCTATAGGCTCCTGACTTTACAGGTCGCCCCCTCTTTCAAGGGGTCTACTTCCTACAGTTCAAACCCAGGATAAGGTTCTTCGCGTTGCGTCGAATTAAACCACATGCTCCACCGCTTGTGCGGGCCCCCGTCAATTCCTTTGAGTTTCAACCTTGCGGCCGTACTCCCCAGGCGGCACATTTAATGCGTTTGCGTCGACACGAGGGGGGTCAAAACCCCTCACGTCTAATGTGCATCGTTTACAGCCAGGACTACCAGGGTATCTAATCCTGTTTGCTCCCCTAGCTTTCGCAGCTCAGTGTCAGTAATGGTCCAGGTACCTGCTTTCGCCTTTGGTGTTCCTCCCGATCTCTGCGCATTTCACCGCTACACCGGGAATTCCAGTACCCTCTCCCACACTCTAGCTAGGCAGTATCCGCTGACCTCTCCCAGTTAAGCCGGGAGCTTTCACAGCGGACTTACCCAACCACCTACCTGCGCTTTACGCCTAGTAATTCCGAGTAACGCCTGCCACCTTCGTATTACCGCGGCTGCTGGCACGAAGTTAGCCGTGGCTTATTCATCCGGTACATTCAATCTCCGTATTTCTACGGATTTATTATTCCCGGACAAAAGGAGTTTACAATCCGAAGACCTTCGTCCTCCACGCGGCGTCGCTGGATCAGGGTTTCCCCCATTGTCCAAAATTCCTCACTGCTGCCTCCCGTAGGAGTCTGACCCGTGTCTCAGTGTCAGTGTGTCCGATCGCCCTTTCAGGTCGGATACCCGTCGTAGCCTTGGTGGGCCGTTACCCCGCCAACTAGCTGATAGGCCGCAGACTCTTCTCTCATCCATCCTTGCGGATGTTTTCATCAGAGCCCGATGCCAGGCACTGATCTTACGGGGTATTACCCCACCTTTCGGTGGGCTATCCCCCTTTAAGAGGTAGATTGTCTACGTGTTACTCACCCGTCTGCCGCTGGGCACACACTCGCCTTGCGGCGAGCAGTAACCCCGCTCGACTTGCATGTGTTAGGCACGCCGCCAGCGTTCACTCTGAGCCAGGATCAAACTCTCCGATTAAATCTCATGCCTTTCGGCAAAATTTTTTAATGGAAGTTTAGATTGGCTCTAATATATTACTCATTAGGTAAACGTGGCTCGCGACGATAGATTTTTTGTCTACATCGCTTTTCCATATTTCCTTGTTTTCACACACCATATAATTGAATGAAAATATCGATTGATATCTTCATTATCGTTTGAAGCCCTTACAGTTGATATTCTCAACCGAAGAGCACTCACCCGCTTGCAAATATCGCCAAAAATCAAGATTTAAGGTTGATTTTGGCAATGTCTTGGTGTCTATTTCAAAGAACAAAAAAAAGGACTCGCAAAGACTTCCGCCTTCGCGTTCCCTTTAAGTGGTATGCACAGTACCTCAAAAACGCCACGTCTGTCAAGGACAAAATTAACCTGAATTAATAATCAAAAACCTATAAAATATTAAACCAATTCTATAAAAATTACCGATTATGAATGATCAAATTCTCATCAACGATTTCAAAATTTTCTGCCAGATTGGCACTACGGAAAGGGAAAAGGCTAATCCTCAAGAAATTACCTTAAATCTCAAAATTTATTCCCCGTTGCAGAAAGCCGGGCGAAAAGATGGTCTCTCTTTTTCAGTAGATTACGCTGCAATTTTGGCCTTTTTAGAGAACTTTTTGAAAAACAGCTCCTTTAATTTGATTGAAGGGGTGGCTGAAAAAACCGCCCAAATCCTTCTCGCCGAATTCCCAATTCAAGCCATCGAGGTCGAAGTTATTAAAACACCCTTTCCCAATCCGAAATCCGTGGGAGTCAGGATTTTTCGCTCCAAAAAATCAAAGTCTGCCCCGAAAAAAAGTGAGCTATGACCGGTCAGAAAACCAAAAAAAATATTGGAGTTTTATATTCGGGCGGCTTAGATAGTGCGACCCTCATAGGGTATTACTTAAAAAAAGGCTTTGAGGTGTGGCCAATTTTTATTCGAGCCGGCCTTCGTTGGGAGAAAATAGAACATTTATTCGCCACAAAATATTTAAAAGCCCTTACTTCCCCCCGTCTAAAAAAACTCACCACGTTAAGAATCTCTCTCGAAAATTCTTATGATAAAAATTGGAGTAAGCGAGGGAAAACCCCGGGGACCCACAGCTCGGACCAGGCTGTATATTTGCCAGCGCGCAACCTTCTTTTAATTTCGAAAGCCTCTCTATTTTTATTTTCCCACCAAATAAACCGCATCGCCATCGCTTCTTTAAAGGGGAACCCATTTCCGGATGGAAAACGATCTTATTTTAACCTCCTTCAGAAAATTCTTAGCCGTTCCTTTAAAAGAAAAATCAAAATCCTCACCCCCTTTAGAAACTTTGGCAAGTTACGAGTAATAAGAACCAACAAAGACCTCCCCTTACACTTAACCTTTTCATGCCTGACTCCGAAGGGTATTCATCATTGCGGAAAATGCAACAAATGTGCGGAAAGAATGCGGGCATTTAAAAAAGCAGGCGTTCCTGACCGGACGAAATATGCTGGATAGGTCCGGCTGAAGGCCAAGAATCTCGCTGGGGGTTATTTGTCCCTCGTCCCTCGTCCCTCGTCCCTCGTCCCTCATCTCTTGTCACCCGTAATTCAGGTAATCAAGCGAAGCCCTAATAGTCATTCCGGCGGGAAAAAATTATTAAAGGTCAAAGTTTTGGAATAATTATGTGAAAAAAGGGAATAAGAAGTGGTGTTTAAGAATTCTTTCAAGCTCTGGGGTGGGCTTTTTCGTAAACCTTCCGGAGACGTTCGGTGGTGACGTGGGCGTAAATTTGGGTGGTCGACAAATTTCTATGCCCCAGCATTTCCTGAACGCTGCGCAAATCACATCCGTGATCCAATAAATGCGTCGCGAAAGAATGGCGCAAAGCATGAGGACTAACTTTGCGAGTGATTCCAGTTTTGCGGGCGGCCTTTTGAATCATCATATGAATCGCCCGAACAGTTAGCCGACCGCCGCCTCTAAAATTGCGCCAAAGTGGCTGGCCGAAAGGCCGGCTATTGCCTTCGGAACCCATATCCGATCCCCGAAGTTTCAAATAATCGCGCAAAGCAAATAGAGCCGTTTGCCCAATAGGAATCAACCGCTCCCGGTCGCCTTTCCCGACCACCCGAACAGTCTCATTCCAGAAATCTATGTCTTCAAGATTCATACCGGCCGCCTCAGCCACGCGGAGCCCAGATGAATACATCACCTCTACGAGCGCTTTATCACGAGCCCTGGCCAAGGAACTTTTATTCTTTTCGAGTTCGCCAATTAAACCGGATACCTCCTTTTCGGTCAAAAAGTTCGGAACGCGGGCTTCCTTGCGAGGTGTGGGGAGGTTCAGGCAGGGATTCGCCTTGATGATCTCCTCCCGGGTCAAAAACTTAAAGAAGGAGCGGAGCGACGCCCATTTTCTCAATATTGTGTTCTTGCTGAAATTGCTAGACCGAATTTGGCTCAAATAGGAACGGATAAAAATCCGATCCGCATCCTTTAACGCCAAATTCCGAGATCCCAAATGCCGGAGAAATTCCTTTAAATCGGCGGCGTAGGCGCGGATGGTTGAAGGAGAGGAGTTTCGTTCGGCCCGTAAGGCCAGGAAAAACTTGCGCAAGGCAAGTTCGGCTTCGGTTAAACGTAAGTGATCTTCTTGACGTTCTTGCATTCGGGATAACCGGGGCAGGCGAGAAAAAATCCAAACCGGCCTCTTTTCTTCACCATTTCCCTCCCGCAATTTTCGCATTTTTCGGCGACGTGTTGGGGAGCAGGCGACTCATCCCTGGGCAAAGATTTGGTGGTCTTGCATTTGGGAAAGCCAGAACAAGCCATGAATTTCCCCCGCCGGCCCATGCGAATTACCATCGGTTTCCCGCAAACTTGACATTTTTCCCCAGTCTCTTCGGGTTTGACGAGGTTGCCTGCTTTATCTATAGAAACCTTATATGTGCACTGCGGATACCGTGAACAGGCCAAAAATTTTCCAAAGCGGCTTTCCCGGACAACCATCATGGAACCGCAACGATCACACTTGTGCTCGGTCTCCTGAGCTTTTGGCTTTGTCGTTTTCATGGCGGTCTCGGCAATTGCAAGCTTCTTTGAGAACGGCCCCCAGAAATTTTTAACCACCGTTTGCCATTTGGCCGTTCCCGAGGCGACTTTATCGAGAAGAGACTCCATTTCGGCGGTAAAATTCACGTCAACAATCTCGGGGAAATTCTCAACTAGCTGCCGGTCAACTGTTTTTCCCAGCTCCGTGGGTACAAATTTCCTTTCTTCCAGGCGGACATAACCGCGGTTAATTATTGTCTGAACAATCGGGGCATAAGTTGAAGGCCGGCCGATTCCTTGTTCCTCCATCGCCTTGACGAGGCTCGCCTCGTTATACCGGGGAGGCGGTTCGGTATAATGCTGTTCCGGCTTAATAGCTTTTCGCTCCAATTTTTCTCCAACCTGAAGAGCGGGCAATACGGCTATCTGCTGATCAGCTTCATCCGAGATGGCCCACAGCGCCAAAAATCCCTGAAATCTGAGAACCCGGCCGGTGGCTCGGAAAATATAATTTGCGGGAGGCGTTGAAATATCCACCGTCACGGTGTCATAAATTGCATCATTCATCTGGCTGGCCAGGAAGCGCTCCCAAATAAGCCGGTACAACTTTAATTGTTCCGGGGTTAAATACTGCTTGACGGCCTCTGGTTCGCGTAAAACCGATGTGGGACGAATGGCCTCGTGGGCCTCCTGGGCGCCCCTCGTTTTTGTTTTATAAACCTTGGGTTTGGATGGGACATAATCCTTACCAAATCTTTTTTCAATATAATTCAAGGCCTCATCTTGTGCGACTTTTGCAACAAATGTTGAATCGGTCCTCATGTAAGTGATTAACCCCACTGGACCGCCGCTTCCCAATTCAATTCCTTCATAAAGTTCCTGCGCCACCGACATGGTCCGCTGAGTTCTAAAACCAAGCCGGTGAGCGGCCTCCTGCTGCAAAGAGGCGGTTGTGAAAGGTGCCGGAGGCTGGCGACGCCGCTCCTTGGGCTCGACGTTAGCGACCTCATACCTGACATCCTTGAGATCGGAGACGATTTTGTCCACCATCTCTTTGGACTTAAGGTCGAGCCGGCCGAATTTATCGGACCCACGGGAAAAGATATGAGCCCAAAATGAGACCTTTCCCTTGTTCTCCAGCTCAATAGAGAGCGTCCAATATTCCTGAGGCGAGAATTGATTGATTTCTTCCTCTCTTTGGCAAATTATTCTCACCGCGACAGATTGAACGCGCCCGGCCGACAAACCCCGCTTCACTTTTTTCCAAAGAAGGGGCGACAATTTATAACCCACCAAGCGATCCAGTATTCTCCTGGCGACTTGGGCGTCCACTAATTTTCCATCGAGGCCCCGCGGATGCGCCAAGGCCTCCCTAATGGCCTCCGGGGTAATTTCATGAAACGTAATTCGTTTAAATGATTCGGCTGGGGCCTTTAAAAGTTGCGCCAAGTGCCACGCAATGGCTTCGCCTTCGCGATCGTAATCTGTAGCCAGATAAATTTCTTTCGCCTCCTTGGCGAACTTGTTCAAAATCGCCAAGAGCTTCTTCGCCCTGGGAATCACGACATAGGTGGGTTCAAACCCGTCGTTAATTTCCACACCCAATTTGCGCTGGGGCAGATCGCGTACGTGTCCGAAGGAACTCTTTACGATAAAACCCTGGGAGAGAATTTTTCCGATGGTCCGTTCTTTGGTCGGTGATTCAACAATGACTAGCGCAGCCATAATAAACTTATTGTACTCCGATGTTTAAAAAAATCAATGCCATTAATAAAGTCCTCACGTTCGAGCTACAAATCCCCCGGGTAAATTTCGAACCAAGCCATTCAACTCCATTTCCACAAGAATTGAACCGAGGGAATTAACATCTTCCTTCATCGCAGCGACCAAAACATCTTTATGAACCGGTTCTGCTTGAATGAAGGAGAGGATATTCTCATAGATTCGATTAAGATGTAAATCTTTATTTTCATCAAGCCCCTTTAAATTCGCCCTTTTTTCACCCCTTAGTTGGGGCAATTCATCAAAAATATCTTCCACATTTTGCAGGAGCTTCGCCCCGTTTTTAATTAGGAAATTGGGGCCTCGGCTCATGGAAGAATGAATCGATCCAGGGACCGCAAACACTTCCCTTCCTTGATCCGCCGCCAAGCGGCCAGTGATGAGCGCCCCGCTTTTCTCATCTCCCTCAATCACAACGCAGCCGAGAGAAATTCCGGATATTATCCTGTTCCGCCGCGGAAAATTATAAGGAAGAGGTTTGGCTCTCAAGGGAAACTCACTGATGAGAGCTCCCTTTTTGCGAACGGCTTCGGCCAAACTTTTATTTTCCGGAGGATAAATCTCCAAAAGCCCGCTTCCCAAAACAGCCCAGGTCGTCCCGCCCTGGGCCAAGGTTTCACGGTGAATCACGCTGTCAATACCCCGCGCCAAACCGCTCACCGTTACCACTCCAGCCAAGGCCAAATCAGAGGCCAGTTCTTTGGCGACCTTTTCCCCATAAAAGGAACAGCGGCGGCTTCCCACCAAGGCCAAGGCGGGCTCCTCCCAATTAGCTTCCTCTCCCCATATATATATAATAGGAGGAGCATCAGAGAGTTCCTTTAACAAGGGGGGATACCCCTCCGAACCCTGCGGAATCACTCGAATTCCATGGTTTTTGGCAGTTTCCAACTCCAAAGTGGCCTCCCCTTTAATCCTGGTAATTTGAGCGGCCAATGCCTCGGCAGACTCTCTGCTGATGTCCGAATTTTCTCTCCACCTAATTGGGCCGGCCGAAACCGCCTCCTGGGCCGAACCGAATTGTGCGGTTATCTGATTAATTTCCATCGGGCCGATTCCCTCCAACGAATTTAATACGACCAAGGCAAGAACTTCTTCTTCAACCATGGAACTTTCCTTTTGGAGGGGGCGGGGATAATTGGAATCTTGAATCAAAAATAGAGGGGAAAAAACTTATCTGAGGCCTTGCAGAATTTCAATATTTTTCTGGGCAATGGCAGAGTAAGAGGAAGCGGGATATTTCCCAATATAAGCCATATAGGCTGCTATCGCTTCAGATCTCCGGTTTTCCTTGTCGAGGCATTCCGCAACCTTAAATTCAGCTATTTCGGCCAAGGAACTATTGGAACACCTTTCTAGAATCGGCCTAAAAGAATCCTCGGCATCTTTGTACCTGCTCATTAAAACGTAAAGCTCGCCGATAACATTATTTACGTAGCAGGTCCATTGCGCTTTATTTTCATCTCCATATCTTTGAAATTCAGGTGAATAAAAATAATCCAGGAGGAACTTCGCAAAAACAAAGGAGAGGATAATTAAGCCGATCTTCTTCAACATTCGAAGATAATCCCACCACTAACGGTCGCGTCTCGCCAAATCTCCAATTTCAATTCCGGTATTGGCGCTTATAACATGTACGGAGCAGGTTTCATCTTCGATTTTATTGGTTATCTCAACCGTGGCCACTCTCTTGACTTGATAACCCAGGAACCTTCCCGACTGAGGATCTCTAATTCTTTCTCCCCGCTTATAAATTCCCAGCCGATCTCCAGGCTTAAGCCCCTGGGCCGCTCCGATGTTCAAATATACGAGGTCATTGACGATATACATGCTCTTAACTTCCTGATCCTTGCCACCCACCACAAAACCATCGAATTCCCAATCCGGACCGGCAATAAAGGCTTCCTCACCGGAGAAAATTCTTTTCTTCTTTTTCTTGGCAGTTGGTTTCTCTTTCTCGACAGCTTTTTTGCTCTCGATATTTTCTTCATCCGAACCCTGCGAAATATTTTCTGATGGCTCCTGTTGGCCTTCGGTTTCCTCCATGTTCGTTTGATTTTCGGATCCGGCATTGGATTCGGTAGATGACTCCCCCCCACCCGGCCGGCTGCCATCCTCACGCAAAGCCGAGAAACCGGGAGCTTGGTAACAGACCCCCATCACTCCGACAATCATCACAAAATCTAAAAAGTTCATTTTCCTCATTTCCACCCTCCAAATATTCGCCCGCAATGTCTCATATTATGGCTATTTTAATTTTGAATATAAAGTTAAGTTCTCTAAGAAGGAAAGTCAATAACATTATGCGAATAAATATTCACCTCGCGTTTCGATCCATCGCGCGAAAACCGATGGCTTCGGCCAGGTGCCTTGAATTAATGAATTCATTACCGGCCAAATCGGCAATGGTCCGGGCCACTTTTAAAATCCGGTCATAAGCTCTGGCGGAAAGACCCAATTTCCTTATCGCCTGCCGTATCAAATTTTTCCCTTCCAAATCCAGTGGGCAAAAATGCTTCAAATGACGACCGGCCATTTGAGAATTGACGGAAATTCCCTTTGGTGAAAGCCTGCCCTTTTGAATCAACCTCGCCTTGACCACGCGCTCCCTAATCTCTGCGGAACATTCCGAATTTTTTGCTTCCTCGGTTATTTCCTCCGCTTTCAAGGCGGGCACCTCAACATGCAAATCAATCCGGTCAAGCAGAGGCCCCGAAATTTTGGCCCGGTACTTCGCAATCATCGCGGGCGTGCAAGAGCAGGTTCTAATTTGAGAACCCGCGTATCCGCAGGGACAAGGATTGGCGGCGATTACCAATAGAAAATCGGAAGGATAACGCACCACATTGGAAACCCGGACAACCTGAATGAACCGGTCTTCCAGCGGTTGTCTTAAACTCTCCAGGACGTCCCGGCTGAATTCCGGGAATTCGTCCAGAAATAGAACTCCTTTGTGGGCCAGGGATACTTCCCCGGGCCTGGGGGTGCTTCCCCCGCCGATCAGGGCCGCCGCGCTCGTCTGATGATGGGGACTCCGGAACGGCCGGGAGGCCACGAGTCCTTCCGAATCCCTGATCAAACCCGACACGGAGTGAATCTTGGTCGTCTCTAAAATTTCTTCAAATTCCATCTCGGGTAATATCGTGGGTAGACGTCTCGCCAACAGAGTTTTTCCGGAACCGGGAGGCCCAAAAAGAAGCACATTGTGATTCCCCGCCGCGGCAACCTCAAGGGCCCTCTTGGCAAAGGCCTGGCCCCTCACTTCCGCGAAATCAATGTCATAAACCGGCTTTTTCCCAAATAATTCCGTCCGATCCACCTGGTACGGTTCGGGAATAACTTCTGCGGCCAGGAATCTTACGGTTTCAAACAAATTGCCCATGGGGTAAACATTCATTCCCTTAACGAAACTTGCCTCATTGGCGTTGGCGCGCGGAACAATCAGATTTTTTATTCCTTTTTCCTTAAGCCCCAAAACGCAGGGCAAAATTCCTCTCACCGGCCTCAAATCTCCGTTTAAACCAAGCTCGCCCAAAAACGCCCGATCCGCCAGGAATTCCGGGCGCAAAATCTCAGCCGCGACCAAGATGCCCAGCGCGATCGGCAAATCAAATGAGGGCCCTTCTTTTTTGATATCGGCGGGAGCGAGATTAACGGTAATACGCTGGGGAGAAAATGTGTACCCGGAATTCTTAATAGCCGCGATGACCCTCTCCCGGGATTCCCTGACGCTCGCGTCAGGCAATCCCACTATATTAAAGGCGGGCATTCCAAACCGGAAATCCACTTCGACAATAACCGGATAGCCGTCAATCCCATCGACGGCGGCGGACATGGCGTGGGAAAGCAAGGAAACTCCTTTGGGGGGATTAAGGGTTGATCTGTTTAGAAAAATAAGTATCTGCGGAAGGGATCTTAAGGGGAAAAACAATCGGAATAGCAGGAAGAATCGTATAAAAGTATCGACGGAAAAATCAAGGAAAATCTCTCATCCGATAATTTATTTTCCTGGGGAATATTTCTTATCAAGCCAAATCAAATTCTTGAGGGCAATTTTGTTTCCGGGATCAACATCCAGCGTTTTTCTCCAATATGCCGACGCCTCTTCAAACCGGCCTTTCAAGGCGTTCAGCGTCCCCAAATCAACTAGGGCTTGAACATTTCCGGGGTTAATTCGAACAACCTCCTTATAAGCCAAAATGGCCTCGTCCAACTTGTTTCTTTCCACCAAGATGCTTCCCACTATGGCCCAGGCAATCTCATAATTGGGATCGACGTCCAAAACATGCTTTAGATCTTTAAGTCCCTCGGTTCCCCGGAGAATAACCGCCCGGTTCACGAATGACTGTAAATATCCGGGATCCTTGGCGATTAATTCGTTCAATAGTTTCAGCGCGGCCTCTCTGTTCCCCTCTTTCCAATAAACCAGGACCAGGTTATTTATAGTAGAGGGATTTCCCGGGGCCATGGCCAAAGATTGCTTTATAAGTCGTTCCGCTTCCCGGAAATTTCCTTCAAAATAATAAATCTGGCCTAAATTTGATCTGACCACAGAAGATGAGGGAAATTTAAGAGCCCATTCATAGAGTTTCTTATCCGTATTTCTGACCGCCTCATTCATCCAGGCCATCCCGAGCCATAAAACAAAAATTAAACCCGCCAGCCCCCAAGCCAGAGAGTTCTTTCCTTTTCCCGAATTTGCCAATGAAATCAATCCTCGGCCTAAAAATAAGCAAAAGGCGGGGAGACTCAGATAAGCCCAGTGATCCAAAATTAAGGAATTGGTCCAAAATAAACCCAATTTGGGAGCGAAACCGAGAAAAAACCACCCCAGGCAGAAGAGGTCGAAGCCCTTCCTTCTTTTCCAAAAAAATAACGCAAGAAGCGCGATGACGGCATAACTGAGAGCAACTGTTCCGCCCGTAACTACCAACCGTCGGTGAGAATGAAGGTCCACCGGGAAAAACAGGATCCGGATATATTCAACGAATGTGGCGGGTAAATCTTTGAACAAGGTGGAAAAGAAATTTGCGGAGAGGCCTTGGGTTAAATCAACCGGAAGCGCAAAATGCCTTAAAAGGAAATATCCGGCTAGAACAACCGCAAACGCCAAATATTTTCTTAGAGAAAGGCGGAGTTCCGGATTCAATAATCCAAAAAGCGGCAAGAAAAACGGGAAAATCACTCCGCTCTCCTTGCTCAAAGCAGCCAATCCGTAAAAGAAAGCAGCCAAAAATGTCATCTTCCAGGAATTCTGTAGGGCGCAGAGGAGAAAAGCGAGCCCGAATGTCATCGCCAATAGCTCCGCCCGACCGGCAATAATAATAAGCTGCTCAACGATAATAGGATGAATAACGAAAAGAACCGACGTCAATAAAGCCAGCTGCTCGTTCTTGAAACCCAGCTTAATCAACTGGAATAAAAGGAGGGCGCTTATCAAATGGAGAAGGAGGTTGGTTATATGAAAACCCAGTGGATTCAGGTTCCAAACTCTATAATCCCACATATTGAAAAGAGTCTGGACCGGTCGGTAGTAGTTGTTCCCCTTGCCGTTGAAGACGTCGCCGGCAAACGCGTGTTTCAAAGTCTGCGCGTTGATGGTCCGAACCCACGGGTTTTTTTCAATCATCTCATGGTCATCCCAGAGAAAGCCAACACGGAGAGTGGCGCCGCACGCGAGGAGGCCCACAATGAATATCGCCGGCAAGGGAAATCGGGAGACTAAATCTTTAAACCAAATTAAAGCTTTCACACTTCTACTATAAAGATTTCTTTTGGAAGAACTGGCAAACTTTTTTATACCAGGTTTCACCCTTCCAGTCAGCCTTAATTCCGTCTGAAATTTCCCATTTATGGAAGCTGACCGGAGGGAATTTGTCTTTTTTCAAATCGGCCGATCTAAACACCGCGTATCCTGTCTCGGTTTCATGCACGATGACCCGCTCCACTTCGACCTTTTCTTCTCCGCTCAATGGCCGGCAGGTTTTTATAATGGCTTGCCCAACAAGAAAACAGGACTTGGCAATCATCTCCGCGGTGGGATTAAACGGAACAACCAGATGCCGCCTGGGATTGAGTTTTCCCGACAGGCGGGCCAAAGGACTTTTATTCCACAGCATCACGGCGTGATCAAAAGAGTCAAAGAAATCATTGAACCCCATATCCTTGATCGCCTGAAAATCGGCCACCATCCCAGCGGGATTCAATTTGTCCGATTCGAGAAAGAGCTCAAACTTGTAGCTGTGTCCGTGGAGGTAATGACAGCGCCTCGTGTAAGCGCCCGGAACCATATGGGCCATCTCAGCTTTGAACAGCTTCCTAATCAGCATAATTGATATTCAATAATAAAAATCTGTCTGAAATTCCAGAGCGTCGGTGAAATGTTTAATCCCCTCCGGGCCGACGCTCACCACATCAAACCGGATCGCTTTCTCAAATAAATTCCTCTCCTTGATATACATTAACGCCGCCCGCGCTAGGTGGTTCCGTTTAAACGGAGTAACCGCTTCCTCTGGTTCCCCGTAGGTATCCGAATTTCGCCTTTTAACTTCGACAAATACAACCGTCCCCTCATCTTCCATTATTAAATCAAGCTCTCCGTACCGAGTCCAATAATGAGAACCTAAAGGCGAAAACCCTTTTCCTTTTAAATATTCAAGCGCTAATTTTTCCCCCTCTTTTCCTGACAACTGTTTTTGATTCATGTTAAACCGCCCTTTTGGAGGGGCTGATTATGATTTTAATATTGAGTGGGACAGTTGGCTTTCGGCCTCCTTCGCCATGACAGATCGCACCGGTTCGAATGACTTCCGGTGCAAGGGGCAGGGCCCAAATTCTTTTAAGGCCTTGAGGTGCAGCCCTGAACCGTAGCCCTTGTGCAAATTAAATCCATACTGAGGATAAACCTTATGGGCATCAGCCATAATATTGTCCCGGGTCACCTTCGCCATGATGCTCGCCGCCATAATCGCGGCGCTTTTCCCGTCCCCTTTGATAATTGCTCTCTCTTCCACTCCGCTCCCGGGCCTTTGATTCCCGTCAACAAGGACAAGATCAGGAGGCAAATCCAGGTTTCGAACAGCTTCCCTCATCGCATGCAGAGTGGCTCCCAAAATGTTGAGGGAGTCTATGATCGGAGGATCAATAATTGAAACGCTGAAAGTAAGGGCCGTCTCTTGAATTTCACAATAAAGGGCTTCCCGTTCAAAAGACGAGAGGAGTTTGCTGTCATTCAATCCTTCAATTTCCGGCTCCCACGGGAGAACGACTGCGGCCGCCACAACAGGGCCGGCGAGGGGCCCTCGGCCCGCCTCATCTACACCGGCAATAATTCTGGGGGAGGAGAAATTTAAAGGAGGAGTTGAAAAACCGGGGAATTCGCCTTGAGAGGTAATCAGGCGGCCTGTGGCGAAAGATTTGTCGAACTGATAACCGTCCATCGCTGACAAGATTACCAATCCTGGGGGAGAAGAGGGAGACCCCCCACCCTTGGGTGGGGGCTTATTTTTCCTTCGTGGAAACGAGTTCTTCCTGGGCGCCGGGAGTTTCCGGGACAGGGCCGGCGATCGGAATTTCGCCTTCGGTCTTGAGAGATTCTTTTTCCTCTAAGCGGGACGCTTTGCCGGCGCGCCCTTTCAGGTAATAAAGTTTGGCGCGTCTCACGTGACCGGAGCGAACGACCGAAATTTTTTCTATCGCTGGAGAGAAAAGCGGATAAATCCTTTCCACGCCGACGCCGAAGGAAACTTTCCGGACGGTGAACATTCGGGCGCCGCCCAATCCTTTGAAGGCAATGACCACGCCTTCAAAAACCTGGACGCGGGTCGCACCGCCTTCGGTGATCCGGGCATGAACCTTGATCGTGTCGCCGATCCGGAAGGGAGTTAGATCCTTTTTCCTGTATTTCCTGTCGACATAACCGAGAATCTCTTGCTTATTCATGACTTCCTTCCTTTAACAAATCCGGCCTTCTTTTTTTCGTCCGTTTCCGAGCTTCGCTCTCCCGCCATTTTCTGATTTTGTCGTGATCTCCGGAAAGCAAAATCCGGGGAACTTTCAACCCGCGCCACAGCGCCGGCCTTGTGTAATGCGGGTAATCCAACAAATTTTTTGAGAAAGACTCCTGAACCACCGATTCAGGGTCGCCCACAACCCCGGGCACAAGTCGCGCCACCGCATCCATCAAAACCATGGCCGGGATTTCGCCGCCAGTGAGGACGTAATCTCCGATGGAGATCTCCTCGTCCGCCAAACTCATCACCCGTTCATCAACGCCTTCGTAATGGCCGCAAATAAGAATAATACTCTTCTTTTTGGCCAGGTCTCTCACCTTATTCTGGTTCAAAACCTTTCCCTGCGGCGACAAGTAAATGACCCAGGGCTTCCCGCGGGATATCCTCAAACCTCCCAGGGCTTTCACGGCTTTGTAAACCGGCTCCGGCTGAATCACCATTCCGGCCCCGCCGCCAAACGGCCGATCGTCAACCTTGAAATGTTTCCGGTCTTCCGACCACCGGCGAAGGGAATGGATTTTGATACTCAAAATTCCCGCTTTTTGGGCCCGGCCCAAAATGCTCTCGTTAACCGGGCCATGAAACAACGACGGAAAAAGCGTAAGGACTTCAAAATTTAAACTGGGGCGGCGCTGTTGGGCCATTTAAATCCCCCGAAAAGTCAAAAAATCAACGCTTCTACTTCGCGGCGGAAGGGGTCCCGCGCTTAACCTGGTTCCAAACGCCGAGTTTTTTCATCGTATCAACCACCACATTAGTGGGCTGCGCTCCGACGGAAAGCCAGTACTGAACCCGCTCCTGCTTAAACCGGGGGGGCTTAGCCATGTCGTGGGGATTGAATGTCCCCAAAACTTCGATGGGTTTTCCATCCCTTGAGCTCCGCTTGGGAGCAGCAACCAACTGCATATAATAGGCCTTGGGCCGCCCGATGCGTTTAAATCTCAACCTAACCATTATTTTCACTCTCAGACAAAAAAATAACCCCGCCAGCCGTCCATTTTCATTATCCAGACTACGTGGGGGGATAAGTCAGAACTTTTAAGAGCGTGAATACTACTTAAAGACCGGGGACTCCGTCAACAAGTATACGCCGGTAGCTACTTCACAACTCATCGAAAAAAACAAGCCAGGAGATTCCGCGACTTTCTCCAAACTGATTCATATTTACGATGCCCTTAAATGATCTCTTTTTGGGCTCGGGTTAGGCGGTTCACGATGGTGACGATAAGAAGAATGAAAACGATTATAAATATTCCTCCAAGCCATAACCCGGGCCGGAGGCCTCCTCCAACCACCAATCCAATCAGTCCAAAGACAATCGCCCGGTTCCCCCTCCCCATGGGGCCGTCATAACGGCGGCTCGCCCCAAATTGGATTCCGATCACACCCGCCATCTCGCTCACAATCCCAAAAACAACAATTAGAACAATCCAAAAAGCCGGAAATCCGCGGAACCGGCAGAGAGGCAAATAAAGGAATGCTTCGGACAAAACGTTTCCCAATTCTTTGACGACTATTTCGCGTTTATTTTTCCGGTCCTCTCCCTGCGCCGAAATTTCCTCGATGGAATTTAAACCGGCCAGAAACAACAGAGACAAAGTTAAAAGGAGGAGGGACCATTTTCGCCCGGACCCGTAAAGAATCACCGCGCCGGCGAGAAAGGAAAAGGCCGTTGCCGCATAGGCAACTCTCTCCGCCCCCAATCCCTTGGCGGCGAAAAACCGGGCCACCGGCGTTAACTTATTTTTAAGAATGGATTCCTGCCCGCCTGCTGGCCGGGCAGGCTTTCGCAGGAATGACGACGGATCAAGCATAATTTAATCTCCCGGTTCAACTTTGGATTCAGCCAGGATTCGTTTCGTAATGGCCGAAATCCCGTGCCGGGAAATGGCGGCGGGAGCGATCCATCGGAACTTTTCGTAAATTTCTCCCTTGGCCTTTAGCCGCCAGCGTCCCGCCCGATGACTGATTTCGGCGATAAACGGACGGACCGCGTAAATCCGGTGAGTGAGCTGATGTTCAAAGGCCGTCACCGATTCTTTAACGCGGATCGGAACGCCCGTTTCTTTAAAAACGCCCCTCTCCAAAAAAGGAATAGGCTCCTCTCCCGACGGAACATCGAAACCGGGAAATTCCCATAATCCCCCAAATAAGCCTTCCTTCGGCCGCTGGCCCATGAGCCAGGCCCCCTTGCGGCTGATTACGGCATACAACCTCCGAACGGTAGGACGCTCGGCCTTCTCACCGGGAATTGGAATTGAATTCTGGCGGCCGAACCTTCTGGCCAAACAATGGATGGCGACCGGACAAATTTCGCAGGCGGGATTTCGCGGAAGGCAAACCGTGGCGCCCAAGTCCATCAACGCCAAACTTAAAGAGCGAGGTCCCCCCATTTTCTCAAGAGTCTTGAATCTTTCTTCCAGGCGTTTCGCCTGAACGCTTAAATCGAACGCCGCCTTTCTCAAAATAACCTGGACGGCTTTCAGTTTCACATCATCTTCAATCGCCAGAATTCTCAGCATCACCCGCGTGATGTTCCCATCCAGCACCGGCGCAGGCTCGTTAAAGGCGATGGTGGAAAGAGCTCCGGCGATATAAGGGCCGACGCCGGGAAGCTTCTGGAGTTTTTCAAATTCACGAGGAATCCGGCCGGCGTGTTTCGCGGTTATTTCCCGCGCGGCCGCCCACAAATTCCGCCCCCGGGCGTAGTATCCGAGCCCAGACCACAGGGCCAAAACCTCATTCAATTCGCCCCCGGCCAGAGTTTCAAGCGTGGGAAATTTCCCCAGGAACCGGTCGAAGTACGGTTTGACCGTGCCCACGGTCGTCTGCTGGAGCATGAACTCGGAAACCATGATGGCGTAGGGATCCCGAGTTTTTCGCCAGGCCATATCCTGGCGCCCGTGATTTTGAAACCAGGAAAAAATATTTTTCAGGAATTCCTTCTGCAGGAGGGGTTCAAGGAGGGTTTGCATCAAATTTCCGGGAAATTAAAAATTTATTCTTCCGCTTTGATGAGGCCGAGCCGCCGACAGAGATTATCCAAGTCCCACGGAGAATAGAAAGCGAATTTAATCCAGCCTTTGTTTCCGAAAGATTGAATTTCAACCCGCCTCCCCAGTACCCGCTGGAGATCTTCCTCGTAAGCTTTTATTTCGGCGTTGACTTCGCGGCCGCCTTTGCGCTTCGTTGATTTTTCATACCCCTTGTCTTTGGTGAGGTATTGCTCAAGGCCCCGGACGGAGAGCTGACTGCCGATTATTTTCTTGAGGAGCCTGAGCTGTTCCGAATGTTCCTGAATCCCCGCCAAGATTTTGGCGTGGCCTTCGGTGATTTTTCCCTCGCGCAAGGCCGCCTGGACATCCTCATGAAGTCTCAAAAATCTTAAGTTATTGGCGACGGTGGAGCGGCTCACGCCCAGCGTTTGCGCCACGTCTTCCTGAGTCAAATCGTGCTCCTTCATCAACGCTTCCAGAGCCAGCGCTTTTTCCATGGCGTTCAAATCCTGGCGCTGCATGTTTTCGACCAGGGCCAGTTCAAAGCGCTCACGGTTCGTCAATTTCTTGATTAGGCAGGGAACGGTATCAAGGCCCGCGAGCTTCGCGGCCCGCCACCTTCGCTCTCCCACGACCAGCTCATATTCGTCTGTGATCGGGCCCTCGGTCACCACGAGCGGCTGCGCGATCCCGTGATTTTTTATGGATTCGGCCAGCTCCTCCAGCGCCCCCTCGTCAAACTCCGTCCGCGGCTGATGGCGGTTCGGCCGAATGCTGTCAATTTCAATGTCGCGAACTTCGTTGGCGCCGATTTTTATCGGCTGCGTCACCTCCATCGCGGTTTTGACCACTTCCAGTTCCCCAGTCGACGACAATAGTGCGTCCAATCCACGTCCCAGAGCTTTGTGTGCGCCCATCTTTAAATTACCCCCATTGGTTCCGCCATTGATTCCTGTGCTTGCTCAATACGGATATTGTTGTTTTGCAAAAATTCTTCGGCCAGCAGTTTATAGGCCCGCGCTCCGACGCAATGGCTGTCGTAAATTACGCCGGGTTTTCCGAAACCGGGAGCTTCGGCGAGGCGAACGTTCCGGGGGATGATGGTGCGGTAGGTTTGGCCGGGAAAATGTTTTTCCACCTCTTCCTTCACTTGCCGGGAAAGATTGGCTCGGCCGTCAAACATGGTGAAAAGGATTCCCTCAACGGCGAGCGCCGAATTAAATCGTTTTTGAATTTGCTCAACCGTCCGAATGAGCTGGGTCAATCCTTCGAGGGCGTAGTATTCGCATTGCAAGGGGATCAAAACAGAATCGGCGGCGACAAGCGCGTTTAAAACTACCAAGCCCAAAGAAGGCGGGCAATCAAGGAACACAAACTGATAATTGGAATCAAGACCGTGAAGCGCGTCTTTGAGCCGGCGCTCCCGGTATTCGAAAGAGGCGAGCTCAAGCTCCAAGCCCACCAGATCCACTCCCGAGGGGACAAGCCTCAGATTTTCCACTTCGGTTTGAACCACGATATCGGATATGGATTTTTGGCCGGAGATGGCGGAATAAATTCCCGAATCAACTCCGGCCTTGCTGGAGCCGAGGCCTGAGGTGACGTTCGCTTGGGGATCCATGTCAATGAGGAGGGTTTTGAAACCGCAGAGCGAAACGGCCGTGGCCAAATTAACGGCGGTCGTCGTCTTTCCGACGCCGCCTTTTTGATTGGCCACCGCGACAACTTTCATCAGCCTTCCTTAAACCTCGCTCTTCACTTTCTTTTTTGAAATTTCAGCTTTGGCTACCTTGGGAAATTCTTCGCCGTTCATGCTTTCGGCCTCGGCCGGCTTTTGCCACTCCACCACCTTGGCGGTAAATTCATCCAGAAGCTCGCGGGATCTGGCCTTGTTCTGGGCTTCGGCCCAAACGTGGCAGTAGGCTTCGCTGGGGTCCGGAAGAATGAGCACCCAGCCGTCCACAAAATGAATCTTAACTCCGTCAATGAGCTCCGCCACCTGCCCGTTCGCCACGACCTGCGCATTCCTCATCACCTGGCCTTTGCAGGCCCAGCCGCAAGGCACCCGTTTATGGGAAACATTTATTTTTTCGGGGAATTGTTCCCAGGATTTCGCGAGAGTGGAATCTTGTTCGGCGAGCATTTCCAAAATCTTGGCGAGAGCGAACATTCCGTCGAAAGCCGGTTGAAACTTCGGAAAGATGAATCCACCCTCGGGTTCGGCGACAAACCCGACATTTGGGCGGCTTGCGTATTCCAAAATGTTTCTTGGCGTCATTGGGGTCCTCATCACCGTCACCCCTTTCATGTTGGCGAATCTTTCCAGCGCAGACGACCCCCTCACCGGATAACAAATAATATCTTTTGTGTCGGTCTGAAGATACAGGGAACCCACCAAAGCCATCGCTTCCTCAGGGGGAATGATCCGGCCGTTTTCATCAACCAGAAAAAGTTTTTCCGCCCCGTTATCCATGAGAAATCCCGCATCGGCTTTCAGGGTTTTGACTATATTGGAAAGCTGATCCAGGGACTTGCGGAATTCCTCGCTGGACCTGGTGACGCGGGTGGCGATGGTGTGGGCGTTCAGCGCGACAGATTCAATCCCGAGTTCCCCCAGCAAATCGGGGAAAATCATGGCGGCGGGAGAATGGGAATAGTCAATGATAATCTTGAATTTTCTCCGCTTCAAAGCGGGAGTTTTGATAATTTCCAAAAAGCCGGTCCGGTAATATTCCTGGGCGCGCGGGGGAACGGTCAAATCTCCGACGTCCTGGACTTCCGCCCTTTTGAAATCTTCGCGCATGAAAAGCTGCTCAATCGCCTTTTCCTTTCTCACGGGAATGTCGTTACCGTCCCGATCAAAAATTCGAATGTCCATGATGCGCGTGTCGAATGGCGACTGGCGCACGTGGACGGCGCCGGCCTCGCCCTCTTTCCCCATTTCATAGCGGAGGACCGGAACGGGAAGCATGCGCAGATCTCCCACCCTCACGCCGCTCGACATGAGGCCGGAAATAATCGCCCTCTTGATGAGGCGGCTGGCGCGGTGAGCATCACGGGAAGTTATGACGTACGCGCCTTGGCCAAGGAACGCGCCGTAAGCGGCGCCAAGCTTCGCGGCAAATTCCGGAGTGATTTCAATATTGGTGAGACCCGTAATCCCCGAGGTGCCGAAGAGCCCGCGGTTCCATTTTTCCCCCCAAACCAGAGACGAAGAAAGCACGGCCCCGTCCTCAACGGATTTCTCCGGCCACATTTTGACCGAAGGCTTTATAACGGCATCAGCGCCGATGGCGCATCTATCCGCAATAACGGCACCGACGTCGACCCGCGCGCGCGGGCCCACATTAACGAACCGGCTGATAACAGCTTCCCGCAAAGCGGATTCCGGGCCGATAAACGATCCGTCCCAAATAACGGACCGTCTGACGCTCGCGCCGGCTCCGATCTGAACATTATTCCCGATAATAGATTGATTGATTTCAGCCCCGCGGCTGATATGGCAATTTTTTCCAATGACCACGGTGCCTTTAAACTCGACATTGGGATCAATGTGGCAGTTTTCTCCAACGCGCACATGCGGATGATCCTTGAGCGGTTCGCCAAAAATTTTCACGGAAATCTTATTCTCCAGAATATCGATTTGAGAAAACCGGTATTCCGTCAGATCGCCCACGTCTTTCCAATACCCTTCGGCAATGTAACCGTAAAGCGGCATCCCCAACTCCATCAATTTGGGTAAAAGATCTTTGGAAAAGTCGAAGGATTGGTCCGGGGGAATGAGTTTGACCACTTCCGGGTTTAAAATATATATGCCGGTATTGATGGTATCCGAAAAAACTTCGCCCCAAGTGGGCTTCTCCAGGAACCGGACTATTTTCCCTTCGTCATTCTGGAGGACGACCCCGTAGGGAAGAGGGTTGGCCGTTCGTGTTAATATAACTGTGGCCGCCGATTTTTTTTCGATGTGGAATTGCCAGGCTTTGGTGAGATTTATATCCGAAAGCAGGTCCCCTGAAATAACGAGGAACGGCTCGTTATTGAGTTCTCTATAGTTTTCGTTGTCGGCCGCAAAACGGATGCAACCGGCGGTCCCCAAATCAATTTCCGGCACCAGATAGGAAATCGCGACGTCCCAATTTTTCCCACTTTCAAAATACCGTTTGATAACATCGGGTGAGTAATGCAGCATGGCCAGCAGGTTTTTAAAACCATGATGTTCAAGCAATCGGACCACGTGTTCCATCATGGGTTGGTTGGCCACGGGAACCATGGGCTTGGGAAAATTAATGGTCAAGGGCCTAAGCCGGGTTCCGAAACCTCCGGCTAAAATTATTGCATGCATTATTTAGGCTCCAAAGGGCTTGACTCTTGAGGGATATTAAAGCTCATTTTATCGGAATATTATCAAATAGACGGGAAAGTGATCTTAATATATATTACTGAGAAACCATTTATTTAAAAAAATTTCCTCGAATTTATTGGGCCATTTATTTTCCCTTTAGGACTTAAAGTAATTGATTGGCAGCTATTTATAGCAACATGAAAAAGATAAATATCATCACTTTGGGGTGTCCCAAAAACCAGGATGACACTAATAATCTCTCCAGTTTCCTGTTGAGAAAGGGGTTTGTTATTGAGCCCGATCTCAAAAAGGCTGAGGCAGTATTGGTGCATACCTGTTCCTTCATAGAAGACGCCAAAAAGGAGAGCATCGAAACCATTCTCAAAGTTAGTCGGCAAAAAAGGAAAGGGACAAAACTTTTCGTCACCGGATGTTTGGTCCAACAACACGGCAAGGAATTGCTAAAGGGATTTCCAGAGGTAGATGGATTCCTTGGAACGGGACAGCTTTCGAAATTGGTAGGGTTTCTTAAAAATCCTGAAGAAAAATTTTTCAATCGAGATAGACCCGGCGGCTTTTTTGACCCCGACGGCCTGATGATTCCATCTGACGGGAAGTTAACGGCGTACCTCCGAATTTCAGAAGGGTGCAACCACATTTGCTCCTTTTGCGTCATCCCAATGCTCCGGGGTCCCTTCATCAGCCGGTCTGAAGAAATGATTGTACGGGAGGCAAAAAGCCTCTACTCTCAAGGCATTCGGGAGATAATTCTCATAGGCCAGGACACGGGCCTTTGGGGAAAAGATTTATATGGCCGTAGCGAATTGCCAAACCTGCTCCGAAAACTCCGCGCGCTGAAATTTGATTGGATTCGCCTAATGTACATGCATCCCAATTCCCTGACTGACGAAACCCTGGCGGCGCTGGCGGAATCGCCCGAAATCTTCACCTACCTGGATTTACCCCTCCAGCATATCGATGATGGTTTATTGCGAAAGATGAAGCGGAAACTTTTTGAGCAGGGCACTAGAGAACTCCTTGAAAAAATTCATAAAAGGCTTCCCGGCATAAGCCTTCGCACCACCTTTTTGGTTGGCTATCCGGCAGAAACGGAAAAGGAGTTTCTGAAACTGGTAAATTTTGTGAAAGAAGGACACTTCGATTACGCCGGTTCCTTCGCCTATTCAAAAGAAGCCCACACCCCCGCTGGAAAGAGCCAGCGCCAAATTCCGCAAAAGGTTAAAGAAGAAAGGCAGAAAATTATCGCCGAGGCGCAATATGAAGTGTCCGAAGAAAAGGCGAAAAGGCGGTTGGGGTCAGTGGAGAAGGTGCTTTTTGAGGAAAAAGAATACGGTCAAATTTTCGGGAGAACGGCCCGCGAGGCTCCGGAGATTGACGCCGTCGTGAAAATTCCCGCCGGCAAAACTCCCCTACACAAGTTCGCGCCGATAAAACTTACCGGCTATGACGCTTACGAATTTAGGGGTCAAGAGATTTAGGGGTCAAGTCTGCAGTATTCAGTTTTCAGGGAGGCGGAAAAGGTCAAAGAACAAGTATCCTCCGAAAAACTGAATACTGCAGACTTGACCCCTAATTTTATTCAGCCAGGCGGCAAAGATAAGTCGGCTTGGGAAGCTCCCCCGAAATGAGCGCGGCGATGGAACCGTCGTCTCCGAAGAAGGAAACTATTTTTGCGGTCCCCACTTCGTTTTCAATCCGTCCGAGAACCAGACCCGTCGTTGGATCTTTAATTTCTCTTCCCTGCGAGAAAACTTTTAACTTTTGACCAACCTCAAGACCCGACTCTGTTCCGGCGTTCAGGTATATTTGATCGCCCTCCACAGCGGCCACCCTACAGCTCCAGGGCTTCTTGTTGAGCTGGCTGGAAAGGTTGTCCATGAACTTCACGATGGCCGCGCGCAAGGCCTCGCCTTCAAGCGTCTCGTCGTATTTGGACTGGTTCCCCATTCCTAAGAATTTCCCCGAGGCTTTTCTGACTTGGCCCTTTCCGGAATCGGCGAGAAGCACCTGCCCCGTTTCGGTATCGACCACACGTATGTCGACGGTGCACTCCACAATCTGCTGTTTGGATTGGGAAATGAGGAAATCTTTGCCTTCGGATTTAACCCCAAACTGGGAGACGCTTCCAGTCACGATGGCCTGAAGTCCCAGGACTTTCCCCGCCTGAGCTGCGGTCGCGGGATCGATGACCCCCGTTTGTCCGAATTTCTGCTCCGCCAAAATTTTGTCCAGCTTATCCCGCTCCACGACGATATATTTCCCTGTTTTGACGAGCTCCGTGATCATGATGTCAGTCGCGGTGTCGCCTAGCCTCGCCTGTGCGTACGGCGCCTTATTCTGAAAATCCACCACGCCTACCCGGCGCTTCGGACCCGTGTATTTCGATTCGACTTTTTCGGTTTCCTTCACGGTCGTGCCCTGCTGCTGCCTGATCCTCGTGCTGGGAGCGCACCCCGCAATTAAAAAAATACCTCCCATCGATACCGCAAATAACTTGGCTGCTCTCATTTTATTTCCTCCTATAAAAACGTCCTTCAAATTAATGTCCGCCTTTGATCTGGCTTTTTATCAAATCCGCGGCTCCTTTTTTAGCCTCTCGGTTGGGATTTTCCTCATCCGGAGCAAAACCGACGAAGTGAAAACCGGGAAGATTGCCCAAAGTCAGGATGGCGGCCTGGCAGGCTTCCGCCTCCAAGGGCATCTTCATTGTCTTATCGACCATCTGCGCCGCCAGGCCTCCCACGAAATTTTCCTTGGCTTCCTTCGCGTCAAGGGTGAATTTGCGCGTGGCCGCCGATTTGGAATTCTCCCACATCTTCTCGCCCGTCGTTCCATTGATCAGCCGGAGGCTCAGGGCCACCTTCCTCTCTGTGTAAAATCCGATATTCACGTACCCAAAATTTTCCACCTCGCCGTACATCAAAGCTTGAACTTTCAGGTCCTGGGCGATCAATTTGGGATCCAGGGCCGGAAGCTGGCCCCCTTCGGTAATGCCCCTGGTTTTTAAAAGCTCGTTTGTCTCCTTGATATCCGACACCCGGTAAACGGAAGGCTTGAGGGCCAGGTACACCTTCTTTTGCATAATATCCGCGGCATCTAGTTCGTTCGAGGCGTTATCGAAGGGAAGGACGGCAATGGTTTCAACGAGAGGCGGCAGGGGCGGCTGGACCTTGCAGCCCGCTAGAAATGAAAAGATTACGAGGGAGCTAATCTTTCCGAATTCGCGCAATTTATTTTTCCCTATTGCAGTTTTAGTCGCAAGAGTTGGGGCTGGGTTTCAACAACCTGAAGAGGAACGGTCTGGCTCTTGGAAAGCTGGACGGCCAAATCGGTGGCGCGGATGTCGCCCAATTGAACCTCAAACTGGGCCATCCCTTCGTCGTACATCCTTAAGATCACGTCCTTAATCCCGGGCTGGCTCACCAGATGTTTTTTCACTTTATCCGCTTTTTCGAAGGAATCCACGCCCTCCACGTAAATAATCAGATTTTTGGAATTGCCCCAGGCGTTCGCCACCTGCTCGGCGAGCTCCGTCCCGGCCAGATTTCCCACCGCTTCCAGGGCCTTCATTCCCGCCAAATCATTGTTCCCGCCGAGGCCCGAAGCCTCCTTGGAATAGGAAAGAAGAATATCTTTCGTCCCGGGGCGCTCCACCTGCAAATCAATCCGGGCGCGATAGGACACGAAACCGCCCAACCCTTCATCCTGAAATGGAAACGCCGACGCTTTCCCCCTGAACACGAGCTCCGCCTCGCTCGCTTTTTCCGGCCCCACCACCACGTAGCCGTTGGTCTGGAGGGCGTTTTCCAGAGCCCTCGCCCCCGGATTGTCCTTAATGTCCTGCCTTTCAATTTGCTCGATGAGGACCACCTGAACGCGAGGCCTTTGCAGTTCGGGCTCCTTGAGGAGGGCCATGCTTTTCAAATCCGCCTCCAGATCCTTTAAGGCGACGAGGGCCCTGATCTTGGTTTTGTACAATTCGCCTTCGGGGCCCTCGCTCAAGACATCGTATTTTTTCACGTACCCCTCGGTGCGGGATAAAATGTTGTTCTCGATGGACACCGATTTTTCCACCAACGTTTTGGCCGAAACAAACACTCCCACCACATTTTCGACGGCTTTTCTCTGCGCGTCGGCCAGGGACGCCTGTTTGGTCAGAAGAAGGTCTTTGGGATTATACGGCGCGTACCCCACCGCTTCGACGACTTCTCCTCCGGGGGCTTGGCCGACTTTCAATCTGGATTTCGAGCCGGCGCACCCCCCGCAGAGGGCGGCGGCAACAAACAATAAAGAAACCGTTTTAAGACGGGATAGAACAAACATTGGAGTGGGCAAAGAACTTATTTAAATTTGACGCCCATCATTTCCTGGAGCCTTTTTCTATTGATCCGCATGGTGACCACGCAGCCATCGTCGTTAAGCCATTCCGTCTTGACGATTTCAGCTCCCTTGAGGGCGGCTTGCAATTTCGACTGAAGGACCGAGTCCGCCGTGACGGCGCGCTCGACTCTCACTCCGCCTTCCAGCTCAATTCCACTAATCGTGGTGGCCAGTTCGCCCTGCGCCTTGGTGATGGCGCAATCTCTGGAGTCCGATCTCTTCTGCGAAACGGAAAGCAACTTGGCATCGGCGCCGCAAATACCCACGGCCTCAATATTTTCTTTTTGGATCGCCTGCTGCTCTATCGTTTGGCTTAACTCACCCTTTTTCACAAACTGGTTCTTACCCCCACCGCAACCAACAAGAAACAACGCAATCAACGGAATTAACGCAAGAAAACGCATAAACGGCCTCCTGTTTAAATTTTGAAAATCAACCTTAAAAATAGCATGGGTTCGGCGGAGTAGCAAGGGAAAAAAGAATAAAGGGGCGGGGTGTCTGGC
>Ga0315279_10000368_pt1 | contig 92822 bp, 76 predicted proteins | sample YL17G06_20_MG_FD_203694 | JGI IMG/M metagenome (GOLD analysis project Ga0315279, IMG submission 203694) | Sediment microbial communities from Yellowstone Lake, YNP, Wyoming, USA - YL17G06_20 | ecosystem: Environmental > Aquatic > Freshwater > Lake > Sediment | place: USA: Wyoming | collected...
AGTTAACCTTCATGAGTACGATATATTGCCAAAGTGGAACTACACCATTGCGCCCAATCTCTGACCGGAAGTAATGTTCAAAGGGACTCCCGCCAAATGTGAAGTTATTTTTGCGCGGGCCCTAAGGGAGGTACATCGATGAAGTCCAAGTCCTTGGCCGTTATGGCATTCCTTATGCTCTTCCTGGCGAAGGGCGCCTACGCGCAGAATCCATACTATCTGCCGCACGTCGCCGACGGCAATTTTGGCAGCGTGAGTTTTCGGACCACTTTCATCCTCTTTAACAATACGGATGCCAATGTCGTGGCCATCCTGAAGCTGACGGATAACACCGGCAATCCGCTAATCGTAACAATCGGGGGACTCGGGAGCGGCAGTCAGTTCATCATCACCCTTGGAGCAGGAGCCACTAACATTCTTCAGACTGATGGTTCGGGGAACCAGGCTGTCGGGGCTGCAACAGTGACTGCCACGGCAGCCATTGGTGTTTCGGCGATCTTCACCGTCTACGATGCGAGCGGGAATTACATGACCGAAGCCGGCGTGGGAAACTCCAGTCCCGTGACAGAGTTTGTGCTCCCCGTGGACGTGACGGGATCTTTTAATACCGGGCTGGCATTGTTCAATGCCGGTAGTGGGAATGCCGCGATTACTGCTATTCTCATAGGGACAGATGGGAAGGAGGCTAGCCGCACCACTAAGAATCTAAATGCCAGTGGGCATCTCGCCATTTTCGCTGCAGGAGCCAACCAGCTGTTCCCCTCACTCAGCAATTTCCAGGGCACCCTTGTGGTTCAAAGCTCTGTACCTATCGCTGCGCTCGTCTTAAGGCAATACCAGACTTCGACGCAACTCTCGTACACGTCCTTGCCGACGGTGCCGCGCTCTTCGACCAAACTGACGCTTAACCTCGCCCACGTAGCGAATGGCAACTATGGCAGTATCAGCTTCAAGACCTCGTTCTTGATCTTTAACATTTCCGCGAGTCAGGCAAACGTGGCTCTCACGCTAACCAAAGACGACGGCTCGCCGTTCACTGCAACAATTCCTGGAACCGGGACAAACAGTACCTTCAACTTAACCCTTGCCGCCGGTGCATCGGTCTTCCTCCAGACGGATGGTTTGGGTGCCGGGACTGCTGGAGCAGCGACAATAACCTCGAACGTGCCTGTGGGGGCGTCGGCGATTTTCACGGTATACAATACGCAGGGTCAATTTCAGACCGAAGCCGGGGTTGGGGACGCGCCCGTACTGACTTCGTTAACGCTGCCCGTCGATATCACCGGCACTTTTGACACCGGCGTCGCCTTCTTCAACCCGGGCAGCACCTCCACAACACTGACCCTCAAGTTGCTGGATGCGAACGGAATACTTGCGAGCTCGACGACCCTGCCCTTGGCTGCCAAAGGCCATAGTGCGAAATTTGTTGATGAGTTGTTCCCTGGAACAAGCGACTTCAGAGGGTCGCTTGCGATTTCCGCTGCCGCCGGTGTTTCGGCGACAACTTTGCGCCAGAATTCGGTGAGTCCTTCGTATGTCACCTACACCACCCTGCCTACCGCCTCGGGGACTGCCACAGGAAAAACGGCAGCCACACCTCTTCTGTCAAAGACAGAAACCGGCATCACCGCGACCAGCAACCTGACGATGAACGAAACGCTTCCCCCCGGATTCAAGCTAACGGGTACGATCAGCGGACCTGGCAAGGGAACAGCAGTCGTGGCGAGTGCAGGCCAGAGCAACATCTTCCCAGGACCCGTCAATCAACAGACTGGCAAATATCTGATCGTTCTTCCCAGCGGCACCTATAATCTCACGGTCAGTTTCACCCCTAACGGGGTGCCATCGGGCCAGGACGTGAGCGTCACCTCTTCGGTTTCAGGTTCCGTTCAAGTCTCTGGTGATACCACCCGTGATATAACGCTGCCTTCAGTTGCACTTTTCACCGTGTCCGGGACTGTAAATGGTCTAAGCAATCTGTCATCCCCGACCGGCATGCAAATTGTGTTCACCTCCAACGACGGCACCATCGAAGCCGACTCTAGCCTTGCCGCGAACGGCAGCTATCAAGGTGTGCTGCCGGCGGGAACCTACACGGCAGGCCTCACGGCCTCAATCACCTTCCCGCCGTCGATGTTCCAGAATCAGTCGCTTGGAATTCTTAATCTTGGCTCGGCGTCCATCAGCGGGAACACTACGATTCCTGCCTTCACGGTTCCTGCTACCGCAAGATTGAGTGGCACGATCCACGGCGCGGGTTCGCCTGTAATCGGGGTGAGCGTTTCGGCAACCGGCCCATCCGCTTCTGTCACGAGCAGCTCGAGTGCCGATATGCTGACTGCCCAGTATCAAATGATCCTTCCGAAGAACACTACCTACGGCGTGGACGTCTCGATGTTGCTGGTGCAGGGGACGACCACCCTGGGTGCCATCTCTTTCCCCATCCCGGCCCAAAGCCTGAGTTTGGGTGCGGATACCGCCAACTATGATTTCACGGTTCCAACTCTACCAGGGCGAGTGACGATTTCAGGGCGTGTAACGGACAGCGGCGGCAATCCTGTGAGTGGCGCTGTGGTCAGCGCTACCTCACAATCAATCACCGGCACACCCAACCTTCAATTCTCAACTGTTGTTCAGACGGACGCCAGCGGCAACTACAGCATGAGCGTTCTCAGCGGCTCGAATTACCAACTCATCTACATTCCTCCCGCGCCTCAATCCTAAAACAGGCCCAGGCGCAATCAGTAGGGGCGGCCTGCCGGGCCGCCCCTACTCAAACTGCCTTGTTTATCCAGATAATCCCCCGTGGGATTCAATTGTGAGCCCGGATTTCATGCACCGAGCAGTTGGCCCGCTTCCATGATTTTGAGGTCGTCAAGCCAGACTGTGGGATGCTTTACCATCCCATCGAGGTGACTGGCTACCCTCACCGTACCACCCATCGATTTATTGTCGCCGAACGCGATGTGGATGGTGCCCATGACCTTCTCGTCTTCCAGGATCACTCCGGTCAGGATCGCCTTGTCGTTGGTGCCGATTCCGAATTCGGCCACGTTGCGTCCATCCTTGCCATGCGGCGCAAGGAGTTCCAGAAGCCTCTTCGCTTCCGGGCCGCCGGAGATGTCCGTGGCATAACCATCCTCCACCACGATGCGGATCGGCTCAGCCACTACACCAACCCCGGCCATGGATCCGTCAACGACAACGACGCCGTTGGATAACCCCTCGAGGGGAGCGAGGTAGGCCTCTCCGGTAGGAAGGTTGCCCCACTGCCCCTTCTCCCGGAAGAGCCCGGAGCTGGCATGAGCCGTGCGTCCCTGGATCGGCAAGGTGATATCGGTCCCCGATGGGGACTGGACCCGAACCACCTTGGTTTTCTCCAGCATCGCACATAACCTCATTGTGCGCTCCGCAATCTTCTGGTAGTCCGCATTCATGCAACGGATCATGACCTCTTCGGTAACGCTGGGCAACGTGCCAATGCGAACGCCCATCGCGCTGGCCGCGCGACGCGCATCGGTATGAGTCAGCGACTTCGAGGTGGGACACAAGACAACATCAACCATTTTCATCAATTCCGCCATCTCCCGTGGCGGCTCTTCGCCATTGGTCGTGCGAGGCAGAATCTCAACCAGAAACACTTCGGTCCCCAGATCCCGCGCCGCCTGGCGCAGCGCATATCCAATTGTGCGAAGCGGTTCGTCGGTCAGAATCAAAACTCGTTCCCTGGGCTGAGTACCCATGCAGTCGCGCACGGCTGTCACAGCTGCTGAATAGAGTTCCGATGAGATGTGCATAAGATGATTCTCCTTCAGGCACCAGATAATACGAAAACTGGGAACGCTATTCCATTATCCCGCCGCGAGGCTATGGCGTGAGCGAAAGAACCAGTCTGAGAGCCTCGTCAACTTCCGCCATCCGGGCGGGCGGCATTATTCCGGCAAAATTCGGTTGCTGGGTTTGTGGATCCACAAAGCGCGAGGGATCGAGAGAACGCAGCTGAAAGCAAAGGAAGACCGTATCATAGGGCAGGCCGGCTTCGCGGGCTGTCACGCGTACATTGGTTGGATAGTCACGCGGTACGTTCGTTGATTTTGTTCCCACGACCACCGTAACCACGAGTGGTTGCCGGTTGATTGCATCCGCCGAGACCACTAAAACAGGCCGGCGTCCTGCTTGCTCGCGTCCTCGTGCCGGATTCAGATTGACGAAGAAGATCTGGCCCCGGCTAATCATCTTTCAATCCGTCGGCTTCGCATACCGTGAATTCCCGAGAGATCGATGCGCTTTCGTTCCGGATTGCAGGGTCCGTTGCCATGCGCGCCATGGCTTCCTCAAATGCGCGCGCCTTCTGTCTGGCTGTAAAGTCCTTCAAAGCCACCGTGACCAGGCGATTCAGATTCTTGCGAGCCTCCGGAGGGGCTAAAGCTGTGGCTTCATCGACAAGACTTTTGGGCAATGCGACGCTGCGGCGCACAGTTTGTGAGGGATTCTTTGTCTTCATATCACACCTTTTGTCACACATTTTATGTGACATTATGTGTGCCGTCAAGGGAAACCATGTATGAAGGGGTGCCTATCATGGTCCTTTTTGCAGAGGACAAGACGATGGCAGCAAGATTACAGGAAAATCGCTGCCGGCTTTTGCTCCCGCCGTGCCCAGGCTGTGCAATCCTGCGAATGCCGAACTGTGAACTAAAAATCCCGGACGTGGTTTTTGGTCCAACGCAGCGGGATGAACCTCCTGTACGCGTGCAATCAGAAGTGGGAATCATCGTGAGTAGAGCACAGAAAAACTTCCGTGAAATCCGTGTAAATCCGTGTCCAGGGCCTCTCTCTGTGTTGTTCCTTGCGCGGACGACTATCACTTTTAATCACACAGCTCGTGCACTTCTTTTTTGGCACATCCGTATCGATGTGCTAAGTTTCTCTGGCTTTGTGGTCGTATTAATTCGAGGATGCCTATGCCAAATCGCACCAAATACTTCGTGCTCTCTTTTTGCCTCTTCTGCGCACTGGCGAGCTTCGGCACCACACATACCTTCCAACCCGATGCTTATATGCGCCACGTCAAGTTCCTGGCAAGCGATGAGCTGCAGGGACGCGGCAACGGAACACCGGAGCTCAACAAGGCGGCGGATTACATCCAAGCGGAGTTTATCAGTTACGGTTTGACCCCTGGAGGAGAAGATGGAACCTTCTTCCAAAAATTCCAGCTAACCACCGGAAGTCAGCTCGGTCCCGGTAACAAGCTGACCTTCCACATCGGTGACAAGTCGCTGGAAGCCTCCATGCAAAAAGACTTTGTTCCCATCGCATTTGGAGAAAAAACCAGCGTCAGCGGAGAAATCGTTTTCGCCGGCTACGGCATCTCGGCTGAAGAGTACAAATACGATGACTATAAAGACCTGGCTGTAACAGACAGGATCGTGCTCGTACTGGCGCATGAGCCGCGAGAGAATGATCCGTCAAGCCCGTTCGATGGGAAACAATTGACCCTGTACGGGCATGACAACACCAAAATCCAAAACGCCAAGTATCGGAATGCGCGGGCCATGCTCATCGTGCAGGACCCCGCAAATCACGAAGACTCGACGAAGGACCTCGCCGACGCAGCCGTCAGCAATCAGGTAGATGAACTAGGGATTCCTGCGCTGCGGATTACGCGCAGCCTGGCACAGCGTCTGCTGGATGCGCAGAGCAAAAACCTCCTGGAGTTGCAGAAACAGATCGATGAAAAAATGGCGCCGCAAAGCTTCGTGCTTACAGGGATTCGCATCCAAGTCGACATGGATGTGACGCGGGTAAGAAAGGAAGTTCGCAACGTGGCGGGCCTCCTGCCCGGTAACGATCCTGCCGTCGGGGAGGAAACCGTAGTAATCGGAGCGCATTACGACCACTTGGGCCGCGGCGGTCGCAGCTCAATGTCGCCTCAGCTGATCGGTCAGATCCATAACGGTGCCGATGACAATGCCAGCGGAACCGCCGGGCTGCTGGAGTTGGCGGCATGGTTGGCTAAGGATCCGATGTCCCGGCGTCGCACTTACCTTTTCATCGCATTCGCAGGAGAAGAGTTGGGTCTGCGCGGCTCTGAGTATTGGGCCAGCCATCCCACGCGGCCGCTGCAGAAGGTAGTGGCGATGCTCAACATGGACATGATCGGCCGGATGCACGACGACCAGATCATCCTTGGGGGCGTGGGCACTTCACCTGTATTCCCGGAGCTTATCAAAACTGCAGCTGCGGAGGCCGGGCTCAAATTCAAAACCTTCCAGAGCGGCTACGGCAGCAGCGATCATGTCTCGTTCTACACCAAGAATCTGCCGGTGCTGTTTTTCTTCTCCGGCCTGCACGCGGACTACCACCGTCCCTCCGACAACTGGGACAAAATCAACGCGGCAGGAGCCGCCAAAATCCTGAGCATGGTTTACACCGTCGCGTCCCAGTTGAATGCGCTGGATCCGCGTCCTCAGTTCACAAAGGTGGACGATCAGATGACCCCCGGTAACGTGCGGGCCGGCGGTGGCCCGGGGTACGGCGCCTACTTCGGTTCCGTCCCTGATATGACGGACGAGGTGAAGGGCGTCCGCTTCTCCGATGTGCGCCCCAACAGTCCCGCGGCGAAAGCAGGTTTGAAGGGACAGGACGTACTGATCCAATTCGCGGGCAAGGAAATCAAAAACCTCGAGGACTTTACCTACATGCTGCGCACGCATAAACCTGGAGAGACGGTGGAAGTTGTGGTGTTGCGCGACGGCAAGCCGCTGACCGCACAGGTCACCTTGGAAGTCCGCCGCTGATCCCTGGCCCCATTCCTACGGCATGAGCCAGGACAGAAAATGTGACCCGATACTGGTATACTGTATGAGCTAACATGAACCTTCGCCGCTTTTTCCAGACCCGGTCGATCTCTTTTAGGCTCTACCTGATCATCATCCCTACGACTATTGTGGCCATATCGCTTCTCGGCTATATGGATGGCCGGGTCGCGAAGCGAATGCTGGACTCGCTCGTCGAGGAAAGCAGCCAGGGCATTGCCACCCAGCTGGCAGATGAGCTCTCCCGCAAGGATGCCCCCACCAATCCCGAGAGCGTCCGGAATTGGCTTGGAGAACTGGTCGAGAGCAACTTTTACATCCTGCGCATTGATGTCTACCACGTCTCGGGAAGCGGCTTGACTCGCTTCGTTACTACCTCGACCTCACAGGCACAGCCCATGACCGTCGACGAGATGGCGGCCATTCGCGAGTCCAAGCCGAAGGTCGTCCCGCAGTTCCAGGAACGGGAACGCTTTCTGAAGGTAATTGCTCCAATAAAATCTTCCGCGGGAACCACTGGCTGTGTCACCGTGACGGCAACCCTGAAACAATCGGATCTCGTGAGCGAGGTACACGATCGGATAACCCTCTATATGGTTCCGATCGCTATACTGATTCTGACCCTGGTGCTTTACTTCCTGTTCACGAAGGAGGTAACACAGCGGATTGGCCGGCTGATTCATGTAATCGCGCAGGCCAGGGGCGGGAATCTCGGAAAGCGCGCGCCGGTGGACCGTCAAGATGAACTCGGCGTTATTGCCGAACGCTACAACGAAATGATGGAGGAGATCGAGAGAGCCTCGCTGGAGCGCGACCGCCTGCTGGAAGAGCTTAAGAACTTCAATATCCAACTCCAGGAAAAGATCCGGGACGCGACGACTGAGCTTTCCAACGCCAACGAGCAGCTGCGGCAAGTTAACCAGGATTTGGTCGAGACCCAACGCCGCCTCACTCAGTCGGAGCGCGCGGCGGTTGCCGGCCAGATGGCGGCCACATTTGCCCACGAGATCGGCTCGCCGCTGAGTGCGATTTCGACACATCTCGATCTGATGTCCGAGGACACCGCGGTATCGCCGGATTCCCGGCATCGGCTGAAGCTCATTCAGGAACAGGTGAACCGGATCACGGGCTTCGTGGAGGAACTTCTCTCCGAAACCAAGCTATCCGCCGCCGCCCGAGGCCGAGTACAGCTCAACAGGCTTTTGCAGCAGCTCCTGGTCTTTCTGGAGCAGCACCTGGAAAGAAATCACGTGGAGGTTGAGAGCTGCTTCAGCCCGGATCTGCCGGAGATCGAAGCGAACGCCCAGCAGCTTCAGCAGGTGTTCCTGAATCTGCTCAACAATGCCTGCGACGCCATGCCGGGAGGGGGAACGGTCAGAGTGGAGACTGCCACTCTTGAGGATCCGGGTGGCAGGTTCGTCGTGGTTTCGATCGCCGACAACGGCATCGGTATTCCGGAGGAAAAGCAGGAACGCATTTTTGAACCGTTCTTCACGACCAAGGATCTGCGCCGCGGAACGGGATTGGGACTCAGCATTGCGGCAAAGATCATTCGCCAGCACGGCGGCACGATCGAGCTCAAGAGTGCGACAGGCAAGGGCGCCCAGTTCACGGTTCGTTTCCGAGAGCCTGTCCCTTTGCCCGAAATTGCCCAGGAAGCATTAGCGGAGAGGTGAAGCCTTGAGCGTCTCAGGGAAAATCCTGATCGTTGATGATGACCCGGGTTCGCTCTCATCCCTGGGTGAAGCAATGACTCGGGAGGGTTACACAGTCACGCTCGCATCGAGCGGCGAAGAAGCTCTTCGCCTGGGAAACGATCAAGACTTCGACGTTGTTATAACCGATCTGCGCATGCAAGGCGTCGATGGGCTGCAGGTGGTGCGAACTCTCAAGAACTCCCGGCCTGACACGGTCGTGATTGTCATGACCGGCTTCGCGTCCATGGAAACAGTCGTGGATGCGATCTCCGCGGGTGCCTATGACTATGTCTCCAAGCCCTTCCGACTCGACCAGATGCGGCTGAAGGTCCGCCAGTCCATGGACCAGGCCAAGCTGCTGCGCGAAAACCGTGATCTGCGCGAGAAGGTGCAGGACCGCGATTTGCAGGGTGTCATCATCGGGTCGAGCCCCAGAATGGTGGAGGTCTTCAAGACAATCGCGAAGGTCGCCAGCACCGACGCCACAGTACTCGTTCAAGGAGACAGCGGTACCGGAAAGGAACTGGTAGCTCGCTCCATCCACAGCCTGGGACCGCGCAAGGAGCGTCCTTTTCTTGCAGTCAATTGCACCTCCCTCGCGGAGAGCCTCTTGGAAAGCGAACTCTTCGGCTACGTGAAGGGCGCCTTCACGGGAGCGGCAACGTCCAAGCGCGGTATCTTCGAAGCCGCCGACCGGGGAACCGTGTTCCTCGACGAGATAGGCGACACCACTCCGGCGATGCAATCGAAATTGCTCCGTGTGCTGGAGTCCGGCGAGATCATGCCCGTCGGAAGCAGTGTCGCAGGCCACGTTAACGTTCGGATCATTGCAGCCACAAACCGGGATCTCACCGAGCTCGTTGCCGGAAAGAAGTTCCGCGAAGACCTTTACTATCGCCTGAAGGTGGTCACGATTGAGCTGCCCCCTCTGCGCGAGAGGCTTTCCGATCTGCCGCTTCTCTTCGATTTCTTTCTCAAGAAGTATTCGTCGCGCGCGGGGAAGACCCTGGCAGTCAATCCTCAGATGTTCTCCTATCTTGAAGGCTTTGCCTGGCCAGGCAATGTCCGCCAGCTGGAAAACGTGGTCGAGCGCGCCGTGGCGCTCAACACCTCGGGTGTTTTCGATGTCGAGGACCTTCCTGAAGAGATTCAATCTGTGCGAAGGCCTGCCGCACGTCGAGGGGATTCCCAATGGCTGACACTCGACCAGATGGAGGACCGCTACATCCGGGAAGTCCTGGAGGAAACCGGCGCCAACATCTCGCGCGCCGCGGAGATTCTCGGCATCGACCGGCGAACGCTTTACCGCAAGCTGGAAAAGCCCGTGGGAAGCGGGTAGATAGTCATCGCAATCCTCTCGCCATGATCGCAACGCACTGTGGTCGGCTGCGATCTGATCGAATCAGATCGAGTCTCTCAGGTTCCTGAACTGCGTCGTCCAGGTAAACACGTCTCGACAATTCAGCTGAGGAAATGTCGCCATGGACTCGGTCGTGATAGCCAACGACAGGTCATTGCCCCAGTCGGGGTGCGATTTCTCGTTGAGCTGAAATCCGCTGAGATCCACGCAGCCAATGGGATAAACGTCCCCTCTTTCGAAATTCTTCCGTCAGGGGCCAGAGGTCCTTGACTCATTCGGAATGCGATGTTGCTATAGACAAGCGAGCTGACTATATTAGCTATATGAAAAAGGCTAATGTAGCTGAACTAAAAAATCGGTTGAGTCATTACCTGAGCAGGGTCAAGAGAGGCGAGACGGTTCTGGTCATGGAGCGTACAACCCCGATAGCCCGCATCGTGCCGGCAGCTCCGCCGTCCCAGATGAGCTCGGACGAAACGGAGGCATGGTTGAAGCGCCTCGAAACCAACGGCGTTCTCAGGCTCGGAGCCCGCAAAGGGTTGCAGGGCGTGATAGGAAACGTCTCTTCCAGCAGACGGCCCGTCGGCGCCGTCAAGACCTTGCTCGAGGATCGGAAGCGGCGATGAAGTTCTGGGATTCATCGGCCATCGTTCCGTTAATCTGTCGTGAGAAAGCGAGTGCGTCCATGCGTCGCCTTTATGCGCTTGACATGGACTTGCTCGTCTGGGGATTCACACGAACGGAAGTCCTTTCAGCCTTGTACAAGCACGCAAGAGACGGTTCATTGTCACGGAAAGGCTTCGCCGAGGCCAAAGCAAAGCTCGAGCGTCTCCAGGCAGACTGGACCGAAAACGTTGACTACGAGGGCGTTCGGGAGCGCGCCGAACGGCTGCTGGGTATACACGTGCTCTCGGCTGCGGACGCCCTGCAACTCGCCGCGGCTCTCGTCTCGGTCGAGGAAAAGACGCGCGGATTCAGATTCGTTACCCTGGACGAAAGACTTGCCGAGGCAGCAAGCAAGGAAGGCTTTTCCGTAATCGGCAAGTACCCTTGAGGATTGTGACAGAATAGCGCCTGCCGCAAAACTGTAACATGAGTCTCAACTGACGTGCCGGTCACCGCTTACGGTGCATTCCTTCCGATTTGTCTGCCGAAACGCTACAGTCATTCCCAAATCAGTTTTCTCACGGGCATCCCGCAATGCAAAAACGGAAGCACATGAATTTCTGTTACTTAGGGCGAGTTCGTACGCAAAAAAAGAAATTGGCACGATTTTTGCTGAACCTGACATGCGGGTTGAAACGATAAGGGCTCGGGACCTGAGTCGGGAAAGCTGATAAACGGAGGTGAGAAAAATGCTCGAACGATTTGTACCGTTCAAAGGAAGAATGACGGAACGAGGATTCCGACAGGGCTTTGCGTTGGGATTGGGGGTGTTGCTTCTAACCCTGGGTGGGGCGCTCGGCTTCGTGGGCGCCAGGGAAGGGGCTGGCGCTGCATATGACACGACCCGGCCCGCAGTGAGTTCTGCTCCGGTGGCAGACCTGAGCAAGGCTTTCGAAGCGGTGGCGAGGCAGGTGGAGCCGGCAGTGGTAAACATCAGCACCGAACAGATTATTCACACGACGGCTGCCCCCGTCCCCGATCCGTTCAAGGAGTTTTTCGGTGACGACAGTCCTTTCGGTTCCTTTTTCAATCAAGCACCCCACGACCTGAAACAACACAGTCTAGGCTCGGGTTTTGTCGTGGATCCTCAAGGCCACATCTTGACCAACAACCACGTGATCAAGAATGCTTCCAAGATAAGAGTCAAACTGCAGGATGGGCGCACGCTGGACGCGAGCGTCGTCGGCGCGGATCCCCAGACAGACCTGGCAGTGCTGCGGATTAAGGCGACGAATCTGCCTTCTCTGCGCCTGGCGAACTCAGATCAAGCCAAGGTGGGAGAATGGGTGCTGGCGTTCGGCAGTCCCTTCGGTTTAGAGGAGACCATGACCGCGGGAATTATCAGTGCCAAGGGGCGCGTCATTGGAGCGGGGCCCTATGACAACTTCCTGCAGACCGATGCCGCCATTAATCCTGGAAACAGCGGCGGACCGCTCGTCAACCTGGAGGGAGAGGTTGTCGGCATCAACACGATGATTCTGAGTGAAAGCGGCGGGTTCCAGGGCATCGGCCTCGCGATCCCTGCAGCAATGGCCGATAGTGTTTACCATCAACTAGTCAGCAACGGGAAAGTCACCCGCGGCTGGCTCGGAGTCCACATTCAGGAGATGACCCCCGAGTTGGCGAAGAGCTTCAACCTGGAGGAATCAAAGGGAGCATTGATCGCACAGGTTGACACGGACGGCCCCGCGGCAAGAGCGGGCCTGCAGTCCGGGGATGTGATTCTCGATTACAATGGCAAAGAAATTCACAATTCCAGGGACCTGTCATTAGCGGTTGCGGAAACCAAGGTTGGAGTTCCCGCGGAACTGAAAGTGCTGCGCAATGGCAAGGAGATGACGTTTCATGTCTCCGTCGGCGAAAGACGCGACGACGTCGCGCAGAACAACAGCGCTCCCAAGGAAGAGCAGCGCGGTAGGTTGGGAATCACGGTGGAAAACATCACTGCCGATGTAGCGAGTGAAATGAACCTTTCCTCCAGGACAGGTGCGCTGGTAACGGAGGTTCGTCCAGATAGCCCGGCGGATGAAGGGGGTGTCCACCCAGGCGATGTTATTCACGAGATGAATCGCACTCCGATAAGAAATGCGGCGGACTTGCAGGCTGCCGTACGCGACCTCAAAAAGGGACAGACGGTCCTCCTAAAAGTGGATCGCCAAGGTCAAATGCTCTTCCTCGCTTTTGAGCTTTCCTGATCTTAAACCACAGAGACGCAGAGAAAACGTGAGTTTTCTCTGGGTTCTCTGCGTCTCTGTGGTGATTGATGTGTGACAAAAAGGTATTCCCTGCAAAACTGACACACCGGCAAGTAACTCCTTTTTTATTAACACATTAGCTGGCTACATTGACAGGTCCGAAGTCCTGCCAGGACAGACCTTGCAACCAGATTAGCGGAATGTTCCTCTCCAACCTGATCCACAAGTATTTGATTACAAATGTGTTCGGAGAAGGGGCGTCAGGACACTGAAACTGGCACGCACTTTGCAAACGATTTTATAGCTTAACCGGGATCGGGTGGAAAGCGAGCTCGGGTGAAGGTGGACGTACTAAAATGCTTGCTGTTCGACTGAATTCTCCTCAAGGGTTGACGAAGCACCCAGGCTTCAATCTCGGGTTTGTGCTTGGTCTGGGAACGCTTCTGCTCGTTCTCGGTGGGGCTTTGGGTTTCCGGGCGGCAATGGTTCGCACAACCATTGCCGCTCGAAACAGTGTCGAGACGACGATGTCTCCCTCGGAACTGGGGAAGGGATTTGCGGCCGTCGCCACCCAGGTAAAACCTGCAGTAGTGAACATAAATACGGAGCAGGTGGTTCACACCACCGGGGCGCCGCTCGGGGATGCGTTCAGTGAGTTTTTCGGCAGTGATATTCCTTCTGGTTCGTTTTTCCGGCAGATACCGCGAGATCTGAAGCAGAAGAGCCTTGGTTCGGGCTTTGTTGTCGAACCGGACGGCTACATCTTGACGAACGATCATGTGGTGGAGAATGCGTCCAAGATCAAGGTGAAGCTGAGCGACGGTCGAATAACAGATGCGACAGTCGTGGGCACAGATCCGAAGACGGATCTAGCCGTCCTGAAGATCAGGGCTTCGAATCTGCCGGTATTACATTTGGCCAAGTCCGATCAGGTGCAGGTGGGTGAGTGGGTGCTTGCCTTTGGCAGCCCCTTCGGCCTCGATCAAACCATGACCGCGGGAATCCTCAGCGCCAAGGGAAGAGTAATCGGTGCGGGACCTTACGACAACTTTCTGCAAACCGATGCTGCAATCAACCCAGGGAATAGCGGTGGCCCACTGGTCAATCTGAAGGGTGAGGTTGTTGGAATCAACACGACGATCGCAAGCCGGAGTGGTGGCTTTCAGGGTGTAGGTTTTGCGATTCCATCTTCGATGGCAGAGGATGTCTATCACCAGATCACCAAGTCGGGTAAGGTGACCCGTGGATGGCTCGGGATCCACGCCCAAGAAGTTACTCCTGAAATAGCGAAAAGCTTCAATTTGGGGGAACAAAAGGGGGTACTTGTTGCTGACGTGGATCCTGCCAGCCCGGCTGCAAAAGGGGGGTTGGAGTCTGGAGACATCATCCTGGAGTTCAACGGCCAGGAAATCCGCAACATGCACCAGCTGTCGCTTTCGGTAGCTGCAGCGAGGGTTGGCTCTCCCTCGAAGATGAAGGTGTTACGCAACGACCAGACCATTTCACTCAGTGTCACTGTCGGAGAAAGACCGTCGGATATCTCAGAGAACTTCCGATCAACCAAAACGGATGAAGCGGGCAAGCTCGGGATTACGGTGGAAAGCATTACGACGGATACGCAACACCAGCTGAATCTGCTGTCCACCAGGGGAGCTTTGATTACTGAGGTCAAGCCCGGCAGTGCGGCGGATGAGGGCGGAGTTCAACAGGGGGACGTGATTCATGAGGTCAATCATGTTCCCGTAAACAGAGCCAGCGATTTGCAGGCCGTCACGCGCAGCTTGAAGGGCGGAAATACCGTTCTCCTCAAGATCGAGCGTCAGGGACAAACGCTCTTTCTCGCTTTCGAGTTGCAATGACGGCATTTATGTGAGGGATGCCTCCGTTCCCGATGCGTGAGGCAATCGGGACTGGGCTCTCGGAGGCCCCTCACTCCAAAAGCTTGAAGTATTAACGAGGCGAAGCAAACCCTCCTCCTCCTCCTCCTCCTCTAAACAGGCGGTCCCGCAAGGGACCGCCTCTCTTCCATTCAGCAGAAGCATTGATGCCGCTAAAGCTCGAACGATCCGGAGTGGTCAAACTGCTGATGGCGGCGTTTGATGGTGGTAAGGCATTTAATCTGACACGACAAAGACGCCAAGAAACGCAAAGCCAAGTCACGGCTGTTTTCAGAGAAGATCTCAATAATTAGTTTTGGCGGGCAGGTTGTCGCAAAGCTCGGAAAGGCTTCGAATGCGCCAGCCGCTCGTCCATTCGGAATGGACATTGCTGCGATCGAGCAGCACGGCATGGAGTCCTGCAGCACTCGCCCCGGCGACATCTTCGACTAGCGAATTGCCGACGTGTAACGCCCTTTCAGCAGGCACTTTCATGGCTTCGAGCGCGCCGCAAAAAATCCTGGAGTCCGGCTTGGCGGCTCCAAGGCACCACGAAAGAGCCACATGCTCGAACAGGGAGCCAATGCTGAGGTTGTCGAGAAGATCCCTCAGGCGCGAGTCGAAATTGGAAATAATCCCCAGACGGTAGCCGCCTGAGCGTAGTCTCTCCAGGCTCGCGCGCGTGTCGGGGAAAAGCCGCCAGGCATCCGCTCCCCGAAAAACCTCAAATACCTCTTCAAAATAGCGTTGAAGTATATCGACGGGCATCCTTCCCGCAAAGACCTCTTGCACTATCTCAAGCCACCATTTCTTTTCGTGGATCACGCCGCCGTCCAGCGGAATGCCTTCAAGAGACTTCCTTCGAAAGGCTTCGACAAACGCCTTATGGAGTTCGTCGGGAGCGGCATTTACACCGTAGCGTCCGGCGACCGCGCTGTAGATCTCTCCGACAGAACCCCGCACTTCGAACAGCGTACCGGCGGCATCCAGGAAAACCACATCGAAGCTATCGGGCTGGATTCGCATGATTCTTCTTCCACGCTCACAATTACCGCACTACGAGCAGGACCGGAACAGGTAAGAGAGAAAACCTAAGCTGACGGCAAAATCCGTCAGTTATGTTAAGATACCCGCCCATGGAATCAAGTCGAATGCGACGCTTCCGCCACGAGCCCATACAGGATCGAGGGTACAAAACGCGCCAGAAGGTGCTGAATGCGGCACGCAAGGTCCTCGTGCGCCGCGGTTACCAGGCAGCGAGGGTTGAGGAGATCACGAAGCTTGCCCAGGTAGGTTACGGGACTTTCTACAAATATTTCCGCAACAAACAGGACGTCCTGGAAGCCGTAATGGAGGAAGTCTACACGCAGCTGCAGGAAGCAAGCTTTCCCCCGCAGGTCGAAGCCGCTCACCTCGAGGACCAGATTCGCAGCGGTATTACCAACTACTTAAAGGTCTACTACAAAAACCGCGAGGTCCTGGTGGCGCTTGAGCCGGCAAGCCTGCTGAGCCCGAGAATCAGTAAGTTCCTTGCAGACATGCGGGAGAAAGAGGTGCAGTGGATGGTGCGGGAGTTCAGGAACCTCAATTCGCAGGGATGGAGGATCAAAGGGAGCCCCGAGGTCTTTTCCCTCGCCATGCTTCGCATGGTGGACACTGTGGCGCAGGACTGGATCACGCGGCGCCAGCACCTCAAGCTGGAAGAGCTGGCTGAAACACTCTGCGAGATCTGGTACCGAGCGATTCTGCCGTCCCGTCCCTCCGGCGGCGACCAGCCGCCGCAGCCTCTTACCATAGAGGCAAATGATTCCCGCACTATCAGCAGTTCAAATTTGTGACGAGTCGGCAGTCTGCAGCAGACAGCCGACAGCAAAAGGCCCAGTCAGAGACGAGCGCTTCAGCAGCAGACTGCCTGCGGCCTGCTTTTGCCATCAATGCTAGACCTTTGCTAAGATCGATCGTGTGGCCCACAGACTTGGGAGAGACTACAATGATCATGGCACCGAGGCTTACACTGAGCGACGCACGGCTTGTTCTGGATGGTGCCGAGAAGAGAGCTAGAGAAATCGGCGTCGACATGGACATAGCCGTTGTGGATGATGGCGGGCACCTTCTGGCATTCATCCGTATGGACAAGGCTCGCGTCACCAGCATAGACGTGGCGATCAACAAGGCCTTCACAGCCGCCTGCGCCCGCCGAGCGACGCACGAATACGCTGCCGTTGCAGGTGCCGGCGGGCCCGCCTTTGGCATGCACGTCTCCAACCAGGGACGATTCATGATTGTTGGCGGTGGGCTTCCTATCTTCGTCAAGGGAATGATCGCGGGTGGCGTCGGCTGCAGTTCCGGCTCTCCCGAGCAGGATAGGGACGTCGCCGAGGCGGGCATCGTCAATTTGCTGCGGGCCCTGGAAAAAGAAGGCGCCTGAATTCAACCATTACCACAGAGATGCGGAGGCCACGGAGAATCTTTTTGTCTCCGTGGCCTCCGTGCCTCTGTGGTGTAACGCTTTCGTTGGATGAGGAATCCAGTGCGCAGGACATGCGATGCCGTTGTGGCCGGGCATATATGCCTGGACATAATCCCCACACTTGCCGGCGAAGGCTTTGTCTTCGATCCAGGAAAGCTTCTGGAGGTCGGCCCGGCAGTGCTGAGCACGGGCGGGCCCGTTTCCAACACCGGCCTTGCCCTGCACAAACTCGGAGTCCGCACCCGGCTCATGGGCAAAGTGGGGGCCGATCATTTCGGACAGATCGTTCTAGGCATCGTGAGCGCACATGGCTCCGATCTTGGCGAGGGCATGATCAGGGTCCTCGGAGAGGTCACTTCCTACAGCATCATCTTGAGCCCGCGCGGCGCCGATCGCATGTTCCTGCATTGCCCAGGCTGCAATGACACTTTCGGCGCCGACGATGTCGACTACAACGCCTTGAAGGCTGCCCGACTTTTTCATTTCGGCTATCCGCCGATCATGAGACGCGTGACCGAGAGGAGCGGCGCCGAGCTGGCCGATGTTTTCCGGAGAGCGAAGGCTACAGGAGTGACCACTTCGCTTGACATGTGCATGCCCGATCCGCACGGATACGCCGGAACTGTGGACTGGCCGGCGGTGATATCCTCCACTCTTCCCCATGTCGATATCTACATGCCGAGCCTGGAAGAAACGCTCGTGATGTCTTACCCGGACAAGTATCGAGACTTCGTCGAAAAACGAGATGATTTCTCCGGCTCTCTGGCATCCGGCCTGCTGTCCAGCATCGCAACTGACTTGCTCTCGATGGGACCCGCAATCGTCGGCCTGAAGCTTGGAACGATGGGCCTGTACCTTAAAACGAGCGCCAACGAAAGACTCGTCCGGATGGGGCGTGCCCGCCCCTCGAGGATTGAATCCTGGGCTAAACGCGAGCTGTGGTCGCCCTGCTTCAAAGCCAAGGTGATCGGAACCACAGGCGCCGGAGATGCAACCATTGCGGGCTTCATCGCAGCTTTGCTGCGGGACCAAAATCCCGAGGAGTGCATGACCATGGCCTGCGCCGTCGGAGCCTGCAACGTCGAAGCCACAGACGCGCTCAGCGGACTCTTAAGCTGGGAGCAGACTCAGGCCAGGGTGCAGGCCGGCTGGCCGCGCTGGGATCTACCGCTCATGCAGGCCGGGTGGAAAAAGGACGCCGCCACTGGTGTCTGGCGCAGCAGCGCGGACTCAGCCACAGGCAGCGGCAGCTGACATTTGGAAGCGGGGGAAAAATGACACGCCTTTTGTCGTTCATGGCCCACCCGGATGATTCGGAGATTCTCGTGGGGGGCACGCTTTTTCACCTGAAGTCTCTGGGCTGGGAAATCGGTATCGCCACAATGACAGCAGGAGACTGCGGATCCGCAACGTGTTCGCGTGAGGAGATTTCCATAATACGTCTCCACGAAGCCAGGGACGCCGCGGCCTATCTAGGCGCCTGCTACTCCTGCGCCAGGCTCAACGATGTGGAGGTCTTCGCCAACGCGGAAAACCTGCGCTTAGTGGTTGAAGTGATGAGAGGTTTCGACCCCGATGCAGTTATTACACACTCGCCGGTCGACTACATGATCGATCACGAAGAAACATCGCGCCTTGTGCGCGCGGCAGCATTCGCCATTGCGATTCCACTTTATGAAACGAGGAGCGTCCCTGCGGCACCGCCCGCGCGCGCCACTCCTGCGCTTTACTATGCGGATCCGGTCGAAGGCACGGACACAATGGGAAACAGGGTCTTTCCCCACTTCTATGTCGACATCGCCCATCAAATGGAGAGCAAGCGGGAGATGTTATCCCGACACAAATCCCAGCGCGATTGGCTTCGGGAGCACCACGGTGTCGACGAATATCTTGATCGCATAACCGGCTGGGCCGAGCAATACGGGCGCGAATGCGGCGTTCGCTATGCCGAGGGCTTCCGCCAGCACCTCGGGCACGCATACCCGCACGAAGCCTTAATCCAATCCGCCCTACCCCCCTTCATTAGAGCTCGACTCTAAGATGCAGCCACGAATTACACGGATTACAGGAATGACTATTTGCAGGTCGGAAGTTTGTGCTATTCGTGAAATTCGTGGCTGCCTTTGATTCGTGTAATTGGTGTAATTCGTGGCTGATTTTTATAGGCTGTCCGGACCAGCATAGCCTCTTCGGGTCTCACCGCCAGAGGCGGTCGTTTCCCGTAATAAAATGAACACTGATGAGATCCAACAGGCCTTCCAAAGCCTGATCCGCGGGCGCGGCGTGCGCCGCGGCTCTCACAAACTTCTCCTCGAGGGAAGAGACACCACGCCCCTCTTTTTGGAGACTCTATTCCTTGAAGGTTTCAAGCCTGCTTGCGTAGATGAGATGGAGATATCGCCCGGAGAGAGGATCCCGGCCTTCTTCATTGATGGGGGTATTGCTCACTTCGGCTGGATCTTTTGGGAGGTCTTTTCCCCCGGAAGAATGCGGAGGATTTTCGGCTCTGTTGCCCGGAACGAAAAGGGAGACTGGGCTATTGTCCTGGGAAAAGGAAACAAGCAGATCCTGTACACCAATATTGAACTCAAAGAGCTGATGGACGTGGAACACCCCTCCGCCTTCTGACCTTGGAGTGCGAAAGCTTGCCGCTGCCTTTGCCACGATACCTCTTAGCCGAGCCAAAGGCGGCAGCAAGCTGCCGCACTCCAAGCAATAACCAAAGGCCTGACTCCGTCGTTTGCTGCTACTTCTCGTCAGGCATGGGACCGCCCGCGGGCGCTGCCGGGGCTTTCTTCGGTGTCAGATTGTCGTAATTGAGCGCCGCATTGAACAGCAGCATATAGCTGCCGCTGGTCTCCATGCGCCAGAACGGGTTGTTGGCAAAAAAGAGAATATGCCCCTTACCCAGCGGCGCATCCAGCACTGCCGCCTTGCCTGCCAGTTCTGAGCCGCCGGCCAGCATGCCGCTGACCAGAAGCTCTTTCTCCGGCGCCCAGCGCAGCAGTACTTTCGGCCGCAGCTCTTCCGGGGGCAGGAGATTGCGCGCCATCTCCCGGTACTCTGCGGGAATCCCGCCTTCGCCCTCTTCCCTCTTCGGAGGCGTGAACAAAGGGCGAGCCTGAGGCACGTCGGGATCGTTCAATCCGCCACGTCCCGTCTCGCGGCCGCCCGCCGGGGCTCCTCCAAACATCTCGGCGAATCCGCCGCCGCCTCTTCCTCCAAACCCGCCCAATCCCGCGCTCACGTTCAGGACGGGCGCTCCGCTGAAATAGAGTGGCAACCTGTCGTCGTAGCCGTACGTGACGGGACTCTTTTTGTCGACAACTTCTGCACTGAGCACGCTGCCACGGGCCTGCAACTGTCGGGCATCGACAATTGAGACCCCTTCAACCAGACCATAATCGATGGGGATTGAGCTGTTGCTTTGGACAACAGCAAAAAGGCCGCCCTGCTCCACGAACTTCTTTAGGTTCAGTACACCTTCAAGGCCCATCCCACCGCGCATATCATCCGTTTGCGCACCGTTCGGACCGGTGAGATTGGGATACTTGTCGGTGGCTTTCCAGGGCACCGGCTCACCGCGCATTGGCGTTCCATTGACCAACCGCTGCGCAGTTCCGCCGCCCACCGGCGGAAAAACGATCACATCGTACTTGGTCTTCAGTTCAGCCGTGTCGCGGATGTCATGAACCGAAATGTAGCTATAAGGAATTCCCAGCGTGTCAAAGGCCAGGCGGTACCAGCCTTCATTCTGTGTGCTCGTCCAGGTGTGGAGGATGGCGATGCGCGGAACCGCGAGTGGGTGAGTCGCAACCTTGGGCATTTCCGCGAGTGCAAAGGCTGTTATTCCAAGTTCATCGGCCGCCTTGGCCAGCTTATCTTTCACATCACCGGAAATCGGAATTATAAATGATCCACGGCTGAACTTCTGCCCCGCGGCTTCGAATGCCTCTTCGGCAGCGAGCATTTTCACATCGGAAAGCCGGAAACGCAGGAGCGCGAGACTATTGTCTGCAGTATGAGGAATCACGAAAGCCGCGGTGCCGGTTCCCTGCAGCGCACCCTTGGGTTTCGCGTCCAAAGCCAGCAGCGCCATCGACCCCTTGAGGATGGCGGTGTCCTTCACCCTGATGGTCTTAACGTTCTTCAGCGCACCAAGAGTCCAGCCGGTGTCATCGTAAGGGCGCGGCTCGTTGACATTGAAGTACTGGGTATCGAGCAGCATGTCGGCCATGCGCGAGTACGGCTGGTCCATCCGGATGATATAGCTGCCGGGCGGAAAATCGCCGTCCTTTGTCTTGATGGTCTCCGTCGCTACGTGGACCTCGCATGCCTGCCTGCGCAATAGATTCACGAGGTCAGCGGCATCGAAGCGCCTCTGCTCGCTTGCGGGGATAACGTACGCCGCAGGGCCTTCGGTGGTCGCCTTTGCCACTGAGCGTTTGCTCTTCAGGTAAAAATTGCGGAGCAGCCGGTCGCGGTTCTCGGCGACGTAGTTCATTGCCATCAGCACGCCGCTCTGCTGCATATTGATGTTGTTGCGGATGGACCACCTCACCGTTGGCAGCGGCGGGTTCGGCCGGTACCAGGCTCGAGTCCTCTGGCCCGCGGGAACGGATCTCTCCCCGGTATCGGCCCCGGTGCCGCCGAACGTTTCATAAAACCGTCCGATCGAGTTGTGGCCGTTCGCGATGTAGAACATGTAGTTGGGTGCCCATCCGTCATAGAAGCCGTGCGTCCAGACGCCGGGCACGCCTCGCTTGGAGAATTCCTCGACTTCGTAAAAAGCCAGTTCCTGCCACTCGTTCACGACAATGGGATCCAGCCAGGAGTTGTACGGTCCGCTTCCAGTCGAGGCGTAGAGGAACGGCACAGATTCGTGCAGGTCGTGAAGCACCGTCGGGTGCCACTCCAGGAAATTCTTCATCATGAGCTGGCTCAGGCGCAGGGAGAGCGTCATGCCATCGCGATTATTGTCGTGGGCTACATATTTGCCCCAGTAGAGTAATCCCGGCGCCTGTTTCTTAGGATTCTCCTTGCGATAGCGATAAACGTCGACCTCACGGTCGCGGCCATCCACTTCGCTCGCGGGCGTGATCATTGCGATGACGTTCTTGCGCAAGTTTTGGACGAAGGGGGATTCTTCAACCGCGAGCCGGTAGGCAAGCTCCATCAGCATTTCGGGAGAGCCGGTCTCGGGGGAATGAATCGATCCGCTCATCCAGTAAATCGGCTTCGTCTCTGCAATCAATGCTGCGGCTTCCGCATCGTCCTTGACTTTCCTGGGGTCAGCCAGCTTTGCATTGATCTCCTTGATGCGGTCCAGCTTGGCGATGTTCGCTTCGTCAGATACAACGACCGCAAGAACCTCGCGACCCTCGTCAGAGAGCCCAATGCTGTATACCTTTACCCGGGGGCTGGTCTTTTCGAGCTCGCGCATGTACCGGTAAATGTCCTTGGTGTAGGTTAGCTTGTCCGGCGTCCCGATTGGGTATCCCAGAACCTTGTCCGGGGACGGAACTTTGTCGGAAGCCGGCAGGTGGTCGACGAATTCGGTCAGGAAGAACTTTTCCGTGGTGTATTCGCGAATTTTTGCCGTGTACTCCTCGTTGTTAACCTGTACTGCCACAACAGGGGCCTTTGCCCCTGCCTTGCCTTTTTTGCTCTGGGTAATGCCCGGCATCGGGCTGAGCAGGCTGGCAGCGAGAACTGCAACTATGAAAAACTGTGCCTTGAAACGAAGACGCAGGCCTCTCATGAAACCTCCTTCAATAGGGTCCCTTGGTTTTGAAAAGGGCTAAAATACTGGACTTACACCTGATCTTGCATAGCACACTCACGAGACAGGAGTGCTATTCGTAATTACGCATAGGTTCGGGTTTTGTATTCCAGTTCAAAAACACACATTATAATCGGAACGGACAAGAAAAGAGAAAGGCGTTGTGCTCCCTTCCATGGGAAGTGAAGCTGTCGGGCGATCAATTCCGTCGGCTCTGTTTCCGCCGGTCGTCTGGCAGTGTGTATTCGCTTGGCGAGGAGAGGCCGGCGGCTTATCTGGATCGGGGGGTGACGCACGGTCCGTATGAACCGTAAGCATCTCAACAGGATGGGCGATCCCCCGCTGGCTGCCGGCTCGGGCTATGCCGCTGCTCGCCCGCGCATCCATTTACATAGTTCTGTATACTTTAAGTTGGCATGAGGACAGGTGCGCTATGGGAGAGTTTCTAAGTGGGATCTGGACAGTGTCCGCCGGGTAATCCGGGAATCCAATGCGCGATCGGCAGAGGGCACCCAAAAGTACGTCGTCTGGGAAAATCGGGCAATACGGACAGACTACGAATTCATCGCATGCACGTACGACAGACAGTGCTGGTGCCAGCGTAACGGGTGTACTGGGCATTACCGGCTCAAGCCAATCACGTTTCACCAATTCCTTGAAACCTATGTCACCCTTTGGATCCCGCCAAAAGCACGGGAGAATGTGAAGGCAGCAGTGCTGGAGGGAAGATCCTTCCAAGGACGACAACGCAACGCAATCAAGCCCTTACGCTGGCTTAACAGCAACTGGGCTGACGTTTTCAAGGGAGTCAAAACCCACAATTCTTGCGGCCTTTGCGGACCCTCGACGCGTGATTGCCGAGGATCTCTCGCGCAGCGCCAAGGAGAAACGTTATTACTGCTTCGGGATGGTCGGCGGCGGAGTACTCAGGGTGAGGTTCACTTTCCGTGGGGGCATCATCCGCATTTTTGGCGCCGGCTACTGGCGCAAAGGAAAGCGTATATATGAGCAAACAAATCCGATACACTGACGAGCCTTTGACTCGACTGAGAGTGATTCGTGACTTTCTGCCTCCTCCCGAGGAACTTGCGTTTCGGGAGGAGGGTGTGAAGGTCACAATCGCGCTCTCGAAGCGTAGCGTGGACTTCTTTAAACGCGAGGCGCAGAAGCACGGCACGCAGTATCAGCGGATGATCCGCAGGCTCCTGGACAGCTATGCGCAGGTGCATGGGGAACCTCCAACAGTGCGTTCCAGCGCGGGGCCGCACACAAGAGGCGGCAGTAAACTAGGTCAACGAAGTCCTGTGCGCGGCCGCCGCTGAGCGCGAACGATAGGCCCCTAATTGGAAACACGGTTAGTCAGGCGGCATCGCGTTGCAATGCGGCCCAGGCGGACGTAGCATATGCAACTGCCATCATTTAGTCAGCCGTCGCGTCGGATGTTGAAGACAAGGAGGCATGCATGGTACCACTGATTTCACTCTGGATGCCGATCGTCCTATCAGCCGTGATCGTGTTTGTGGCGAGCTCGATCATTCATATGGTGCTGCCTTACCACCGCAGCGATCTTCGCCGGCTTGCGAAAGAAGACGAGGTCATGGAGGCCCTTCGCCGGTTCGATATCCCGCCCGGAGATTACGGGATGCCGCTCGCCGGGTCGATGAAGGACATGAGGAAGCCGGAATTCATCGAGAAGATGAAGGCGGGTCCGGTCGTCTTCATGACCGTCGTACCGAGCGGCCCGCCCTCGATGGGCTTGAGTCTCGTCCTCTGGTTTTTCTACTCGATTGTTGTGAGCGTGTTCGGGGCCTACATCGCTGGCCGTGCGCTTCCCGCTGGCGCAAGCTATCTGGCGGTCTTCCGGTTTGCCGGCTGCACGGCTTTCGCCGCTTATTCGCTTGCACTTCTCCAGAATTCCATCTGGTACAAGCGCAACTGGGGCACGACGGTCAAGTCCATCTTCGATGGTCTCGTGTACGCTCTCCTGACGGCCGGGACGTTCGGTTGGCTGTGGCCGCGGTAGTAAGGAGTTTGCTTTTAAGGCCTGACACCGAGTTATGATCCGACTCCCCCTTTCCGCCGTGACTTGCATTGACCTTCCACCGCCGCTATCATTTCATTGGTATGCAGGGCACGTGGCTTGTTGCAGGATTCAGGGATCTGTGGCTAAGCCCCGGAAATAGAATAACTTGTAGGTCAGACCGTCTTATGACCGGAGCGCTGCCCCAGGATTGGACATCGGAATTGAAACTCGGCGGGCTCAGTTCCATCCAAACACAAAGGGAGTGGCGGATGTCCGTCAGCCGATGCAAGACTTCGGAAAGCCCGGCGCCCGACATAGTTCTTTGAGGAGACTAACCATGAGATATAAATCGCTTCTCGTATCAGGCTTTCTGTCGCTTCTTCTCGCCAGCCCCTTAGCGTGGGGAGATGAGATCTTACTGAAGAGCGGCAGGCAGTATTCCGGCAAGTTCATTCGCGGTGACAGTACTACCGTTGAATTTCGCATCCTCGGCAGGACCGAGACCTTCAAGACCTCCGAAGTGGCTCAAATCGTGTTCAAGGAACCGGAATTGGAAAATGCCAGCACAGACAGGAGATTCAGCTCCAACCCGACTCCCGAGCAGCCTCCAACAAGGTCTCAGAATGCTCCGGTCGGGCGGGAAATGAGCACTCCGCCTGCATCCCGTCAGAGCTCATCGGCGACGACGCTGCCCTCGGGGACCCCCCTCACAGTTCGCACCACAACTGCAATAGACACAGACCGCAATCGCGTGGGAGATTCTTTTGATGCCACGCTCGACGAACCCGTGACGGTGGGCGATCAGGTCATTTTTCCGAGAGGATCTCTGGTCCGGGGAAGGATTGCTATTGCCAAAGAATCGGGAAGAATCTCGGGCCAATCTCAGTTGGTACTCGAATTGACGGAAATTGACGCCAACGGCAAGCGTTACAACTTGCTGACCACAGATTACACCGAGGTGGGGTCGTCCAGAGGCAACCGGACGGCAGCCACGGTCGGCGGGACTGCTGCCCTGGGAGCCATTATCGGAGCCATCGCTGGTGGCGGAAAAGGCGCAGCTGTGGGAGCCGCCTCGGGTGCTGCCGTTGGTACGGGTGTGCAGGTACTAACGAGGGGACAAACCCTGAAGATACCGGCGGAAACCGTTCTGGAATTTCATCTCCAATCGCCTTTGAACGTCGACCAGCCATAAAAAACTGTTGCTTTTCGCGGTCTTTGAGGTCTTTCGGATTCGCTATTATCTGCAAACCACGAGGACCTCAAATACCGCCAGGTAACTCAACGCCATCGTTTTTCACCTGATCGATTGAAGAATTCTCGGGAGGTCTACGGAAAAGGAAGATCTTGGCATGACCTGGTCGCAGCCCGCCTCGCTTGCCCGGCGCTCCAACTCATGCTGGACATGGGAGAGAAACCCAACAATCGGCGTCTGCGAGAATCTCGTATCGGCTTTTATTCGACGAATGGCCTCGAGCGGAGCACATGCATTGCTGTTCAGATCCAAGATGATCATCCGTGGAACAGCACCCACGAGGCATTCCTCCAACTGCCTCGCATCCAAGGCGTGAACGACCTTCACTCCCACCAATCTGGCTACGGATTCAATCTTCGAGGAAAAGAACATATCATCCACGGCTGATAGAACTATCGGAACTTCTGGAACGCTCGTCATAATTCCGCCTCTCTGTCCCTAGCATCACTCCACAAGGACTCAGGGGTCACAGAGCCAACAAAACCGTGCCTTAAGACCTGACTCCTTTGTGATATAAGTAGTTAGTTTGCCTACGGTGAAGAAGAATGTTAAGAGCCATTATTTTTGATTTTAACGGCGTCATCCTGAACGACGAGCCGCTCCATTACCGTTCCATGCGTGACACGGTAGCCGAGCTCGGCATCACGCTCGGCGAGGAGGAATACTGGAGCAAGTATCTGCCTTTGGACGACGTGAGTTGTTTGAAAGCCATCTGCTCCGACTGTGCTGTTGACCTCACTCCAGAGCAACGCCGGCTAGCCCTGTCACGCAAAGCTGAGCTCTATCGACAACTGTTGCAGGATCAGTACCCCTTGTTCCCCGGAGCGGCCCAGTTCGTGCGCTCCGCGGCAGAAAGGTACCCTCTGGCCCTGGCGTCCGGGGCGCGGCGCGATGAGATAGTAAGAACTCTCGACACAACCGGTCTTCGCCCCTGCTTCCGTGTCATCGTTGGTGCGGAAGACTTCACGCGTGGCAAACCGCATCCGGAGAGCTTTCTTCTCGCCCTGACAAGGCTGAATGCCGGTCTGAACGGGCAGTCAACACCCATACTGCCCTCTGAGTGCCTGGTGATTGAAGATTCCATGGGCGGAGTACGGGGGGCGCGCGCGGCCGGGATGATGTGCATGGCCGTTACCAACAGTTATCCGCGCGAGAAACTGCTCGCGGCAAATCTCATCGTCACTTCTCTGCAAGATGTGCGCTTGGACAGTCTGCTGAGCCTACTCGAGGAGCGGTCGTGATCATCGAAACACTGCGTGCACGCGCCGCTTTTGCAGAAATTGCCGCTCTCGACGAGAATCTCTTTCCCCTGGATCGTGGAGCCCTTGCCATATGTCTTGAGGATTATCCGGATCTGAGGATCGAGGATTACTTGCACCGCTTGGACGGCCTTGCGTCGAGCACACAGGTGCTTCTCGGAGAGGACCGTTCCGCGATGAATGTGATCCGGAGCCTGAACGAAGTGATTTTCGTCCAGGCTGGATTGGGCGGCAACACGGAGGAGTACTACGATCCCCGGAACAGCTTCCTGAACGAAGTTCTGGACTCCAAGAAGGGCATTCCGATCTCGCTCTCCGTGATCTACATAGAAGTGGCGCGGCGCATTGGTTTTCCCATCCACGGCGTCGGGTTTCCCGGTCACTTCATCGTCAAGTTTTCTGACGAGGACGGGGACATTCTCATCGATCCGTTCAACTCTGGAAGAATTCTGAGCACGAGGGAGTGCCAGGAACTCCTGGATCGGGTTTACGGCGGATCCGTCACTGTACATTCGACGCTCCTCCAGCCTATGGAGAAGAAGGCCATCATTTCGCGCATGCTTTTCAACCTGAAGGGAATCTACTACCAAAAGGAGGAGTACCAGAAGGCGCTCTCCGTCGTGGAGCGAATCCTCATGCTCAACCCGGGAATCCCCTCCGAGATACGGGACCGCGGCCTCCTTTACATGCAAACCAGCCTATTCGCCAAGGCTCTGGCAGACCTTGAGTTTTACCTTGGTCACACGGCAGCACCCGAAGATAGTACCTACATACAGGGGCACATCCGCACCCTCCGAAGCATCGTCAGCAGCACAAACTGAACTCCACGAAGACGCAAAGAACACGGAGAAACCAGGAACGGGATATCCCTTCTCTGCGTACTTCGCGTCTCTGTGGTGAAGCTTTGAGTTGTGGCTAAGGGTCTGTCAATGAATAACGTTTACACTTTGCTGCAGGCCCCCAGGCCCGCGGGCGCGGCGCGCGCGACGAGCATACCCGGGGTGGTATGTAAGGCGCGAGCAACAAAGCCTGCGGGCCTGCGGGCCGCAGCCCGGAGGGGCGCGGCGGCGGGCGGGCATCTGCCCGCCCGGCGCTCGCGCCAAAGTGCAAACGTTATTCATTGACAGACCCTAAGGGCTCGCGCAAGAATAAATTGGCATTTTGGCTCGAGCCTAAGCCAAAGGCAGACCAATAACTTCGCCCGGATGGGCGGTCTCACCATAAAGGACTTCCACTGCGGTCCCAGGCCTGAGGAAATCGATCTTGAGGACGGCCAAGGCGAGCGGCCGTCCGAGACGCGGCGAGCGTATGGCCGAGGTAACTTCACCGATCTTCGTTCCTAGTACATGGATTTCCGTGCCGCGCTCTGGAACCTCCTCACATGCTATTGCAACGGCACCGAGGCGACGGTCAAGGCGGCCTCGGTGCACCACGCGCGCCACAATTTCCTGGCCGCGGTAACAGCCTTTTGTCATACTGATGGCCGAGTTCAGGCCGAATTCCATCGGAAGGTTGTGAGTTTCCATGTCGACGCCAAACCACGGGATTCCGGCCTCAGTCCGCAGCCAGTTCAGCACCTGGTGCCCGACCGGCTGGAGGCCTTCGGAATCCAGCCATTGTGTCCAAACACCCGTTGCCTCGTCCCGCGGCAGCCAGAGATCGTAGCCGTCGTACCCAGTCCGGTCGCGATGGACAACCACCCAATTCCCCAGGGTCTTCTCGATCGTCTTGTGCCCGAGCAGTGGCAGTCCTTCCAATGACGCGCCTGCGCTGCCTTCCATCTTTTCACGAGACTGCGGTCCTTGCAGCGAAAGCACGGCGAGCTTTTCCGACCAGTCTTCGATCTGCACCACATCGCCCACGATGCACTTGTTGAGCGTCTCGAAAAGCCGATCTTTGCCTGCGGGCGGGCACTCCACCCACAACTCCTCCGGGAAGGCATAGACAAAAAGATCGGATTCCATTTGTCCTTGGCGTGTCAATAGTGTCGCGTAACAGCCGGACGCGGGACCCAGGTTCTTGATGTCGTTCGAAAGCATGTTATGAAAATACCGGACGCGGTCTCGACCCGACGCGTGGAACTTTCCGAGGTAGCAGAGGTCAAAAGCCCCAACTCGGTGACGCACGGCCTCGTACTCCGCGCGCGCGTCTCCATAGTGCTCTGCCACTTCCCGGGAATAGTAAACGCCAAAATGCGCACCGCGCGCCTTCTCCATATCAGACAGTGGCGATCGTAAGATCACTGGCAACCTCACGGGGAAGATCGTACCGACATCAACATGAATGCGGCCAAATAAGGTTAGACCCGCAATCGGCGATTCGCAATCCGAAGCACGACTTTTCCACATGCTATAATCCTATGTTCCGACAAAGAAGTGACGATCTCCGGGGAGCAAATTCATGGGTCCGTTCGAGAGGCATGTTTTCGTCTGCACCAGCGGTTCTATTTGTCCGATAGAAGGAGATTCCACATTGGTGCATGCGCGGCTCAAAGAGCTTGTGAAACAAGCGGATCTCAAGACATCGATCCGCATCAACAATGCCGGCTGCTTGGACCAGTGTGGCCACGGCCCCATGGTGGTTGTTTATCCGGAGAACGTCTGGTACTGCCACGTGAAGGTTGAGGACGCAGACGCGATATTTCACGAGCATCTAGTCGGAGGAAGACCTGTCGAACGCCTTATTTATCGCCCCGCCAAACCGGGCCCCAACAAGCTTCGGAAGGAACCAATCCTGCCCTCAAAAACCCCGGCCGCAGTTAACCTGATGTCCTGAAGGGAGACAGGAATATTCCACCCGAGCCCCGCGCACTCAAGACCCGTCAGATTCGGAAGAAACGCGGCTGTGGTTCCGCTCAAATCCGACGGCGTGGATGGTGGTTTACTAGGCCGCCGCGCACTCCGAGGCGTCGTGCCCGCACCGGTTCCAGCCGATGGTAATCGGACTGGCCGGCCTGAAGCTGGACACATGGGGGATCGGGCTGGATGAGAGAAGTGGGCTGGCACCTTCCAAGGAAATGCGATCTTGTGTACGATAGCTCTGATCCGGTAGTCGAGAATGTTGATACGGGGGTATGCACATGACTCCAGTAACTACCGATGTTACGAGCTCAGCCATGGGCTGATAGGAATCCTTGGTGATTCTTGGCGTCTTTGCACCTTTGCGGCGGTTTTATAACCCCACCGCAAAGACGCAAAGGCTCGTCTGGTTCAGACCAGGCCGTTCAGGCGGTCCTTGCTGGAGTCAAATGCATAGCCCCAATGTGGATTTTGGGAGACTGTTTTATATGCGCTTTGTGATCGGATTTATCATCACGATCTCGCTCGCCAGCGGGGCCATTGTGGCGGCCCAGGACAAGAAGCCGCCCCGCAGGCTTGTGTTCCCGTCGAAGGCCGGGAACGTGACCTTCAATCACGCGGCCCACTTGAAGCGAGAAAAGGACGACTGCACAAGATGCCACGACAAACTCTGGCCGCAATCGGCAAAGGTCCCAATCAAGTCCAGCGCTGAATGTAGCACTTGCCACCATGCCGACGGCAAGTCGTTCGAGATGAAGGGCAACTGCATAAAGTGCCATGGGACCAAGGGCGCAACCGATCGCCGCAGCAGCAGATAAGAAGGAATGACGATGCTCGAGTCGCCCCAGGATTCAACGGGTTCATTCCCTCACTCAGTCGCAGGGGATCCAATATGATGTACTGGTTCATCGTACTGGCGATGCTTGGTCTTCATGCCGCGCAGATTCAGGCGGGCATGACAACTGCAGAGCAGGAGCAGAGGCTCGAAATCACGGGCGACTGGTTCATCTCCGTCCCGCCTTCCCCGCACCCGGCCCTGCTCCGCGCGGCCAGAGACCTTCAAGACTTCCTGCGCGAACGCCATGGCCTGTCGCTGCGTCTTTCGGAACAGAACGCCGGAAACGGGATCGAGCTGGCCACAGCACCGCAGCCCGACGTCGACCGCTTCTCGATCCGCGCCGCGCCGTACGAGCGCCGGATTCTGATCAGCGCGTCCAGCCCGCGCGGCGTCTACCAGGCCGCGCTGTTGCTCGAAGACATGTTGGCTGAGAAGCCTTCGCTCCCGGCCTCGATGCAGAAGGCTGTCGTTTTCCCTTTTCGTGACCGCTACCTGCTCTGGAACGCGCTCCTCACCGGACAGAACAAAGGAGCCCTCGGATTCGACCTCGAGCGACACGTGCGCGAGGCTGTCCGTCTCGGCTATACCGGGATCGAGTGCAACCGTTTCGTCGGGATGGACCTTCCCCAGCAGGGGCATCCGCGCGATCCCTATCCCTGGTACACCTACTGGGGCCCGTCGATGGACCAGTTTGTCACGTCCCCTCTCTTCGAGGGAGTCTTTCCCGGAGACTATCTGGCCCGCAACCTGGCCGACCTCAAGCATGTCGCCGGCGTGGTGGAATCCTTCGGGTTGAAACCCGTCTTCATGGGCTATGAGCCCCGCTTCGTCCCCGAAGCATTCCTCCGGCGTCATCCGGAATTACGGGGCCCCCGCGTCGATCACCCGCTCCGCAGCATGGCGAGCCGCTACTCGCTGTGCACGGATCGGGCCGAAGTCCTGGATCATTACCGGGCTTTGGCCAGGCGTCTGGCGGAGGAAGTGCCTGCACTCGCGGAGATGCACATCATCTTTCACGACAGCGGCGCGGGGTTCTGCTGGGAGGACGGGCTGTATTCGGGCAGAAACGGACCTGCTCATTGCCGAAACGTCAGAATGGGCGACCGAATGCGGCGATTCTTCCAGGCGATCCAGCAGGGGTTCCGCGACGCAGGCAGAGAGATCGCCCTCGTTGCGCAGCCCCATGGCAGCTCGCGCGGAGAGATCGAGGAGTTTTTTGAGAGCGTGCCGAAGGAGGTGGCACTCACGGCGGGCAGCTGGGCTTCGTGGAGCCTCGCGTATCATGACCCGCTCGGGATCGACCGCTATGTGCTGTCCCGGGCCCGTCAGACCGGGCGCCGGGCTCTCTACTATCAGCAGCACTTCTTCGGTTTCGACGTGGCACCGACGTCGGAGTTCCCGCTTCCCTACTATCTGGCAGAGCGGCTGAAACGAGCGCAAGGACTGGACCTGGACGCGCTGAACACGCTTGGGGGACTCGTTTCGCCTCCAATCAAGGAGCGATCCATCATGCAGGAAATCTTCCGGCGCTTCCTGCTGGAGCCGGACCTGTCTGCTGAAGAACTCGTGGCCCGCACCGCCCGGGACCTCGGTGGCGAGGCAGGCGCAGGGCTCCTGGTGGAACTGTGGAAGCAAATCCATGCCGCCATCGAGGCAAACGGGCGGCAGATCGGTTTCGCCCTGAGTACCGAGTATGCCTCCCGCCGGACGCTCATCCGTCCCCTGGTGCCAGATGCTTCAGAACTGCTGCCCGAAGAAAGGGACTGGTGGCAGGCGTACACCTTTGGGGGGGACCTCCGTTTCGGCCATGCTCACCTGTTCCGCAGCGAAGGAGGATTGCCCGGCGAAGGATGGTACGAGCTCAACCATGAGCGTTCGGTCCGGGCAGCCACGGCTTTCCAGCAGGCTGCCGCAAGGCTCCAGGAGTTTCTCCGGAACCACCCGCGCGAAGCGCGCGCCTACCCTTATCTCTCTACCCATCAACGGCAGATCCGGCTGCTGGGTTTCATCTATGCTACGGGCGCGAACCTCTATGAGGGACAGAGAATCCTCGACAAGTACTCGCGCAAGGCGATCGAAGACGGCTACAAGCAACAGGTGGAGGCCGATCTGGCCCGGTTCCAGGGCGTGGTGCAGAACGAGATTGAGAACACAGAAGCGCTGCGGCGTTTCCTCGAGGAAGGGGGAGATATCGGAATGACCCTGCTGCCTCACGAGACGACGTGGGGCTTCAGCAAGAACTTGCCGGAGCTTCTCCAGCGCAAGAGCGAAATCATGCGTCGCCGTTTGCCGGAGGCGCGCGCAGTGCTGTATCGATGGTTCGACAGCGAGTATTAGCAGCCGCAATTCATTGTGGAGGTCTTATGCAAAAGCCGTTCAAAATCTGGTGTCTCCTTTGTACAGTCCTCTTATTTCATACAATTGCATGCGGAAAGCGCCCGGAACAGGATGCATCCCCTGCAAAATCGGGCAATCCCAGAACCGTCAAAGTCGCGCAATCCGGCACCGCCGATGTGATCGGCAGTGACAACACTGCGCTGCAGAAAGCCGCAGACCTTTTGCGGCCCGGCGACATACTGGAAATCGGCCCCGGCACCTACCAGATGAACAACAGTCTCTTTATTCCTTCTCGAGTGATCGTCCGAGGAACTCCCGGCCAGACCATCCTGAAGAAGAGCGCGGGGATTGAAAGCTTGCTGGCCGAAGATGGGGACTACGGTGAAAGCCAGCTGCGGGTGGCCGATCCCCGGAAGTTTCAGCCCGGCATGGGATTGAGCGTAATAGACGACTCCCTCGATAGTGGGTGGGATATCAGCGTGACGGCGGTCATCGGCGTCGAGGGCAATCTCCTTCGGATCCGCCCGATGACCTTGAGGGATTACAACGTTGAGGAAAAGCACGCGCGCGTGCGCAACACCTTTCCCATCCTGTGCGCGGTGGAAACAGAAGGGGTAGTCTTCGAAAACCTGATTGTCGACGGAAACAAGGATGAGAACGTTTACATCGACGGATGCCGTGGCGGCGCGATATATGCCTACATCTCCCGCAATGTAACCATCCGCAATTGCGTGACCAGGAATTACAACGGCGATGGCATCTCGTTTCAGATCACGGAAAACGTGCAGGTACTGAACAGCGAATCATACGGCCACACCGGTTATGGGATTCATCCGGGTACCGGAAGCGATCGCCCTACCGTGAAGGATTGCCGCATTCACGATAACGGACGGGTGGGGCTATTCCTGTGCTGGCGCGTGCGTCACGGCCAGTTTCTCAACAACATCATAGAAAACAACGGCAAATACGGCATCTCGATCGGACACAAAGACACGGACAATGTGTTCAGCAACAACACCGTCTCAGGCAACGCTTTCTGCGGCGTATATTTCCGGAAGGAAACTTTCAAAAACAGCGGCCACCGCAATACGTTCCACGAAAACAAAATCATGAACAACGGCGAGCCTCAGCAGGGATATGGGTTTTATATAGAGCCCCATGCCGGAGATATCATAATCACCGGCAATAGAATTGCCGAAACGCGTTCGGGCAAAGACCGTACCCAGCGGTATGGTATCTATAAAGCCGCCGGCGCCGGTCCTATTCAGCTGCAGGACAACGTTATGGAAGGGCACACGGAGAAAGATTACCTTGAAGCAAAGTAGGATAAGCAATATTAGCCACGAAATCGGTGTCAGGTGACACCGATTTACCTACGTTTCCAGCACGATTATGTCGTAGATCTCGAGCCGGTCCAAAGTGGCGGCCCAGACCCCATTTTCATGGCGGCCGGCAATCAAGCGTCCCGAAGGCTCCAGTGTCGCTTTGGTTGGATTTCGATCCAGCCGTGCGCTCACACGGATTGGGCCAACCGGGGGCACAAAATCGCCGGTTACATACTCCCCGGCTATCTGCATGCCGGTCGAGTTCAGCAGGTTGATCAGCAGTTTGCGGTCCTTCCTGCGCAGCGCGAGCTCCACCGTGGGCGGGCCTTCCACGCGCACCATGGGCGTAAACACTCTTTCGACCACGCGCCGGATAAACTGGCGCAGTGCTGCTTGATGGCTGGATGCATACTGGCTGCCCATGGGACCATAAATGGCAGCAATCAAACCCGATTCAAGCAGCGTCAGAGTTGCTGCACATTCCGCATCCCTCGTGGAATCATGAGTCCGAAACCGTTCCTCGATCGAACGGGCGCCCTCGGGCCGAATCTTCTGCCAAAGGCCGTATACATTTGCCATTACCTCGTCGCCCTTGAGATAGGCATAGTCTTCCTTGGGCCCATCGATAAATCGCACTTTCAGCTCATTGGAAAACAGTTCTGCGTTGGCAGCACCGCAAATGAGTGCCCTGCCGCCACTTCTCACATACCGGGTGACAATATCCTTTACTTTAAGCCCGAGCTCAGGCCAGTCAGGAACTGCAATCAAAGGATAGGCTCGTATTACCTCGTCCAGTTTCCATTCGGGCAGCACGTCTACCGAATACTGGTTGTCGACGAGAGCATCGAGCAAACCGCGCGCTGGAGACATAGCAGATCCCCAGCCGCCGAATAGCCTGCCTGATTGCCGATACAGGCTGGTTGTTGAGAAGATCAGGCCGATCTGCGGCACCGGTGCACTTTTGTGGCACACCTCCTGTCGATCTCTGCAAAATCGGCCGACCTTGCTCATGACACTGATGAGAGCATCGTCTAACCAGCCCGCACGAGTCGGCTGGTAATAGGTTTGGAAACCGCCGCCCTGAGCCAGAACGACCGAAGCCTCCTGCTGGAGCTGAATCGCGGGCTTGTGTGCATACCCCTGGCGGCGACCGCTGGCCTGTTGAAATCCCCAGGCCATTAGATCCCACGGTTTGTCAATGGATGAGAGATAACGGGATTCCAGCCTTGCGGTGGATATGCTTGCGTTCCCCAGGTAATCCCCGGAGACAAAATCAACGGGAATTTCCGGGCGCTCGGGAACATAGGTGGTATAGAGCCAGTTACTGGCAATCTGGAAACCCGGACGGAACTTGTGCAACTCCTCCACGTAGTGTCTCACATATTTGCGGAACTGCCTCCGATTAAGCTCGAGGAGCTCGAGCCACCCGGGCTCGTCGGCGCTGCGGGGAAGCTCGCTTATTCCTGTGGCCGCCTTGAAAGCTTTTGCGGCCGCGTCAGAGTAGTCCAGCTTCACTGCCCAGCATTCGCCATCCACCCATGCACCATCCAGGTCATATTTGAAGGCTGCCTCTTTCAACTCCGGGATCATAAGCTGATCCACATAGGGGCCGAAGGTGCTCGTTGCGTTGTAATCCATCGAGCCGTCGGAGCGAACGCAGGCCCATTCCGGATGCTGCTTGATGGCCAGTGAATCCCATAGCCCTGAGAAATGTATGAACAGGGCAACGCCATGGCGCGCAGTCGCATGCCTCCAGATCTCCAGAGAATCCTTCACAATCCCTGGAGAGGGGGTACCGACATGAGATGGATAACCCAGATAGCCGGCATGTCCCTTGCAGTCGTACTGCACGTAGTCGGGCTTTATCGCAATGAGAATTTTCTCGACCATCTCTTCAGTCAGATCCCGCCCCAAGACGGTATCATCGTTCTGAGGATGCAGATCAAAATGCAGGCCGAGAAATGAATCCTTGCGGGCAAGACGGGGCTTGAAGCCTTGTACCAAAGCCCACAGGCGAGGAGCTAAGGGCAATACAGAAGCAGCGAGGAATTCACGACGATTCAGTTTCATTATTTATTCCCTCTAGATAATTCCGACAGTCTACGGTCGCCTTTGCACTGCTCTCGGTTCCCATTAGATGTTACCCATCAGTGTTATATCCTCTGCGGCCTTGCTTTGTGAAGATGCATCGGGTGTTTTGAACAGTATTGCCAGGAGCTGACGAGTTCCTGCGCTTCTACCCTTCCTGGCATTGGCCTCTCCTAAGACGAGCAGGCTGTTTCTAACAGGGCGATGGATGCGCACGCGCGGCGGGGAGAAGGCAGGCGTGCTGTAAGTGTTTTTGTAACTGCAAGGATCCCAAAGGATCAACAAACCTCAACAAGTTACAACAGTTTAGTGGGACACCCCATCTTCCAGCGCTATTTGAGCCAGAATTCGATCTCCTGCAAGTGCGCGCCTCTTGTGTACCAGCGCTGCCATTTGTCATCGTCGAAGTTGCCATCGTACCGAGGAGACGTCTTCTTGGCAGCTTTCTGGCCCCTTGTTCCCTTCAGCGATTGGTTGTACAGCCACTTGTAGTGACCATAGACGCCAAGAATGTTGACAGCGTACTCGGCAGCGAGGCCGAGCGCATTTTCGATGACGACGAGATTGTCGTCGTTCTTCGAGCTGGCCTTCGGCCCGAGATTGTGCGAGCCGGTCATCACCACCGGGTGGCTGCCGAATGGATCGACGACCACCACCTTGCTGTGGATCATGACGCGATTAAACGAGAAGGTTTTGTCAAACCAAGTTCCACCCTTCTGCAGTCCCGCCGGCAAGATGGCCGTGAGCGGCCGGGCAGGCAGCTGCGTTCATATGCGCAGATCCGGCACAATAGAGTTCCGGAGTGTCAATTGACATTCGACCCGGTTTTGTTTATCGTGAACTCACTTCACAAGATCCGTTCGGCCAAGGGATCCAATGCAGAGCGCGGCGCAATATTGGCAGTGAACGACCATCTTTGGGTGGGGAAACATGCACAGAGCGAGGTTGGCGGCGGCAGTAATGCTGCTGCTGAGCTTTCCAGGGTGCTGCCCGCGGTCGACTGTTTATGTTCCGGTGCGCGAAGCCAGGTTCCGGACTGAATCGACACGGATCGATCGCATCAAACTTCCGCTGACAGCGGAAGCGCGCGACCGGCTGCTGAAATTCCTCAAGGCTGGAGGAGACACAGACCGCATTGGTATGGACATCGTCGATCCCGGTGCTGAGAGTCGTTATACGCCTCTGTTGGATCTGCTCAGCAATCCCGTCAACCTCGCGCTGGAAGACCTGACCCAGAGGCAGACATACGCGAAGTGGTTCGGGAAGAGTATGGTGCGTCAGGTTATTGATGCGCGTGAAGACTCGCCGCCGGCAATTGATCCCGTTGCAGTGACAGACGGCAAGTACTGGTGGGTGTTCTATCATCACCAGAAGCGCTTCACTGAGTTGCTGGTAATCAAAGCCATCCCACAGCAGATGAAACGATAGGAGCGGGATCATGCACGACCGCCTCTTGGGTGCTCTCAGATCAATCTGTAGCGTGCGACTGGTGGCCGCTCTGCGTGATGAACGTCTCGGCTTCCCGGACAGCAAGGACCTGCGCATTTTTATTCCCGACGTTCACCTCATCAGCGACAAACGGCGTATCGAAGGCAATTTCACCTTCTCTACCAACCACACGGATCTGCTCACAGCCCTGGCACTCGCCCTGTCTGATTTGCGTTCCCACGCTGCCGGAGATGAGATCATTGCAATTTACCAGCTTGGTGACTTTCTGGACCTCTGGCGTGAAACGATCAATCTTGACGACCAGGTGGACGTTGCCGCGCAGATCAAAGATGATCACGAAGATCTTGTCTCAGCCCTGATGGAGAGAAAGCTCAAAACACGGTTCCTGCTCGGCAACCACGACTTCGAACTGTATCGATGGCCCGATTATTCCGCATGGGATCGAAGGTACTTTCTGCCCGACACAACTGCCCAGGCGCCGTCCACCATCGTCCTTCATGGAGACATTTTCGACTGGGTCGAGAATCTGCCCGACGCGGTCAAGGCTGTTTTCGTTTATTTGTTCGCTCCCCATCTGTCGCCGAATGACTACGCATTGGGCCAGATGCGCGCCCTCATAAAGAAATCGCACCGGGGCAGGAACTACCGCACCTACATCCAGGCTCAGAAGCCCGCCCCGATAGGCGTACTGCAGGATGGCGAAGTTGTTCCAGACCGCTGGAACATTCAACAGCAAGGCTCCGCTCCAGAGGAGAATCTCAGGTTTCTCGAGGAAGCCTGCAACTGTTGCATGGAGGCGAATCGGAGCTACCGGATGAACCTGCGCGTGGCCGTTATCGGCCATACGCACCATGCGCGCATTGCGGTGAAAGAAACTCCTGCTGGCGAGTTTTTCACGTTAATCGATTGCGGCGCCTGGATCGAGCAGTGCATTGCCAGCGGCGAGACTGATCCCATGCCCAGTGCCCAGATCGCCGCACTGTCAGCCAATGAGGCGCGCATCTATCAACTGACGCCGAGATAGATCGGTTCGGCAGTAGGCGCCAATGGAGTGTCGAAACCTTGAGGCGATTTCTTGGTCGAATTCCATCGCGGTTTCCGGCCGCGACCGGGGAAAGAACTTCCGACACAAGATAAGGAATCCGTGGCGCGGTCATTAGGCCGCCGGCACTCGCATCGGCAGGACAGTGCCCTCGCCACGGAAAAGCTAGAAGTCCCAGTGTGCGGCCGGCGGCCGCCGCTTCATCCAAGGGAGAGTCCCCGTCATGATCAGAATAACGGAGAACGGTGGGCCCGAACGCCTGCTCAACGGGCATCCGGCGGCAGGAGTCTGCCTGGCTGGTGTTGTCATTCTTTTGCTCTCGACTGGTTGCGGGTCCTGGAAGATTCCCATCAAGCCGTATTCCGTCGCGGCTCCGGTTGCCCCCGGCTATTTTACGGCCGGTGTCTCCCGGGTCGATATCACTCCTCCGCCAGGTTATCCGCTTGGAGGACATTCGATCGGCGGCAAGGTCTCCCGCGGGTACTGGACGCGACTGTACGCGCGGGCGTTCTTCTTCCGGGATGCGCAAGGGGACACGCTCGCGCTGGTGTCGTGCGATCTGTTTGCGATTCCCGCTGGTCTCCATTCCGAAGTTGCCCGCATCGTCGCGTCCGAGCACGACGTCTCACTTGTCCCGGATGCTCTGATCCTTGCGGCGACGCACACGCATCACGGCCCCGGCAACTATATGACGTCGGCAACCTACAATTTCGGCGGACCAATCCCGGGATTTTCTCCCGATCTGTTTCACTTTCTGGCCGGAAGAATCGCCAGAGCTGTGAAGCTGGCCGAACAAGACGCGTTCAGGTCCCTGTCGGAGGGCCACGAAATCATCTTGCATAAGGGTTTTGCTCCTGACATTCAAAGAAACCGTGCCATAGATGCCTTTTTCCTTAACGAGAGCTCCGGAGGCGAATACCAAGCCGCATTTAAACGGATTCTGGATAAGAGCAAACAGGCGGGGATGACTTGTCCAGATGGGACCTCCATCAACTGTCCGAGGTATTCGGCTGCCGATCCGTCGCTCACCGTGCTCGAGGTCGCCCGCCGGGGGCGGCCAATCGGGCTGCTGGTGTTTTTTTCAGTGCATCCGACGGCAATGTCGCACGACAGCCCGTTGTACAGTTCCGATCTGACCGGCCGTGCCATGACATCGCTGGAACGTACGGGGTCTCTTGTAGCCGGTTTCTTCAACGGGGCGGAAGGAGATATCTCTCCCCGCTGGAAAGGCCAAAACCGCCCGGATGTCATTTTGCTTGGCGACAAGCTGGCCGACGCCGTCCGGCGAGTGCTCCGCGAGGATTCCGGCGCGCCCGCGCAGGCAGAAATCTCCGTTGCGCGCAGGCAGTTCAACGTGAATCCCCCGGGAGCGGAAACGGCGGAATTGTCGCCCCGGCCGGTGTTCGGCGTCGCATCCATGGGCGGTGCCGAAGACGGCAGGACGCTTTTATACACCTATGGCTGGCACGGCGGGGTCCGTGTGCAAGGGGGCGGCGACGAGAAGATGCCTGCCCTGGACTTGCACAACAAGTTTTTGCTCAAGCTTGTCCAGCACTTTGTCGCTGCGCCCAGGAATTTCCCATCACTCCTGCCCGTAACCGTTGCGCGTTTAGGCTCTGTCCTCACGATTGCCACGCTGCCGGTGGAAATGACCACCGTCATGGGTGAAAAGGTGCGGTCGGACCTGGAGCCCCTGGTAAAAACGGACTTGGTGCTCATCGGTCTGGCAAACGAGTATCTGAGCTACTGTGTAAGCCCGCCCGAATACCACGCGCAGAACTACGAAGGCAGCTCGACACTGTTCGGCAAGCAGGAAGGTCCGGCCATCTCAAGGTTGCTGACGCGGGTCGCACGCGAGCCGAACGCCCCCCTTGCGCAGCAGGTTGCGGGGGCCGCATACAACGGGGGATCCAAGATTAAGATCAATTTCGGTCCACAGTTCTTCGGCGAAAGGCGCGACCTGATCGAGGAAGGCCTGGAGCCTGTCATGCCTGATTTGCAGTGGCGCCTGAATACGAGTGCGCCACGCTTCTTGTGGCACGAGGGCCCGGAGAACGATTGGAGTGCGGACAAGCGAAAAGTGGCAATCCAGGTCAAGAGGGAAAACGGCTGGGAACAGCTCCAGACCAGCACGGAGCCCGAGGATGATGCAGGTTGGAATCTGTTGACCGTGCTTGTGGAGGGAACCAAAGACGCGCGCCAGTGGGCAGCAATCTGGCTTCCAGCGGACGGTATCGCCAACGGCCCCTATCGGTTTCAAGTCGAGAAGCCCGGCGGCGAGGTGATCTGTTCTGAGCCATTTCGCCTGAACGAATTGCACAATGATGTAGTTCCCGCGCCTGCGATGCAGAGATCCACGTGCGAGGAGCGGTGATTCGCCAGCCGACCAGGCCGCCCCAAGGGACTCCAGCTGACATGGTCAAGATTCCGTTGGGGGATTTCACTTTCCGCGTCTCGGGTGTCGAAACCGAGGGAAACAACTTCGTAGGTGTGGATGTCCAGTATCCTTGGGAGGACTCCCCGCGACGGCCACATTGGCATGGGAGATGGAAGGGACAACGGAGGTAAATCAAACCTGGGCTGTCGGATCTCCAATCCGCGGCGCGAGAATCGAGCATCGAATCCAGAATCCTGCGCCGGAATTGAGCTGATTCAGAGTGGTGTACCAAACCTCATAATGAGGACGGGAATGACCGTCCCACCGCAGGATTTCTTGCATGTCCAGCACATTCTGTGCGTGTTCCGTGGCCTGAACCAGGGACACAGAGACCATAGAAACAGTGAGATCTCGTGGATCTCTATGTCTCTGTGGTGGGGTATAATTTATCCTCTATTATAAATCCGGAGATGGAATCATGAACAAGCCCATTTATATCGCTGCATATCATCCGGGAGTCTCCAGGCCCCCAGGCATAAATGCAATTCGCGGTCGGTCTGGAGAGCACTCGCCACACGACTAAAGGCAATAACAATCTGACAGCAGATATTTCAGGTCACCAAACCTCATGAAAATTGCATTCATTGGCACTCATGGAATAGGCAAAACTACCCTCGCGTATGAGCTCTGCAACGAGCTCAAAAAACAGCATCTGGACGTCGGATTCATCGATGAGATCGCCCGCCGCTGCCCCTTTCCCATCAACGAAGGGACAAGCCTGGAGGCGCAGACCTGGATTCTGGCGACGACCATCGGACGGGAGCTGGAACTAAACAAGATCTACCCGAACATCATCTGCGACAGGTCGGTATTGGACAACTACGTTTACCTTTACCACAAGTTCGGCCACATCCCTGAATTGCACGGGCTGGCATCTTACTGGGTCCGCACCTATGATCTGCTTTTCAGGGTCCCGTTCACGCGCAAATACCTGAGGCCGGATGGCGTGCGCTCAACAGATTTGGATTTCCAGGAAGTCATCGACCAGAAACTGGAACAGCTGCTGAAAGAGGACAACGTTCCCTATCACGATCACGTGGTCATGAGCGATACCGTGCACCTGATATTGGACTACTACCGCACCCACATCGGCCCGCTGCAGATACGGATCCCCGGCATCTAGAACTCAATGAAACCGCAAAGACCTTGAAGGCCTCAAAGCAATCACCAGATACCCTTTGAGGTCGTTGAGACCTTTGCAGTTTGCATTCTCCCCTCAATCCGACCGGCTTTGAGATTGAATGACGAGGAACCGAAGCCCGAGGCTGACGGCCGCGGCAGCCAGCAGGAAGGCGGTGAGCGTGAATATGCCCGTGCTCAAGGCCAGGATTTCATACCACGCAAGCTTCCAACCCAACCCGAGCCGCACCGCATAATGCATCTCCACCAGAAAGCAGGGGACTCCCGCGGCCACAATGTAGATGCGATTGGCGGCTCTTCCTCCCACCCCTTGGCCGAGACCGACGAGCATCCAAACCCACGCCGGCAGTGCCAAGAAGCTGACAGCCCAGTAGGCGTTGTAGAACAGTCCGACAATCGCAACCACTATCAGGATAGCCAAGAGGATCAGCTTGGAGACATAGAAATCTGGCCGCGACATGTCACGGCATAGGAACTTAACTACAAAGAAGCAGATAACTGCGATGACCAGCGCGACGGCGATCAGACCGCCCAATACTGCCCATGACGGATGCTCCAGGACCGGATCCTTCGGAGTCGCTGGATACAGGCTGTATCCTGGCATGACGCGCAGCAGGCGGAGGAGTACGATGGTGTAATAGACGGCGAGAAACGGCAGAACTGCGCCTCCCAAAGCCAACAGTTCCCGGAGGACGCGCTCCTTGTTCAGATACTTTCCGTGGTTGATCGAGTGAAAGCAGAAAACGGCCACGAGGGGAAGGAATGTCAGGAAGTGAAGGATTGATATTGTTCCCGGAGACAGGAACTTAAGGTCTCTCAGGCGGAAACTCCCCATGGCTTCCTTGGGAATCACCCGGAGCTCATCCAGCGTCCGAACTATCTCTTCCGCGACCTTGCCGTATTTGTCCACACTTGAAACCCCGAGGTTGTCAATGGTGTCTCGAGGGGAGTGATAGATGGCGAACTGGCGGCCTTTGTCGCTGGACTCGCTTCCGAGATTGATTGCAGGGACCCCCACAGCCAGCAATGGGCCCTGGTCGGTCCACGAAAGGAGCAGGGCTCTCTCCAGGTGCTCCTGAAATCCAGAAGGTTCGGAAACCGCGAGTGCCTGTGCCTCAGCAGCGATACTCGAGATCTGCCGCAACCAAGGCGGTGTGTAGCCTCCCATCTGCCCGACCGTGTCAAGGGTGATCCCGGACAGGCTTCCCACAGCGACGCCATCGAGCGACAGTGCCGCGACAAGCTTGGTTCGATCCGGATAATTCCTGGCTAAGTCCCGCGCACCGAGCATTCCCCATTCTTCACCGTCGCTGGCGACAAAAAGCAGGCTGCGACGGGTTGGGGAGGAGGAAAGGATGCGCGCAAGCTCGAGCAGCACACCTATTCCTGAACCGTCGTCCATCGCGCCCTGGTATGTTGTCCCGGCAGTGTCGTAGTGGGCGATGACTGCGAGAATCTCCGGCACCTGTCCAGCCTTGTAAGCAAGCACGTTTCTTCCAACCTGCCTGTGTCCCGCTATGATCGCATCAAAGTGCATGTAGCTGATCTTGTAGCCCAGAGGTTCCAATTGCTGGCGCAGGAACCCCGTGGACTGGCGCGCCTCGATGCTTCCAAGCACCCGGCGGGGAAACCGTGTGACAAACTCGCGGGTCGTCTCGTAAGCACGAGATGCATCAAACGATAATGAAAACTGAGGAAGCACCCAGGCCGGCTCCTGGATGCCGCCTGCCATCGGAGAGACAAGCCAGCAGAAGATCACCAGCACCATCAAGCCAAACACGAACTTCGCCTGCCTTGATTCCATAATTTCCTCAGTCCATCCGGCGCACGTACGATGCCTGATCTCAAGGCAAGTCTAGCACAAGTCCGGCGATCGTCGGCTGCCTCCCGAACGTCTTAAAGCTCTCGAGAACCTAGATTGATGCATCGTAGGTTTGAAGTTTATCTCTCACAATTGCGGACGGCGAATTGAAAAACTCAAATGGTCAATCCGCAATCCGCAATTGGCTGGTGTCTTGACAATTTCGTAGTGCTAGCATAGGTACACTACGCCTCTCCTGCATTTTGCATTGCCTGTGACCAGGGAGGTTTCAGATGTCGAAAAAATTCAGAGCCTCATGCATTCTGATTCTCCTAGGGCTCACCTTCGCACCAGCCCATGCCGACGAGATCAAGTGGGTGTGGGACTACGCCACGGGGATGAAACTGGCCAGGGAGGCAAAACGCCCCGTAATGGTTGAGTTCTGGGCGATTTGGTGCGGCCCCTGCAAAAAAATGGAAATGGAAGTCTACCGGAATCCGCGCTTGATAGAAGCCTCAAAAAACTTCGTCTTCATCCAAGTCGACGTGGACCGTGACAAAGCCACGCCTGCGCAGTATGCGGTCCAGGCGATTCCCACCATGATATTCATGGATCCGTGGGAGACTGTCCTTATGAGACGCCAGGGGGAAGCCCAGGTCAGCGACCTTCTGGAGATGATGAAGCCGATGCCGGCGAGCTTCAAGTCGGTTGCCAAGAACTTCGAATCGCTGGGAAGCGACAAGGAAAACTTCGATGCGCTTCTCGGGATCGGCTCGTTTTATAAAAAGGCGGGATTCGTCGTACCCGCCCGCGACTTCTTTATGCGAGCCCTGAAAAGTCCCCGTGCCGCCGAAGACCAGCTCGCACGCGATGACGCGAAGCTCGCGCTGGGATTGCTAGCGCTTAAGATAAACGACACAAAGGAAGCTAGAAAGATCCTGGAACAGGCCTGCAAGGACTGCGATCCCACCAACGAACCGATGATGCTGCTGGCGCTGGGCAAGACCTATTTCCAGATGAAAAAGATGAAAGAAGCGCGGCTGGTTTTCGAGCAGGTTACGACCCGTTTTCCCAACACCGAGCACGCTCGAGTCGCGCAGTCGAATCTCAGCCAAATCCGTTAGGAGTGGACCAACCTGCTTCCGCTTTGCTCACGGGGAAGCAGGCTTTGCAAAACGAAAGCGGCAGCAAGTTGCCGCACTTATCGCGGATTATTTCGGCAACAAATGATCAACAAAATCTTCCTCAGATCAAAAGGCAGCACGCAACAGAGGCCTAATATCAAAAAGCAGCTCAGGTCTCCGCTGCAAGCCATCAAGAATCTGACGAGTGCCTGGACCCGCAAAGACGCGGCTGGAATGTCTCGCTGGTTGACGGACGATATCACCGAGATGGGTCCGTCGTTCGAGGTCGCCCTGGCGGGTAAAAGGATGTTCTTCCGCAAGTACAAGGATTACCTCAACGGCCCACAGGAAATCCTCTCGTATAAAATCCTGCGACCCAGGACAATCCCGCTCTCCAGGTCGCTGGCGATTGTTTATTTCGGCTATAGCATGCGGACAAGGACGGGCGACCAAGTTGAAGATTCGCATGGCAAGGAAAGCATGCTTTGCGAGCTGTTCCGCGGCACCTGGCAGGTAAAGTTCATACACTGGCACCGTGACCCCTAATGCAGTGCACGGGGAAAATAAGCTGTGGTCTTGGAGCGCAGCCCCCTAGGAAACGTCACTTTCAACCTCTGATTTTGGACGTTATGTCAACTTCCCCGGGCTGCTCCTCGGCTGCCCCGAAGCAAACGACTGCGGATTACACACCTATAGATGCTGCTGGCGCGGGAATCGCCGCACACCTTTTCTGTCTGGCACGCCAGGCTGCCGCCGCCCGATCAGAAGATTTCCAGTCCCCAGGCACCTTCCCGTATCGCGGGTGCGATCGAGATCGTGTTGTCCTGCGAAGAGCCGTTTACGATCAAACCCACCAGCATAGCGATCCCACTCACGACAATCAGGGTTCCGATTTTCATGGAGCACCTCGTCGGATGGATAGCTCCAGCATGACAGAGGGCGAGATATTCGGAAAAACGGGTGAACTGCCGGCGATTCTGCGCTTGGCATGGGATCTCGGATCGGAGCAGAATAAACATCAATGGCTCAGCTACACGTTCTACTCGTCAATCCACCGATTTACGATTTCACCGCCTATGACTTCTGGCTGCGGCCCTACGGCATGTTGCGCGTCGCTGGGCAAATGCGAAGCGTTTGCCGGTTCACTTATTTCAACTTTCTGGTTTCGGAAGCACGCGACTCGTGGGGACGCGGGAGATTTCGGGACGAGATCGTTGCAAAGCCGGCACACTTCCGCGATCTGCCGCGCCGTTACCGTCGTTTCGGGAGACCACGCCAGCAATTCCGAGACTTGCTTTCTGCCGAACGATTCGACGCCGTCCTGGTCCAAACCGGGATGACCTACTGGTACCAGGGAGTGAGCGAAGTCATCAATGACGTGCGGGAATTACACGCGCATTCGCTGATAGTGCTCGGCGGCACGTACGCGTCGCTTTGTTCCGCACATGCGCGATCGCTGGGTCCGGACCTGGTCATCAAGGGCGACGCACTTCAGGTACTGTGGGACAGGCTGGGTATCCAACCGGGAAAAGGCCCACCTCTTTGGGAAGTGGCAGAGCTTGGTGTAGGTGTAATCAAGCTCACCGAAGGTTGCCCATTTCGCTGTACGTACTGCTCGGTTCCCGTAACCCGACCCGAGTTCGTGGTGCGGCCGGCGGAGGACTGTGTCGAGGAACTGCAGCATCTCGTGCGGCTCGGAGTGCGGAATGTGGCTTTCTATGATGATGCGTTGCTGTACCGTGCGGAGGAGGCACTGATTCCGTTTCTGCGCAAGGCAGCTCCTGAGAACATCAGTTTCCACACGCCGAACGCGCTCAATGCCCGTTTTATAAACAGCCAGATCGCCGAGTTGATGGCCCAATCAGCAGTGCGAAGCTTTTTCCTCGGATTGGAAAGCAGTTCATCCGACTGGCTCTCCGGCACGGGCGGAAAGGTCCGGCCCCGGGAGTTTGTAGAAGCGGTTTCGATCCTGCGCTCCGCGGGTGCAGAATCGATTTCGGCATACATCATGGTCGGCCACCCCGACTCGGACCCCCGGCAGGTTGAGGAAACGATGCAGTTCGCACACGATGTGGGAGTTCGCATCATGCTCGCCGAGTTTGCGCCGATCCCGGGAACAGCCGATGGAGCGCGCAGTGGTTCGTGGGCGGACTTGGAAGAGCCGCTCGCCCACAACAAGACAGCTTTCGCTATTCGCCGACTTGGGTTTGATCGGGTGAATCAGCTGAAGTCCATGTGTAGGCGATTGAACGAGAGCCTCGAAAAGCACGGCTGAAAATCCGACCCCAAGATCCGATAGCAGGTTGTCATCTCACCAATTGCGCAACATCGGAGGCGCCGGCAGGTTGGAGCCCGGTGCTTTCCGGGCTGAAGAATATATCTCCGCATCTGACAATCGGTGACAGCATAGCATGGTAACGAATTTCCTCGATGACCTCGCCGGACAGAATGGAATGGTCCGGCTGATCGTTCGAGTTTCAGGCATGCGGCGAGCGCCTGGGGCGCGCTTTACTCATACCTCAGCGCTGCGACTGGAGCAACCTTCGTCGCGCGCCTCGCGGGGAGGTAGCTGGCCAGCAGCGCCACGCCCATCAGTGTGAGCGAAACCGCCGCGAAGGTCGCCGGGTCGGCCGTCGTGACCCCATAGAGAAAGCCCGCAATCAGGCGCGCCAGCACCAGGGCGGCGACAAGGCCGGCACCGAGACCAATGAGAGTCAGGACCAAACCCTGGCCGACGACGAGTTTTAAGACATCCTTGCTTTCCGCACCGAGTGCCATGCGAATGCCGATCTCGTGCGTCCGCTGAGTCACCGAATAAGCCATAACACTGTAGAGGCCGACGGCCGCCAGCAGCAGGGCCAAGGCGCCGAGCACGCTCAGCAGGCTTGCCGCAACTTTCCAGGCGTACAGGCTGGCGACGATGAATCCGGCTAAGGGCGAGGAGTCATAAACCGAGACGCCGGGATCTATCGCCCGAACCTGGTTCCGCATAAGGCGAACTGCGTCATTAAGGTTGTCGGCGGTTCGAACGAAAAACGCCATGCCCATGTCGGCGCGATACACCTGCCGAAAGGGTATATAGAAATAAGGAGTCGGCGCCTCGGTAAGCTGATTGTACTTGCTGTCCTTCACCACCCCGACCACTGTGAACCACTGGCCCCAGCCATGCACCCGCCGGCCGATCGGATTGCCGGCCCCTAAGAACCGTCTCACAAACGTCTGATTGACGATTATCGCCCGCATTGTTTTCTCATCGTCCTGTTCGGTAAAGTCGCGTCCTTCCAGCAACGGGATCCGCATCAGCCGGAGGTAGCCGGGCGAGATCACCGAGCGGAAGATCTTCATGTTTTCGCTTGGGCCAGGCACATAGCCTTCGATTTGGAGATCCTCCCACCAGTGCGAAAGCCCGAGCGGCACGATGTCCGAGTAGGCGACGTCGGCGACGCCGGGAGCAGACTCGAGCCTTTCGCGCAGCCGAAGACAGAATTGCTTGCGTTGCTCGAGATTGTAGCCGCTGGTCGAAAGATGGAATTGCGACAACAGCACGCGGTCCGGATCAAATTCCGGATTGATCTTCCGGGCTGCATCGAAACTGCGCACCAGTAGTCCCGCGCAGACCAACGCTACCAGCGCCAGCGACACTTCGGCCACCACCAGCAGTCTGCGCAGGCGGTGCGATCCCTGCCCGGCCATGCCGCTTCTGCCCCCCTCCTTCAGGCCCGCGGTCAGATCGGCCCGCACGGTCTGCACTGCGGGCGCGACGCCGGAAAGGAGGGCGGCTGCGACGCAAACGAATACGGTGAAAGCGAGCACGCGGCGGTTCAAATCGACATTCAATGCAACGGGAAAGCTGGTGGGGGGGAGGAGGTACTGCAGCGATCCGGTCATCCACAAGGTCAGGGCGATCCCGGCGAGAGCGCCGGCGGCGGCAAGCACAAAGGTCTCGGTAAAGACCAGCCGCGCCAGCCGGACACGCCCGGCGCCGAGCGCCAATCGGACGCCGAGTTCCCTCTGCCGGGCGCTGAAGCGAGCCAGGAGCAGGTTTGCGACATTGGCACACACGATCAGCAGCACAACAACGCACACGGCCATCAGGATCTCGAGCGGCTCCAGGAGCAGGCTTTGCGCGCCGGAGTGCGACTTCCAAAGCGGCAACACTGTGGCGTTGGCGCCATGGTTGGTATCGGCATACATCTCATTGAGACGGCGGGCGAGCGCCGCAATCTCGCCGCGCGCCTGGTCGAGGGTCACGCCGGGCCTCAATCGTGCGATGCCGACGTATTGCCGTGTCTGGCGGTCGCGGAGCATCCATTCTTCAACGCCGCTCAGCTGCGGCCGCATCATGCACGGCACCCAGAGGTCAAAGGCAAGGCCGCCGATCGCACCACGGAAATCCGGCGGCGCGACGCCCACGATGGTCAGTTCGTGTCGGCTCACGCGGATCGTCCTGCCCACGATCTGGGGATCGGAGTTGAACCGCGTCTGCCACAACCGATGGCTGATCACGGCGATGGGAAACGCACCCGGCTTGTCAGCGTACTCCTCCGGCAGGAAGGAGCGTCCCAGAACAGGCCTAACCCCAAGCACGGCAAAATAGTTTCCCGAAACATATTCGCCCCAGATCAGCTGGGAGCGATCTTCCTCGCCGACACTCAGCGGCGCAAGCGTCGTTACGGCGAGGCCGGCGAGCAACCTCAGGTGGTCACGATAGTCGCGGTAGTCAGGATATGAGTTCGCGACGAATTCTCCGCTAGGCGTGACCGTTTCGAAGGAAACCAATTCGCCCGGGTTCTCGACACCCGGCAAGGGACGAAGCAGGATGCCGTCAATCCAACTGAAAACGGTCGCGCACGCGCCGATCCCGATGGCAAGTGTCAAGACAGCCACAGCGCTGAATCCGGGATTCTTCACCAGCATCCGCCAACCATATCGCAGGTCCTGAATTAGGATTCCCATTTGAAGCCTCCCTCCGGATCAGAACGAGCAATTTCCATTCCAGTCTTTTCGAGTGGCAGGCCCCCGCAACTCAATGATTCGAAGGCGGCCGATGCCGCAGCCAGGCCGGCACTGTCCGAATTTGGGACCGAGCTGTTTGAGTCTGGGACTGGGGGACAGTGGTGACTGTCCCTCCCCCGGATGGTATTGTAACAGCAGCAGTGATATTGATGATCTCCAGGAGGTTTGGGCGTGGGCTCTTCAAAGATGCAAACCAGGATCGAATGGACTGGCGGCCTGCGGTTTCGCGGCGACACGGCAGGGCGGCAGATTGAATTGAATGGAGAGGCCCGGGCCGAGGGAACACGGGCGGAAACCGATCCACCCAGGTTCACAAAACTCAACCTCTATCTCAACGTTGCAGGTTCCGGGATTTCGGCCACGCAGGTGGAACGCGCCATTGCCCTGTCGAAGGAGAAATACTGTTCGGTATACCACTCCCTTAGAACCGACATTAAAACAGCCGTGACCCTTGCACTCGTCTGAATCTATGACCACAGACAGACTCGATGGAATGGAAGCAGAGTTCGAATTGGCCAATGTCCGGTTGGGCGAGGCTACCTGGAATACCTACTCGGGCGAGGGCGTGCCTGACCTCGATAGAGCTCAAGAGCAGCTCGCTTCCCTGCTGACTGATGAATCGGACCGCCGGATGGTGGAGCAATGGCTGTCCCTGGCGGATCCGGCGAAGGAACCTGTCCTTTTCCGACGTCTGATCATCTGGAGAAATTGCTTTGTCAGCTCGGCCGTCGACAACGTCCCAGAGCTCTATAACCTCAAAAATAGACTGCAACGGCGTATCGCCGAATTCGAGTTCGAATTCGAAGGACGCAAGGCACTTCGAAGCGAGCTCCAGAAAATCCAGAGAACCGATCCGGACCGCGACCGGCGTCACCGCGCCTGGCTGGCCACGGCGCCGCTCGCGGCCGCCAATCGCGATGATCTGCGCCGCTTAATCACACTGCGCAACCAAAAATCCCGGAATCTCGGTTTCCGCGATTACGTGGACCTGGTACTCAAGCTCCAGGAAATTGAGGAAGGCTGGCTGCGCTCGACGCTCCATCATCTCGCCGAAACGTGTCGGCCGCCGTACGCAGCCACGCTGGCATCTCTCGCAGACCGCATCGGGGTATCCCGCATGGCACCCTGGGACGTCTCCTTCGCCATGCGGCAGGACATTCAGCTGACCGACTCCTTTTTCCGTTCGGATCGCACCCTGGAACGCCTGTTCTCAACGGCGAAGGCGCTGGGCTTCGAGGTCGATTCCCTTCCCATCCGCACGCTCGTGCGCGACATACCCTTCGGCGGCTACAACGTTGCGGTCAAGATTCCCGGTGACACGCGCTTCCTGGTAAATCCCTCGGAGGGTCAGGCTTTTTATGCGACCACCTTTCACGAGTACGGACACAGCCTCCAGGCAGTCTTTACGGCCACGCCTTGGCCGATTCTAAAAGAGTATGAGTGGGTTATGGGAGCGCACACGGCCGCCTACTCGGAAGGCATGGCGGAGGTCATGGGCGACTTTGTCCGTCGTGCCGATTGGCTTAGCTCCGTGGCCGGAGTGCCGGACGCGGAGATCGAGCGCTACGAGAGCCAGGTCCTGCCGGCACAGTCCGTCATTCGGCTGTTCGATCTCCTCTCGAACATGTACATGGAGCTGGCGGCATATTCCGAAAGCGGCGAGGATTTGGGCGCGCGGGACCGCACTGTTATGCGCGAGATACGGTTGCTCGAGTTCCCAGATGAGGATCCGCCTCTGTGGGAAGCCAGCACCTGGTACACGTCTTATCCGGTCTACTGGCAAAACTACATCCTGGCCTCTCTGATAGCCGCCCTGATTCACGACGCAATCACAAGCCGCTTTGGTCTGAGTGCCAGTTCGAACCCGGGAATCGCGAAACACCTGCAGGAAAACTTCTATAGTCGTGGCAACGAGATTCCCTGGAACGACAGGGTCGTCCGCGGCACCGGGAAACCGCTGGCAGATGACTCCTATCTGCACCGCATTCTCAATCGCTGACACGACGGAGACTCAAAGACACGATTTAAGATTTACGATTGACGATTAGAAGGCACCCTGATTTCAATCGTCAATCGTTAATCGTTAATCGTCAATTCATTGGTTCGGGCGATTTGACCCTCATCTCCGACTCGGCTAAACTGCACACCTTCAGCGGAGGACTCTTCCATGCTCACAGAATTCAAGAACGAAGCAATCCTGGACTTCAGCCAGGAAGCGAATCGCAAAAGACAGTTCGAAGCGTTGGAGCTGGTGCAGAGCCAGTTGGGACGAGAGTACGATCTGATCATCGGCAAAGAGCGCCTGAAATCCCCCAAGACTTTCAAATCCATAAATCCCGGCAACAGGTCGCAGGTCGTCGGGGTGTTTCAGAGCGGAACTGCCGAGCAGGCGACGCGTGCGATTGAGGTCGCCGGAGAGGCTTTTAAGACCTGGAAGCGGATCCCCGCGGCGGAGAGAGCCAACGTGCTCTTTCGGGCAGCCAACCTTCTCCGCAAGAGGCGGTTTGAGTGCAACGCCTGGATGATCTATGAGGTCGGTAAGTCCTGGGCAGAGGCGGACGCAGACACCGCGGAGGCGATCGATTTCTGTGAATTCTACGGACGTGAGGCTCTTCGCTATGCGGCGCCTCAGCCTTTGACCCGGATTCCCGGCGAGGACAATGAGCTTCAATACATTCCTCTCGGAGTGGGCGCCGTTATCCCGCCTTGGAACTTCCCCTGCGCCATCATGGTCGGAATGACAACTGCGGCCATTGTCACGGGAAACACGGTTGTCCTGAAGCCGTCCTCCGACTCTCCCGCGATTGCAGCTTTCTTCATGGACGTTCTACAGGACGCCGGGATTCCACCCGGCGTGGTGAACTTCGTATCAGGAAGCGGAGCAAGTGTCGGGAACACAATCGTCGAACACCCGAAGACGCGTTTCGTCGCCTTCACTGGATCCAAGGAAGTGGGGCTGCACATCACGGAAGAGGCGGCTCGCCCACGGCCGGGACAGATCTGGATCAAACGCGTGATTGCCGAGATGGGCGGCAAGGACTTCATCATCGTCGACGAAGATGCCGATCCCGATTCAGCCGTCAACGGAGTTCTCGTCAGCGCGTTCGGCTTCCAGGGACAGAAATGTTCCGCGTGTTCGCGCGTAATTATCCACGAAAACATTTATCCCAGCTTTGTCGGGAAGCTCGCTGAGAAGGCAAAGGCCCTGAAGGTCGGACCCACCACGGATCCGTCAAGCTATATGGGCCCGGTGATTAACGAAAAAGCCATGAAGAGCATCCTCGAGTACATCGAAATCGGTAAGCAGGAAGGAAAGCTCGTGGCAGGGGGTGAACCGGCAGAAGGCGATGGCTTCTACATCAAACCCACCGTCATTGCAGACGTAAGTCCAAAGGCCAGGATTGCCCAGGAGGAAATATTCGGTCCTGTGCTCACGGTCATCAAGGCCGGCAATTTGGATGAAGCTATCCAAATCGCGAATGACAGCGAGTACGGATTAACTGGAGGCTACTACGGAAGGGATCGAGAGCACATCGCTCGGGCGAAAGAGGAATGCCACGTCGGCAACTTTTACATCAACCGGAAGTGCACCGGGGCCCTCGTTGGAGTCCATCCGTTCGGCGGATTCAACATGAGCGGAACTGATTCCAAGGCAGGAGGGCGGGATTACCTCACGCTGTTCACCCAGGCCAAGGCCATCTCCGAAGCGCTCTAGCAGGCTTGGTGACCTTTGTGTCTTTGTGTTGTCCTTTCAAAGGACAACACGAAGACACGATGACACAAAGGCTCACAAAGGATTTTGACTACTTTAAAATCTTCATCCGCATGAACACAAGTCCCGTAAGGAGTTTCGGGTAGAAATCCGTCGATTTCTGCGGCATCCGCTCCCCGAGCAGCGCCACGCGCTGGACCTGCTCGACTGTCGTTGGATTCAGGAAAAACGCCGCCTGGTGCTTCCCTTCATCGACGTTGCGGATGCATTCGTTCCCGTCCCGGAAATATTCCACGTGCGCTTGAGCAACGAGTTTCTCCTCGTCGATCCCGAGTTGGCGTTCAAGGATCAAGGTGTGCAGGATGCTCACGTCGAGGTGTCTGTAGGCTTCGGGATGCGCCAGCATGAGTGGATCCACTTTCCCTTCTTCCTTCAGCCGGAGAAGATAAAACCGGCGCACATCCGCAGCATAGAAACCGAACGCATGCCAATCGCTCGAATCCCGCATCTTTTCCCACAGTTCCGCGGCCGAGACCAGCGGTTCGACCTCAAAGTATTGTTCGGCTACGCTCAGAAAAGCCGCAGAGTCAAAACCGGACAATCCCCTCACCAGCCTGTGCGTCGGAAGGATGGTGACCCCCTGGTCCGCGCTGTTGAAGCAAGTGATCATCCGCTTATCGAAGGATTCGGCCCCAGCGGGTATCCATCCCCGGGCTTCGCACTCTTTCATGAAGTTGAGCGATGTCTCGAAGCGGTGGTGGCCGTCGGCGATGAAAAGCTCTTCAGGAACCATGGCATCCCGGATTCTCCTCAGAGCCTTGGGCTCAGTGATTGCCCAGAGCCGGTGAATTGCGCCATAGTCATCTTTCACCTCGATCTCCGGAGGCCGACCCGATACTCTTTCCTCAAGGACTCGATTTACCGTCAACCTATCGTCCGTGTAAAGCATGTAAATCAAGTCATCATTGCACTCGAGCCGCCGCATCAGGCGCAACCGGTCCATCTTCGGCTCGGCCATCGTTCGCTCATGGGGCAGGATCCCCGAGGCGGAACGCTTCAGGTCTAGAAGCGCGATGAAGCCTTTCTGCTGCTTCCTTTCGCCCTCGATCTCGTAGTCCTGGTAGTAGGCGTAGATCCCGGGAAGCACGTCCTGAAAGAGAACCCTTTTTTCAAGCCAGCGCTCGAACGTCGCGCCGGCATCCGGGTAATCGGTATCGGGATTCTCGTTCTTTTCCAAATTCTTGGTAATCCGTGCAACGTTGTACCTGGACCTGCGATAGTAATTCTGCTGCATCTTCGGGGAGATCTTGTCGTACGGCTGGGTGACAGTCAGATTGAGATTCCCGACAAGTTCCTTGTTGTAGCGATATCCCTGGAACGGAAGGACGATGGCCATCTTCACTCTCCCAGTCAGCACCGCGGAGGCACAGAGATCAATGAGGTCCCGTCATCTCTGCGCCTATGTTGTGCTTCATCGCAGCAGATCTTCGAGATGGATGCTGCTCTCGGTCTTGGAATCGCGATATTTGACGATGACTGGAGTATATATCGAAAGGTCCTGCTCCCGGCCCCAGCCCTTGGGAACCGCACGGGATCCGGGAACTACTACCGCGTTCGAGGGGATCTCCAGAGGGGCGTCGCCGTTCCTCCGATAGATGCTCTGCCTGATGAGATCATACACGGGTGTACCACCCGTGAGCACGGTGCCGGCGCCGAGCACCGCGCCTTCGCGTACCAGGGTCCCCTCATAGACTCCGCAATTGCCTCCAACCAACACGTCATTTTCAATGATTACCGGCAGAGCCCCAACAGGCTCCAGCACGCCACCGATCTGGCACGCCGCGCTGAGGTGAACCCCCTTCCCGATCTGTGCGCAGGATCCTACGAGGACGTGAGAATCGACCATCGTCCCATCATCCACATAGGCGCCGACGTTGATGTACATCGGGGGCATGCAGGTTACGCCGCGGCCCAGGTGAACTCCATCTCGAATCGAGGAGCCGCCGGGAACAACACGGACGCCATCATCGATCTTGAGCCTCTTGAGAGGATATGTATGTTTGTCGTAGTAGCGAAAGTTGGCATCGATGGAATAATCCCACAGATATCCCATCCGGAAGCCAAGGAGGATGCCCTGCTTCACCCAAAGATTGACCTTCCATGAATCGCCCGCGGGTGTTGCCGCCCGCACCTCTCCGGCGTTGAGCGCTTGCTTGAATTCCTCGAACACCTCGAAGTGCTCCGGCAAATATCCATCCCGCGGCGGATTGGCAAAAAGATCCGTGATCCTCTTTTCGAGTGCGCTCATAGTTTTCAAATCAAGTTCAGCTCGGAGAGAACCGCCGAAAGCTTCGCCCGCGCCCCGTCGGATATCTTCACGAGCGGCAGGCGGTATACCTCGGGGATCTTCCCCATCATGGCGAGTGCGGCCTTCACGGGAATCGGACTCGACTCGATGAAGTTTATCTTCATCAGCGGGTATAGTTTCCGGTTCCAGCCGCGAGCCTCATCCCAGGACCCTTTCAGGCAGGCCGCGGTGAACTTAGCCATCATGCCCGGAACCTCATTGGAGGCAACGGAGATGATGCCGTGTCCCCCAAGGGCAATCACCGGAAGAGTCAGGGAGTCATCGCCGGACAGAATCCGGAATCGTTCGGGTGCACGCGAGCAGATTTCTCCAATCTGCGAGATGTCTCCGCTCGCCTCCTTGATCCCGAGGATGTTGGGAATCTCCGCCAGCCGCAGCAGCGTGTCAGGCAGGATGTTGGAGCTCGTTCTCCCCGGGACGTTGTAGACGATGATCGGCAATTCCGTGGACTGCGCGAGCGCCCGGAAGTGCTGGAAGATGCCTTCCTGCGTTGGTTTGTTGTAATAGGGGGATACGGACAGGATGCCGTCCGCGCCGAGCCTTTCCAGCTCGTGAATCAAGTCGATGATCTTGGCGGTGTTATTGCCCCCCGCGCCCGCCACGACTGGCACACGGCCTCTAGCCGTCTTAACCGTAATGTCGACCACGGAGAGATACTCGTCATGCGTCAGAGTGACGCTTTCTCCCGTCGTTCCGCATGGCACCAGGAAGTGGATTCCCTCCTGGACCTGCCACTCGATCAGAGCGACGAGAGTCTTCCCGTCCAAGCTGCCGTCCGGCTTGAACGGCGTGACCATCGCAGTCCCGCAACCCGTCAAGTCGTCCAATCTCCGCATGCCGCACCTCTTTTTACTAAACCTGCTTTCAGCTCACTTTGACTTTGGACAACCGTTACACCCTGGCTCCAGGCAAGCAGCAGGCAGTCTGACGCTGGTACATTGGTTCCTTCAAGGCCTTTTACTGCCCGCAGCCGACTGCCTGCTGCCAGCTCGTCACCAGCCTCATTTCCTGTCACCGCTTGAAATTTGCCGCCAGGGCCGGCGTTTACAGCCCCAGGATTTCCCGGAAAACGTCCCGGAAGTCGTAGAAGCCCTTCTTACCGGCGACCCAGCGCGCCGCAAGAATGGCCCCTTCGGCAAGACCCTGCCGGCTGCGGGCACGATGCTCGAGTATGATCGTGTCCGCCTCGCTGTCGAAGCCGACAACGTGGTTGCCGGGAATGAAGCCGGCTCGGATGCTTGCCACCCCGGGATTCGCGTAATAGGGTCTAATGAGTTCAAGCAGATTGAGCGCCGTGCCTGAGGGGGCATCCAGTTTGGCGCGGTGATGCTCTTCGGCCAGATAGGGATCATATTGCGGAATCTTGCTGACTATCTGCGCCGCGTGGGCAACTATTTCGAAGAAGAGATTCATGCCTACCGAAAAGTTCGCGGCATGAACCAAGCCGATTCCGGATTCGAGCACGAGTCTCTCGACCCGGCTGCGCTCATCCGCCCAGCCCGTCGTACCGACCACAAGGTTGACGCCAGCCCGCGCGGCCGCCTCGATGTTTGGCAGCACTGCATCCGGCTGGGAGAAATCAATTGCTACATCGACACCCTGCATTGCTGCCGCCGTGACTCCGCATCCGCCGGCATTGTTGTCTATGTCGAGCTTCGAACCCACTTCCCACCCTTCGCGCAGGGCTATGGCCTCGATAAGCTTACCCATCTTGCCGTAACCCAGCAGTGCAATTTTCATGGGTGCCTCCCTCTGAGGTGTCAGGTCTGGAAAATCTAGTTTTTGCGCAAGGCAATCGTAGCCGAAACAGGAATCCACAAAAAACAAAATTTTCCAGACCTGATACCCAACCGCTATTCGAAAATGAGCGGATCGAGCTTTTGAAAGAAAACGTCGTGCAGGCCGCGGACCACCTGCGTAAGCCTGTCCTCATCGACAACAAAAGTGATATTGATCGCAGAAGCTCCCTGCGAAATCATGTGGATATTGACATCCTGCATTACGCTGAAGACAAGGTGCGCCACTCCGGGTATGTTCCGCAGGTTGTCCCCGACACAGCACACTATCGCTTTGCTTCCATCCACCTTGACTTCGCCGATCCTCTTCAGCTCCGTGATGATATCCCACAGCGCGGAGGTTTCGTCGAGTGTGAGCGACACGGAGACTTCCGAGGTGGACACAACATCCACGGCCGTCCGGTGATGATCGAAGATTTCGAAGATTCTTTTGAGGAAACCGTAAGCCATCAGCATGCGCGTGGAGGCGATGTTGATGATAGTGATTCCCTTCTTATAGGCTATGGCCTTCACCGGGTTTTCACAGGGAGGGGCTTCTTCGGTGATGAGCGTGCCCTCGGCCTCCGGGCGGTAACTGTTCAACACGTGCACGGGGATCTTTTTGCGAACGGCGGGCAATATCGTTGCGGGATGCAGCACGCGCGCGCCGAAGTAAGCCAGCTCCGCAGCCTCGTCGAACGAAATTACCCTGACCCTGCGTGCCTCCGGGACCATGCGCGGATCCGTGGTCATAATACCGTCGACGTCCGTCCAGATCTGGATGTCGTAGGCGTCCAGCGCAGCGCCCACGATTGCGGCCGAATAATCCGATCCCCCGCGCCCGATAGTGCTGGTGATGCCGTTGCGCGTGCTCCCAATGAAGCCTTGAAGGACCGGCACGCGCCCGGCTTTGACGACGGGAATCAGCTGTTCGCGAATGGCGGCGTCCGTGAGATCGAACAACGGCGTGGCACGGGTGAAGTTATCATCCGTAATCATGCACTGGCGCGCATCCATGAGCTGGGCCGGAATGTCGCGCTTCAGGAAGGCTTCCGTTAGAATCAAGGTAGAAAGCCTCTCGCCGAAGCTGGCCATGGCATCCATGCTTCTCGGCGTCAGCTCGCCAAGGGCACAGAGACCTCTGATGATATTGCCAATCTCTTTGAATAGAGAGTTGATCGTATCGAAAAGATCGCCGTCGGATGCAGCCAGTCCGAGTTCTTTGGCCTCGTGAAGGTGTTTCTCCTTCAGCTTATTGATGAGGTCGAGGGCTTCGGCGCGCTTTCCTTTCGCTGCGCTCTGGGCAGCCTGCAGCAACTGGGTGGTTGTCTTGCCCATCGCAGAAGCAACAACGATGGGCCTTTCCTTGAGCCTCCGGCGGATGATGCCGGCGACCCTTTCCATTGCTTCAGCGTCCTGGACGGAGGTGCCGCCAAATTTGCATACGATCATGGTTCAATCCAGAAATCCTTGAGCTTTGAGCAGCTCAGCGTTGAGGATTGACGCCCCTGCCGCACCGCGGATGGTATTGTGGCCCAGTACCGTGAACTTGAAGTCCAGCACGGGGCAGGAACGGATGCGTCCCACCAGCGCGGCCATTCCATGCTGCAGATTGACGTCAAACCGAGGCTGGGGCCGATCCTGCGCTGTCATGACCAGCAGGGGCCGGTCGGGGGCACTCGGGAGTTGAAGCTGCTGAGGCGGTCCCGAGAACACGGCCAGAAGCTCGGCGATCTCCTGTGCCGTCGTTTTCCGACCCAGTTTTATGGACACAGACTCCGTGTGCCCGTCCTCCACGGCAACACGGTTGCACTGCGCGCTAACTGCGAAATCGGCGAGATCTATCGAGTGCCCGTTAAATCGTCCCAGGATTTTACGAGTCTCGATCTCCATCTTCTCCTCCTCACCACCTATGTAAGGAATCACATTCCCGAGGATGTCGAGCGACGGGACACCCGGGTATCCCGCCCCAGAGACCGCTTGCATTGTGGTCACGAGCACTTTCTCGACGGTGAATTCCTTGTGCAACGGCCCAAGTGCCATAGCCAGAAACATAGTGGAGCAGTTCGAGTTTGTGACGATGTAGCCGTTCGAGGCGCGATTGCGCCGCTGGATTGGGATGAGGCCCAGATGGTCAGAATTCAGCTCAGGGATGACAAGGGGGACATCCGCGTCAAGCCGGTGATTCTTCGAGTTGCTCAGCACGATGTGGCCGGCGCGCGCAAGGTCTTCCTCGATCTGGCCCGCCACAGACGCGTCAAGCCCCGAGAAAACGACGCGGCACTTCAAGTCCGGAGTGCAGGGCCGAATCTCCAGCGAACGCACGGCATCGGGAATGGGAGTAACCTGCTTCCAAGCAACCGCGTCCTCGTAGCGCCTGCCTGCGGATCTCTCGGAGGCGGCCACTTCGGTCACCTCAAACCAGGGGTGATTCTCGAGCAACTTTATGAATTTTTGCCCGACGGCGCCCGTCGCTCCCAGGACGCCGACCGACGTTTTAGTGCTCATAGCTCTCTCTGACTCAAATGCTTGTTGAAGTTGAGAAGGCGGATTTTATCACACCACAGAGACACGGAGGCCACAGAGAATCTCCGTGATCTCTGTGTCTCCGTGGTGTAAGACATCGGTTGAAAAGGAAATTGTGAATTCGATCTTGCTGCTTGACAGGTTCATTCGTATGAGAACAGTCTAATAGACCAGGAGTGGAATCCCAATCGGTTATGGCCTCGGAAAAGACGTGGAACAGGATAGCGTTGTTCCTAATACTCCTGGTCGAACTTTGGATTTTCACGGGCTCCTTCCACAAATATTTCAACAACGACAGCCTTTTCTACATGACCCGCTATCCTCGCAGCTGGGCCGAGTTTCAGCGCTATCTCGTGGCCCCGGACGATGCACGCCAGTATCGGCCGCTCAATTTAGGCCTCATGGCTTTGGTGATACCTCGCCTCGGGGTCGAACCTCTTCCTTATCACTGGGTACCGATTCTCTTCCACCTGCTGAATACATACCTTTTTTACTGTCTTGCGCGACGGCTTCTCTTTGATCCCCTGAGCGTCCTTGCGGCTACTGCGTTCTGGGGACTGCATTCGGTAGCCGGTTGGATTACTTACGATGTAACCAATCTCTCCGATTTCCTCCTCGCATCTCTCTTTTTGGTTACGCTCCTTTTGGCCCATGACGGATATGTTCGGCGGTCTCCGCTATGCATAGGGGGCTCGGTAATCGCCTTTGTCCTTACGCTCCTGACCAAAGAAGCCGCTACGACGTTCCCTCTGGCCATCTGGATAGTCCTCGGACTGACAGCCCTGCGCACCTCCGAGGAACCCGTATCCGCAAAAACCATCTGGCGGTCGTTCTGGAAGACGACTCCTTTAGCCGCTCTCTACCTGGCCATCGCAGTCTTCTTTGCCGGCATGTTCATTCACTGGCTGCAGGCGGGCCTTCTGTACGCCCAAGGCTCCGCTTACGACATCAATCCCTGGTCCAATCTGATTGGAAAGACGAAATACCTTTTCTGGGCACTGAATCTACCAGACAGACTGCAGATAGCCAATGCCGAAAGAAACCGGGTCATCGCTTTCGGCTTGATGGGCAGCTTGCTCCTGGTCTGGATGCTCGATATCCTGAAGCGGCGCGGTAGAGTCTCGGTAGTGGAGTGGGCGGGTGTTGTCTGGTTTGCTGGATTGAACGTGCCGGCCCTGCTTCTCTCGAGCCGTCTGGCGAAATGGTACCTCTATATCCCGCTCTTCGGACTGGCTCTGGCATTCGGAGTGTTCGCGGCCAACCTGCGCGCGAGATTCACCAAATCTCGGGGAGCTCTTACAAGCCTGATCGTACTGTGTTTGATGACGGCTCCCATTCTGTTCTCGTCCAGCGTCCAAACCCGCAGTTACATCGTGAATTCAGACTGCTCCTTTCAATCCGATGTGCTGCAATCGTGTGTGGTGGACTTTCGCGCAGCGCATCCTATGCTGCCTCGCGAGGTAACTCTCTTCGTGCTGCCGGCCTTCGAGAAGGATATTTCCGACCTCTTGTCCGCGCCGCCGGTAAACAGAGGGGAGATGTACCAGCTTTACTATCCCGGAACCCGCTTCCACATGCTTTACGCGCATAAAGGAGACGGGCTGCCGGTTGACTTCGCGAGCAGATCCGACGTCCTGGTTCTGCAATACCTGGATGGCCATCTCTACGACGTCACCAGCTACTTCAAGAGTAACGGAAAGATGACCCTCTTTCTGCTCCCCACTTCGGAAGGGGATGGCGCGCCCCTGCTGAAAAAGGAGCCGGCAGGCGGCAGGGCTCTTTATGCGAGCCACGTGCAGATGATGCGCGGCGACGACGGAGCAACACTGCCGGCAGACTACTTCACCCGCACAGACATTTGGATCCTGCAGTACTTTGAGGGACGCTTCCATGATGTCACACGACTTTTCAGGAATGACAACAAGGAGATGCTCCTCGTGCTCCCAACGCTCGACGGAACGGCGCCACCGTTGCCGCAGTTGCTGACCGATCCGGCCACGCGCGACCAAGTTCACAAAAGCCGTGTGCAAATGATGCTGACGGACAACCTGTCCAGTCTGTCGGAGGATTATTTCGGGCGACCGGACGTCACGGTTTTCCAGTACCTCGAGGGCAGGTACTACGACGTAGCGAAACACTGGAGGAAGGGTAGAATGACTCTGTTCCTTCTGCCGACCTTCGAGGGAAGAATCCCGACTCAATTGCAGAGGAACCCGGCTCTGCACAATAAAATTCCACGCAATCCGATACAATTGCAGCTGGGTGATAAAGGAGCCCGCCTGCCCGACGATTACTCCAGTCGACCTGATTTGTGGATCCTTCAATACATGAATGGTCACTTCGTCGACGTGACGGACTATTACAAGGGACGTAGGAGGGCGCCCGCCCACCGCATTCTTCGAGACCTCGAGAGCGTCCGATATAGTGTGAGCCGCGATGAGTACTACCCCAACTACGAGCGGTTCGATACACCTACAGGGGCGCCCGTTTTCTTCCCAACTCCCGATAAGGAGATCTTTACTCAGGTAGGCGGTTCCACCGCGATCATACCAATGCACATGATCCCCCCGGGGTCTTCCCTCGTCTTCGATGTTTCATGGATGTACGACAATGGCGATGGCGGTTGGGCGGAGATTCGCCTACGGAGCGGTGGCAAAGAGGTGGTGCTTTATCACGAATATATGCAGCCGAACCCTCCGGGAAAGGGACTCCAGTGGAAAGAGGTCCGCCTCGATCTGCGGCCCTTCGCGAACCAGGAAGCGGAGCTAATCCTGGGGTGCCACAACGACAGAGGCAAGAACACTATATCCGACTGGTTGAACTGGCGGAACATCGTCATTGAGAGGGAAAACCCGACCACCTCCATGACCCCCTGATCTAAAGCAGGCAGCGTGCAGCAGGCAGGAAAAGCGCGGGAGATACAGAGTCTGGCCGGCAGACTGCCTGCTTTAGAGTGCGAGGTGGTAGCCGATGTAGCGCCTGACAAGGATTCAATCAGCTTCCTTCACCACCCTTAGCCAGCGGCCAAAGCACATGATGGGGAAGTACAGACGGTAGAGATGGTAACGCAGATAAAACACGCGCGGAAAGCCGGTGCCGGTGAACCAGGGTTCGTCCCATGTTCCCGATTCGAGCTGCGTGTCGAGAAGCCACCGGATGCCGCGTACGACTGCGCTATCGTGCGGCCCGTAGATCGCCATCAAGGCCATCGTCCCCCAGGCGGTTTGCGATGCCGTCGAGGGCCCTTTGCCCTTGAGCGTGGGATCCTCGTATGTGTCGGCAGACTCGCCGAACGACCCGTCTTCTTTCTGAACGCTCCTTAGCCAAGCACCAGCCCTCTGGATCCAGGCCTGGCTCATGTCGACGTCCACGGTCTTCAATCCGCAGACGACCTGCCATGTGCCATAGATGTAGTTCACTCCCCACCGGCCGAACCAGCAGCCTTCGGGTTCCTGCTCGAACTCGATGAAGCGTAGCGCTCTCTGCACCACAGGATGATCCGGGCGCATGCCGTAATGACCGAGGAATTCGAGCGTGCGGCCAGTAATATCCGGACAGGAAGGATCCTGGATGGCATTGTGATCGGCAAAGGGAATGTACTCCAAGATAGGTCTGCTGATCGTGCGATCGAACGCAGCCCAGCCGCCATCTTCGTTTTGCATGGCGAGGATCCACTTGATTCCACGTTTGACCGAATCCTGGACTTCCTCGCATCCCGAACGCAGCAGCGCCATAGCGACCATCGCCGTGTCATCCACGTCCGGATAATAAGCATTATTGAATTCAAAGTACCATCCTGAGGGCGCGACATTTTGCGCGACGTTGGCCTTCCAATCGCCGTAATTCCGGCATTCTTTGGCGGCCATCCAACCGGAGGCCCGTCGCATCGGTTCGTGATCCTGATTCAAGCCGGCCTCGGCAAGAGCATAGGTGGCAATGCCCGTGTCCCAAATGGACGAAAAGCAGGGCTGAACGCGAATGCAATCACCGTCTTCTATCATCAGCCGGTCAAGCTGTCGTTCGGCCTCCCTGATGTGAGGGTGTTCCATCCCGTAGCCGAGGCAGCGGAGGGCGATGATGATATATACCATCGGAGGGAAAATGGCACCCAGGCCGTCTGAGAAACTGGGCTCACTCCGGTTCAGAATCCACTGCTCAATGCGCTGCAGGGCACTGCGGCGCAGGGGTTTCAGATTCGTCTTCTCCCAGACCTTCAGGAGTTTGTCGATTGCCAGGAAAAGGTTCCTCCAACTCAGCAACTGTTTGTCGAACTCGGTGAGCGGCCGGTGCAGGTAATCGTGATTTGAGTACAGCTCCATGATTCCCTTCGGCGCCGGCAGTTGACGAACCGGCCTGTAACTGGAAACGACGGCCAGAGGCATGATCATCGTGCGAGACCAGGCCGATACCTTGTCCAAGTGGAAATAGAACCATTTGGGCAGAAGAACCATTTCAGGCGGGATCGCGGGCACGGAGTCGTAATGCATCTGGCCCAGCGCGGCGAGGTAGAACTTGGAATAAGTGTTGCACCGCTCCGCACCACCGAGGCTCAGCACAAGCTCTCGTGCCTTCTTCATGTGTGGAGCCTCGATATCTTCACCCATCAGCTTGAGAGCAAAGTAACCTTTGACGGTGGCGCTCAGGTCGGGCTTGCCCCCCGGATACTGGATCCAGGCGCCATCGGATTGCCGCTGCTGCTTGCGCAGGTAGTTGGCGATCTTGGGCAGGCGCGGATCATCTTCCTGCTCTACGATAAACTTCAACAGGACGTACTCGCTTTGAAGGATCGAATCCCCTTCAAGCTCCGCACACCAATAGCCCGAAGCGTCCTGCAACGAGATCAGTTGCTCGGTAGCCTTTGAAAGAGCCTGTCGGGTTTTCAGCTGGAGCTCGGGGTCATTCCCCAAATAACCAGGCAACTCCACAGTAGGGTTAAGGGTATTCATAATACTCTCCTGAAGGCGCGTCCCAGTTCTTCCCGGTAGATACTAGAGATTATCAGCTTTTTCGTGGGGCCTTCAAGCGCTAATCACCACGGAGGCACTCCTGGTGAATCTTGGTGTCCTGATGGCGTAGTTCCAAAACCCTCGCTACCAAGACACAAGAGCACCAAGAAATCCGCGATCGTCATTTCGATTGCGTCGGGAGAACTCCGGATTTCGTATCGAGCCAATGCTCGCCCTCACACAGGTAAAAGTAGTCAAGGTTCACAACCTGCTCCTCGGCCGCCGGCGCGAGCTTTAACTCATGAGTTCCGGGGCCAATGCTGCAGACCTTGATCATGCACAGTCTCCATTCGTCGGTAGAGTACCCGAATCCGGGAGTCGGGGGCAGGCTAAAGGCATCGATAAGATTGCCGTCGAGAAACAGGTAGTACATCTGCGGATCTTGACCACCGAAGGCATACCGTAGATAGAGATGAGAATCGTATATTTTGCGAGGCACAGTAAAACGGTAAACGACAAAATCGGAAAGCTTCCTTCCCCAAAAATACCCCAGGGCTTTATTGCGGGATGCGCCTTGCTTCATATCGAGATCGCCACCCGATTTTGCATCGAAGTCCTCGGCCTCACGCAGGTAGCAGAATTTACCTTCTCGGAACGTACTATCTATCTCGGGTCGGACGACCTGCCACACGAGGTATATAGGGCGACCATCCCGCTGATAGAAGGTTTTCACAGGAATGCCTTCTAAACCGTATCTGTCAAGCGCACGTTTGAAAGCCTCAAAGATGGGATCCGATTCGAACGGTGGAGGATGAAAGACGAAAAACGAGTCTCCCACCGTCAAAAACGGTTTCATGCGAGCTATTTTCTCCTCACTGGAAAAGTCCCGCAGATGGACATAAACCTCCTCCTTTTTTATACGTCCCTCCGACAATAACAAGAGTGGCGTGCTGAATCCCCAATCCATCAAAAGATAGGTCTTGTCCGGATGCTGCTTCGCGAAGGTATTCAACTGATATATGGCGTCCGACCAGCTTCCAAAGCCGCCTTGGACGATGAAGGATCTCACATAGCGTGCGTCGATGCTAAGCTGTGTGAGCGCAAGCAGAGACACACCAAGGACCGCGATCAGGCTTCCTGCCACTAGCTTTGCGCCGCCAAGGCGCGCCCCCAGGCGCGGCAGCTGGAATAGAGCAACAGCAACTAAAATGTGCGGGATAGGATAGACGGCTATGGTGTGATGAGGGCCAGTCGCCTCGGCGGCCAGGCAGATGAAGATCGCAATGAGGGCGAATTGCAATAAGAAGAAGAGGATTTCACGATTGTGCTCCAGTTGCTTTAGTAAATGCAGTACCAGGATCAATACCAGAGCAAGGACCAGCGCATACGGCATCAGAGTAGCTTTGATCGGCAGCCTCCCCAGACCGCTGATAAGGAGATCGAGCGTGTTTCCCGGCCGAACCTTCACCAGATCGGCCCCCTCACCGACACTCGCATGATTCACTACATCGTAAACCGCACTTCCCTCCAATGTTGTGCGGAATAGGCGATAGCGATACGTCAAGGAAGCCGACCAATCCCGCGCGACAACCTTCTGGTGCATGAACGTTCCCATCGGCAGAGCGATGTTGAAGGCAATCAGGGGCAGACACCCGAGCAGGAAGGCGCTAACAGCAAGGAACAGGCGTCCAGGAGTCAACGACCGCCTCACCCGTTCGTGGAAGCAGAGCAAAAGCGCAACCAGAGCAGCAGCAATATACCAAATGAAGATCACTTTGTTATAGAGGCCCAGTCCGAGCAGAAATCCGGCAAGTACGAGGGAGTAAGGCTCACCTCCCGTAATCCAGCGCCAGAGGAAATAGAGGGACGAAACTTCAAGCAACAGCAACAAAGATACCGGCCCCCAATCCAGTTTGTTGGCAAAAATGAAGGTAGGATCGGTAGCAAGCAGAAGCAGCGTTAGAACGGCCACCCATCGGCCGAAGATTCTCTGAACGAGCGCATATGTAACGAGCAGTGTTATCAAGCCGACCAGTACGACCGGAAGGCGAACCGTTGTGGGACTCATCCCAAACAGCGTAAATATCGGGGCATACAGCAGTGCTTTGAGCGCTCCAATATACTCCATCAGCATGAGCGGGAGCTTCTTGCCAAGCAATTGAACCTGCCATGCGACAAAGGTGCCGTCCACGTTTCCCAGTGCTGCATTGACAAAAAGGAGTTCGTCGTATTGCAGGCCGGGAAGATCCAAATATATGAGTGAAAAGAAAAGATAGAGTGCGACTGCACTCCCAATCCAGAAATGCCTGGGCTTAACAGCAGTCATCATGGTCTGATCTGATCTCTCCGTGGGATCAAGAGCGCTTCTGCAATTGTGAAGGTAAGCAGGCTTTCGCCGGCAGCTTCCATCTTGGGAAGCTTTGGAACTTGAGTCTCAACCATAGAGCCTTTTCAGCACCCGGACCGATGGATCGTCTTCTTCCAACAGCCAATGCGTTGGATCCGCGTTCAGGAACTACCTCCAACCGTTCATCTCGCTCGACCTGGACCTCGCAAGGTCCAGTATCAGTTTACCTTCATAAGCCTCATGGCGTAATAAGAGCTGGGTGATCAACGCCGCGCCGGCTGCGTCAAGGTTGCGGCGTGAGGTGCAGACAGAACGAGAAGGGAGGTTGTGAGATATGGATGGACAGGAGCCTTCATAGCTTGTGCTTCGCTTCCGGTCATTTCGTTAAAAAGCGGAACCAGCGTAACACACAAGCCCGCCTGCCCACAAGGGGAAAGAGTAAGCGGCTGAACCAGGTGAAGATGGTGACTGGAGATTCTTGAGAATCGTGCAGAGACCAGAGCAAACGGGCGTTTTTCTTCTCCGCGAAATCTGTGTCCTTGTGGTGTAATGCTGGCTCACTAATCCAATGGAAATTGGGGGGCGCGATGCGTCGTAACACGTTGATGCGGGAGTTATACGCGGAGTTTCTGGGAACCTTCATATTGATAATGTTCGGCGCGGGAGTGGTTGCCCAGTTTGTGCTGAGCGCAGGGAAGAACGGCAGCTATCTGGCCATCAATTTCGGGTGGGGGCTGGGAGTGGCCATGGGGATTTACGTGGCCGGCGGCGTCACAGGCGCGCACCTGAACCCTGCCGTCACTCTTGCGATGGCCGTTCGCCGAGGCTTCTCCTGGGCCAAGGTCATACCTTACTCCCTCGCGCAGACCGCAGGGGCCTTCACGGCATCCGCTTTGGTTTTCTTCACCTATCGGGAAGCCTTCAGGGCGTTTGACAACGGCATCCGCATGGTGACGGGGGCAAAGGCAACTGCCTTCATATTCGCGACCTACCCTCAGCCATTCCTGTCCAACCTCGGGGGCCTGGTGGATCAGATTGTCGGCACGGCGCTGCTCGTGCTGATCATCTGCGCAATCTCAGACGCGCGTAATCTCGCCCCATCCGGAAATCTGGCGCCTTTAATGATCGGCCTGCTGGTTGTCGTGATCGGCATGTGCTTCGGATTCAACGCCGGCTATGCCATCAATCCTGCACGCGACTTCGGCCCGCGGCTGTTCACTTTCGTCGCGGGATGGGGAGCGGAGGTTTTTCGGGCGGGCAACCACTGGTTCTGGGTGCCTATCCTAGGCCCGCTTCTTGGAGGAATAGCAGGCGCAGTTGTCTATGACGTATTCGTAGGCAACCACCTCGAAGCTGCCAAAAAATAGCCAAATTCGTGGCGTCTCCCGTGAAAATGTTAGGTGTGGTGGTCTTGGGATCTTGGTGGTGCGGCTTTTAAAAGGAAACCACCAAGGCGCCAAGACCACAAAGATCGCCAAGGATCAGCAGCGGATCGCCCATTTTCATCGGCGGTGGCGCGTCGATGGACGCATGAGCAATTCTCCTGAAAATCCCGGCGGATTAGAGCCAGGTTTGGGATTATGCGATCTTTTTCTCTCCGCGGAAGACCGCACGCTGCGAGCGCCTTCTTTCATCCCTTCGGGGCCCGAGTTGACGATATTGGCCAGACAGCTATTGGACCTTTCTGCGAGAAGCCCGATATGCGGCTATCGAGCTACTTTTGAGCTAGAAACTCCCCTCCCTCGCCTTCACGACAGGTCACACTCACCTGAAGGAAACTCCTGAGTTCTCCGCGGGTCTCCGAGGTTAATGTGGTGTAATTCACGGCCTGTTTTTATAGAATCTCGACGGACCTGAAAAATCGAGGACGACTTGGCTAAAAGCATTGTGACTGAATCGCGAGAATGAAATGATAGCCAACAACAAAATCGCTGTGGTAATTCCCGCGTACCGTGTTGCCCGTCAGATCGAAGACGTAATAGCCAGAATACCCGAGTTTGTCGACCTGATATACGTCGTCGACGATTCTTCGCCGGACGATGTGGCTGCGCGGGTCGAGCGACTTGGACTCGGCAAACTTCGGCTGATTCGGCACCCAATCAACCAGGGCGTTGGGGGCGCCACGGTCTCCGGCATGCGAGAAGCTATGAACGACGGCTGCGATATCGTCGTAAAGTGCGACGGTGATGGACAAATGGATCCTGCCAACATGCCACAACTGATTTTTCCCTTGCTCGACGGCTCGGCCGACTATGCCAAGGGGAGCCGCTTCCAGCATTTCCCGGCACTGCGCGCCATGCCGAAGTGGAGGTTCATTGGGAACATAGGGCTGACTTTTCTGACAAAGATGGCATCCGGCTATTGGAACGTCCTGGATCCGGTAAATGGTTTCTTGGCGGCGCGCACTGAAACTCTCAGCGAGATGAATCTTGCCGATATATCCCCGGGATACTTTTTTGAGACGGATCTACTGATAAGGCTGAATATTCTGGAGGCAAGGGTCGTGGATGTTCCACTTCCGGCCCGCTATGGCGACGAGGGGAGCACACTCTCCGTGACGCGCGCCCTGATCGTATTTCCGGTGAAACTGCTGGCGGGTTTGATGCGCCGCATTTTCTGGAGATACATGTTTTATGACGTATCTCCCGTGGCAGTGTTCACAATCCTGGGCGTGCTTTTCGGCGGATTCGGTGGCCTTTTCGGGTCTTATCATTGGATCCGGAACGTACTCCATGGAACCCCCACACCAATCGGAACCGTGATACTGGCAGCGTTGCCCTGCATCCTCGGATTTGAGCTTCTTCTGCAAGCCATAGTTCTGGACATTCAGAATACCCCAAGGCCTGGAGGTCCTCTGCCGAAGAGAATTGCCCCGGCCATGAGCAAGATATCCATAGAGGCCGCAGCAGATCATGACGAAGGGAACCCCGAAAAGCCGCGGCCGTATGTGCAGGGTACTCATCCCTGATGGTCTGCGGCGAAAAACCGTGGTGGCTCTGCGAGCCCTCGGCAACGTCGGCCTTCGAGCTACAGTCACTGGAGACAGCAGCCTCACTTCAAGTTTCTATTCCCGATTTTGCAGTCAGAGACTCTTTACTCCCTCGCCGTCAGCCGGGCCTTCTGTATTTCTTGAACGGCGTGCTTGAGGCGAGCTTTGATGGCACTCCCCAGGAGCATGTTCACACCCGCAAAGGAGGTCAGGGAGACGGCAAATATCCTTTGAGCAGGTTCGAGGCAAGGCGGACGTAAAGGTCAACACCTTCGAGGAGCTGCTTCTTGGATATTCGCTCGTGGTCGGTGTGGGCATCCAGGATGGAACCGGGTCCCAAGAGGTAGGGTCGCCCCCAATGGGTGAGGAACGGCACGTCGCTGGTGAACGAAACTACCGTGGTGTCGAAGCCATCCACGACGTTCATCAGCACGATCGGAACCTCAAAGGCATAGCATATCTCTGCCCTTCCAGCCGCAATTGCCTCGAGCCGCGTCTTGATTCTTTCGAGCGGCACTACCGAGCGAAACATAATCTCGGCGCGGGCCCTGTCGGCAATGATGTTCGCCTTGGTCCCGCCTTCCAGGATTCCGATGTTGCACGTCGTCTCGCCCAGCAGCGGATCCGGATCAAACTTTATCTGCCGAACTTCTTCAAGCAAGTCCAGAAGCTTGAGAATAGCCGACTCCCCCATCTCTGGATACGCAGAGTGAGCAGCCTTACCCCGGGCAATGATCTCCGCCCGCAATGAGCCCTTGGAACCTATCGCCAGCTTGTTCTCCGTGGGCTCCCCGTCGACGAGGAACTTACTCCCGAGCGGGTTTTTATTTGCGTACAACGCACCGGCGCTGTTCCGTTCTTCTCCAACTACGAAGAGCAGACCAAAGCGGGTCTCGCCCGCAGCTCGGAGCCGCTGGGCAGCCTCTACTTGCGCCGCCAGGATGCCCTTGGCATCACACGCGCCTCTGCCGTAGAGATATTGCTCATCCTCACGGAATGGGATGTATGGCGGCACCGTGTCGATGTGAGTCGAGAAGACAAGCTCTGGCTGTCCAGCCAGAGCCAGCACGTTGAACCGGCTGGGCGCCGCTTCTTTAAGAGTCACCCGGTAGTTTAGCTGCGCGAGGTAATCTCTAAGAAATAGTGCGACCTTCTTTTCGTTTTCCGTGATGGACTCGATTTCGATGAGACGACGCGTCAACTCGAATACGTGCATTTTCACCCTCTGCGTCTCAAGTGAACTCGACGCTTCAATTCCGCGGATTGCAGGCAGAATATCGGAAATACTCAGGCTCGGCAAATCCAATTGCGGATTGGAGAACACAATTGTAATTGGCTACGCATGCCCAAAGCCAAAGATAAGGACCCCAAGACCGCAGGATATTGTTTGCTGCCCTGAGGAATTCGCAATCTACAATCCGCAATCCGCAATTATTGTTTGGCGGGGACTGAGGCCATAAAGGTCAGACTATCGTTGCCGAATATCTCGGCCACAAGAACCGGAGCCGTCGCGCTGACCTTGACCGTGCCAGAGCTCATCCCCAGGGTGGACCTGATCCACTCATAGATCAAACCGACTTTGGTCTCACCGGGCTTTAGGTTTGGTATCGTGTGGGTTCCGACCAAAGATCCCGAGGTGTCGAGCGCTTCTATGGTCACATCACAGGCCCCACTTCCTGGATTGGAAATGCTCATCCCCGTCCAATAGCCCTGGGCCTGAGCTAGCTGGGGAATGACATAGGACTTTGAGCCCCCGGACTCGAGAGGCAAAGCCGCCATAATCCTGTAATCTTCCGAGCGGATCCAAATGCTCCCCAACACCCCGGACCCGGAAGAACCGATAACCTCGACAGCACCGGAAACTTGCCGGTCTCCGGTTAAGCCTCCAAGATCAATCATTACGCTCCCCATCCCGATGAAAGTCACGGTGATGCCAGCCGGTACACCGCCCAATGAGTAGTGAAGCTGCACGGTCTGTGACTCATTCGTGGGATTGATGAGGACAGCCTGGCTCTGGTAACCGCCGCCGACAACAAAGTAGGAAAATGCGCCCGATTGCCGCAATTGGGTCGCGTCCAGAGCCGGAACAGCGGCCGAGTCAAAATCGCGCTGAAGCGTGGATGTGCATACCAAGGGTTTGTCAGATTCCGCGAGGATAAATGCCGAATCACCTGGCGACACGAGCCGTTTGAAATCAGGGAACAAAGGGTCAACCCTGGCAACGAGCATCTCACCTTCATTCAGTGTGATGCTCTTGGCTGCAAGCTGCCCGTGGGTGCCTACCAGTTTGAATTGGATGGTTGCATTCTCACTCCCTGGATTCGCGACGTACATCTGAGTCCGCCCTCCATCCAACTCTGGAATGACCTGCCTCAGAGCTGCGTCGAGGAGCGGACTGCCGGAAAGCGAGCGCGACACCTGGTTGTCGCCGATGAGATACATCGCCTGCAACCCATCACCCTGATAGACGATTTCCAGCCAGCCTTCCTTCCCGATGACGTCCGAACCGAGAAGGTCCGGCTCCGAAACCAACTTCGCGAACTGCTGCCAAGGCTCCAAAACCCACGTCGTATCTGCAGCGTTCTGCCCTGGGGTATGGCTGCGGATCCACACCGCGCGTCGGCCTTGAGAGGCGTTTGCAATCGCAAGACCCGTGTAAAGATCGCTGTTCGAAATCCAATAGGGAAGGTACTTGTGAATGGTGGAGCCCGAGGCATCGATCGAGATGGCGACCGGATCGCTCGGGGCGCTGACGACTCCTTCCTGGCCGACGCTACGGGCCATGACGTAGTAAGTCGCGCCGGACTTCAGAGCAAGATCCTTGAGCAGAACCTGGTGACGCAGACCCACCGCCTTGAAGTCGCTGACTTCTAATCCGCCGGGAGAGGTTCCAGCCGCAACCTCGAAGCCGGCCGCGGGAATGCTGCCGCGCTCGTGAATGGCAAGCGGCAAACCCACAGTATTAAAGAAGGTGGCAGGAGCGCTGACAGTTGGTGGCTCCGGGGGCTGAGGAAGAGCAAATTTACTTTCGATGAGAGCCCAGAGCTCCGTTGTTCCCTGGTCGTAGGTCAAAGCCCAGATCCCTATTCCCTGCAGGTCGTTTTGAAAGATAAGATCGTACTTAAGCGAGAGGCTGGCTGCATCGTCGTACCAGGCCTGATGCGGGGTCTGCGAGGTGTAGAAATACCACGGAGTCGAGGAGAAGTTGTCCCATCTCCTGCCGTAACTGGCGGCAGCGCCGCTTGCCGTTGAGTACGTCCGGGAGGCCGCCTGGGCAAGCCTCTGGCATTCAAGGCATCGCTCTCTGAGGGCCAATCGTACCCATAGTAGGGCATTCCCACGATCAGCTTGCGGCTGTGCTGCGATCCCACTTTCGAGAGGTAGTCCGCGACAGTCCAGCTTACGCTATATTTTCCCCAGACGTCGCTGCCGGCCAGAGGAGACACCGGCCCAGGCGATGAGGATCCGGTCCAGTGATAGTCGTAAGCCATGATCATCAAAGCATCGCAGGTGTCCGCCAGCGCCACATAGTCAAAGGCATTCGACCAATCGACCGCGGGAGTATCGATGGAAATGTGGGCTCCGGGCAGCGCGTCGCGCAGAACCGCGGCGAGTTCCTTAACGAAAAGAACCAGATTGGCGCGCTGGCTGCCTGGCACACCCTCGAAATCGATGTTAACACCATCGGCGCCCCCGCGGCCGTTGCCTCGTCAACAAGTATTCAGAGCCACGACCGGCAGGGAGCGGGGATGTGACACAATACTGTTCATCATCCCCACCTGCTTCGCGCCCCGCTCTGAACGATCCATAACGGGACCGCGCAGCCATTGTTGGAGATACATCCAGATGGGGGCTGATAGCCGAAGGCTGACCGCTCAGCGCGGCCGGCGCGGGGGCTGAACCGCCCTATTTGGTTGCGGCCGCCGGCCGCGCTGCGATCTTTGTGTCTCTGTGGTTGATTGGTTGACCCTTGACGCAACAGATCCCCACTACGTATCATGTTTGGTCTAAGTCGGAACTAATTCCTTTTCTGCCTTTTCGGAGCCCATAACTCGTCGGGAATTTCGTCGCCAATCCTGAAGAAGGAGGTTTGCAATGACAAAAGCAAGGGTCTTGGCAGTAGTGGTTGGCTTTCTGCTCGTCCTCGCCATCTCCTGCAGCAAGAAGGAAGAACCTGCGGCAACCGGTGAAACCTCTGCAACTGCTCCTGGAGCCGCCCGTGCAGGCGGCGGCACCCTGTTTGATCCGGCGACCGGCACCGCGGCCGTAGGCGGGAAAGTTACGTTCGAAGGGACTCCGCCGACGATGGCCGAAATCAAGATGAACGCCGACCCCGTTTGCGTTAGCCTGCACAAGGAACCCCTTCGTTCGGAACAAGTCCTCGTGAGCGACGGCAAGCTGCAGAATGTCTTTGTCTACGTGAAGGAAGGCCTCGAGAAGTACACCTTCACCCCGCCTTCCGCTACGGCCGAGATCAATCAGGATGGTTGTCATTACACGCCGCACGTGGGTGGGATCATGGTCGGACAGGACCTCAAGTTTGTAAACAGCGATCCCACACTCCATAACATTCACTGCTGGGCGGAGAAAAACCCGCAGTTCAACATAGGCCAGCCGATCAAGGGCATGGAGACAATCAAGAAGTTTTCCACTCCCGAGGTAATGGTCCATTTTAAGTGCGACGTCCACAAGTGGATGTCATGTTACCTTGGGGTTTTGCCCCATCCCTACTACTCGGTGACCGGCAAGGACGGTGCCTTCACGCTTAAGAATCTTCCTCCGGGTGAGTACGTGATCGAGGCCTGGCAGGAAAAGCTGGGCACCCAGACCCAGAAAGTCGCAGTTGGCGATAAGGAGACCAAAGAGGTCAACTTCAGCTTCAAGGCTGCTTCCTAAACACAACTCAAGAGGAGTCCTCTAACGGAGGTGGCTTTGCACAGAAAGCCGCCTCCGCAGAGTTCACATCACGTGGGATCCAATCTCTGGTTGCATCGATTTTCCGTGCTCGTGGCGGCGAGCACTCTCGTCCTGATCTTCGTTGGAGGACTCGTCACTTCAACCGATTCGGGATTGGCGGTTCCGGACTGGCCCCTGTCCTACGGCCAGTTTTTTCCCAGAATGGTTGGGGGAATCCTTTTCGAGCACGGCCATCGCATGGTTGCCGCAACCGTAGGTTTGCTCATCGTGATCTTGGCCATCTGGCTCTGGAGCCGCGAGCCGCGAAAATGGGTGCGGAGGCTGGGAGGCCTGGCTGTGCTTGCGGTGATCTGTCAGGCTGTGCTCGGAGGGATCACGGTTCTTCTCCTCCTTCCTCCCGCCGTCTCCGTCTCCCATGCAGCTCTCGCGGAAATCGTTCTGTGCCTCACGGTCTCCATTGCGCTCGTCACTTCGCGCAGCTGGCAGGAGGCAAGCCCGCACATTGAGGAAGTGGGTTCCCCCTCGCTGCGGACACTGACAACTGCGACGACAGTGATCGTCTACCTCCAGATCCTGCTCGGCGCTCTCATGCGCCACACCGCAAGCGGCTTGGCGATACCGGACTTCCCGCTTTCTTACGGGCATCTCATTCCCCCTTTCTTCACACGACAGATTCTTGTTCACTTCGCTCACAGGGTCGGAGCTCTGATGGCGGCCTTGTTCATCGTTTGGGTTGCAGCCAGAATCCTGCGCCGGCATAGATCGGAAAGGGCGCTTCGCACTCCCGCTTGCCTGCTGATTTGCGCTCTGATGGTGCAGATCTTTCTCGGCGCGGAGACCATCTGGTCCGGCAAAGGCGTAATTCCTACAACCTTGCATGTCGCGGGGGGTGCCTTCATTCTAGCCACGAGCCTGTTCTTGACGCTGACCGCTGGGCGGCTTCTCCTGTCGCAATCGGTGTCGCAGCCGGTTACAGAGGCGCACGCCGGCGCAGCCATGGAGTAGATTGAGTGAAAGTCGGTCTGGAAATGGCTCCTGCTACGGCATCCTTGATCTCGTGGGCTCGGACTGCCGATTTTCTCGAACTCACCAAGCCCAGGATCACCCTTCTCGTGCTCGTCACTACCCTGGTAGGCTTTTACGTTGGATTGAAAGGCAGCGTTCCGCTTATGCTGCTCGGCCACACACTGGTTGGCACGGCGCTGGTCGCAGGTGGCGCCAGCGCATTTAATATGTACCTCGAGCGGCACCTCGACGCTCTGATGGAGAGAACCGTCAGCCGGCCGCTGCCGACGGGCCGAGTGCGATCGGGCGAGGCGCTGGCTTTCGCCCTGTCCATCTCCGTCGCAGGCGTGGTTTACCTTTTTGCTTTTGTGAACGCCCTGACCAGTCTCGTCTCCGCGATCACATTTGTGAGCTACTTGTTCCTTTACACCCCATTGAAGAGACACACTTGGCTCTGCACACTGGCCGGGGCCGTTCCGGGTGCTCTCCCAGCAGCGATGGGATGGACTGCGGTCAGCGGGCATCTTTCGCTGGGAGCGTGGGTCCTCGTTGCCATCGTCTTTTTCTGGCAGCTCCCCCATTTCTACGCTATCGGATGGATATATCGCGAAGACTACGCCAGAGCCGGATTCCCAATGCTTGCTGTAATCGACTCGAGCGGTAGCAGGACGAGCCGCCAAGCCGGCATGTATATCGTTCTCCTGATTTTGGTAACCGTGGTCCCGTCAATTATCGGGCTGGCCGGACTCGTCTACCTGGTTGGAGCCTTGGCGTTGGGGTTTCTCTTCCTCGCTTACGCTTTCTGGTTCGCCCGATTGCGGGATCGGGTTTCCGCCAGGCGCCTGTTCGTGGCTTCCATTTGCTATCTACCGATCCTTCTCGCCCTTCTGATGGTCGATAAGGTTGCACCCTGAATCTCACCGCAGAGACACAGAGGGCACAGAAAATGAATCTACTTCCCATTGTTGAAGTCGAGAATGTTTCCTACACCTATCCTCCAGCAAAACGAGCCGGATCTCCGCACGCCGCCCTCAGGGATGTTTCCTTCCAGGTGCAGAGAGGAGAAATCTTCGGACTTCTGGGGCCAAACGGCGGCGGAAAGACGACGCTCTTCAAGATTCTATCTACGCTCCTGGTGCCCGAGATCGGAATGGTACGCATAGCGGGATTGGACGTGCGGTCGAATCCGCATGATATCCGCCACCATCTCGGAGTCGCTTTCCAGAACCCCAGCCTCGACAAAAAGCTCACCGCCGAAGAGAACCTGCGTCATCACGGACACCTGTACGGGTTGCATGGGAAGGCACTCGATGAGCGGATCAGACTCATGCTGGGGCGCGTCAATCTGCAGGACAGAGCTCGCGACCTTGTCGAGACTCTCTCCGGTGGGCTGGCACGAAGGGTCGAACTAGCCAAGACTCTCCTGCATTCGCCCGAATTGCTGCTCCTGGATGAGCCCAGTACGGGACTGGACCCCGGAGCTCGGAGAGATCTCTGGGAACAGCTGAGGACGCTGCGCACCAGGGATGGCGTGACCGTGCTCCTCACCACGCATCTAATGGAGGAGGCAGCAGGCTGTGACCGGCTGGCCTTGCTCCACCATGGGCAGATCGTGGCGCTCGGTTCCCCAGACCAGCTGACGTCGGAGATCGGCGGGGATGTGCTGACGGTGCACACCGACGATCCGGAGAAGCTCGCGGAGGAGATCCGCAAGCGTTTCCAATGCCCAGCCACCGTCTTGGACGGAACCGTGAGAATCGAGCGCGAAGACGGGCACCAGTTCATTCCTCAACTCGTGGAAGCTTTTCCGGGGCGCATTCAAGGGATCTCGTTGGGCAAGCCGACGCTGGAGGATGTTTTCATTCACCGCACCGGTCACCGACTGTGGGAAGACCAGATGGAATGACGAATGTAGAATGACGAATGACGAATAATGAAAGCGTGGTTTTTGCGTTCGTCATTCGTCATTCCTCATTTGCTCCGATGGAGCTATGGAGTAACGATGAGATATTTCTTAGCCGTTGGAACACTGTGGTGGCGGGAGATCGTCAGGTTTGTACGCCAGCGCAATAGAATCGTGGGTGCCCTGGGAACTCCGCTTGTCTTCTGGCTGCTTATCGGTTCGGGTCTCGGTAACTCTTTCCGCTCCGGCACCCTGGGTGGGGAGCATTACCTCGAGTATTCCTTTCCCGGGACACTCGCGCTCATCCTCTTGTTTACTTCCATCTTCTCAACGATCTCGATCATTGAGGACCGTCAGGTCGGATTTCTGCAATCCGTGCTGGTAGCGCCAATCCCACGCTCTGCGATTACGTTGGGCAAGATTCTGGGAGGAACAACCCTGGCCTTAGTCCAGGCTCTGATATTCCTGCTCCTCGCTCCGGCCGTGGGGATCTCGCTGAGCTTTGAGAAGCTGGTGGCGCTTGCCGGGATCCTGTTTCTCGTGGCATTTGCGCTAACGGCCGTAGGATTCCTGATCGCATGGAAAATGGATTCCACGCAGGGCTTCCACGCAATTATGAATCTCCTGCTCATGCCGATGTGGCTGCTTTCGGGATCTTTCTTCCCGGCTTCTGGCGCACCCGGATGGCTTCGTGCAATCATCAGGGCAAACCCTCTGACTTACGGCGTCGGCGCTGTGAGGCGCGTTCTTTACCTGGAGAGCTCCCAGGTGGCTAAGGACATTCCTTCTCTCGCCGCGTGCATCACCATCAGCGTTCTATTCGGAATTGTAGCGTTTGGAGCCACGACTTATGTGGCCAATCAGCCTTCCACCCGCTGAAAAATGGTGGCTGGATGACATAATTGCGGACCATGATCCCCTATACCCTGTTGCCCCATCTCAATGCGCTTCTTAATGGCACCAGCGCCCTGCTCCTGCTGATCGGCTATTACTTCATTCGGAAGAGGGAGTGGCGAGCCCACCGTGGCTTCATGGTAAGCGCCGCGATCACGTCAGCTCTCTTTGTGATTTCCTATCTCGTATATCACGCGCAGGTTGGAACGGTACGCTTCCAGAAGCTGGGCTGGATCCGCACCGTCTATTTATCGGTCTTGATCACGCACACAATCCTTGCGGCGGGTATCCTTCCGCTGGTCATCCTCACGCTGTGGCAGGCACTGAGTGGGAAATTCGATAAGCATAGGAAGATCGCCCGGTGGACGCTGCCCTGCTGGCTCTATGTGTCAGTCACGGGAGTCGTGGTCTACCTGATGCTCTACCACCTGTAGGCGGCGCTCAATAAAGACAACACGATCACACAAAGATCACAAAGGTACACAAATGCCTTTCTCTTTGTGCGCCTTGGTGTTCTTTGTGTCTTTGTGTTGTCCTGTGGTGTTGCTTCAGCGCGCGCCCAGCTTTCGCAGAATCTGACGCGCAGCACCGATGACGGTCTCTTCGACGCTCTCGTTGAACGGGCCCGGGTGCCCATAGTAGATCATGCTGTCCACCGGCTCGTAGCCGCCTTCTTTCAGCACCCGCTGCGAGGGAATGTAGCCCATCACATCGTTGCTGTAACCGGCTACAACCAGATTCTCGCGAGGGAACTCCCGCTTTATGCGCAGGGCATAATCCACGACGACCTCTCCGCCCAGCGCTAGCAATGTGAGGTCGTTGTTGAAGCGCAGACCCTGAACCGGATAGGTGATGCTTCGCTCGGGCCGGCCCTCATCGTAGGCTTTTAGCATTAGCCGGGCCCGACGCTGACGGAAGGCATCGGTGTTCTGGGCCTCTTCCTCGAAAGTCCTTCGCTCGTGTGGGGCAAATTCGAGACTCACCTCACTGTAAGCGGCCCGCAGAGGAGGACGCACGGTGCGAAGCTTCCCGGCCAGCGCGCGCTCAACCGCCTCCGCCATTGATTTGCCATGGGTCATGGCGAGATCCAGTGTGCCGCGCGGGTTCGGGTTCTGATCGGCACCGCAGAGAATCAGGAACATCGCCGTCACACCCGGATGCAGCTTTTCGAGTTCCAGCTGAGCGAATCCCGCATAGTCACCCGAGATCTGATAGAAGTTCCCCCCAAGAGTGGTATTGTGGCAAGCGTATCCGAACAGGACGGCGCGCATCCTGCCATCCCGCGTGGTGACCTTGAGGACGGGGACATCGTGATCGACTGGGCCCTGGGCATTGACACCGATGCGAACTCCGTCCTTAGTGGGTTCCCGCCGGTTGACAGCGAAATCCGCGGACCCGTGCGCAATCGAGATTTGCGCCGGGGCCAGATCGCGGATGGCTTCGCCGGCAACCGCGACCAAGTCCTCAGTTAACTTTTGCGCATAAAGCTCCGCCCGCCGGGCATCTTCCGAATTGAAGTTGAACAGCACCCGGATGCCCGGCCAGACCACCGGGCCGGAATGCGTGTGCGACGAATTGAGAAGCAGTTGGGCCCGGTCGAGGCCGAACTGCTTCTGCACACGCACCGCCACGGCTTGAGATATCTCATGCGGCAGCCCTATCAGGTCGGTAGTGACGATCACAGCGCGCCGGCCGCGGTTGTCTTCGATAGCAAGTGCTTTTGCCCAGAGGTCGTGTACAACGCCGTCGGCAGGCTTGGTTCGGGCTGCATAGCCCGACATCCAGATGGGCAGGGCGGGCGTGATAACGCGGCGGGCGACACCCACCTTGAATTCCGCTCCCCACGCCGAACTCCCGAGCATCAACCAGAGAATCAGCGTCTTTTTCATAAAATGCTCCAATGCTTCGTAGTCTTTGCGGTGTGCATCTAAAAGCAAACCGCAAAGACCTCAAAGGCCTCAAAGAACAAGAACTGTAGCTGCCGGAGGTTAAGCTCGAATGAGTTCGGCAGCGAACTCGTGGATTTTTCGTATGGCTTCGGCGATCTGCTCCATGTCGCTTCGGCTACCAAGCAACATGTTTTGCGTGAACCACACCGCCTCCTGACACAATCGGTCATTTTCGGGACACTGGTTGCGCTGCTCCCAGCGGGCTATCTGCTCCTTTGAATAGATTTTCTGGTAGCTGCGCGAAGTCAATGTAGTCTTAAGGAAAGGCTCCCTGTTGAGGGGCGCATACCCACCCGAAGCAGGGACCCCTTCCGCCGCCAGGGCCTTCAGGAACTTGGCCCGCGGCAGGTTGGCAAACTGAGGCGACTGGTACCGGAACATATACAAGTGGTAGGCATTGCGCGTGCAGCCGGGATACATGCGAGCCGGAGCGATTCCCTTTATCTCGCTCAGCATACTCGTGAGGTATTGCGCGTTCTGCACACGGATACGGGACTGTTCCTCCAACCGTGTCATCTGGGCTACCAGCAGGGCTGCCTGGAACTCCGTCAGCCGAAGGTTGGCGCCGCGCATTCCCCGGTAGGAGAAATCGTAGCTATCGGTTTTCTTCCCTCTGCAATTATTGTGGAAGGCGAAGCATTTTTCAGCCAGTTCCTCGTCCTGGGTTAGAATCGCGCCTCCCTCGCCGGAGTTCAGGTTCTTGCTTGCCTGGAAGCTGAAGCAGCCGGTTGCTCCGTAGGTCGCCAGCTTTCGGCCCTTCCATTCAGCCATATGAGCCTGGCATGCGTCTTCAATTACCGGCAACTTGTGTTTCGTGGCTACGGCCAGAATCGTGTCCAGATCGGCGGCAGAGCCGCCCAGATGCACTGGCATGATCGCAGCGGTGCGTTCCGTGATGGCCGCTTCGATTTTGCGGGCATCAATCTGGAACGTCTCGGGATCGGAATCCACGAACACGGGAAGCGCGTAGTGGAGGAGGACGGAATTGATCGTGGCGATAAAAGTATAGGGAGGAACAATAACCTCGTCGCTCGCTCCGATTCCCAGAGCGGCAATCGATGTAATCAGAGCGCTCGTGCCGTTCGCAGTAGCCACGCAGTACTTGGATCCCGTCGCCTGTGCGAAGGCTGTTTCGAATCGGTTAACGTTTTGTCCGTCCCCCCGAAACCACTTGCCGCTGTGCAAGACATCGAGGAGCGCCTTCTCCTCCAGTTGATCGTACCTCGGCCAACTAGGAAATGGCGCCTTGCGAACGGGCTGGCCGCCTAGCAGGGCGGGCTTCTGATTGGGAACATAGGCCGCGGGAGCGGCTGCGGCACCTGCTGCGGCGGCGGTCTTCGGAAGACCATGGGCAATACCGGCGCCAGCCGCAGATGCCTCTGCCAGAAAGCGCCGGCGGGAGATTTTTCGGGTCATGGTGATCCTCCTATCTGAATTTGAATTGGATCACATGCCAATCAGGCATTTCATCACAGGCTGTATTGTAATTGTTTTTGCGGCTGCCGCTTTTAGATTTTTTTTGGCAGTAGCGGCGAACAAGGCCCAGCGCGGCGTCCGCTAGTGGAGCTTCGTGTTTCTTTGTGATCTTCGTGCCCTCGTGTTGTCCTTTAACAGACAACACGATGACACAAAGACCACGAAGGTAGCCAAAACCGATGGGCTTTCTTATCTAAGTGAGAGGATGCCGTAGGCGATGGCAATGAGGATGATTACGACACCCCAGCAGTAGAGCAAACCTGTAAGATCACGGCGGTAGGCCTTGCGAAATCTGATACCCCACCTGGGCCGCCAGAATCGAAGGACATCAACCAGAAGAAGCCCCTCACCGGATTCCGCAGTTTTCCTTGCAAGTGCTTCGATCTCAAGGTCAGAGGCTTTCTCAAGCTCATGGGATTCACCTCGTGCCCGGCTCTCGGCAACGAGAGAGGCCGTGTGATCCGTTGAAACCGCGAGGCGCGCGAAGAGGTCGCGTACTTTTGCTTTCGGCTCCGCTGAAGTGAGATAGCTGAAGACGATAAGGGCTGCAATTCCCAAGAGGAGTGCGCATAGAAAGACGTTCGCATCCCAGTGGTCGAGTCTCTTGCCAAGATGGTAATAGAGGAAGAAATTTGCAGCAAAGGCGACGATGATGCTGGCCAGTGCTCCCCAGCGGTTTGCTCGGCGCCAGAGGAGACCGCCGAGGAGACTGATGCCCATGTAAGTGGCCATGGTTTCCGTCAGGAGAAATGTGTAGAGCACCTTGTCGATCAGGAAAACGGCGTACAGCACCCCGATCATGGTAATGGCAAATCCGCTGAACCTGCCGATCCAGAGATAGTGGCGATCGTCTCGCCCGGCAACCAGATACTTCCGGTAGAAACTCTGCGTGAAAAGCGCTCCGCTGTCGACCATAAATGCCGAGCATGCAGCCATGCTGGCCGCGAGAACGCTCGCAATCAACAAGCCCAAGGCACCCGGGAAAAGCAGATTATGGCAGGCAAATCCAAAGGCGTCCTCCGGATCCTTGAGGATGGCTCCCGGGACCACATTCCTGGCTACCATGGAGGCCGCGATCAGGCCCACCAGCGCCCAGCCGATCGTGCAGAATCGCTTGATGAAGTTCCCGGCCGCCATCCCGATGCGGCAGGATCTTTCGTCCCTTCCCGTTCCCACGGCTGCCAGCTGGTGAGGCTGTGCCATTATGCCTACGAGCCCGTTAATCGTAAGCATGAAAATGAACCACACGGAAATGCCCTGAGGTGCGGCAAGGGTGAACTTGTAAGCCTGGAGACTCGCCTTCATCCCGCCCATCCCGCCAACCACACCCCAGCCAAGGGGAATCAGCATGAAGGAAAGAAGGATGATGAGAAATCCCTGGATGAAATCCGTCCAGGCCGAGGAAACAAGTCCACCAAGGAAGCTGTAGGCAATGAAAACGATGGTCATGGCAACTACGATGTGGTTGACTCCAACATGACCTCCAACCGCCTGGCTGATCACCTTGCCCGCCCCCTTGAGAAGAGAACCCATGTTGATGGTGAAGAAGATCAGGGCAAATACAGTGTACAGAGCTCCTATCCATACTCCGTAGCGGTCTTCGATCACATCGGCCATGGTGGTGCGGCGCAGGCGGCGAAATACTGGAGCCATAATCCAGTAGAAAGGAGTGATGAACAGGTTTTTCCACTGGAACCAGATGGCCGAAAACCCGATGTTGTACACCGCGCCCGCCAATGAGACAGGCATCTCCGCATGCGTGCCCACGCCAAAGCTCTGGCCCATCATTAGCCATTTGCCGAAGCTTCTGTTGCCCAGGAAATAATGGTCGGTGCTTCGCACCTTCCGCGCCACGTAAACACCGAGCCCGGCAATGGAGAAAAAGTAAACCAGCAGAAACGCCCAATCCCACGCAGAGATCTGGATTAGTTGCATGTCCGTTTTCCTTGAAGGGATAATACGGTACGGGGACCGGCATATGCCGCTCCCCTTGATTTTAGCCTGCGCGACCTACCCGCTCTCACTGAAGCGACCTCCTGCCGGAAGCCTGCTGTGAAGATAATATATCTCCGTCCCGAACGAAGCGATGAGAGCCGCCGCCGCCGTCCCTGAACCGTGCCCATGCAGAAAAACTCCTCCAACAATAAGCGTGGATATCACAGCCAGATTCAGTCCCATTCCCCAATAGATAACACGGGTGAGGCGCGCTGCCATCAACTGGCCTCGAATCCAGCTGTGAACAGAGTTGATAAAAGGCAAGGCAATGGTCAGTAGTAATCCCGGAAAGACGAACCGGGCCAGGTGGTCTGGCAGTCCCGCACCATACCTCAAGTAAAAGCGAAGAAGCGGGGTAACAGAAAAAAGCGCCATCGCAATTGACGTCACGGTACCCACCCGCAGGCAAAAACTTCTCAGGGGCTGCCTGAAGTGGCTCCTCCCTATGAGAGCTATGACCGCCTCCGGCAAGGCGAACGCGGGGCTGCGGAAAATGAAAAGGATGCCCCAGATTATGGGCCATGCGGCCAGGTTTTCCTCCGGATGCGGCATGCGTGCCAGTCCGGCGCTTATGACAGGCTGAGCCAGCAGCGTCAGCAGAGAGGTAGCCGCGAGAGGAGCATGGTAGTGGGTTACATCCCAGATTGTGACCCGGTCCGAAGTCTCTTCCGCCTTCTTCCTCAGAATATTGCGGACCGTAGGTCTCACCGCATACAGGATGAAAAGCATCTCGTTGGTCACCCCGGCCATCAGCCCAATGCTGGCGATATATACACCAGGCATCGAAGTCACTATTGCCAGTGCAATGCCTGTCCCTCCCGAGGAGACGAGGCGTATCGCGGTGCCATATCCAACCCAACGGGTCTGGCCATGCCGGATGAGGACACCCTGAAGAAAGCGGCGGACTCCAATCGCCGCCGACCAGAACACCATTATCTTCATGCCCGGCTGTGCCGCCGCGACAATGTCCGACGGAATACCCATCAGCCTGCGCACGACCAGCACGTACAAGGGCGTGAATGCCAGCAAAAAGGCCACAACCGTCACCAGCACATTCACCCAAAAAACAAACCGGCGCAGCGTCAGGTAGTTCCGCGCGTTCGTCGCCAGTGCCGTGCTGGTGGCAAGAAGCATGATCACCGGGCTCTCGATCGCGATCTCGAGGTTCATCACAATGCCGAAGGCGGCAAGCTGCGTCTGCATGTCGGGCAGCCGGGCGATGGCCGCTTGAAGAATTGGGCCCTCGGCACTCATGAGCCCCCAGCTCGCGGCAAGGGGAAGCCAGAACCACAAAATCTGTCTCTGAGAAAAGACGGATGCTGGTAAAGACACACTCACTCCCGGGAATTCAAAGCAGAGACCTTCTCACAAAACCTTCTCTCACACAACAGTGGTTAGTGATCAGTGGTCAGTGGTCAGAGATCAGTGGCCACTGACTACTGAACACTGGCCACTGACCCCTCTCTCCTGCTATGCTTTTCAACGCATAACCCAATTCCAAAGGAGAAGAATGATATGACCTTGAAGAAAGTACTAAGCGGGATCGTCTGTGGAACGCTTTGCGCACTTCTCGTGATACCTGGCTTTGCTCAGGGAGGGAGGGGCAAGGCAGAATTGACGGCCGGGTCGGGTAAGATCACCCTCGACTACGGCCGCCCGTCGCTCAAGGGAAGAGACATGCTTTCCCAGCTGAAGGAAGGATCGTTCTGGCGGATGGGCTCGAATCAGGCTACGGTTTTCACAACCCCCGTAGATCTCACGTTCGGAGCCTCCAAGGTCGCCAAGGGAAGCTACAGCCTCTGGCTGAAGAAGGAAGGCGATAAGTTCGTTTTGGTCTTGAACTCCCAGACGGGGCAATGGGGAACGCAGCACGACCCTGGCAAGGACGTTTACAGCGTCGCAATGAAGTCGGAGACTCTGTCAAGCCCAGTAGAGATGTTCACCCTTGAATTGAAGGAAGCGCCTAAGGGCGGCGAGTTCATCATGAACTGGGGCAACACGAAACTCACTGCGGGCTTTGAGTTTGGTATGTAGATTTTGACAGGTAGTGCGGAGCAGGGGCACGGACGTCCGCGCCCCTAATTCCCTTCACAGCGGGCAAGCACTTCCCTTGCCTCTTGCAGATCCCGGGTTTCAAATCCCTCCGTGAACTGGCTATAGACATGCGCGAGTGATCGCCGCGTTTCCTCTGACCTCTTCCGGTCCAGGTAAAGTCTGGCAAGGCTGGTAGCAGCTCGCAGTTCAAAGCATCTGGCACTCTGCGTGCGCGCAATTTCCACAGCCCGCTGCATGGAGGTCTCCGCCTCCACTGCCCTGCCGTTCGACCCGCTCAGCAGGAGGATCCCTTTCAAGCGATGGAGCTCGGCGTCATAGTAGTGCTCGCCCGTGTTTTCCACTGTCGCAAGTGCCTGATTCACGAGATTCAAAGCGCCTTGCACATCACCGCGCTTCGCGACTGCCGCCGCCAGTAACGACAGAAACTCGGGGCGAATCAGCTCCGTGCCGAGGAGTCGCATCCCTTCCAAGCTCTCCTCCATCTGGGCGATTCCCTCATCCAGGGCTCCCAATTCAGAGAGAGCCCACCCGTGAAGGGTCCCGGCCCAGGCCCGATGCATGGTGTACCCTTGCTCGGCCGCTATCTTCACGGCTTCGCCCGCAGCATCCATGCAGGTTTTCGCATCGCCGCAATACTCGAGGACCCATGCAGAAAAAACCAAGGCAAAACAAACGCTGAAGGAATGGCCGGATCTCCGTGCTTCGGCCAGAGCCTCGGCCGCTTTCAATTTCCCTTGGTCCGGGCGGCCGCTCAGGCAAAGCAACCGTCCCCATTGCGAGCGGCCAATGAGGCCGGGGTTGGGGCCGGCGACCGACAGATACAAAGAATGCTTCTGCGGATCATAGAAGCCAAGAGACGAGGCAATGTGCTCCAAGGCCCGTGCCAGGTCTCCCGAATGGCTCAGTACCGACCCTGCGGCAAAATGAGCCAGTGAAATCAGAACGCTATTCTGGGATGCTTCAGCCAGAGGGAGCAACTTGTCGAGAATTTCCACGCCGATGCGGATTTGGGGGCGGAAGAAATAGAAGGCTCCCAGACCCATCAGGGCTTGGTACGTCTCAACGTCATTGGCAGAGTTGCTGCACAGGGCATACGCTCGGCTGTACGCTTCCTCGACCTCCGGCGCGGCGTAGCCCTTCAGTGACATGAGCGGGGTTGCAAGCGCAAGCTGCAGCCGAAGTTCCTGGCGGGTGCGTTCGGGCGTGTCGGGAAGCGTGAGAAGCAGCCTGAGCCCACGGCGCGCCAACTCGACGGCTTCCCGGTGGGCGGAGATCTGCCCAGCGTGCTGTGCGGCAACCACAAAATAATCGACGGCGCGGGAGAACTCCCTCGCTGATTCAAAAAGCAGTGCCAGTTGCGATGCCACCTGCACGTACCACGTCGGCGCCATCAGCTTCATCACACGAGCCAGCTGAGAGCCCATGGTTCCATGCAGCAGGCCTTCGAGCGCCTCCAGGATCGGAAGATAGGCTTCCGTGCCGGCAAGGCGTTCCGAGCAGCGGCCCTTCCCCACATAAGGCTCGAAGTTCGCAGCCTCCGCCAGGAAATCCTCAACGAACGTGGTTTTCCCGATTCCTGGCTCACCGGAGACGCACGCGAGCATTCCGCGGCCGGCACGTGAGGACTCAAAGCAGGAGTGAAGCTCCGCACGTTCCTTCTCATGCCCGACAGTCTGCCGCCTGGCAAGAGGAACGGGCCGCACGTGAAAAACGCCGGAGATCCTCCCTTCCAGATCAGCCAGGGCTTCGGCGATTTCTGTGGCGTTTGGACGTCGCGTGGGATCCTTCTGCAGCATCCGAAGGATCACGTCCTCGAGCGCAGCAGGTATCTCGGGCTGCAGGCGCGAAGGCGAAAGCGGCTGTTCGGAAAGAATCGCCTGGAGAATCACCAACTGCGAACTCGCGGGATGTGCATGCCGCCCTGCGGCGAGTTCGTAGAGCACCAGCCCAAGCGAAAAAACATCCGAAGCACCCGTTACTCTGTCTCCCCGCGCCTGCTCGGGAGACATGTAAGCGAGAGTACCGAAGATCATTCCCGGCCGGGTCACGCGCGTGACTTGCGTGTCCGTGCCCGCTATTTCACTGCTGTGAAGCCGGGCCAGCCCGAAATCCAGAATCTTTACGTACCCATCACGCCGCAGCATGATATTTTCACGCTTTATGTCACGGTGGACGATTCCGCCGGCATGGGCTACAGAGAGCGCCTCCGCAACCTGCCGGCCGATCTTCGAAACCGAGTCGGGCGCAAGAGGCTGCCCGGCGAGGGCGCGGAGAGTATCCCCTTCGATGAACTCCATGGCGATGAAATCCGAGCCGTCGGGGGTCCGCTCAATCTCGTAGATCGTGATGATGTTGGGGTGGTTCAGCGCGGATGCAGCCTTCGCTTCCTGGATAAAGCGGCGGGTGCGCTCTGGATCGGCAACCCGGTCGGCCGGCAACACCTTGAGGGCCGCGAAACGCTCGAGCTTCGCGTCCCGCGCCTTGTAGACGATCCCCATCCCACCTTCGCCAAGCTTCTCGATAATCCCGTAATGGGAAATAGTCTGACCAATCATTGGACGGACTCCACAAATCCTCCGTTCATACTTGCCGTGAGATCAAATTGGAAATTTTCACCCGAACGCACATCAGAATAGCACGAGCAGAGCCGCGCGAAAAGTTGTTGTTCGCTGGAGCGAGAGGCCTTGCAGGTCCTTCACATTGCGGATTACGGATTTGGGTGTTTTCCAATCCGCAAACTACAATGCGCGACTGATCCCACAAAACCCGCCACGATGGAATTCAAGAACAGTCATTGGAGTTGAGATAATCCCCGCATCCCGGAAGCTGGAGAGACGTCACAGGCGATCACGCTGGCAGGCTCATTACTTCATCGATATCACTCTTGACGTGTGACGCGATGAGTAATAGATTGTAATTGTGATCAAGTCTTTCAATAACAAAGAAACCGAAAACCTCTTTAACGACCTGCCTGCGGCAAGATTCAAGGCGTTTGAGAGGCCTGCGCGGAGGAAGTTGCTGTATCTTCACCGGGCCCGGGTTCTGCAGGACTTGGCCGCGCCACCCGGCAACCGCCCCGAGGCTCTGAAGGGTGACAGACAGGGTCAGCACAGCATCCGTATCAACGAACGATGGCGGATCTGCTTCCGCTGGGATGAGGGGAGCGCGTACGAGGTCGAGATCGTCGATTATCATTGAGGAATGAACATATGAGCAGAAAGCGTCTGGAACCGATTCCGCCCGGGGAGATCCTCCTCGAAGAATTCATGAAGCCTCTGCGCATCAGCATCAACCGGCTCGCCCGCGATATTGACGTGCCGCCCAATCGGATTAGCGCGATTGTCCGCGGCAAGCGGGCCATCACGGCAGACACTGCACTTCGCCTAGGCAAGTACTTTGGTGTCTCACCGGAGACCTGGTTGGACCTGCAGTCCGATTACGAGCTGAGAGTGCTTCGTCACACCGAGTGGCCGCGGATTGAGCCCCGCATCCGCACGGTTCCTGCCTGATTTCGAGCGAAGCCCAGGACCCCCCACCCGTTCAGCTGGTTTCCGGGGAACGACTCAACCGTCTTCAGGGTAAAATCATTTTGATGCACTGCGAAATCATCTCTGAAAAACAGGAAACGGGTGGGACATCCCCAGGTTTTCACTGTCTTTCCAAAGTCCCTACGGAGGTCATGCCGACGTAGTTTTCGGGGAGTTGGAGTCCCCCAATCTTTGTAAAGACAAGTTTTATTTGCTTCCCTTCATCATACACTATCCCATAGCACTCAAATGTGAGCTTTTGGCTCCCAGCGAGGAGGAGCTCGGCTGTGACGGTTATTTTCATGGTGCCATCGTTGTTTACTGTATACGTGCCCCCCTCCCACGAACCAGGAGAGACTGATCCATTAAAGGTGGTATAGACGGTTCCCTTGACATTACCTTCACCGTCAAAAAACACCCTCCCAACCATAGAACACGGTCCGTTCAGCGCGCTCAATGGATGCCCAGCAGGAAGGACAACGGTTCCCGAAAAATAGACCGCATAACCTCCCCAGAGATCGCCGTTGGTCCACCCCCAAGTTTTTGCCATTGTTGAGGGCGCCTTGGACGTGAGATAGAACCCACAGAGGACAAGACCAAACACAACTGCTGCAGTAAATAACGTCTTGCTTCGCATAAGCTTCCTCCCTCTTAGAATCGAATCGATGCAACCTGTCAATCCCCTGGATTGACACCCTGGGCCTGTTCTTCATAGCGCCACGCCTTCGGGTGATTGCTACAGTATAACTGCTAGCAGGCTGCAGGAAACAGATAACATCCGACACGCGCCGATTGTCTGATCTTGCCCTATTTTGTCGCCTGTGCTAGTTTTGCGGGTAAAGGTCTGAATTGCGTACGCCTTGGGTCGGAGGACAGGCATGAATCCCGTTCTTGTCCCGCCGAAATTTTCTAAGAGTGTCAATTCCCCGGACGATATCCTGGAAGGAAATCGCGCGTTACCTGAACCGCGATGTTCGGACGGCAATGCGCTGGGAAAAGACCAGAGCCCTTCCAGTTCATCGGTTGCCGGGCGGCAGCAAGCCTGGCGCTTACGCCTTGAAATCAGAGCTGGATGTCTGGCGGAAGAGCCGTCGGGACCAATTGATGGGGGAAGGTACCTCCAAGGCGAAAGTCCCCGGTGACGTCAGGTTGCAGCCTTCCATTGCTGTCCTGCCATTTGCCAATCTGAGTGCGAATAAGGAGAATGAGTATTTCAGCGACGGTCTGGCTGATGAGATCATCACGGCTCTCACGGGCTTACCCGATTTGAAAGTCATAGCGCGCACTTCGTCTTTTGCCTTCCGCGGAAAAGAACAAGATGTCCGCGAGATAGGCTCAAAACTTGGAGTGAAGACGCTCCTAGAAGGAAGTGTGCAGAGATCAGGCCGCCGGATGCGAGTTTCCGCGCAGCTCGTCAGCGCCGCTGACGGATATCATCTTTGGAGCGAAATTTACGATCGCAAAACTACAGACATATTCGCCATACAGGATGATATTGCTCGCGCCATCGTAAATGGTGTTCGGCGTCAACTACATTGACCGTTGACGACAATTACATTGACCGTCGGTCAGGGTTAATAATCAACATCATCCAGTCTCTCTTTTTGGCGGTTTGCTGGTTACTATTTTGCGCCAGCATCGGCC
>Ga0315279_10000369_pt1 | contig 92808 bp, 74 predicted proteins | sample YL17G06_20_MG_FD_203694 | JGI IMG/M metagenome (GOLD analysis project Ga0315279, IMG submission 203694) | Sediment microbial communities from Yellowstone Lake, YNP, Wyoming, USA - YL17G06_20 | ecosystem: Environmental > Aquatic > Freshwater > Lake > Sediment | place: USA: Wyoming | collected...
AGGACATCGTGAAATGCCGATGCTGGCTGCAATATTAAAGCGAAATGTTGACACTAAGGAGGCCGTAGCTTAAACTATGAAACTGTCCCCGACCGCGTGAATTCCAACGACAAGCGGGACAACTTCTAACTATTCTTCATAGTTTCCTTGAGGTAAGTTTCAAGAGAACACTCTTAGTTGTACGTGAAAATACTAACCTTTTTTTGGGGGATATACTGGAACGGCGCAAATACGTTCTTGAATAGTAGCTGGTACCAATTGTCAATCCGATTCCCATTGCTATCCCTTGGGTCGAATAGTTGACCTCGATTCTCGCAAGGTATTAGTACAGCTGCGATGGCTGCTTTTCCCACCATTTGCAAATCACTGTGTTCTGCCAAGAATTCATCTACAGATGACCATCCTGCCATTTTTAGACGGTCTCTTAACTGAACGAGTTTTTCGACAAGGAAGCCCTCTTTAAGAAGTGCCTGCGCAAAATGTGTGTGGCTGGCACTTACGTTCTCAACACCAGCAAGTCCATCACAAATTGCCCATTTAAGTTCTTGGCCTGTTGGAAATCCAAAGGGAACACTACCGCCTGCTCCAATTATGAGCACTGTTGCTTTGTTATCCATATGTGATTACCCAGACAACATTAGTGTTCACTACGAAGTCGGACTAAGCCGCCTTCAACGGAGCCAAATCAGCCCGCTTCAATGGCCGAAAACCAAGGTCCCGAAGCACTCGATTGAACGCAGCCAAAGTGAGCTTATCGGGAGCTAAAATCTCAATCCCAATTGGCTTTCCATCACGGGCAAAATCAATCACAAGTCCGGGTTCAACTCGCTTGGTTCGATGGCTCTTGTCTTTCGGATGGCGCGGCAAATAGTAGTACGCAGCTATCGGCCGGCCATGTCGAAACGTAACTTCCAAATATGAATTATTCATATCAAGATTCCCAATATTGACCTATTATTTTATGCCCGGGCACAGATTCCAACAAGGGCATTTTTTCACAAGTACCGAAAAAGCCAAAAAATTGGGGCATTGTGAGTATGTTTTTGCTCAAAGTTAGGGATTTTAGGCAAGGTCAACTACGCAGCGGAAGCCGATTGTTGCGCAGCGGTCGAGGCCCGGCCACATCAAAAGAAATTTGACGGCGAATTTGCAGGGCACAGGGCCGCCATCAGTGTACCAATCGGAACCTTTTGCTTTGTAATAGGAACCGCCGCGGATTATGCAGAAGCGTGTGCGTCCATCGCTTCTTTCACTTTCGGTCCATTGCCAGATGTTGCCACACATATCATAACAGCCGAGCGGCGAACGACCATCGGGGAAGGCCGTAACAGCAGTGGTGCCGCCAGTTTCACCACTATTGCAGACGCCTCGTTTCATTTCGTTGCCCCACGGATACTGCAGAGCTTGCAGACCTTGTGCGGCATACTGCCATTCTTCTTCTGTGGGCAAACGCTTGCCTGCCCACCTCGCGTAAGCCCGAGCATCATCAAGGTCAACATACACTACCGGATGGCTCTCCATTCCGGATGGAGGTTTACTATCTTTCCAGTGCTTGAGAAAATTCTCAGGATGTTTGGGTCTGTAGCCAGTCGCTTTAAGAAACTCGGCATATTGCTTATTGGTAACAAGAGTAAGGTCAATTGCATAAGGTTTGAGGTTCACCTGGCGTTCGAAGGTCCGCAACTGGTGCAACGGGTGAGGGCCAGGGCCCTTGAAATGGTCGTCAGTGGACTCATAGAAGCCACACTCACGAACTCTAAACGCCACTTCCATATCCAAGGTGGCTACCGGGATTTTAACCATATCGGATGGCAGGTTCTTGCTGGTATATTTCTTTGTTGGAGCTACAGGTTGCAGATGCGTCTGGAGAGCAGGAAATTCAGTCGCAAAGTCTGCACGTGCATTGAGTTTTTTCTGGCCAGCAAGAAACTGAGGAAAATCTTGTCCGAGTGCAGCATCAGTGCCGGAAATATAAGCGCCTATGCCCCGCGGATGGAGTATCCCTGTCAGAGCGACTACACCATCCTCAATGGTATTTTTTATTTCGCGGCCCGTAATAAGATCGAAGCACCACACACCCTCGATGTGACGAACCTTCAGCAAGGTTCCTTCAACCTTGCTCTCAGAACGGTTAATAAGTGTCCATAGGCGAAGGCCATTGCCTTGCCACAAGCTTGCATAGACATCCGACATCTCTGTCTTAACCAGAGGAGTCCAGTCCTCGCCGGAAAATAAAGTTGTATAGCGACGCTGAATGGGAAGCATTGCTTTTAGAATCGAGCGGTCACGCCCACTCCAGCCGACCCACGTGCCAAAGACGTTTTCCCAGACCATCATTCCGCTGCCATTCATCCAGGCGGTGTGGAGTTCGGCTGAGTGGTCATGATTCCATCGTTGAATCTGGTGCTGGGTATGGCGGCGCTCAAACCATTTGTTCCGCAGCACGCCTGGCACAGAACTATCGTTAAATCCTTGCGCCCAGGACATATGATGGTCGTGGATATTCTCGAGCGGCAAAGCGCCTTCGCCTTCAAGAACAACACCGGGCCGCACAGCATCAATTTTGGCCCGGAACTCCGCTGAACCTTTGTTCATTGTGTCAAGAAAGATACCGTCAGCACCGACAGCCCCAACAAGTTCAGCGAGAACATCAAGGTCGGATTTACCCTCGCGGCGGGTGCCTGTATCCCAAGGATTGTAGTCGATAAAAACCTTAACGCCGCGAGCGTGGGAAATCTCACAAAGCTGATTTATGTCGGCAAGGCCACCCGGCATATCACGATAGAAATCGAACTGGTTTCGGTCATCGATGCCGATTCTTGGATAGGCATGCCACAGGACAACAACGTCGAAACCGCCGAACTGCTCAAGACCTTGCTGAAGAAAGGATTCGACGGTATAGCGGCCCTCTTTGGGATTGTAGAAAGTCTGGTCGCACATCATAAGAAAACAGCAGCAATAGCAAGAGGGGACCCACGCAAAATCCCGCCGGCGGTAAAGAGCATCACCATAGTTAAGTTGCTCTCTTGCTCTCTTTCTCCATTTTGTCAGAGCATCCTTAAAGGCAGGCCACAGCTCGGGATTTGAGGGTGCCTGAATCAGATTCTCATCTGGTCTAATATCCACAATGGAAGCAGGCAAACTATCCTCTTTCGGACCTGGTTGGGAGGGACCCGCTATAAGCACGGGCACGCCATTAAGCACAGCGGTAGCACCAATGGTAACAGTTTTGAGGAATTCTCTTCTGGGTAATCTATCCATATAATGTCCGTTTTGTAATTTTCAGGCCGCAGGTCAAACTCACTTGGCCGGGGGTTTCTGGTCCAGTAAGAAAAGGAACATTTCCGCGGCGTGCCAGGAGTGCGGGGCGCAAATTTTTCGGTCAACGTATTCCTGCGAGACTAATTTCATCCCCTCATATTTTGCCTGGCTGGCATTAGCCTCCCATGTCAACGGATACTGTTCTTCGAGTAACATCGGAGGTGGCCAGCCCTGGAAATGCGCCTCTGCCCAGACAAGATAAGGATAATTACGCGCCATATCTTGCGAAAAATTAGAACCTTTGATGTGGGCATCCTTGAAATCCATCCAGAATAGGGCCGAGTAGGAATCGAACACCGCAGGTATTTCATAATTGTCTTCTAAGTGCAAAGCACGCAGGCCGAACTTAAGCCACTTGGTTTGATAAACAGGATGCTCAGCAAAATCCGACATCCCGACTATGTATTTACCTTTCTGGAACTGTGGAATCGACCTAAGAACCTTATCTACTATCGGGTGATTGGCATCGGCAACCAGAGAAACCAGATACAAAACTTGGCCCAGATTGTCGGCCTCCTGATGGCCAGCGTTGTTGCGGTCAAATGGGTCATCCAACTGCACTATCCAGGGCTTAATTAAATGCAGGTTGTCGGTCTTTTGCAGACACATAGCAACCATAGCACCATCTCGATACCACGGCTTAGGATAAACGAAAAAGTTTGGGACAGGTTTGGAATCAACGATGTTGATGAGAATTTCCTGATGCAGGATGCGTAAAAGCCCAGCATACGGATGTCCTTCAAAATTTGGCAAATTGATATGTCCCTCGGTCAGAGTTATCCGTTTCCTGTCATCTTCAAGCCATACGGCTTGCTCATCCTCTGTTATGACAATCGTTTTGCCATTGGATGTTTTCAGCCGCACAGTGTACTGAGAAGGGAGTATCTTTTCCTCCACAATTTGCCACTGGCGGAAGATTTGACCGGTACAAGCATCGAAGAGGGTCCCATCACGGTAGAGGAATTTGCGGCGATTGCCCATCCCAAGAAGATAAAACTTAACCTCCGGCAGTTGCATAGGTTTTTTAGCTACCCAGACCTGGCCCGTCTCGCCAAAGGCGGGTGCACAGGGTTGGTTGTCAGCTAATAGGGGAACGGTGGAAGAGCAAAAAGCTAAAAGTAAATCCGCCATACATCTGGCAGATAAAAAGTAAAAAAGATTCAACTTTGTCTTTATCTTACATCGTTTGAATTTTGGTTCGATTTCCATCTTTTCATAGCCCTGATATACAGATTTGCAACTGGTTTAGTTCTTGTCCCAATTCCTTTGAAATCAGAGACCATAAACCTCTAAAGGATTGTATGATGGCGGACTGAAACCATCAAGCAAAAGGCGGACCGCATTTTGCAAAAAACGGAAAAAATGAGAACCCTTTGGTTGCTTTTCCAAAAGAAATTGGCTATACTAAGTTTTTTTAATTAGTGTTGAGTGCACCCGGAAAAGATGCTTTGCATCCATACGGGGCGTTTCAGGAGACAAGTAGTATGGATTTTTGTGTTTGTATTGAGGACACCCGCAAGAAGCCGGCTCCAAAGCTGAAAGAGCTAATTTCGGATGAAATTATTACCCTCGATGACGCAACGGACTGGCTGCGAACCATTTATGAGATTAGATTCTTCGAAGAGAAAGTTTATGACCTGTTGGGTCAGAATATTATCAAAGGTGCATCACACCTTTACGCCGGCGAAGAGGCGGTCGCAGTCGGGGCCATCGCTGCTATTGAGCGAGGCGACGTTATCGCTTCCACCCATCGCGGCCACGGGCACTGCGGCGCCATCGGCAATAAATACTGCGACAGTGAAAACGACCGCCGGAACCACTGGAACCAGATGATGGCTGAATTGATGGGCAAAGAGACCGGCTACTGCAAGGGCAGGGGCGGCTCAATGCACATCGCTGAAGTGGAAAAAAATAATAATCTCGGCTCAACAGGTATTGTCGGGGGCAACCAGGCACCGGCTGTAGGAGCAGCTCTGGCGGAGAAATATAAAAAGACCGGCAAGGTTGTGCTTTCGTTCTTCGGCGACGGGTCCACCAACTGCGGCAGCTTTCATGAATCAATGAATATGGCATCGACCTTGAAGGTGCCAATGGTAGCGATAATCGAAAACAACCTTTACGGAATGAGCGTGCCGTTCTGCGGCAGCGAAGTTGAAGGCACTCTAAGGGCCAGCAATATCGAGGATATCGCGGTAAGGGCAGCGGCATACAACATACCGGCTGTGATTGTCGATGGCCAGGATGTTGCTGCGGTTTTTCTTACGGTGCGCAGCGCCGTTGAGAAGGCCAGAAAAGATTTCCAGGTAACAATGATTGAGGCCAAGACCTATCGCTGGTACGGACACAGCCGAAGCGACCCGCGCGAGTATCGAACCAAAGCAGAAGAAAAATGTTGGCACGAGCGCGACCCGATTATTGTCCTGAGCGAAAAGCTGCTGGCCGAAAAACTATGCACACAACAGGAGCTGGACCGGATAAAGGACAAGGCCTTTGCAACAATCGAGACGGCCACGAAGTTTGCGATGGATAGTCCCTGGCCGAATCCGGCGGATTTGACTAAAGACGTGTATGTCGAGGAGACATATCCGGCCAAGCTCATTGAAAATGAAAAAGCCACCGCCGCAAAGGTAATGGAAGCAACCGCCGCATTCGAAACACTTGTGGCCTCGTCCGGCGCCAAAACGAAAAAAGAGGCCGCTGAACGAGCCAGAGCAGAAATCAAATCCAGGTTCGGTATGGATATTATCTCAATTGCCCAGGCGGTTTCGGCAGCCCAGGCAGAAGAAATAAGGAGGGATAAAAATGTCATTGTGATGGGCGAGGATGTAGGGCTTTACGGCGGAGCATACCAGGCAACTCGCGGATTACTGGCCGAATTCGGCACTGGAAAAGTCATTGACACTGCAATATCCGAGGCGGCCATCGCCGGCGCTGCGGTTGGCGCAGCACTTCGCGGTATGCGGCCTGTGGCTGAGATTATGTATGTGGATTTTGTTACGATAGCAATGGACCAGCTCGTTCACGTCGGCGCCTATAATCGTTATATGTTCGGCGGCAAGGCGAAGGTGCCAATGGTGCTGCGAACCGAAGGCGGGGTCGGCAGATGCATTGCGGCGCACCATTCAGAATCATTAGAGGCCTGGCTTATGCATCCGCCGGGGCTTTATGTGGTAATGCCATCCACGCCTTATGATGCAAAAGGATTGCTTAAAGCTGCCATACGCAGTGACAATCCGGTGGTTTTTATCGAGCATAAATCAACTTATGGCCAGCTCGGGCCGGTGCCGCAAGGCGATTACATCATTCCGCTGGGGGTAGCGGACATCAAAAGGCAAGGCAAAGACGCAACGATTGTCAGCTACAGCAGAATGGCAATGTTCTCGCTGGATGCAGCCAAAATCCTGGCCGAACAGCACGGTATCGATGCTGAGGTGATTGATGTGCGAACCCTCAAACCGCTGGACATAGCGACAATCGCTGAATCTGTCCGCAAGACGGGCCGGCTTATAACGGTCAGCGAAGGTTTCGGCACGTGCGGAGCGGGCAGGGAGATAACCTGCCGGTTTATGGAATACTCGTTTAGCGATGGCTCACGCGGATTCGATTATCTCGATGCGGCGCCGGTGAATCTTGCAGCAGCGGATGTGCCGCCGCCGATGAGCGAGCCATTGGAGCTGGCAAGTATCCCCAGCGTAGATAGAATCGTTGAAGCAGTGAAAAAAATTGTTAGTGGTTAAGTCGATAGTGGTTTGTCACAGATTAAGTGATGGGTGTCATTCCTTCGCTTTGCTCGAGGACAGGTCTGAGCGAAGCGAAGAATCTCGCTTGCGAAGGCCAGATGTTTCGCCTTCGGCTCAACATGACAACCCTTCAAAATACGTGTGACGAGGCAACAGTTGTTAGTGAGGGAATTGTAAATGGCAAGAGAAATCAGATTACCGCAGCTTGGCGAAACAATGAAAGAAGGGACCATCGTTAATTGCCTGGTCAAGGTCGGCGATGAGGTCAAGAAAGGCCAAGTGATTTTTGAGATTGAGACCGACAAAGCGACCCTCGATATGGAGTCGCCGGCTGACGGCTTTGTAAAGTATATCCTCGTTGAGGTGAACCAGACGCTTCCAGTCGGGACGCCAATTTTAGTCCTCGGCGACAAAGACGAGGATGTGCCTCCAAGCTTTATCGATTCGCTCAAAGGTGCTTCATCTGCCGGTCCGGCAACCACAGTGGCTGCGCCTCCGGCAGCAGAACCAGCTAATGCGGAACCCGAAGTGAGCAAGCCGGACTTCAGCGAGCTCAGTCGAGCCGCAGGTAGAGTGATGGCGTCACCGCGGGCGAAGAAGCTGGCCGACGAACTCGGAGTCGATTTGACAAAGGTTACAGGAACGGGTCCGGGCGAGAAAATTACAGAAGAAGATATCAAAAAAGCTGCCGCCTCGAAACCAGCTAAACCCACTGTTCCGACCGTTGCTCCGGCGCAGGTTAAACTCGGTGACACCATACCACTCAATCGGCTCCAGAAAATAACCGCAGAAAGAATGTTAAAGTCGAAACGCGAAATACCATGCTTTTATCTGACTGTAAGAGCCGATGTCACGGAGCTGGTGAAACTGCGAACAAAACTGAATGAAACAAGCGATGTGAAACTCTCTTACAACGATTTTATTATAAAGGCGGTTGCGATAGGGCTGGAGAAATTTCCGATTATGACGGGCCAGTTGGCCGGCGATGCTGTCAAACTCGCGGAGGCAATTCACGTCGGCATAGCGATTTCTGTGCCGGATGGTTTAGTCGCACCGGTTATCAAGGATGTGAACAGAAAAGATGTGAAGCAGATTGCACGCGATAGTCAGGCCCTGATAGAAAGGGCGAGGAGCAATAGACTCTCACCGACCGACCTGGAAGGCGGGTGCATTACCGTAAGCAACTTAGGCTCCTTCGGGATAGATTCCTTTATTGCGATAGTTGTGCCGGGTCAGTGCAGCATCCTGGGCATAGGGCGGATAACCGATACCTGCGTGCCGGATGAAGGAACCATCCTGGTTCGCAAGCTTATGAATATGACGCTGTCGGTGGACCACAAGGTAACCAACGGCGCATACGCGGCACAATTTCTGGACTTTGTCAGGAAACTGCTGGAAGATACAGCCACGTTTGGTTTGGGATACTGAATCCTGAATTTCGAATTTTGAATTTATTACAAAGAGGTGGTTGCTATGGCCAGGAAAATCGAAGCAATGCGGTCGCCGAATATAAGGAAAGCCACGCCCAAAGTCCCTGTTATCGGCGTTTTTGCAACCAGCGACCCGCGTATCGACAAGCAAAGCCGAATTCGCTGTCAGAACATTGCAAAAATGGCTGCTGACGTTATAAGCGGCTCTGTGGTTCTGCCGGATAAAACCCCTGTGCCGGTGGTTTATTCCACTATCCTGGTGGATGGCGAGGCGCAGGCCGACATTGTCGCCCAGCAATTTCGCAAGTCCGGCGTAGATATTTTAGTTTGTGTGCCGGACACCTGGGCGTTTCCGCAGCTTACTACCATTTCACTGCTCCAGCAATTTCCGACAAATACACCCTTAAATGTTACCTGCGGTAACAGCGGCCCCAAACCCGGCGTAGTCTATGCCCACGCGCTCAATGGCGCTATCAGCCAATACGGGCGAATGGCTGCACTGAATGTCGGAACCTGGCCGGATACGGGAATGGAACCGAAAATGACAGAGCAGACCGCAAAAGCTCTTATCGACTGGTGCTATGCGGCGGTGACGGCTGTCGCCTTGCGGGGACGGCGAGTTGTGATTCTCGGCCACGATTCGATGGGAATGGAAACGGCCCTGGCTCATGTCCTTGCCACCAGAAACACCTTCGGCCTGGAAATCACTCGTCTGGATATGAAACTTCTGGCCGATATGCTAAACAAAAAGGCATACAACGAAAAGGAACTGAAGGCACTACGAGCGTGGGTCAATAAATACGTCGGCAATCGGCTCCAGCTTCGCAGCGAAGCCGACAGTGAACGATTTAATAAAGAGCTGGCAATGTATTTAATTGTCCGTGACCTTATGGCGGATTTGAGCGCTGTTGGCGGCGGCTTTATGAGCCAGTTGGAATGGGGCAGCGACCCTCGCGGCATCCCGCTGCCGGTTGCCGATGTGATGGAGTCCTTCTTTAACAGCACATTCGACCATAGAGGCCGAAAAGCTCCTCTGCCCTATGCCACCGAAGCTGATGTGCAGGGACTTTTGACGATGCTGTTTATGACCTATCTATCCGGCGGAAATCCCCCTCTATTTATGGACTTTAGAAAAGTGTGGGAGGCGTGGGAAATCAAGGAGCTGGCCAAAAAGCTCGGCGTCAAATTGCTGGACAAGAAGGCGGATTGGTTCAATAAGGGCCTGGTGGATGGTGACAACTCCGGAAGCGCCGCTTTCGATTGGGCTGCAAAACCCGGGGCGTCAATAAAAGAGATTATGGACGGCGTCGGTATGCCTCTGGCGGATGAATTCTATTTCCCCGGCGGCGGCAACTCGGTGACATTTATGACGCCGGCTGGAATCAACGGCATCGCCGGTCGGATAGCTTATAGTAGTGCCTGCGGATTATTCAGTATGGTCTGGGACCAGGCCCATACAACCGAAGTGCCGAGAGAGCTTGCCCAGACGATGTGTAATCTGACCACACCGACCTGGCCGCACACATTTGTCGTGCCGAAATACGCCAGTATGATTGAATACAAGCAGTATCCGCCGGCCAATCATTTCCATCTGACCTGGGATTTGCCCGTTGCCCGGCTGCAGCACTGGATGGATTTGACGGGAGTGTTGAGTGTTACACCCTGGGCTGCCCGGCCAAAATTTATCGAAGGTGTTGACAGGCCCCAGCCATTGATTCATCTGATAAACGGCGGCGAAGACGCTTTCAAACTGCTGAGAACCCGTGGTTAAGGGTCTATACTGACAATCCACAGACTCGGGGGTAGTTCGCAAGGAACTCGTTAAGGAATTACTATATGAAGAAACAAAGTTCAGTGCTTGTGTGTTTTCTGGCCGTATGCCTTATGTGTTTTGTCTGGATGGGAACAACATCGTGCGGTCAGGAAACCGTTTTGCGGCAAATAAACGCCTCCGAATCACAAACCGAATTGAATAAAGTTCTGCAAAAAATAGCAAGGGACATCCCGGTACCGGCTGCGGCCCATCCTGGCAATGTGTTCCTGGCCGGTGAAGATGTGGCCGTGAAACTGCCGCCCATGTTCCCGAAGGAAGCAGTTCAGTGGCAGGTGCTTGATGACAAGGGCAGCGTTGTCAGGCACGGCCAATCCAACCTGAACGAGCAGACCATTAGAATAGGCGCTCTGGGAATCGGCTGGTATCGAATTGAATTTCTGGATTCCGCCGGAAAGATTTTAGCGTGGACTACGGCGGCGGTACTGGCCCGGCTGGCAAAGCCGGTGCCTCAGGATTCATCTGTGTGTGTTGACTCAGCCACATCCTGGTTTGCACCGAATGACCCGGTGAGACAGGAGCGTTTTGCTCAACTGGCTGCGCTGGCAGGAGTAAACTGGATTCGAGACCGCATAAGCTGGGGAGGAGCAGAACCCGCTGCCGGCAAATTTGCCGAGAACACAAGTTATGACACGGCGGCATCCCTTCAGTCGCGTTACGGGCTGAAGGTCCTGCAGGTGTTTCACGACACGCCCGGCTGGGCGAATGATAAGCAACTCGACGGCGAGCACGCATCCAGCCGTTTCCCAAGAGATCTGCGGGCGCTATATAGGTTTTGCAAAACAATGGCGCAACGGTACAAGGGACGGGTGCTGGCATGGGAACCCTGGAACGAGGCAAACATCACCGTCTTTGGCGGCCATACCATTGACCAGATGTGCACGCACCAGAAGGCGGCCTATCTTGGCTTTAAGGCAGGCAGCTCAGATGTAACGGTGTGCTGGAATGTATATGCAGGGGCGGGGTCGCCGCTGCACGCGGAAGGAGTGCTCAAAAATGAGGTATGGCCATATTTTGAGACGTATAATATTCACTCATACGACAACCCTGATGATTACTCCAAACTGTTTGCGCCGGCGAGGGAGGGGGCTTGTGGACGGCAGATTTGGATTACCGAATGCGGAATCCTCCTGCCGTGGAAAACCGAACGACCCTGGAGCGAACTATCACAAGAGGATGAATTGAAGCAGGCCAAGTTTATCGCGAGGTCATACGCCAGCAGTTTGTTTGCGGGGGTCAACCGGCACTTTTTCTTCATCCTCGGCAATTACCCGGAGAGAGAGATTCAGTTCGGTATTTTGCGTAACGACCAGACGCCTCGGCCCGGTTATGTGGCGCTGGCAGCGGTAGGACGTATCCTGGCCGGAGCCACGTGCATAGGTCGATGGCTGCCCAACGACAATCCTTCGATGCGGATTTATGCCTTCCGTTCCCATCCCGATGGAATGGAGCGGGATGTGCTTATAGAATGGGCCGACAAGCCCGTAGAATGGGCCGACAAGCCCGTAAAATGGTCGCTGCCTGAAAGATTATCTGTAGAGGCCGTTTATGATTATCTGGGTCGGTCACTCGGCAAGAAGGTGCCGGAAGAAATAGATTCGGCTGCTATTTTCGTGCTTATTCCAAAGGGCGATGCCCAAAAGCTGCCGCTGGAGCCTGCACTACGTTCCGGCAGTTTACGCGGGGGCAAGGCTTCGCCGGTGGTGTTGCAGCTTCAGATGCCATACAGCACGACTAATCTTGAGCAGCAGGCCCATATAGTTGCAGAACAGCAGACAAATCTTGAGATATTCGTTTATAACTTCAGCGGCACAGCGGCCAGCGGGATGGTAACCGTAGAGGATGCTCCGGACGGATGCAAGCTTATGCCAGACCGCTGGGAAATCACGGTTGAGCCTATGGAGCGAAAGCGTCTGGACAGCCGCGTGAGTATGCAAGGGGGTGGAGGTGACAGTGGCGGCAACTGGATAAAATTGCGAGGCGACTTTGGCGAAGCCGGCCGGCCTATACTGACATTCAGGCTAATAAGCAAGGATGGATAACCCACCTTCTGCCTTGCGCAAGGTTTTTCAGCCGACACTCTATGCAAGATGCCGCTTCGTTGTCCCTACTTCTTGTTCGCTGCTTTCTTTAGTTCGATTAAAGCCAGGTTCATCGCCTTCCAGGTCTGCGCATCGCGAGGACGCACCTTCACGATGTGCTCGCCCGGCTCCTTAATGTCTATACTGCCGACAATGACGGTTTGAAAATCGTCCCAGTCAGCCGTTTTGGGTGCTCGACAAACGAGCGTCTGCCCCGCAACTTCGATGCTGAATTCGGTTTCGCCACTTGCGGCGGTCAGCAGCGCGCTTACCTCATAGAAACCGGACTGGTGAAATTTGACCTTCCAAGACGCCCACTCCTGTGGGTCATCCCAGAAGCCGATGCTCTGATGCTTTGCCCGTTGTTCCAACCCGATTTTCTTTCCATGGAGTTCGGCGGTGCCGGCATCAAGCGTCACGGAACCATCACGATTCTGGCGCACGAAACCATCCCATTCCAGGTCGGACAGGCCGGATATCTTCAAAACGAAGGCGTGCTCGCACGGCTTTTGTGCCGGCAACTCTATGGTCAGGCCAGCTTCATTGCGCAACCATTCCAATCTGCCGCGGTTCCCCAGCAGACGAACGTCCTTTACCTTGCCCCCGACCAATGGCGACGACTTAGCCAGCGATTTGATAGTTATTTGCTCACCCGGCCAGGCGAGGGCTATGGCGTAAAGTGTTTCGCCCTTTGTGGTGAAGCGGATGTCCTGGCCGGTGAACACCTGGCGCTTGGTGTCGCCGAAAGAGCCGCCGATTACCTGAGTTGGGCCTTCACCAAACACTTTGAATGGCCGTGTGCCATAGATGGCCTCGCCATTCACTGCCAGCCACTGGCCTATCTCCAACAGTATCTTTTCCTCATCTTCCGGAATTGTGCCATCGGGTTTCGGGCTGATGTTCAGCAGCAGCGCGCCATTTTTGCTGACGATGTCAATGAGGTCATCGATAATTAAGTCGGCGGTCTTGTAATCTTGCTTCGTGACGTAACCCCAGGAGTTTCTGGAGATGGAGGTGTCGGTCTGCCAGAACAACGGCCGGATACCGGCCAGTTGTCCACGTTCGATGTCAAGCACAGCGACATTCTCGGGAAGGGCTTTGTTTTTGTAATTGATGGCCACACCCTTTTGCCATTGCGCACCGCGGTTGTAGTAGTAGGCAGCGAACTTTTGCAGATAAGGCGCGAACACCGGCTGCTCAATCCACCAGTCGAACCAGACAAGCTGCGGCTGGTATTTGTCCACCAGCTCGCAGGAGCGGGCGAACCAATCGTCGAGGAACTCCTTGCTCGGGGTGCTCTCCTTTTCCGGCTGGGCCGGGCCGTAGAGGCCGGCGTAGTTCGGGTCCTTCACATCCGAGTCAAACTTCATGCCACCGTCAAAAAACCACCAGTGCTCAGCACGGTGCGAGGAGAGACCGAAGGTCAATCCCTTCTTGCGAACGGCGGAAGCCAACTCACCAACAACGTCTCGCTTCGGCCCCATCTCGGCGGCGCACCATTTCGAGAAGGAGCAGTCGTACATCGCAAAACCGTCGTGGTGTTCGGCCACGGGCACGACGAATTTTGCGCCTGCTTTCTTGAACACTTCGGCCCAGTGGTTCGGGTCGAACTTCTCGGCCTTGAACATAGGAACGAAATCCTTGTAGCCGAACTTGTTCTGAGGACCGTAGGTTGCAATATGGTGATTGAACTCGTTGGAATCCTGCTGGTACATATTTCGCGGATACCATTCGCTGCCGAAGGCCGGCACAGAATAAACACCCCAGTGAATGAAAATGCCGAACTTGGCATCGAGGTACCACTGCGGGACTGTGTATTTGGCCAGCGATTCCCAGGAGGCGCTGAATGGACCAGCCGAAATCACATTGTCAACATTCTTCAGCGGCTCTTGGGCCTGCACTTTGTCGGCCAGCGCCAAAGTTACAACCAACGTCATTGCAACAAACTTGCTGATGTTCGTAACCGAATCCATTTTCATACAACTGCTCCTTTCCAAATTGTAACTTTGCGTTAAGCAATCGAATTGTGACATATCAGGGAGATGACTTCATCTCCGGTTGTTAGCATTTTAACATTGTAGTTTCCTTTCAAGAGCGGCTTTTTCCCCAATTGGGCCTGTATTTTAAGAACATTCTCCTGTCGGCCATAATAGACATCATCCAATGTTACATTGCCCATAGCCTTATAATATCGAAAAAGCCAGACTGGTGCAGGGAAAAATCTTGAGATACGACCTGACCCAAAACCGACCTGCCCCCCGGCAAAAATGAGGGTTTCTCAGGTGCGACCCGTAAAATTCTCCCGCAATCCTTGGGACAGTTATTGCGAGTTCAATTCGATTGACACCTATCCAATAGAAAGGGTAGTGGTACTATTTCTTTGAGGTCGTTCTCTATATCTATTTACATCTCCTTATCAGTGCTGCCTCTAATCTGATAAATATTTTTGTCTTTCTCCTGAACGTGCTCAAATCTATCCCCAACCTGGCTGCCTGCTCTTTCACAAAATCCAGCGGCTCAGGGTCTGCATTTTTCCAGCCAGCCTCATTATCCACGCTATTTCAACCACGGCCCCGACAGACTCATGGCATACGCTTAAGTCCCTCCCATCGCACGTTCCATTTTCCATTGCCTGGGAAACCGGGTGTCGCACGGTCTGGACAGCCGTCCCAGCCGGCCGCCATCATCGCAACCGCCGCCAGCAAACCGCCATTTCCGGGTAAGTAAAGCGGCAGCCGGGACGACTGGAAATTGTGTCCATTAGCCAGAAACCGGTTCTTTTCCGATACGATGAACAAGGCGTCCACCGCCTTCTCCGGCTCACCCAGACGCGCCGCCGTCATTGCCAGCATCGGGTAATCCCAGCCCCACGTATCCGCCCATTGCCAAGTCTGTATTACACTATCGAATGTCCGTTTCATCGTGTTCGGATCGATTAGTGGAGTCTGAGGAACGAATCCGAGTGCGGCCAGCATGGAAGGATGGTCACGAGGGACGGTGTAAGGCGGCGTCTCGATCGCCGTGTAAACCCCTTCGCGGATGGTCGGACGCGAAAGCAATCGCATCACACGCTCCCATTCCGGATTGCGTTCCAAGCCGAGTCGCTGGCGCCACCTTTGCGCGGTTTCCAGCCCCCAATACCAGTAGGCCAACTCGAAGGTCGGATTGAGGTTACGCCCTCGGTCGCGTCCGTAACTTTCCTGCGCCGGTATCAACGCCGGCCCCAGCACGTAGCGCTGGCCGGCCTCATCCCACACCGGATACGAAGCCATAAACTCGGCCGTCTCAAATACAATCTGCCGGTATCGTTCCAGGGTTTCCCTATCCCCATGAGCCCGGTAACACAACTCGGCGTAGTATATGGGATGCACCTGCTGCCATATCAGGAACACGCCAACCTGGCTGGGGCTATCCCGCCCATCCGGCGAGGTCATCTTCGGCCAGCGAACACCTCGATAGCCCTGCAGCTCGGCAGTGGCTTTCGCCACGGGCAGAACCGATTGGTACCATGGCAGACTGCGCTCTAACAGCGGCAACCGGTCCCACATCGCGAAATGCACCGCATGCCACCAGTGCATCTCCAGGTGGAATTTGCCAAACCAACTGTTACAGACCAGGCCCGTCTCCTGCGGCGGACAGGACCCCGAACACTGAATGGACGTCAGGTATTGCGACAGCACCACCCTCCGTTCCAGCTCCGCTGCGCGCGGGTCGGTGCATTCAGAAAAATCAATCGCCCCCCCACTACTCCAGAACTGTTGCCAATGCTGGGCCGCCGCAGTACGAACTGCCTGAAAATCGGGCAGCGGTTCTGCAATGTCCGTTGGAGAAAAGGCAAACACAATTTCCAACGGCTGACCGTCCGGCCCCCGACCAGGTCGGGAGTAAATCCGCCGAACGTCTGGCGGATAAATCTCATATTCATGCTGCGATTTGGCTCGGATTGCACCCTGCGCCGACCAGACGATGCGGACATAGTAACTATCAACATCAAGTATTCGGGTCAAATCGGCCTGGTTGCCGGTAATGCGTTGCTGCGTCGTATGGCGCTCCGGATGCCCCCAATCCGCCGCGTTCCCCCATTCCGTACTACCGTAAGGAAACGCCAGCGAGACCAACAAGCGATTCTGCCCCGGCTTGGCTGAGCTCGCCGAAGTCAGCAGCGGTGACTCGACCCGGACTGCCAACAAGTCACGGTTCGGATGACAAACGGTCAGGACCTTGACCGGCTGACCGTCAAAATCGAACCGGCTGCTCAACAGTCCGGTCCACAGGTCCAGAGTTTGGAAGGTATTGGTCAAATCCTTGATGACCGCGGGCAAGCCGTCGGATTTGGTGAGGCGCAATCCGATTTGTCCGAGGTGCAGACGATGCGGATTGGCACGCAACCAAGACGCGGCGGCTGAATAATCGCGGGAGTATCCTCTATCCGAAGCATACGGCACACTGCGCCCAGCCACAGGATAGTTCTCCAGAATATCCTCCAACTTATAACCTTGGGGATTCGGCAAGGTATGCCAGCCCCATTGAGATTGCGTCCCCAGCGCCATGCCTTGCTGATGATACTCAGGAAATGTCTGCAGGCCGGTGATGTCAGCAGTGAAAGCAAACTCGCCGTTGCCGACACTGAGGGGGGTCAGCGGGTCAGGTTTGTCGAGGGTGACATTATGCCGGCTTACCAATGCGTGCCGATCTATCCGACTGCCAGGCGCCACCGTGGAGCCCCCTTCCGACAGGGCTGCCTCGACACTGCCATTGGCTTGGGTCATGAGTTGGCTCTGGTCACACTGGGTGACATTCTGAGCAGACGCTTCAGCGGTCGCATCGTTGCCCGAAGGCGAAACATGGAAATGCGCTGCGTAAGCAGCGCCGATCTGTATTAACGCCGACAAGGCACCGATAGCCAGCGAGATATGCAATGTCTGTTTCATGGAATTTACTCCTGTGCGTCAGACTTCTCGGCCTGCGTAGTTTTCTGAATAATGGGCTTGGCGTTGGCCGAGTCGGCGGGACTGACGCCGAGATAGTAGCCGGTCACCGGTGATTGCTCGTAACCCATGGACCGGTGCGCTACTTCCGCGCGATAGACCGGGTCCTGCATCAGGCAGACACGCCTATCTTTCGCCGGGATGGTGGTCGTGTATATCCGCAGCTCGCCCGGCAGGACGGTGATGATTTCCTCTCGCCAGTCGCCGAGGATGTCGGCCATCATTGCAATTCTCCCCTCGATGCCGGAAGTGAGAGTCGGGCCTTTGTATTTGACGATAGAGAATTGGCCTTGCCCGAATCCGCCGTCCGTGCTCGTTTCCCGCAGCAGGTCACCATCCCAGTATATCCAGTTCCTGCAGCCGGGGACGTCTTCCCCCGTGCCAAGCGGCCTGCCGTCGGCGGAGAACAAATAGCGAGAGCGAGAGCCGCCCTTGCTGTCCTCGGTCGCAAAGCATTCCAGGCCGGCGACCAACGGGTCGATATCGGCGACCATGCCGTCACCCACGTGACTGGTGCGCTGACCGATGCTCCAGATTGTCTTTCCGGTCTTGGCCTCGACCAGGCAGACGCCGCTCCCGTCGTCGTGCGATGGCTCGATGGCGTAGAATATCTCCATGCCGGGGCGCGTCGGGTCCACGTCGGTTACATAGCATTTGTCGGGGTGGCCCAGGCCGACCGACCACAGGCACGTCCCGTTGTCGTCCAGCACGGCGGAGCCCAGGATGACCTCGTCGCGGCCGTCCTCGTCGATGTCGGCCGAGTGCATGCCGTGCGCCCCCTGGCTGCGGATGAGCGGGGTCTCGTCATCGCCTTCCCAGTGCCACAGCCGCTCCATTTTCCGGTCGTGATACTGGTAAGCGTCAACTATCATCAGCTTGTAAGTGCCGCGGGCCACCAGCAGGCACGGGGTCTTGCCATCCAGGTAGGCCATGCCCATCTGGTTGCGGTTGGTCCGGTTGTAATCGCCCAGGCGAAGGTCACGCGGCGGCCAGTCCGCGCGCGCGAGCTCCTCGCCGGTCATGCCGTCCAGAATCGAGCAATACTCCGGTCCCTTCCGGACGCGGCCATCGGGTTCGCGCGCGTCCTCGGGGCCGGTCTTGACGGCCACTTCGGCCTTGCCATCACCGTCGAAATCATAAACCACGTAAGGCGAATACCATATACCCGGCTCGATGCCCAGGCCCAGGTCCTTGCGCCACAGGAATGTGCCGTTGCTGAGATAGGCCTCCAGCTTATAAGTGAGCCCGTTAGTGTTGGGTCTCCCGGCCGGGTCGATACCCTGGTTTGGCTGCTTGATGACGAAGTCATAGGTGCCGTCTCCGTCAAGGTCGGAAACAGCGACCCTCTGAGTCGTGTAAGTCCCCTGGAACTTGATGGACGTGTAATACAGCTTGTCCTTGTTGGCGTCCGCCTTGAGCATCGCCTTCTCCGATGACTCAAACTCTTTGCCCTCCACGACCGGCCTGACCCAGTAGGCGCTATCGCGTCCCAGGGCCGGCTGCTCGTCTATGAAGTCGGTGGTAGCAACCACAGGCTCTTTGTTCAACTTCACCGGCACCTCGCTCCCGACCGAGCGATAGACGTTAAATGTGGCTCTCTGGGCATCACTCTTGAGCAGCCGCCAACTCAAGTAAACCTTGCCTTGCCCGTTCGGCATGGCCACCACTCCGCAATTGAGTTTTTCCTCAATGCGCCGTTCGGCCCAGCCTTTCACTTTAGGCTTGTCCTTGTGTTTAGGATTGAGTGCAGGAGTAAAGAATTGTCGCTCTGCCGGGTCTTGTGCGGCTGCCATTGAAGCGACAACGCAAAACAACAATACAATAAGCATAATTTTTCCGCTCATGGGTCATCGCCTCTTATAGATTAATTCCATTCCTATCAATATAGACGACCAAAAACAACATAACTTAAGACCTGACGCTACTTGAGTCGTTATAGTTACAAGAAAAAGCTTGGCTGCCCAGGCGCGGGATGATTCGCGATTTTCTCCCATTGGGCCCGCGTGATTGGCCCGGCGATTAGCATCTCTATTCCGGTTTTTCCCGGGCTGCCCGCGCCGAGAACTGTTCCGACAACCAGCCATAACACCGGGGCTATGGTTCCACGCATTCCAGTCTTCATAGGGTCGAGTCTTTCATTGGTTATGGCTGTTGAATGGCAAGCCTCTTCACTGCCTGCAAATGGACAGGTCCGACCAGACCGGAGTCTTGAAGCGGCCAATCCGAAGCGTCGAGTGATTTGTAACGCCGGCTCGCGACATTGATATCGTAGAAGTATTTCCAATTGACTTTGCGGCGGTCCAGGTCAGCGATGCGATTGGCGGCCAGGTTGGTAACTTCCACTTCCAGCGTATTTTTGCCGGGAAGGAGAAACTCGCCCACGGGCATCTGGAAAGGCCGGCACCAAAGCGCGCCGACGGCGCGGCCGTTCAGCTTGACGCGGGCGCTCTCGCAAACCTGGCCTAAATCGAGGAGCCAGTCCTCAGCGTCACCCGCCGGGCGGTCAAATTCGATGGTGTAACGCGCGGTGCCGGCAAAGCGTTTGGCCTCGGCATCGCCCAGCGTCGTCCACGAAGCCAGCTCACGCGTTTCGAAACCCGCCGGCAATTCGGGGCCGCCTTCCACAAACTGCACTTTCCAAGTGCCGGCAATGGTTTTTGGCGCATCGGCAGGCTGGAAATACCGCCACGATGGGCCGTCCACCGTTTTCTCTGCGAATGTCCGCAATATGCAGGACTCGCCCGGCTGCAATTGCAGATAAACCTGTGTGGAACCATCCTCGCTCCGGCGCAGCGCCGCCACGCCGGCGCGGTTTTCAAACCGCGGGTCCAGAATAACTGCCGACTTGGCGGGCGAGCCGAGTGCCACCCAACCATCCACCAAGCTCTTGCCGCGGTTGGCCAGGAAGTAGTGGCAGCCCTGCGGATGGGTGCGGCGCACAAATCGGATTCCGAGGTCCACGCTCGGCTCGCGGGACACCCCGGCCTTGCGCAGCATTGCCTCCAGGTTGGTTCCCACCAGAAACACGCCGTTGCCCAGAGCGGCCTGCTGGATTTCCGTGTTTGCGATATTTGCCAGTTTGATGTCGTTGAGCATTTCTCGCAACTCGGCATGGCGTTTTTCCAAATGGCCCAGGCCGGGCACATCAGCAGGCAGGGATTCCTGCATAAGAATGGTCGCGCCTTCGCGGGCAAGTTGAATCAGCTTCCGCAGCGTCGCCTCAGGCATCAGGCGGCATTTAGGCACGAGCACCACTCGATAAGCATTTCCACCCAGCACTACCCGGCTGTTTGCACATTTTGCCTCCGCCAGCAACCGGTCCGAGACTTCATCAAAGGCGTAGCCTCGCTCCCACAGCGTCATGGCGGCGTTGAAGAACGGCTTGGGCAGAGGAGACGGCATGATGAGGTTTCCCGGCGCGTGCCAAAAATCGTGCAAGGGCAAGTAAAGGAGAATGTCGTTTGCCGGCGAGCCCGCCTGGAGGATGGACTGGCAACGAGTCACGTAGGCATTGAACTGCGGCAAATCATGCCAGAGGCCGCCCTGCGGGCCGAAATTCACGGCGGCGTAAAACTGCCAGCCGGGCCAGGGCGCATCCGCCGGCGAATAGGGAATGCCATGAAAGAATATATGATTCACACCGGCAATGAACAGGTAGTCTGCCGCCTGTTTGACCTGGGACAGCGACACCTGGAAATGTTCGCCCAGCCAGGTGAAGGACTCGGAGGAGGATAGCTTGCGCCCGGTCAGGTGCGCAGCGGAAGAAGCGAACTTCAACAGAGGAATGTGCTTTTCATCCACGTCGCCGAAAATCTCGGTTTCTGGAATGTCCGCTGCCGCGTAAATGTCCATCAGGTTACCAGGCGCGCCGTGGGCCTGGTTGCGCGAAATGCTGCCGTGCGCGTGGCACCATTCAGTCCATCGCTGGATGTAGGCCAGGTGCATATCCGAAATCGTCTCCCGGTAATCGCCTTTGACCCGCGACACGGTTTCCTCCGGGCCGTCACCAAACAGCGCCGGCAATTGCGCACGCAGGTCATAACCCCGGCGCGATTCGAACTCGCGGAAGAAATCGCTCGTCCATGATGCCCCGTAGTATTCGAAGGAATCGTGGAAGTGGGAGCGCGGCATTTGGCCGCGATAGTCGGCAAAGGCACGGTCGAAGTCCGCCAGATACTTGTTGAGGGCCGCGACCGAATAGGGGTTGAGCACGCTACCTTCGCCACCCGGCGCGGCGCGTTTCACTTTCTGGACCGGGCCGTTTTGCACCACGGCGTAAAGCCGCCACTGGCCCGGCGGCGCGGTCCAATCAAGAAGACCGCCGTCCACCTTATCCGTCAGGTTGATTTGCCGGCCCTTGTCCGAGACGGCCATCAGGCACTGCAATTGCCCTTCCGGCAGCTTTGATTTCAGCTTGTCGCCGCCAGCAAGGTCGTAGCGTTTTAGAATGACTTTGGCCGAAGCGTCCTCCGGCGACACGCGTGGTCCGCCGAACGGCCAGCCGGTGCCGGTGGTCAGGTCCACACCCAAGTTCAGGCGTTTGGCTTCCGTGGTGGTATGTGCCAACATCTCCATCCATTTCGACGAAAGGAAATCAATAAAGCGGTCCTCGTATCCCTTCGCACCGTAAATGGGACAGATTTCGACGCCGCCCAGCCCGGCCTCTTGATACTGCGTCAGGAGCCGCGTCAGGTTGGCTTTGTCCACAGCACTGCCCAACCACCACCAGCGCGTCCAGGGACGACACTCGCGTGTCGCGGCAGGCCAGCTTAGTTCGCTCGACTGACGTTCCTGTGGCTGCGCGGACGTATCGTTCATCCCGCGGCGGGTCAACGCGATGGACCGGGCTGCCTCATGTTCAAAGGACTTCGTGGCGGCATCAATGCGAATTGCCGATTGCGCTGCCGCGCTTTTGGCTGCTTCCACATTCACCGCGACTACCGCCAGCAAGACAGCCGCCGATGACGTCAACCAACCGACAATTCTCGCTTCATTCATGCTCGTATCTCCGTTTGTGCTCATGTTTTCAATATTTCGCGCTGCGCTCATGGCACCGACGCACGCGGAGTGCAGGCTTGTGCTTGAATGGTCAGTTCCGCCGGCGGCAAGCCAGTTGAGGTAGCTTTCAGGTGGATGGAACCCGACTGTTTCGTGGATTGAACAATCACCTGCGCCAGGCCGTTAAAAACCGTCCGCTTCGGAAGCTTGTCGGACTCCTGGGTGTTCGGATGGCCATTGCCGACGCCGATGATGCGTCCGCCGGTCACCGCGAAAGAGACCTCGTCGGAGGCGACAGGCACGATGCGTCCCTGGGCATCCACGACGGCGACGGTAATGATGGAGACGTCCTCGCCGTCTGCGTTGATGGTTGCTCGGTCGGGAGACAGCTTGATAGCGGCGGGCGCGCCGGTCGTCGCTACTTCGGTCGTGGCGATTTCTTTGCCGCCTTTGAAGCCTTTTGCTACGAGCGTGCCCGGCGCGTATTTGACCTTCCAGGCGAGGTGCGAATTGCGAGGCATCGTCTGCTTGCCAAGGCTCTGGCCGTTGAGGAACATCTCCACTTCATCGCAATTGCTGAAGCATCGCACATCTATTTCCTGACCCTCTTTGCCGGGCCAGTTCCAATGCGGCAGCAGGTACAGGACGGTCTTGTCGCTCCACCAGGTCTGGTAGAAGTAGTAGTTATCCTTTGGAAACCCGCAGGTATCCATAATGCCGAATTGTGAACTGAAGGCATCGTCGTACGGCGTCGGCTCGCCGCGATAATCAAACCCGGTCCATACGAAGGCGCCGGCGACCCAGGGCCGGGCCAGGTAGTAGTTCCACCACTTCTCGGTGGTCGAGCCCCATTTCGGCGCATTGTCGTCATAGGCAGACATAAAGCACGTCTTCTGGTCGTTGGCGTATGCGCCGCGGGTGCAAAGGGTGCTGGCATCTTCGGTACCGATACAGGGCTTGTTCGGGAACTCCCTGTGGAATTTGCCCATATCGCCTTGCACAAAGTAGTTGAACCCCATAACATCAATGACTCTGGAGAATCCCCGGCCCCAGCCGCCGTTCATAGCGACTGTAACGGGGCGCGTCGGGTCGAGCTTGTGCACCAGGTCCTGCATAACGCGGGCGATACGGCTGCCGATGTCGTCGTTGCCCTGGATTTGAAATTCTTCGTTGCCGAGAGACCAGATGATGATGCTCGGATGGTTGCGGTCGCGGCGGATAAGCCGTTCAAGCTGGCCGAGCGTCTCGGGGGTGTCGTCCATCCGCCGGTTCTCGTCCATCACCAACATTCCGAGCTGGTCGCAAGCATCAAGCAATTCCGGTGTCGGCGGGTTGTGCGAACTGCGATAGGCATTGCTGCCCATCTCCTTGAGCCGCTCGATGCGGAAGTGCTGGATGCGGTCGGGCAGCGCCGAGCCTACGCCGGCGTGGTCCTGATGATTGCAGGTGCCCTTGATGTAAACATGCTTTCCGTTCAAGAAGAATCCCTGGTTGGGGTCGAAACGAAGCGTGCGGATGCCAAAGGGCGTTTCATAAACATCAGCGATGGTAGTGTCCCGCTTGATTGTTGTGACCAGTTTGTAGAGATAAGGAGTTTCGACCGACCAGAGATGGGGGCTTTTGACTTTTAATTTCCGGCTAATAGTTTGTTCCTTGCCCGGTTCCAGCGCAGCCATAGCCGGCTCGGACTCGGTTACTATCCTGCCGTCGGCGTCGAGAATGGAGGAGAGCAGTGTAGCAGAGACCGTTTGGGCTGAATCGTTCTGGAGCTGGGTCTGGATGGCGACGTCCGCATCGGCGTCGTTGACCGTGCTGGTGACATAGGTGCCCCAGTGGGCAACGTGGACGGGGTCGGTCTTGACTAACCAGACATGGCGGTAGATGCCGCCGCCCTCATAGAACCATCCTTCGGTCCTTGTGGCGTCCACGCGGACCACCAGCGTGTTTTGGCCGCCGAAGCTGGCGTGCCTGGTAATGTCGAGATTGAAGCTGCTGTAGCCGCTGATGTGGCGACCGAGGCAATGGCCGTTAAGCCAGACCAGCGAGTTGCGGTAAACGCCGTCGAATTCGAGCCACAGGGTCTTGTTCTTGTCGGCGGCGGGCAGCTCGAAGGCGCGACGATACCAGCCGATATTGGTGCCCTTCTTGGGGTCAATGTCCTTCCTGCCGTGAGAGACGTCGTGGCCGCCGAACGGCAGCTCCACCACCCAGTCGTGGGGAAGGTCGAACTGCCGCCACTGGCGGTCGTCAAAGCCGGGCTGGACGTATGAGACGTTGACCCCCACGTTCAAGGCCACAGGGTCCTGCCGGGTCGCCGCAAGTTTGGCTGCCTCGGCGAGGTCCGCCGGCGTCGTCTTGTCGAGATGTGCCGGCTCCGGGTATTCGAAGATATTCCCCGCGTCGGCGGGGTCTCCGAGATTGAACCGCCAGCCGGAATCCATCAACAACCGCTGTCGCACTGCCGCAATGTCACCTTTGACAACAGGTGCCAGGACCAACAACGCTGTCATTGCCAAGCACGCTTGAGTCTGTATTTTCATAATTCACAATCTCCTTTGTATATCGGTTTCTTCCATTTACCACCGCTTCCGGTGAATTGGGCTGGGGTTTCTCAATTCCTGGAAAAGCGGGCGATGAAGCCACCGCCCTCACACAGCTCGATGGCGAGCGAATCGCCGCGCTTCAGGGATGTGTTCTCAATTTTGACCGCGGCAGCATCATCTTTGTTGTCGCGAATGAGCATCGCACGGTACCCGCCCTCACCCAAGAACGAGAGCGGGATATTTACGGCCCTCGCCGCCGGGCCGTTCATAATGGCCAGAAACCATGTGTCGCCACTGCGCCGGGCAAAAGCAGCGACTTCGCCAATCTCGGACGGCGGCAAAACGATGGTTTCATCCCAGACGCTCGGGATGCTTTTCATCATCTCGACGCCCGGGTTCTCCAGAATGTTCTTCGGGTGCGCGGCGTAAGTGAGCAATGGCGAGGTAAAGATGGCGGCGCTGGCAATCTGGTGCGCCCAGGATGTGTCGCCGCGACGCGCACCAAAGTGCACGGGCGTGTAATCGGCGTGGCCGGCCAGCAGCCGCGTGAAGGGCAGGGTCGTGTCGTGCCGGGCCCGGGCCTGAAGCTTACTGGACTCCATGCCTTTCACTGCCTCGCGGACCAGCTCATTCGGCCAGGTCCGGGGCTCACCTGTCGGTTTGTTTGCGCCGTGAAAGTTGACCAGCACATGGTATTTCGCGGCTTCCTTGAGCAATGCCGTGTAGAAATCGACGACCTCTTTGTGCTCGTGATCGAAGAAGTCAATCTTGGCCCCGACGACGCCAATATCATGCAATCTTTTAAAGAATGCCTCGCGAGCTTCGGGCGTGCGAAGCTCTCTGGAATGCCTCCAGAGCCATAGGCCCACACCCTGCTGACGCGAATAGTCCACCACTTCCTTGAGCTGATCATCGCTCCATCTGGACCAGAAGCCCTCTATCACGTGATACTCGAAACCTAACTGGCCGGCCAGGCGTGAGAATTCCTTCATATCCTCCAACGAGTTTCCTCCGCCGTCCAGGTAACGCCACACCGCCCGTCCGGGCTTGATCCATTCCGTGTCAAGGCCCTTGGGGAAAAGGGTCTTGTCCGGAGGTGGACAAAGATTATGAATCACGTCGCAATTGACAAGCGTGTTCAGATCGAGACCGATCATCACGACTCTCCAGGGCGACGTAATCGTTCCGGAAACCGCAGCCGGCTTGGACACACGCTCGACGTCCTCTTTGTACCGCAACCTGTATGGGTAGGAAATTGGATGCTTGTGACCGAGAACCAAATTGAATCCCCGGCGGCCGTCGGCCTGCAGTGCCATGCCGCTGTAGTTCATCAGCGCCGCCTCGGTAATCGAGGCGTAGCCGGCGCCGTCCGGCAGCTTGAACGTCAGGGGCGGCGCGGCCCACTCACCAGCCTGGACGTCGGCAATGCCCTTCTTGTCGTGCACGCCTTCGTAGTGGCCGTTAAGGTCGTGGAACCAGGCGGTGCTGCCGGCTGGAATGACGAAAGTGGTGGCCTCGTCCGGCACCCTTGAGTTTTTATCGCCAGGAATAATGTAACGGAAGGCAACGCCATCATTGAATGCCCGAACTTCCAGCGTGTAACTGGTGTTGCTTTTCACGTGCTTGAGGGAAACCGTTGCGCCGTTGCAATGATTGACGGCATGGGTATGGACGCCGCGCCAGGGGTAGGTCTCTTTCACCTGGTACGTATCCACCCTGCCGGCCTCCACCCCCTCAGCAAGGTTAACATCGTCCACAGTAAACTGCATGGGGGATGTCTCAATCACAGGTTTGTTCCTGAATGTTACCGCATATTTCAGCCGCGCCTCGTGCAAGAGGACACTGAATCGCACATTGCCATCCGGGCTGAAGATTTTGGTTTCGCCTGACGCGAACCCCTTATTATACATACACAATGCCAGCACGAAGCCGGCAATCATCGTAAAGATACGGTTTCTTTTTTGCATGGTTTTGTTTCCTGTAATGTGGTTTATGGTTTTCTATTCAAAGTTTCTTTTTCCACTCGACAGCGTCTCATCAGGACTCAGTTGCCGGCTTGGCTGCGCTGTCTGCCGCCAATTCCCGCACACATTCAAAGAGTGTTCATTCTACCCTTCGCTATTTTTCTGCAAACCCACTTTTAATTACCGGTACTTGGGATAGTCATCTTTTGCCGTGGCTGGCACGATTCTCACCGCCTGACCGCGTTGTAGGTATCAAGTGCTTCCAGTTTAATATCGTGCTCTTCTAAAGATTGCCGGGTTTTCTCGGGCACTTTCATAAAACCTGATGCCCCGCAGCCGACGACCAGAATGGACGGCTTTGCTGCAATGACAGGTTCCAAGTCCTCGGTGGATAACAAATGCCCTTGTTTTCTCCGCCAGTTGGCTAAGACAGAATCACCTACGATTATACAATCGCTGGTGCAGCTAATTCCATCTATAACAACTTCGCCGAATTGGTAAGAGTCAATGTGCATTGACAAGGATCTATGTAACATGAAGAGTTAAAGTTTTGCAGAGAATTCCAACTCTTTGGATAGTCCCGTAAGTTCAGGGAACAATGTCGAAGAGGATACGCCCAGCCACTTTAATTCCTTCAGCATTGATTTTATATCTTTTATTTTCGCAGATACCTCAATCTTCTTTAAGAACAAATCGTTAAATTTTTCGGCTCTATATTTCTTTTTGATTTTTTTTAATACTTTTTCAACATCTGGAAACTCCTCTCTATTTATCTCATACGAAAGGGCGTCTTTCTGATTGTTTATCAATTTTTCCATTTGTTTGTTTTCAAAAATCTTCTCAATCCCACATTCGTTCTCACCATGAACAGTGAAACAACTTCTCTGGGCTGTTACACGAGGGTGTATGTGCTGTGGTTTCAATGCTATCGGGTATTCTTCTTCGTATTTGATTTTGCTATCCCGCTTAGGTAGGGCAAACGCCGCACGAATGTTACCTGGGCACGCAAACCACCTCAAATTACCTTCTCCTTTTTTTGCCTTTTCTAGTTTTTCTTCATTCGCAGCGTGTTTAAGAGCTAATCGGTACGCTTTTTTATAATAGAGATTACTTCTATCATTCCACGACAGAGGAAGAAACATTCTGCCGCTGGCAACAAAGTTGAAAATAATTGGATTAAGAACCCAAACCACCGGTGAGTCTGGATTATTAGGGTCCAGGTTTGGCTTTGAAACTATCTCGTTTATGGCAAAAAACAATGCGAATAACGCTCCCTCTGTCCAGTCGAGCAGCCGTGTAGGAAGTTCATTATGCCGCATTAAAAAAAGCCATTCATCGATTCTTTCATAGAGAGGCGTCCTCATATATAGAGCCGGAGCTCGCATACGAAACTCCTGCACAATGTCGTTCTCAAAGGTGAGTTTTTTACTTTTGTCGCCAATCTCATCAATTCGGTCAAACAACTTCGGTCGTAACTTATTGTCCCTTTTTCTTTCCCCTCTGAACCATGCGACGCTGATACGCTGGCTGATGCTGTGCCATTTTTGCAAAGTCTTGTCTATTTTGCTTATAAATTCTCCAACCGATTCGATACAACCATTCGCCATAAATCAGACTTTACTAATAATCTCTTTGTCTCACAAGACTTGCCTACTTTTTTCTGCAAATCCACTTTCGTAGTCAACTGCGTGTAATATTCCAGAACCTCAACGGAGCGGGAGGGCTTCCCCTTTGACTCCCCGCGCAGCACAAGCAGTTGTGCTGCTCTGCTCCTAACGGAGCAGGAGGGATTCCGGCCTGCGGCCTCGAACCCAAATCTGCTTAGCAGATTTCCATAAGGGCTCTGCCCCTCTGGTCCCGCCTATCGGCGGGTCACCCCGACGGCCTGGGGGAGCTTCTCCCCCAAACCCTCTCGGGTTCGAATCCCTCCCCTCAAGTAAGCTTACTCAACGGAGCAGGAGGGATTCGAACCCCCGTTACCTTTCGGTAAAACGGTTTTCAAGACCGTCGCCTTCAGCCGCTCGGCCACTGCTCCAGATTTTGAAACAATCAGCTATTATATAGTCGGACCGAAAGAAGATGGTTTGTTAGCAACTTTAGATTATTTTATAACTAAGAGGCTATTTTTGCAAGGAATTTCGGCACAAGCTGCTGCTAATCAGATTTGTGAAGAATTTGATGTGACATTGCAGCGGAATATATGGTATATATTTGCATCCAAAAGGAATAACAGAAAGACAATAAATAGGAGGTCTCTATGAAATCTAAAGATGAGCACGCTCAATGTAAAAAGTCCCTAAAACCTGCTATGACGGGTTGTGGGTTGTCGAGGCGGCAGTTTCTGAGCGGCTGTGCCGCCTGCGCAGCCGGCCTTGCAGGCATCTCAACTCTGGGTGTGATACCGGCAGCGGCCCAGACGCCGGCCAGCGGCGAAAAAGCCAGGGTCCGGCTTGTCTTCACGCATATCCCGCCGCAGACTCCGACCTGGCCGAATATCGGCTACGACTATGAAGGACGCAAAAAGGAACTGACGGAAAAGCTTCGCAAAGGCTGTCCGGGCATTGAATTTATTCCTGCTACGGTCCAAAATCAGGATGAGGCCAAAAAAATCCTCGAATCCGACAAGGAGGTCGATGGGTATCTGGTCTATACAATAGGCATCTGGACAGGCGCTCCCCAGGTTATTGCCGCTTCCGGTCGGCCCACCATTTTCGTCGATGACCTGTATGGCGGGTCAGGTGAGTTTTTGGTCGCTTATTCGGCTGCTAAAAGGCAAGGCCTGAAGGTGGCCGGCGTCTCGTCCACGCAGTTTGACGACGTAATCCAGGCAGCTAAGTGCTTCGAGTGCATCAAGAAGCTGCAGTCATCGGTAATCCTGCGGGTCGGGGGCGGTTTTGGCTGCTCTCCCGAGGGCATAGAAAAGGTCTTTGGCACAAAGGTCATCCCTCTGGGCTATGAGCCGCTCAACGAGCTTTACGATAAGGCCGACCGTAATGAGGCACGCAAGTGGGCAGAGCGATGGACCAGCCAGGCGGAGAAGATTGTGGAGCCATCGCACCAGGAAATCGAGAAATCCGCGGCAATGTATCTGGCAATGCGTGAGCTGATGCAGCAAAACAAAGCCCGTGCTATTGCCATCAACTGCTTAGGCGGTTTTTACGGCGGCAAAATCACGGCCTATCCCTGTCTGGGTTTCTTCCAGTTTAATAATGACGGCTACGTGGGCGCCTGCGAAGGCGACCTTACGTCAACTATCACGATGCTGCTGATGAGCTATCTGGTCGGACGTCCGGGTTACATTTCTGACCCGGTTATCGATACGTCGAAAAACCAGATTATCTACGCACACTGTGTCGCACCCAACAAGGTCTTCGGTCCTGATGGTCCGGCTAATCCGTATCATATTCGCAACCACTCCGAAGACCGCAAAGGCGCTGCCGTTCGGTCGCTTATGCCGCTGGGCGAAATGACCACCACGCTCGAATTCAATCCCGACTCACGCAAGGTGATAATCCATCAGGGAAAAACTGTGGCGAACATAGATGAGGATAAGGCCTGCAGAACCAAGTTAGCTGCCGAGCCAAAAGGCGATATTAACAAGCTGCTTAAATACTGGGACCAGTGGGGCTGGCACCGCGTTACTTTCTATGGCGACCTTAAGCGTCCTATCGAGCATATAGCTGCCCTGCTCGGATTCGAAGTGATAGAAGAAGCTTAGCGGCGTGTGGACTTGCGTGGTATGAGATAGCATAACAGGTAAAGTTTCCACAGATTGAATAAAGAATTTGCTCTGTTGAAAACATTGCTGGTTGTCATTTCGAGCGAGCCGCGACTCGACTGAGCTCGCCGAAGTCAGGCGAGTCGAGAAATGACGTGTGGTCTTTTCAACAGAGCATAAAGAATTCAGAACACAGAATTCCAAGTTCTAAATTCCAACTTCCTGTCATTTCAGGACTTATAAAAATTTTTGAAATTTCTATGATTTTATTTGAACAAATAATACATAGATGTATTATGTATATAGCTATTAGGTATATGTTCTGGAGGCGCAAATATGGCCATAAAAAAGGACTTGGTTGCAGCATCGGCTACTCCATTGATTCTTTCTATTCTGGCTGATGGAGATAGTTACGGTTACGCCATCATAAAGCGTGTTCGCCAGTTATCCGGGGGGCGGATGGAGTGGACGGATGGGATGCTTTACCCTGTTTTGCATCGGCTCGAACGTCAGGGGTTGATAAAGTCCTTCAAACGTGTGTCCGAGGCAGGCAGAGGACGGAGGTATTACCGTCTCCAGAAGAAAGGCAGCGAGGCATTGAAGGAACACAAAAGTCAGTGGATGTTAACATATTCGACCCTGAGACGATTATGGGAGAAAGAACCATGTTTGACCTGAATGAACAAGTAAGTAAATGGCGCCACCGCCTGGATCAATCAGAGGCCTTTGGTAAGTCAGATATCGATGAATTGGAAAGCCATCTGAGAGAAGAAGTTGAGCGATTGATGGCTTTGAAGTTGTCAGGCGAGGAGGCCTTCTGGGTGGCCGAACATCGAGTTGGTGACACGGGCACTCTTGCCGGTGAGTTTGCCAAGGTGAATTGGGCAGGTATGTTGAGAAGGAGACTTTTCTGGATGGCTGCAGGTGTCCTGGCTTACCTGTTAGCCAGTTACTTTGCAATCGCCGCATCGCAGGTGTGCGTTTTACTCGCAGGTCTGAATGGTGTAAGAGGTTATGGTCTGGGAGCGGTTGGCGTTCTCTCAAACCTGGCGATTCTGGGGCTGGCGGTTCTTCCCTTTTGTCTGGCTTGCCGACACAACTGGAATATCATGAGGTTCAATCGGTGGCTCGACAACTCTATCATAAGAACCACACTCTTTGTGGGTCTTATTGCCACTGTAGTAGTTCTTAATGCTGCACGGTTTTTCTTACCGGCTATTGCGGCGCGGATAATGGGTGTCCAAGAGTATGGGCAGATGGCCATTGTTTGGGCATATCTGCAATTATTAATCCCGGTTCTGCTGGCTGTGATACTGATGGTGGTGTTGTTCAAACTCCGTGCGCTGGAGTCTGATGTGGTTGCACCATAGTTTCAAAGTCATCGGCGGCCCAAAATAGTCGTTGGCAGGACCGGAAGACTGTTGAGTGTTCGCGTTAAGCTCTGCTCATTTCACGAGTTAGAGAAATGCATTAATTTTTTTTGTTTTTTTGGATTTTTTAGTTGACATTACATAGTTTGTATGGCATAATATGTAAAGTAAGATATATGAAAACGTGGGCTGGACTGATTAAGCCCAAATGAAAAGTAAAATGAGCACTGAATATCGCCAAAGGAGTTTTGTATGAAATTTGAAAGCCAGTTACTAAAGGGAATTGCGCCGGTGGTCGTTCTGGAGATTTTATCTCGCGGTCCGATGTATGGCTACGAGCTGAGCCAGGCCATTGAGCAGCGAAGCGGCGATGTCCTGACGCTCGGCAAAGGCACGCTGTATCCATTACTTTACAATCTGGAAGCAAAGAAGCTCGTCGCGGGCAGATGGGAGACGTCCGAATCCGGTCGAAGGAGAAGGTATTATTCCATCACCGGTGAAGGCAAGAACGAGCTTGCAAGGCAGAAGGCGCAGCTTAAGGAACTGACGGCTGGGTTAAATTTCGTCTTCAGCGGAGCACTTGTGCCGGCATAGAGCAAATGATTATTGATAATTGATAATTGATTATTTGCGGTGCAAGCGACAGAAATTTGGAGACCGACCTATGGAAAAACGGGAAAAAGACAGACAATTCGACAATCTGCCTGGTTGTGTCGTTGAGTTCATACGGCTGGTAATAAAAAAGATGCGTTACCGCAGAAAGGTCCGGCTGGATGTGCAGGCCGAACTGACGGCGCATTTTGACGATGAACTCAAGGAATGTACCACCGATAAGGAAAGAGAGCAGAAAGCCCGGCAGATAATTACCGATTTTGGTGATGCAAAATTGCTGGGCATTTTATTACGCCGGGCCAAGAAGCGATGCCGACCTCTCTGGCGAACCATAACGGCAAGGACTTTTCAGACAATAGGCGTCCTGATTCTTTTGTTTTTCTTTTATACAATATGGTTTCTTACCGGCAGGCCGACCATAAATGTAGACTATCTGGCATTATTTAACCAGATGAATAGGCCGCAGCTTAAAGATGAAGATAATGCCTGGCCACACTACGAAAAAGCGATAACACTCTTTGTTAAGCCAGACGACGATTTGCGCAAGGTAATTGATGCTGCATCAGGGCGTCCAGGTTTTGGCGGTCTGGCCGATGAGGAACAGCAAAAAATCAAAAAATGGGTCGAACTCAATGAATCTGCCTGGCAGGAGTTTGTGGCGGCCAGTTCCAAGTCATACTGCTACAGGGAGTATCAGTATGACCCCAATATTAAAGATGAGAATAAGTGGCTGTTTAATGTCTTATTGCCCCATCTGTCTGAGATAAAGGGGCTGGCGAAACTTGGGTGCTGGCAGGCACGGATACATATAGATGCGAGCCAGCCGCGTCAGGCTATGGATGATTGTCTATCAATTGCAATGACCGGCCGTCACTGGCAGGGGAAGGGAACGCTTATCGAGCAGTTGGTGGGACTGGCTCTTAGCGGTTTGGGCTACACTGAGATATTGAATATCACTGTAACGAAAGAGTTATCACCTGTTGACCTAAAACACCTTCAGGAAAATTTGCTACAAATTTACCCACAATCGTTTCCACTTATGAATGTGGAAGGCGAAAGAATATGCTTTCTGGATGTGGTTCAGCATCTATTTACTGAGGGTGGTCCGGGTGGAGGGCACTTAGTCCCCCATAAGTTGGTTTATCTCGGAGATATTACAGGATCTGCTGATGAGGTAAGAATAAATATGGTGCGTTTGCCTTTTTATACGGCAGCAGCTATGGTTCACGCGGGCCGCGATGAGACGATAGCTAAAGGTAACGAGATTTATGACTACCAGGCTAAAAGGGCGAAGATGACTCCTTATCAAAGGCACATCAACAACCCCAACGGCGTCAATGATATGATTTCAGCACTGTCAAAATATAGGTTCTTTTTAATACATATCATAATGCCGGCTGTGGACCGCGCGTCTGAAATAGCCTATCGGTGCAAGGCGTCGTATCAGGCAACGATAACGATTCTGGCTCTTAAGCGGTGGCGATTGGAGAAAAACGAATATCCGGCAAATCTTGATGAGCTGGTTGCAGCAGGATACTTGAAGGAGCTGCCGGCCGACCCATTCAGCGACAAACCTCTCGTTTACAAAAAAACAGGCGATGATTTCACCCTCTACAGCGTTGGGTTCAATTTCAAAGATGATGGCGGCGAATCAGGTAAGGATTCAAAAGGCCGACCCACCAAATGGAGAGACAATGGAGATACGGTTTTCTGGCCTTTGCTCGAGTTGAAGCAGGAAAAAAACGCAGATTCAGAATGATGGAGCGTAGAAACAGTAGTTGAAGACCTGCCAAATACTCGAAATTGCGGAGGATTAGGGGGAAATTCTTGAAATTTCAATTCACGCCACGTAACATATCCCGCACAGTGAACACAGCAAAACACTAATTTGTCCGAACAGAGCAACGGGCGTGTTAGCCGATTTGCTCTATTGCTTTAGAGGAGATAATAATGGATTCGGGAAAATGTCCTCTGCGGTGTGACGGGAATCATGTTTCCAGTCGGCGAGAATTCTTGTGTGGTTCAGCAGAATTGCTGGCAGGTTCGGTTCTGCTGGGCGGGTGTTCTTCAATAATGAGGGGGCCAACGGTCACTAAAAACCCGATACGGGCGGCTGGCCTGGCCTCGCAATATGTGCCGACAATCAAGGCGGCATTCGTGCGACGAAAAGAGGATTATGGAATGTTGTGGCCCGGCGCAGTCTATGATGGAGAGGCGGCACGGCGCAAATACACCACAAAATTGACGGAGACAGCCAAGTCGCTTGGCGTGAAGTTAGACCTTCGGCCAGAACCTATCTATAGTGCCGCTGAGGCGGATACCTGGCTGGCAGAAGCAAAAAGAGCCAATGTTGACGGCCTGATGTTGCTGCTTCTGGACCGCCAGCAGCACGCCTGGCCCACAGCCGGCAAAGCGGTCGAGACCGGCATCCCCACGGTTATCTTTTCGCCGGTTGGCACATCCTTCACCACCAACACTGTGGATTTGGCGGATAGGCCCGGGTGTGTCATTTATTCCACAGACAATTTCAGCCAGCCGGCCTACGGGATGAAAATGCTCAAGGCCGGTGCCAAGATACGCCGTAGCCGCTGTGTCGTTATTAAAGGCACTGAGCGGTTCGATACAGTGATGGCAGATTTGGGAATCACGCTGCGACAAGTGCCGGCCAACACCTTCATAGAGGAATATAGCCGGACACCTGAAACCAAAGAGATACTGGCGATGGCAGACGACTATATTCGCAGGGCACGCCGACAGTCCGGAGCGACCCGGCAGGATGTCATCAACGGCGTTAAAAGCTATTACGTCGCGGGCAAGATTCTCGAAAGAGAAGGCGGCGATGCAATCACTATGGATTGTCTTGGCGCCCTGGGCAAGATTAAAGTAAGTTTGCCCTGTATTGCCTGGTCGCGTATGAACGATGATGGAATCCCCGCTGCCTGCGAAGCGGATTTGGGTGCTGTCGCTTCGCATATTGTCGTGCAGTTTGTTTTCGACCGGCCCGGCTTCCAGCAGGACCCTGTGGCCGATACCGCACAGGATGCTATTATAGGGGCGCACTGTTCGTGCCCGACGAAGCTGAATGGTTTTGGTCAGCCGGCGGAACCATTCGATATAGTGCATCACCACGGCAACAGGGACGCTGTGCCGCGGACATTGTGGCGCGAAGGCCGGCGAGTTACCAGTATTGATGTGCTGCCAGGCGACAAAAAAGAAAATCGTAAGACCAAAATGCTAATCTCCGCCGGCACCGTGGTGGATAATGTCAGCGTGCCGCCATCCGGCGGGTGTGTAGTCTCCGTTCGGGTGAAGTTTGACGGCGGCCAGAAAGTCCTGAGCTTTCCCGGCTTCCACCAGATATTTTTCTATGGCGACTATAAGCAGCATCTGGTTGAGTTCTGCCAGTTGTTCAATCTCCCGGCCCAGGTAGTCTGACTCGGTTATTAAGAAAACATCCTAACCATAGTTGAAGGTTGGGACACTTTTGGCCTACAGCCAGGTTTTTTATGTCTGTAAATAAAAGCCGAGCAAGCTCATTTTCCATAATTTGCTTGCTCGGCTTGTCCGCTTGAGGCGGATAGAAACTTTAGTATCGGCTTGCCATTCGCTGGGCTTTGCGCATACGCCGTCGATTTTTATCCGAGGGTTTTTCATAATAGGCCATGCGCTTCATATCTCTGATTAAGCCCTCTTTTTCACATAGCTTCTTAAAGCGCCTTATCATTTGCTGCACTGATTCGCCTGTCCGCGATTTAACTCTCAACATAGAAAGATATACCCTTTCCGCCTTCGGCGTCCGCCTCAGGCGGACCAAAACTAATATTGCAGGTAATGACCAAACAACAATATATCTTTAGCTCATCAAAAGCTGCGTAATTTACTACTTTAATACAAGTTCTATATTCTTTCAAGTCAAAAAATGCCTGCGGCCGATTTTTGTTCAAAAAATCGGCCTTCCCGACCCCAAAAACCCCCACTTTGGTCCTAAAAACCTCTGAATTTGCCCCGCCGCATGCGGATTTTACGCTTTTCTTGTATCATATAAGCAAATATGTTAAAATAAAAAGACAATTTTGGGAGGTGCATTTTAGTTGGAAAAATTGCGTCAGACTCTGACAGTTAGAAAAGAGCAGGCGATATTAGTGGCCGCTCTTCGTTTTAGGGGTTCTACGGGGGACGATTTGGCTGAGCTTACTGCCTTAGCTGAAACGGCCGGAGCGATTGTCGTCGATAAGTTTCAGCAGAAAATCCGCAAAATAAACCCTTCCACATACATCGGTAAAGGCAAAGCCGAGCAGCTTAGAGACCGCGTCAAACGCTTCAAGGCCGATGTTGTGATATTCGATAACGACCTTTCGCCGGCCCAGATACGCGGGCTTGAAGAGATTGCCGGGGTCAAGGTCATCGACCGCAGCGAGCTGATTTTAGACATATTCGCCACCAGAGCCAAGACCAAACAGGCCCAGCTTCAGGTCGAATTAGCCCAGCTTGAATATACCTATCCTCGGCTCACTAGAATGTGGGTGCACCTCGACACCCTGGCCGGGGCCGGCGGGGCAACCGCTGCAGGCGCTGTCGGCGCCATAGGAACCAGAGGCCCGGGCGAACAGCAGTTGGAAATCGACCGGCGTCTGGTTTTCAAACGAATCATAGACCTCAAACGTGAGCTTGCTGATATCGACAAACGCAGGATTCGCGAGATTGATGCTCGAAAAGGAATGTTCAAAATCTGCATCGTCGGCTATACCAACGCCGGCAAAAGCACTCTCTTAAACGCACTTACCAATGCCGGCGTCCTTGTCGAAGACCGGCTGTTTGCAACCCTCGATACGCGAACAAGAAAATGGACGCCTGTCAGGGGGGTAGAGGTCCTTATAAGCGACACGGTCGGTTTTGTGAAAAATTTGCCTCATCAATTAGTCGCATCATTTAAGGCGACGCTCGAAGAAGCTATCAACGCCGACCTGCTTTTGCATATCATTGACTCATCAAATCCGGAGGTCTTAAAGCAGATTGAATCTGTGGACAAGGTTTTAGGCGAAATCGGCTGTGGCGAAAAGCCGATTTTGAAGGTCCTCAATAAAGTCGATATTGTCAGAAAAATAGGCGACCTTGAAATGCTGGAAACGCTATTCCCTGATGCGGTTTGCATATCAGCTAAAACGGGTTTTGGTCTGGAACATCTGGCTGAAGCCATCTCTATACAATATAGAGGCGGAGAAGTTCTGCTGCGGGTAACAAGCAGCCAGTCGAACGGCAAGGTGCAGAGTTTTCTGCGTGCACACGGGACAATCATTAGCGAGCAATATCTCGATAGCTCCGTCTTAATTGATGCCCGCCTTGGCCGAAATCAGTTGCCCAACTTGCATCACCTCCACCCCGAAAGCATCGAAATCGTAGAGGGCTAAATCAATTTTTGGCCACAGAGACCACCGAGAACACAGAGTTAAATAATCAATAATCAGTAATCAATTAAGTGGGGGCACGAATCACACGAATTTGCTCGATTTTCCCTTCCGATGCTCGGCCTTGGTGTGGTGATGTCGAGACGAAAACGCTAACCACTAAAGGTGATATTTTCATCGCTTATCAGCTTCAATAATATATAATGTTGTGAAAGCGTACAAGGGGGCATAAGTGAAATCTGTTGTTTGTATTTGAAATAAATGAGAATAGAGGATTTTTGCACATTGAGTTTTAGCTTGAGAGTATTCAAAGTCTGAGAATATGGATATGGAATGATTTTTCAACCTGACCAAAAACTGAGGAAATAGTATGTCGGATTTTGATAGTAAGAATGAAATTAGACTTTGGGCACGTAGCGGTCTTTCTGTAGCGGCACTATCGGCAGTTGCATATCTGCTTGCCTTTTCTTATGAACGTGGGTATGCGAGACACTTCGGAATACCGTCAAATTTGATACGACTTAGCCTAACAACGGTCCTTCAATCTATGATAATCTTATTAGGATTTCTTTTGTTAATGTTCCTTGTTGTAAATGGTTTATCGCCTATATTCTTGGCGCACCGTAGTAATATCATTTATCGTCTTATTTTGGGGGAATGGCCTTTTTTTCTTTCGATATTAGGAATGACCTTAATTTATGGTATTACTGGGCAAATGAAGCCTCCTTTGTCTCTAATAATAGTTGTCTTACTTGTCCCGCTATCTAATTTTATTGCGCCATTCGTAAAGAAGCGACAAGAAGAAACTTACATTAAGAAATTAGAGGCGATTGAAAGGGAAAGGTTGGAAAGCGTAAGAAAGGAAACGCCGCTGCCAAGTTTGGTTACATATATTAGTGGAACTCGTGGCGGTTTACTCGGATTACGTTTAATTATTCTGGTTTATGTGTTATATATTGTTTCATCTTTTTTAGGCAGTTCTGAAGCTATAAACCAAAAGAATTTCTTGGTAGTTGAGGGGCAGAATGACATCGTAGTATTAAGGATATATGAGGGTAGATTTATCTGTGCACCTTTTGAAAGAAGGACTAAGGAAGTCCAGAATAGCCTCCTCATTATTGATAGCTCAGGACAAAATGGATTGAAATTGAACTGGGAAGAAATTGGCCCGTTGAAGTTGCAAGTCAAAAAAGCTGTGAAGGCGCTTCCGTGAAACGGTTGCCTGGAATAGGGATAACCCTATCCCCAAACCTGCCACACTCTTACTGCTCGGCTTATGTGCGGTGAAGGTGAGGAGGCAACATAAGAATGGTCTTATCAAATAGGAGAAATAACTATGTGGGAAATCGAAAAGAATTTCAAAGTTAAAATCGGGGGCAATTATTTCGTTAACTGCGAAAGCCTGATAAGTTACGATGGTAAACCACTTTTCACGCTCAAGCGAAGGGACTCTGACGGACGTCTCGGTATTGATTTTGACGTATATGACCAATGTGGTAAAAAAGTTGCAACCGTACGCAGAGGAAATGTAGTTCAGGGTGATGTAAATGCCTACGAAATACACCCTCTGGCTGATTGTCACAAAGTTATAGAGAAGGCAACAGGTAGAATAATAGTCCAAATCGACAAGAGACCACCAGATGCAAACCTCGCCGTCTCAGTAAATATGTACCTTCCTAACGGCTTTCTTCTTCAAGCGACACCTGATACTATCAACATTGGCTCGATAACAATGCGTGGAAATATCTTCACTGACTGCAAAGCGGGCATTGTTATTGGCAAGTCATCCGGGGGTGCCGGAATTTGCTTACAAAAACCTTAATACACTATATACGCTTTTTCTGCTCGGCCTGGGTGCGGTGGCCTTTCGATTTTTGATTTACAATTGACGATGGTTCGACTCCACTCACCACAAGCTTTTGATTGGTAATAAAGATTGCCACGTCCCGACAAGTCGGGACTCGCAATGACGGTGGGTTAAATATCACAATTGACATCCCTGCGAATGGCTGTTCTAATGCGCAAATATGAATCGTAAGTCATGCAAATCACGAACTACGAATCACGAATCACGAATCACGAGTCATGAACGACTAGCGACAAGATACGAGCATATTTCCATAATCGGCGATGGGGGAATGGCCACTGTTCTGGCTATGCTTCTTTGTGAGAAAAGCGGAGCGAAACATAAAACGAGCCACGAGCCACGAGCCACGAGCCACGTGGTGAAGATGTGGGGTTATGACCGCCGACAGTTGCAGCAGATAGCAAGAAATCGCGAGAATAAAAAATTTCTGCCCGGCTACAAACTCCCTAAAACTCTTATCTTTGAGCCGGATGACCGGCGAATAATGGATGGCGCAGATTTGATTGTTTCCGCTGTGCCCTGCCAATTTATGCGTCCGGTCTGGAACCGACTGAAGGATTATGTCCCCAAAGGTGTCCCAATTGTCTCAGTTGCCAAGGGTATTGAAAATGGGACGCTCCTGCGTCCGACACAGATACTCTCTGATATTTTGGACGAGGGACGAGGGACGAAGGACGAAAGACGAAAAACGAGATACGCCGTATTGAGCGGTCCTACTATTGCCGATGAGCTGGCTCGGAAACTTCCTGCGACCGCCTGTGCTGCTTCCATCGATGAGGCGTTAGCTAAAAAGGTTCAGCATATCTTCGCTGATGGTGTTCCGTGGCTGCGTGTCTATACTAACACCGATGTTGTGGGTGTTGAGTTAGCCGGCGCTATGAAGAACATTATTGCCGTCGCCGCAGGGATTATAGACGGCATAAAGTTAGGCGATAATGCCAAGGCCGCCCTTCTGACAAGAGGGCTTGCCGAGATAACCCGGCTGGGTGTCGCAATGGGGGCAAGGCCGCAGACCTTTGCAGGGTTGACCGGGCTGGGTGACTTGGTGACGACCTGCATTTCGCCAAAAGGAAGGAATCGCTCGTTCGGCGAAAGAATCGGCAAAGGCCGGACTTTGGAGCAGGCCCAGGGGGCTACCGAATCGGTTATTGAGGGTATTGCCACCTGCGAGTCGGTAGTCGCTCTGTCTGCCCGATACGATGTTGAGATGCCGATTACGCAGGCCGTCTATGAAGTGTTATTTGAAAATAAGCCGGTGCGGACCGCGATTGCCGACCTGATGGGGCGACAACTAAAAGCCGAATAGCAAAGCGCGTTGAGGAATAGAAAAGAAAAAGTTTTGCCCTTCCACTTTTTCCTTTTGCCTCCGCTTTTACCGTCCTATAAACTTTGTTTTCTCCCGGGCACCTCTCACAAAGTTCAAAGTTAGCTCACTTCGTCCAATAAACCGCAAGTGTTCCAATGGAGGCATCTCATACATTTTATCGGAAATAAAATCGGCTTTTGTGGATTTCTGCAAAATGGTGTCCTGATATTTTGTCCGGCGTTTGGCTGGCAGAGGTTCTGTTTCATATATTTTATTTGGCACTATACCGATTAACTCGCAGTTGCCGAATGTTATAGCCCCCTCGGGCTCAAAGTAATCTGATACAGATATCAAATTAGGACGATGATGTGATTATGTGCAGGGTCCATTTTGTAGTAACCGGCAGAAGGGAACCCGCACAACTATTGGGCCATAGCACCCGTTGTCGGGTGCGTTTTTGCAGGTGAAATAATCGATATGTTCGGGTTTTTGAAAAACCGGCTGTATGCAATTGGTGTCGATATTGGGGATGATGGCCTCAAGCTGACCCAGCTTGCAAATAACGGAAAAGGCATAGCTTTGGTTGCGGGCGTCAGTGAAAATCGGCCTGAGGGTATTATGCCCGCCACGGTCGCCTGGCAAAAATGGGCCATCGAAGCTATACGACAATTGACATCTAACGGTCATTTTCGAGGCAGAGAGGTGATAGCAGCGATACCCGCAAATGAAGTGTTTATTGACCACATAAAAATGCCGAAGATAAATGACGGCAAACTGGATGACGCTGTCTTCTCGAAGATTAAACAGAAACTGCCGTTCGAGCCGGTCAAAGAGAACACGATGATAAAGTATATCCCAACGGAGGAGGACAATGTCCTGGTAATGGCGACCGAACGCAAGATTATTGATAGACACCTGGCCATATATGAGCAGGCGAACCTGCAGATTAAGTCTATCGGTGTTTGGCCTATGGCGCTGGCGAACTGTTATGCCAGCTTTTTCGGCAGGCGCAAATCCGATATTGAAGCGGTTGTAATGCTGCTTGATATTGAGCCGAACTGCACGAATGTTGTAATCAGTCGTCATAGAAATCTGCTTTTTGCCCGCTCGATATCAATCGGAGCAAAGCACCTCGGTGACGAAAAAATGGTAACGAGATTGATGCTGGAGTTAACTGCCTGCAGACGGCAGTTTGGCTCGATGCTTCCCAACGCTCAGATAGAGCGCTTGATTTTTCTTTCGGGCCGCGCCGTAGATAGGGACGTATGTGCAGCAATAGCAAAGCAACTGGAAATGCCCGCACAGATAGGGGATTGTTTGACAGCAGTGGAAATGGATGGTCTCTATCATACTCCAAGGGACCCCGAACACGAGGGCGGGCACTTGGGAACGCCTATAGATAGAAGAGATTGCCGTATTAACTGGGCTACCGCCTTTGGGCTTAGCCTGTCGTAGCGGCGGGATACAGTGCAATAGAGGGTGCTTGCAAACCCCGTTAGAAAAATTTTTCTAACGGGGCGAAGTTGTCAAGAGGAGGTAAGTTAAAAATGCTCAATATAAATTTTGTGCCTGATGATTACGTTCAAAGCAATGAGTCGCGCAGAACAAACTGGATGTGCCTTATCCTGTTTGCAATAGTAATGGCAGGGTTGGGCGGGTCGTTTGTGACCATCAAGATACGCCAGCGTGCCTGCGCTGCCAAGGAAGCACTTGTAAATGCAAGAACGACGCAGATACAGGAATCCATAAGACAGTTCGAAGAACTCCAGACAAAGCGCAAAGCAATGATGAAGGCGGCTCTTACTACCGCGGAGCTGCTTGAGCCGGTGCCGAGGAGCGTTTTGTTGGCGTCATTTACGAATAACTTGCCGCCCGGAGTGTCGCTGTTGAAACTGACCTTGATTCAGAAGGAGCCGGTGCAGTCCAGCCAGTCCGCCAGCGGCGGACCGACAAATAAATATCAGGCAGCACAGGCCGAGAAAGCAGCGGCAGCAGTGGCGCAGCAGAAACTGCCGCGAGAAAAATCACTGGAGACACATATAGATATTTCAGGCATGGCTCCCAGTGACCTTCAAGTGGCAGCCTATATTGAGCAGCTCATCAGCTCGAGTTTGCTGGATGATGTTGAGCTTGTGGAATCAAAAGAATACAAAGTCGAAGATACAACGTTCAGACAATTCAAGCTGACGGCGAAGCTTAGGCCGGATGTCCAGCTTACTAAAGAAGACATCCGCAGAATTAAAACGCGTGCAGAGAAGTCGGTATATAACTTTTAGCATTTGTATTGTGGAAGAATCCGCCGGTAGGCGGATAGCTAATCCAAAATCTGTTCATCGTAGGGTGAGGGCAAAATTATGACAAGCGGGTTAAGAAAAGCTGTGTTTTTCGTCTTGCTGCTGGGTGTGGCTGTGGTTGGCTACCAGTATATGATTAAGCCGGCTAATAAGAATCTGGCCGAGGCAAAAAACCGGGTTGACGCAAAATTGGCCAAGTTAGCCGACTTTGAAAAAGCAACTGCTGCGGCAGAAGACCTTACAAAGCAGCTCACACAATTACAGCAAGCCATCGAATTTTTTGAGAGCAAACTACCGCCGACAAGTCAGATTCACCTGGTGCTCGAGCAGGTAACTGTAATTGCGCAAAAGGAGGGCCTGAAACCGAAAACAATCCGAACATTAACCCAGAAGGACAACAGCGGCTATATCGAGCAGCCCTTGAGAATGGAACTCCAGGGGAATTTTAACTCGTTTTACTCATTCCTTCTGGAGCTTGAGAAGCTTCCGCGAATAATGAAGATTCGCGAACTCAAGCTGGATAAGCAGGCAAACAGTGAAGGTCAGATCGCAGCCGATTTTATAGTGAGCATATTCTTCCAGAATAAAGCCGGTTGATTTTAGTTTCGGGTTTTAATTTTGGGTCTCTGATAACTTAAAACTCTTTATGGAGCTTATTTATGTTGTCTTTTTTGCGAGAACAAGGTATTGGCGATTTGCTGGGACGAAAACCGGCTGCCGCTTCGGACAAGTCACTCGATAATGGGACCGAGAAAATGCAAGAGCAGGAATATCTCACGGTGGCAACCCAGAATAAGAACTCCCGCAAGAGCACAGTGGTGCTGGCTGTTTTGTTTGGTATAGGTCTATTATGCCTTTGGTTTATGATAAAAAAGAGCACGCCCCAAACGGCATCAGCAGGTTCTGCTGGCACAGAAGAGACGCAGATTGAGGTGGCTATCGCTCGGCTGACCGGTGTGAAGTCAGAAATGTTTAGCGGTATGGACCAGATACTCAAGAAATTTTATGAGTTCTCGAATGTGCTGCAGGTGCAGGTCGGTGAGCTGGTTAAAAATCCTTTCGAGCTTGAGCTGTTCTTGGCCAGCTTGAAAGGAAAAGTTGCTGCCGAGGAAAAAAACCTGGGGATTGACTCCGAAATGGTAATGCAGCAGCAGATAAAAGAGGCAGCAAAGAATATGCAGCTTTTGAGCATTATGCACTCACAGCAGAGTAACTGCTGTATGATTGATAATAAAATCCTGTATGAGGGAGATTCGGTAAGAAGTTTCAAGGTTAGCCAGATAGGTGAGAATTTTGTTAAGCTCCGATGGGTCCCAAAAGATGGTGGTGGGACTTCGGCAGCTCAGTTGGAAAATGTGGAAATAGTTTTGAAGTTAGCGGAATGAAACTACCCTTTGTATTTGAAAGAAAGCGGAACTTATCAGGGCCGCAAGAGGATTTGCAGGGACATCCGGGTGCCGCTGCACCGGCAGGCGGGTCCTGCCCTGAAGAGCAGTCGGTGCGCGGGCTAAGCGACCTTTATTCTCCCGAACAGCCCGGCGAATCTCATGTGTACGACATCGCTGATGTGTTGCTGGATATGGAAAAGATTACGCCCCAGCAGCACGCACGCGTGCGGCAACAACAGCGGCAAAATCCCGGAAGCGATGCGACAGCGCTGCTATTGAAAGCGGGGCTGGCCAACGCTGATGACATCCTCAAGGCTAAAGCCCGGCTGTATGGTCTGGACTTCCGACATATAGACCCCCAGAGTGTGCAGAAGCAGGCGTTTGAAAAACTCGACATTGATTTTATCAAGAGCAACTCTGTTTGTCCGATTGCGATAGAAGAAGAAACTTTGATTATCGCGACAAGTGACCCCGCAAACCTCTTTGCGATAGAAGAGGTGAAAAGACGAACCCAGATGAATGTGCGGGCCGTAGTTTGCAGCCAGGAAGATATCGACGCAGTGTGTAATTCGTTCAAGGAAGAATTAAAGATGGATTATAACGTCGATGACCTTATCAGTGATATGACTGATGTTGAGGTTGTTCAGGACCATCAGGAGGTATCGGAAGACCTCGAAAGAATGGCAGGCCAGTCACCCGTCATTAAGTTCGTTAATTATCTGATTAGTAATGCGATACATGAAGGTGCCAGTGACATCCATATTGAGCCTAAAGAGAAGTTTATGCGAACAAGGTACCGCATAGATGGGGTGCTTTTCGAGACGATGCAGTCGCCATTGAAGATGCATCCGGCAATTGTTTCGCGTATTAAGATTATGGCCAATCTCGATATTTCAGAAAGACGGCTGCCACAGGACGGCAAGATCTCGGTTATCGTGGGAGGCAGAGCGATAGATTTGCGTATCTCAACCCTGCCGACCAGCCACGGAGAAAAGGTCGTTATCCGAATCCTGGACAGTCTCTCTATTCTCCGAGGTCTTGAGCAGCTTGGGATGGAGCCCGACGTAATGGCTGCTTTTCAGCACCAGATATCGCTTCCTCACGGGATTTTGCTGGTTACAGGCCCTACCGGTTCCGGTAAGAGCACTACGTTGTACTCAGCCATGTCCCAAATGGATGGTGACAGGTTAAATATCTCGACGGTCGAGGACCCGGTGGAATATGAGCTTGGTTTTTGCAACCAAGTGCAGGCCAATGAAAAGATTGGGCTCGATTTTGCTTTAGCCCTGCGATGCTTGCTGCGCCAGGACCCCGACATCATAATGATTGGCGAGATTCGGGATAACGAGACGGCTCGCATAGCGGTGCAGGCCGCCTTGACCGGTCACCTGGTCCTTTCCACACTGCATACAAATGATGCCGCCAGCAGCGTTACAAGGCTGGTTAATATTGGGATTGATGCATACTTGATAGCGGCCTCATTGAATGCCGTCCTTGCCCAGCGGTTAGTCCGCAAGATTTGTCCGAAATGCAAAGAAGTTTACAGTGTGCCGGACGCTGTGCGTAAACACCTCGAGAAGGTGAAAATTGGTCCGGAACAGCTTTTTCACGGCACAGGTTGTGACCAGTGCAGGAGCTCCGGCTATGCGGGCAGGATTGGCATATACGAACTGTTGCTCGTTGATGACCGATTCAGGGACATGATTAACAAAGACCCTTCGGTCAGTAATATGCGACGCGTCTTTCGTGAGAGCGGTCAACGCACTCTGTTTGAGGACGGAATTATGAAGGTAAAACAAGGCATGACGACCATAGAAGAGGTGCTCCGCGTGACCGAAGTATATGGCAAAAACGAAGATGAGGTTTTTGTCGAAAATGTCGGGTGAAAAGTAGAAGGCCGGATACGAGTTTTTTAAGGAAACTCCGATATGGTGGATATAAAAACAATATTAGCGAAGGCAATTGAGATAGGCACAAGCGACGTGCATATCAACGTTGGTATGCCGCCGGTGTTGCGAAAGAATACGGAATTGAGCGAGATGCCTTTCCCTCCGGTTAGCAATGAACAGGCAAAAGAAATGGTTCTTGCTATGATTGGGCCGGATAGATTCAAAAAATTTCAGGAAACCAGAGACCTTGATTTCTCCACAAGCATTGAGGATGGCCATCGGTTCCGCGTTAACGCCCATTATCAGCGCGATACGATTGCAATTTCGTTTAGAGTGATTCCAAACCAGATTTTATCGTTAGACGATTTGCATCTGCCGCCGATAGTCAAAGAGCTGACAGACCTGCCGAGAGGCATGGTGCTCATAACCGGCCATACCGGCTCCGGGAAAAGTACTACGCTCGCTGCGATGGTAGGGGTGATAAACACAAATTACAGAAAACGAATAATTACCCTGGAAGACCCTATCGAATACTTGATAGAGAACAAAAACAGCATGATAGAACAACGCGAAATCGGTTCAGACTGTCCGCGATTTTCGTCAGGGCTTAAGCACGTATTGCGCCAGGACCCCGACATCATTATGGTCGGCGAAATGAGAGACCTTGAAACTACCAGTTTCACTATCACAGCCGCCGAAACCGGGCACCTGGTATTCAGCACGCTGCACACGATTAATGCTGCTCAAACCATCGAGCGTGTTATAGATATTTATCCCGCGGCTCAGCAGAATCAGATTCGAACGATGCTGGCTAATACGCTGCAGGCCGTTGTCTCACAGACACTATTCAAGCGGATAGATGAGCCGGGCATGGTCCCCTGCACAGAGATATTGCTGTGCACCTCGGCGGTCAGAAACTGCATCCGTGAGAACAGAATCTACGAAATACCCAATATCATTGAGACCTCGCGCAGGTTGGGTATGCAGACCCTCGATAGTAGCATCGCCGATCTGTATTTCCAGGGTTACATAGACAGAGAAGAAGCAATTATGCGTTCAAGCAATCCTGTGAAGATGGAGAAGATACTCGTGCCTATAAGTGAGTTTGAAGTTGTCCAACAACCCGGAACAGTTCAGGCAAGTAGATAACAAGTAGATAAGGTATATATATGTTTGAGGAATCTTCACAAAATTACAGTGGTGCAACTGCGGTCGCAGAGGCTCGGCAGCGCCCCCAGAGCCGCCAGCGGCAAAGGCAGCGTGTAGAATCCGGGGGTAGTCAGCCTTCCGGCCGCCCCCGGGCAAGTATCTGGGAACGGATACGAAATTTCAAAGTCGAGTGCGGGCCGAGCAGAAAGGATATCCTGAACTTTACTAACCAGCTCGCCGTTATGATTCGGGCGGGGATAAGCCTTCAGGATTCCCTCGAAGCGATAGCCGAACAAAGCAATAAACGGAAATTTAAGCTCGTTATCACCGATATAAAGAATCGAATCGAATCCGGACAGAGTTTTTCGCAGGCACTTGCTGAGCATCCGCAGGTGTTCACCAATCTCTACATTAATATGGTGGCAGCGGCGGAAGCTTCCGGAAGCTTGAGCGGAATGCTGCAAAAATTAGCAGAGTATCTGGACGCCGAGGCTGAAACCCGCTCTCAGGTCAAAAGTGCTATGGTCTATCCTATCATCATAGCGGTCATGGCGGTGGTGGTAACCATCTTCTTGCTGTGTTTTGTCTTGCCGAGGTTCACGGCGATATTCGCAGGCAAGGAGCATCTACTGCCGAGACCTACTAAGGCATTGATGGCCAGCAGCGCATTCCTACGGTCTTACTGGTTTTTTATCGTCCCAGCTATCGGCGCTTTATTTTGGGGGTTCTGGTATTTTATCGGCACTCCAACCGGTCGCCGGTGGTGGGATAAGACGAAATTGACGGTCCCTCTTATTAGAACGCTGTGCCGAAGTCTCTATATAACCAGAGGTCTGCACACGATGGGCGTGTTGATAAGAGCAGGTGTACCGATTCTAAATACCATTTCCATAACAGCACAAATATCTGGAAATGTTCTTTATAAGGCGATGTGGCTGGGTGTCTATGAAGAGGTCCGCCAGGGCAAAAAAATTGCATCGAGTCTGAGCCAGTACACCCTGATGCCATGCAGCGTGGTGCAAATGATAAGAAGCGGAGAAGATTCAGGTAATATGGGCGATGTGCTCAGAGATGTCTCAAGTTACTACGCAAGAGAGCTTAAAACTGTTATCAAAACAGTTACATCAATGATAGAGCCTATAATGATAATGGTTATGGGTGTTTTGGTGGGCTTCATCGCAATGAGCATCATTCTGCCGATATTCAAAATGTCCAGTATTGTTCTGAGTAAATAGTATATTGTCATTCGCAAATCGACAATCGGGAGTCGGCAATCGAAAATGAAAAAGAGTGGTTTTTCACTTATTGAGGTGTTAATTGCAATACTGCTGGTGGGGCTTGCAATTGTGTCCCTTGTTGCCGCCAACAGCGCATTCACAAAGGCTAACGGGGCTGGGACCGATTTGTCAACCGCTGAATTTCTCATCGAGCAGATAAGAGAGCTTACCACCTTGCTGGCAGTGGTTGACCCGCAAAGCGCCACTGCCAAATTTGGCCCGGAGGAGACGAGCCTTGCAAGCTATGACGATTTGGATGATTTTGATGGTGCTAACTTTTCTCCGCCGATTAGTGCCAGCAGAGTTGCTCTAAATACCTTTGCCGGATTTAGTCAGCGGATTACAGTGGAAAATGTCAGCCCGTCAAATTTCGAACAGGTTGTAGCCGACCATGGCAGCCCTTTTGTTCGGGTAACAGTGAAGGTCTTTTTGAACTCCAAAGAAATCAGTTCAGCCAGTTGGTTACGAGCTCGGTACTGATAATAAACATCCTTTCGGTTTTTGGTTTTTTGGTGGGGTAATTGATGTCGGACAGGCCGAACAAACTTGCAGCCGGTTTTACCATTGCAGAAGCACTGATAGCTCTGGCGATAGTAAGCATACTGCTTGCCGCTGTAGCCGTGGCCTTTAACGCCTCGGTTATAAATTATCGGGAAAACGATAACATCTTCAAGGCTGTCAACGGCGCCAGGCAGGCATTGACCCGGATAACAACCCAGCTCCGCACAGCAGATGCCGTGAACCCTGACTCGCTGAACAATGAATGCAGCCTGATTACTGCCGGCGGGGATGACATAACTTATCGCTATAATAGCTCCGCCAAAAAGCTTTATCTAATCACAAATGATATCACTACTGACAGCGATTATGTGCTTTGTGACAATGTCACTGCTATGACTTTCACAAAGGATACAGTTGTTGAAGGTTCGCAGACAAAAGTCAAAAGTGTTCAGATTTCCATAACTGTTGCCGCCGGTGACATTCAGCGAACACTTTCTGCTGCAGCGGTTATCAGAAGAAACCTGAACTGATAATTGTTATTCAAGATAGTGCTCTGCCGCAACTCAGTTGATGAGTGTCATTCCCGCGAAAGGGACTGTTGATAAAGTCCAATCTTTTGGCAGGTATCATTCTTCGGATTCCCTTCATTAAGTCATCGACGTGCCGGTCAGAAATAACAAGATTTAGGTCCTCCCAAAATCATTTCTATTGACTTTCATAACAACCACTGCCAATATAGCGCCAGAAAACGACTTTGGCAACAACTCCGTAGGCGGGAATGACGGGGGAAAGAAATATCGAATGCTGAATGTCGAATTCGTCGAAATTTTTGTTGCAACCGAAAGTCGATAAATATAATTTGTTGTTCAAGTTTGAGTTTGTCCTTCGAGAAGTGAAAGGACCTGTGTGAGGCAGAGAAGGTCTTGTGGTGGAAGATGCGAGGAGATGGCAGGGGCATATAAAGAGAAGCAGTCGGGTTTAACCCGTTATATAACTCTATCAAATACCGAGATGGACCAAATGAAAGAGTATCTCACGGGTTTAGAAGGAAGTAAATTGGAAATGAAGGAGATATAATAGATGGACGGACTTCTTCCCACGAAAGTATTTCTTACCAAAGGGGTCGGTCGGCACAAGTACCAACTAAAATCTTTCGAGGAGGCGCTAAGGGATGCAGGGGTGGCGCAGCAGAACCTTGTTCAGGTGTCGTCGATTCTGCCACCGGGATGTAAGATTATCAGTCGAGAAAAGGGGCTAAAAAGATTAACTCCCGGAGAGATATGCTACTGCGTACTGGCGCGGGCCGACACGGATGAACACCAAAGGTTAGTGGCTTCCTCCGTAGGAATTGCCGTTCCTAAAGACAGCAAGAAGTGGGGTTACCTTAGCGAGGTGCACGGCCACGGAATGAATGAGCAAGAAGCGGCAGATATGTCTGAGGACCTTGCTGCGGGGATGCTGGGGACGACATTGGGGCTGGAGGTGGACCCTAACAAGGCCTGGTCGGAGAAAGAGCAGGTATATAAATCCAGCGGGATGATAATCAGGACCTCCAATATAACCCAGACTTCGCGAGGACAAAAAGACGTATGGACGACAACGGTGGCAATGGCGATGTTTTTGTTCGACTGAGATAAGATAGTAGTAGCTGATTGACCAGCGTCTGTGTAAAATAGCCGATATTCTTCAATACAAAATATGCGACTTGGTGCATTCCTTTTATGGCACAAGCAAGTAATTTTGGATATTTGCCGGAAGAATATTCTAACTTAAACAATGCCCGGATAGTGATAATTCCTGTTCCGTATGACCAGACAAGCACGTGGATAAAGGGGGCTGACAGGGGGCCGGCTGCTATAATAGAAGCTTCGGGGAATATGGAACTATATGATATTGAGACGGACTCTGAGGTTTACCGGAAGGGTATATTTACAGATAGAGCTGTCGAGGGAGCATATTTTCCTGAAGCAATGGTCAAGGTGGTTACAGAGAGGGTGGGCAGTTATATCGAGAAAGGTAAATTTGTGGTGGTTGTTGGTGGAGAACACTCGGTCAGTATCGGCTCGGTCAGGGCGCATGCCGAGAGCAGTGAAGGCGTAACTGTTTTGCAACTTGATGCACATTCAGATTTGAGAGATGAATATAACGGCTCTAAATACAATCATGCCTGCGTGATGGCGAGGGTGAAAGAGGTGTGCCCGATTTTGCAGGTGGGCGTAAGGAGTATGGATTCGTCCGAGAAGGAATTTATTGATAGGAGCCGAGTTTTTTTTGCAGAGGACATTCACAACAGAACGGACTGGATAAATGAAGCGGTGGGCAAATTATCTGAAAAGATTTATATCACGATTGACCTGGATGTTTTCGACCCTTCGATAATGTCCTCTACGGGCACTCCGGAGCCGGGCGGGTTATTATGGTATGATGTTATGAGATTGCTGAAGGCGGTTTCTGAGAAGAAAGATATTGTCGGTTTTGATGTTGTTGAGCTATGCCCTGATGAGAGAAATAAAGCACCGGACTTTCTGGCGGCGAAGTTTATCTATAAGGTGCTAAGCTATAAGTTCAGAGGTTGAGATGAAGAAAAAGGATTTCCTAAAAGAGCCGGTCAAACATATCGATATAAAATCGTTTGATTCGACTGTGATAATCGATGCGATGAGGGATATGTCCTTTACGGCCAGAGATACGGCCGGGGCCGCGGATATTTTCAATATGATGATAAACGATAAGAATTGCACGGTTATTCTATGTATTGCGGGCAGCACCAGTGCAGCGGGGTGCATGCAGATTTACGCGGATATGGTCAGATATAATATGGTGGATGTCGTTGTCGCTACGGGAGCGACGATAGTTGATATGGATTTCTTCGAGGCGCTGGGATTTCGGCATTATAAAGGAAGCCCGGCTGTCGATGACGGAAAATTGAGGGAATTGTATATCGACAGAATCTATGATACTTTCATTGACGAAGAACAGTTGCAGGTTTGCGACAACACTGTAGAAAGAATCGCGGATTCGCTGGAAAGACGGCCTTATTCATCGAGAGAGTTTATTAAAGAAATGGGCAAGTATCTTGTTGAGAACGCAAAGAAGAAGGATTCTTTAGTGCAGGCGGCATACGAGAGGGATGTTCCGATATTCTGTCCTGCGTTTTCGGATTCGAGCGCGGGTTTTGGTCTGGTAAAGCACCAGGCGGAAAATGAAAAAAGCCATGTTTCCATTGACAGTGTTAGGGACTTTAGAGAATTGACGGAGATTAAGATAAGGTCGCCGGTCTCGGGGCTGTTTATGGTCGGAGGCGGCGTCCCGAAAAATTTTGCTCAGGACACGGTTATCTGTGCCGAGGTTCTGGGAAAGCCGGTAGAAATGCATAAATACGCTGTGCAGATTACTGTGGCCGATGCGAGGGATGGCGCATGCTCAAGCTCAACGCTTAAAGAAGCAACATCGTGGGGCAAGGTAGGCGGCGGATATGAGCAAATGGTCTTTGCAGAAGCCAGCAGTGTTCTGCCTTTAATAGTCAGTTATGTGTACCACGGACGAGACTGGGAAAAGAGACGGGAGAGGGAATGGAGCAAGATTTTTGAGTAATCATTTTCAACAAAACAGAAAGGAATGTGGAAGAAGAAAGGAAGACGAAAATGGTAAGAATGAAATCAGCGGTGAGAGTTTTTGTGCTGCTGGCTTGTGCGCTGGTCCTGATGGGTTGCAAGAATAAAGAGAAGGAGCAAGCCCTTGCGAGGGCTGCGGCGGCAGAGACGGCGCTGACCAAAGCCAAGGCAGATTTGACGAAAGCAGAAGGCCAGGTGGCGAGTCTAAAGGAGGAGTTAGAAGCAGCTAAGGGTGCTCGTGATGAACTGGCACAGCAGGTCAAACAATTGACGAGTGAGAGAGATAATGCGATTGCCCAAACGCAGGGCGGTCGGGAAGTGGTCAAAAAGCTGGGCACTCAGTTAAGCGAACAGACCGATAAGGTTACTGTGCTTCAAAAACAGATTGATGGACTGCAAAAGACCATACAGGACCAGCTGGCAATCATTAAGCAACAACAAGCAACCATTGAACAGTTGCAGAAGATAATCGAGGACCTGAAGCGTGCTCCGGCACCGACTATCACTGAGCCGAATGCAGTCACTACAGGACAGGGGTAAGAGAAACTCGAAGGTTAAAGTGCCATAATTGATTGCTGTGATTTTGGAAATCACAGCATTTAGTGATTATTAGAACCGAATTAAATCGGAGGGTGGAGGTCTATCCGGCCCATTGGGGAGTTTGGTCTGCCTACGAGGCGGATTTGGCTGTGGAGCGAGGTCTGAAACAACTTCAGGGAAGATTGATATGGATAATCTATTGCTTTTCGGCTCGGGATTTTTTACGTGGCTTGTTCTGCCGGTCCTGATTTTTGTTGCGAGGATTCTCGACGTTAGTCTGGGGACGGTTCGGCTTGTATTTGTTTCAAGGGGGTTCAAATATCTGGCGCCGCTGGTCGGGTTTTTTGAGGTCCTGATATGGATTCTCGCTATAGGCCAGATTATGCAGCATCTTACCAATCCTGTGTGCTATATTGCATACGCAGGCGGGTTCGCGACAGGGAACTTTGTGGGGATTTGTATAGCTGAAAAGTTATCGTTGGGTGTGGTGCTTGTGCGGGTTGTTACGGGTAAAAACACAGCCGGCCTGATAGAGTCCCTCAAGGCGGGAAACTACGGAGTCACCAGTATTGATGGGCATGGGACATCCGGAGAGGTGAAGGTTATCTTCACGATTGTCCCGCGCAAAGAGGTCCGCGGTGTGGTCGATTTGGTCAAAGGGTTCGACCTGCAGGCGTTTTACTCTGTGGAGGAAATCGGCTTTGTAGAAAAGGGCGTGTTTCCTGTTAGAAAAAACTGGCGGGACAGCGGTTTTCTGGGGCTGCTGCGGCCTTTTAGAAAAGGAAAATAAAAACGGTTGGATGGCAGACTCACGGCTCGTTTTACGTTGTTTGTCCTTCGTATCTCATCCCTCGTCAATCATTTCTCCTCCAGCCAGTGAAGGACCATAAGAGCAAAATCTTTGAAATTTACTATGCCATCGCCAGCAGGAAACGGTGCAATATCAGCTGATGGAATCCCCGGCGACTTAAGCCACTGACTGGCAAGAATCGACAGATCGTCAAGACCGACCTCTCTATTATTATTAAGATCAGCCACACTGTAAGTTAGAGTGACTGGAACAAGCTCTATGCCATTTCCAGTTCCTAAATTCCGTGAATACTGTTTGTCAAAAGCATTATTCCAGTGTTCGTGGACGCCGAGGCTTGTCAGGCCCATACCATCGTTGTTCGGGTCGTAAAAGGTACCAGAGGGCGGATCATCAGCAAGTGCCGCTTCATGCAGGTAATCCTCGGCGCCGCCTTGGAGGTCTCCCATATTGCCGGTTCCACCTGTAACTACTCGGGGCCATTCCTTAAGCAGAAAGTCATATGCAACCGAATCAATGGCCACGGGGTCCTGCGAGACAAACAGGCTGGACGGCCAATCACCATTGAATGGTGGCATAATCCACTTAACTGGACATCCTTCCCAGTAATACCCTCCATAAAGACCGTCAATCAGATACAGCAGTGTTTTTCCACCGATGTGGGGATGGCCGATAATGTCGACTATGGCGCGGCAATGGCCCATTCCTGGACTCCAGCCAGGATTCGGCAGGGATAAATGCAAATCGTAGTAAGGGCTTTCATATGGCAGGCGAATGAACGAACCGTAATGGTTCTTCCCGCAAAGTGTTACTCCCGATGAATGGCCTTTCAAGCATGAGAAATTAATTAAATACGCTGCCTCAGCATAACTGACTGGCAGATAGTCCTGGGTCTTGCCTTTTGCGCCTGATGTGCTCCAGTAAATTGGAGTTTCACAAACGTGGCCCTTGGATGAGACCGCTCCCTGGCGGCCCCAGTTGCTGTTACAAGCCATATAGTTCACGTTTGGGAAATAAATATGACAATAATTCCAGTAATGATTAGGGAAATAACATGTGGTATCACCTACGGTAATATCGCTTTGTTCAATACCAACAACGTTGACCAGTTGGTGCAATAACGCAACAATCATCTGCGGCGAAGTATTCACCCAGCCTAGCCATTTTGTCTGATTGCCCAGCATGTCGACATTACTATGGTCCCTGTTGGCGGTTACCATGTTGATCTTTATAGTGATTTTTTCGCCCGGCTGATAGCCAATATTCCCTTTTCCCTTACTTTGATTAAAATATCGGAAAATCACGTTCCATGCTGCACTATCAGTTGATTTTTCAGTCATGGTCTGAATCGCCTTTGACATCATGCTGTTTACAATTGTTTGATTGGTGTGGTTGCGTTCCCACCAATACCCATCACCGATATCTTCACCGTTGCCGTTGGTTCCCATCCAGTTGGTAGCATTGGGATCATATACCCAGACAACCCGGCCGGGATAAATTCCCTTACCGATACCCAGCGGGGCGTTGGGCATCGGGTCTTCGGCCAGAGCAGACTGCTGGGGCATATTAACGACCACGAGCAGCCCAGCCACCGCCACAACAGTGAAACAGATTATCGCAAGCACAAGCCGAGACTGCGCAAGGTACTCCTTAGCCTTGCGGTATCCGAACGGCACGGCAATCAGTCCGATAAGCCAGAGAACGAAACCGCTTGCCAGCGGCGCAGCCACCCGCTGACAGGGATATGCTGCCCGGCTGGGCTTGGGAATGACACGAACGAGAAACCAGATAAGCGCCGAAAGACCGGTTAAAAGATACAACCACTTCAACCAGCTATGTTTTATTTTCAACTTGAGAGGTTTGCCCGTCTTCGGACATAACTGGCCATTCTGACTGTTATACTTCGTCTTCATTACAATACTACCATTTCCACAGATCACCACTTGCAGAACCTGCCCATAGAGCCATTACTGCCAATGCGAGAATGGTTCGACTTTGCTCACCATCCCGAGCTTGTCGAAGGATTGAACAAGTTTTCATATTCCGCCTCCTTAAAAATCCGGCCTTGATTGAGTTGGCAGCATAATTCTAACCTATTTCCCCTTCGAAAGTCAAACAAAAATGCCCAAAAATTTAGAATTTGCCCGCCAGAGGCGAGCAAAATCATCAATCGAAAATCGTAAATTGTAAATCGTAAATTCTATCCCCTATCTTTCTTCCAGCCAGTGGAAAGCCATAAGCGCAAAGTCCTTGAAATTCACAATGCAGTCGCCGTTTATGTCGCCTGCCATAATGGTTTCGCAAGGCGGCTTGCTAAAGTATGATTTACTCGCTTCTCTTGTGCTGCCATAAGCGCCCATATTGATTATGCCACCGTTGGGGAATGGCTCTAAGCCTATAGGACTTTTTGGGTCGCCCGCATCTATGCAGGGGCTTGTCACTTCGTCCTTCGTCCCTCGTCCCTCGTTTGCATCCCATCTTCCTGCCTGGGACTTGAGATGATAGTCGCCATTATTTGGGTCGGCAAAGATTGGGTCAGCATCGATGTTGCCAGCGCCCGCCCAAGCCTCATCAAAGACATCCGAGTAGTTGATGTGAATGTCAGACGCAAGATACGGTGCCTGCACGTTGACCGGGTCGGTAGCAACAATAATCGAACTATTTACGTTGTAGATGATGGTGCCGTTTTTGACACCGGTTTTGTTATGCGATTGGATGCCGATATCGATGTGCCCCTGAACCTTGGATGTGACTATCGTCGTGTTGTCGATGTTGACGACAGCGGTTAAACCCTCATTTGTCTTGGCTGCAATGGTGGCCACAGTCGGGTCCTCCGGGGCCTTGTTATTGCCGACGACCAGGCAGTGATTGATGTTTACCTCACCATCGTAGATGCTGATGCCTTTGTCCTTAGCGTCCCGAAGGATATGGTCCTCAATGGTCAGCTTACAACCGAGCGTATCGATGCAGTCGTCATTCACATTGGCAACCACACCTCCTTTCATCAGGCAGGTCTGTTGTGCCAACTGCTTGCGGACGTAAATGCCATCGGAGTCGTTCGGAGCGAGCATCTCTGTAATCCAGCTATCCTCAAACAAAAGTGCCGTGCCCTCAATCTCCGGCCCCATAACCGACCGTGCCCAAAGGCAGTTGCGGAATGTCAGGTCAGAGCCGGAAGAGCTCTGCATAACCTTTCCGGCATTGTCCGTAATGCAGACGTGGTCGAAGACAATTTTGGAGCCTACCGGCCTCACAGCCGGTCCTGTGTTGGTGTGTCCGGCAGGTGGCGAATGGCCGGCGACAGTTATGTCTGTGTATTGATAAGTGGAAGCAGCGGCATGGTCGTGGTGAATCTCACCCCAGGCCTTTGCCGGGTCAAAAGCAGTGAACGTCACTGGTGTTTCCGCCGTGCCCAGCGCTTTTATCGTACCTAACACATCTATATCTGTTCCGCCTGAGCCTGAACTCACTCCGTCAATCAGCACAAGCGTGCCGGGCTGGATAGTAAGTGTCCGGCTCGCAGGCACAACAACATCGCCGGTAACGTGGATTATGCCGCTCCAGACCGAATCACCTGCAAGCGTTCCGGAAACGCTCGTAACCGGCTCGCCGGCCAGGTCGGTCAGCGACCGGCTATCCTCCATCCCATTGACTTTAGCCGTTAGCGTAAAATTGCCACTGCCGGTGAACTTCACCAGAGTGCTTCCCAGGCCATTGTATAACGTGACCTGATTCTTAGACAGTGTGACGCCGGGGTTGTTGACAAAAAGAGTTGCCACCGCATTCCATACTCCTCGTTCGATTTTGCCGCTGTCATCGACAATCTCAACCCGCACCAGCACAGGGATACCACTGAGGTAGCTATTGCGGACAATGAGATTTGCATGCAAAGCCCTTGTTTTATCGAAGTCGGCTTTGACTGTAGATGCCAGCAAAACGAATGACACGACCAACTGCGCTATTTTAGTAAATTTGGGCGAAAACATAACTGAATTTTAGTCAGAAACTAATGTTCCTCCAGCCAGTGGAAAGCCATAAAGGCAAAGTCTTTGAAATCTACTTTGCAGTCGCCGTTTATGTCACTGGCGACAATTGTTTCGCAGACCGGCTCGCCAAAATATGATTTGCTTGCCTCTGCTGTGCCGCCATAAGCGCCCATATTTATAATGCCGCCATTAGGGAATGGCTCAAGACCAATGGGACTCGCCGGGTCACCGGCATCAATGCACGGACTCGTCACTTCGTCCTTCGCCCATCGTCCCTCGTTTACATCCCATCTTCCTGCCGGGGATTTCAAATGATAATCACCATTGTTTGGGTCGGCGAAATATGGGTCGGAATCGATGTTGCCTATTCCACAAAAAGTAATCTTCCAATCTTCAATGCAACTATAGTTGGGATAGCTTCCGTAAATTTGTGTTGCTTCCTCTGTAGATTCTTCGGTAGTGTTACCCCAAAGAATGCAATTGGTAACTGCTGGTCGTAACTCGCTTTCCCCACAGTATATGCCCCCGCCTTCGTTTCTTGAATGATTGTCCGTAATCACATTATTCGTGATTGTGGCTGAGTCATAGCAGCTTATGCCCCCTCCAGAGTGGGACGTAAAGTTCCCCACGATGATATTGTTCGTAATGATTGGGTGGGAGGAAGAAGAGAATATGCCGCCACCTTCTCCTGAGTTGCCAGCGATTGTGCAGTTAGTGATGACTGGCGTGGCGCCATACCGGCAGCAAATACCACCACCATAATCTGCATGATTCCCGGTGAACACATTGTCTGTGATGATCGCCATTCCAGTACCGCGAAATATGCCACCACCCCAGTGTGCTGAGTTGTTCAAAAATGTGTTGTTCGTTATCTTTGGAGAGCCATTGACACAGTAGATTCCACCTCCGAAATAACCTGCATAATTACTACTGAAAATGCAGTTTGAAAGCGTCAAGCTACTATTGGTAATGTATAACCCCGCTCCATTAATGTATGTTTGGTTCTCTGTCAAGATACAACGGGTTACCATTGGGCTGCTGTGTTCAGAGTAGATTCCACCGCCGTCCAATGCGTATCCGTTAGTTATAGTGAATCCATCTAGAATAGAATTTACGTCCTCGCCACTGTGGAAATAGAACCCGCGGTGTAGGTCCTCATAGTTTGCTTGGCAATCTATAATACACTTTTCAGGACCATTCTCACTTCGTAGAGTAATTGCTTTTCCTTTAAAATCAATATCCCGGTTGCCATCACCTGTATATACACCATCTCTAGCAACAATTTCATCACCATCGTTGCAGTCATCTATAGCTGCCTGAATATTGTTAAAATCCGCAGGACCATCGTCATCCACATAGATTATTTTTGCCTGGCAGGGAATAGCCAGGAGCAGGCAGGTAAAGACAAGAATCAGTTTGTTCATATCGGTACCCTCCGAAAAGGTTTTAGTTTGATGATATTATACCATAAAAGAGAGGGCAAAGAGCAAGGAAAAAGTTAAAAAGGCAGAATTTGGAATTGTGAATGTAGACCGAAGAAATGAGATTGCCACGGCCTGCAAAGCAGGCCTCGCAATGACGGTGTAAGGGGAATTTGGAAAATTTGTTGCAATTTTAGGAGGGTGGGGGTAGGATTTAAGCCCTTCTGGTGATTGCTGTAAGGGCTGAGGCCGGTAGCAGATGGATGAGACGAACAAAAAAGGTGGTAGCGAGGGGGAAACGGCTGTCGATAAGGCCGTAAGCGACTACGTTGCCAGGATGAGCAACGAGCATCGGATGCTTGTAGTCCTGAAGTCGCAACTATACGATAGGACGTGGGAGCCGATGCTGGATGACCTGCAAAACCGCCTGACTGGTAAGCCATACATATTTAAGCTCGTAAATCGAATAAAGGACGATATCGAGCGGATTGAAGAGATGAAGAAATTTGAAGAGGAGCACCATATCGATTTGGCGGACTACGTGGAAATGCCATAAGGAAAATCAAAAAATAATCCGCCGTAGGCGGATAAAAAATCAAAATTGAGGAGAAGGGAGAGGATGATGGGAATTTCGAATAACGAATAATGAATATCGAATAATGAAGTAAGGTAGCAAAGGCACAAAGGCAGAAGTAAAAAGAGATGGGTAGGCGATGGTAAAAATGAGTAGTTGCAGATTAGTTTTGTTGGTTGGATTTCTTGTTGCTTGCGATGCGTCGAGGGGGCTTGGTGCGGAAGATAGCTTGCGCCGGCTGGTTTCGCCGCGGCTGCTTAAGCAGGCCGGGCTGGAGATATTGTGGGAGAATGAGCTGCCGATTAAGAAAGGCGAGAGTCTGGAGAATCTATTTATTCCTGGGGAGCGCATCTATGCGTTTTCTGACCGCAATTATATGATTTCTTTAGACAGGGAGAGGGGCAATATTATATTCAGCAGGTCATTTGCGGCGGTCGGGGTTCCGGTTGGCGCATTAAAGCTTTATGAGGATGAGCTTATCTTTGCAGTCGGCAGCACATTGACTGAGGTAGATGCACAGTCCGGCACAGAGCGCAGGACCAAACAGATGGAGTTCGGGATAGGGTGTCCTGCGGCCCGCAACAGTGCGTATTTTTATTTAGGCGGGGCTGACAAGCGTTTGCATGTTTTGCGTGAGAATAATTGGGTTGAAGTTTTTGAGGTGGCAGCCGAGAACAATTCGACGATTACCTCAATTATTGCCGGTGAGGATTTTGTGGTTTTTGCTACCGATGCGGGTAATGTGATAAGTATTGCGCCGGACAGGCCGAGACGGCTGTGGCAATTTGATGCCGGTGCTGCTATCGCCGGGCCGGTCGTAAGAGATGGGATGTCGCTATTTTTTGCAAGTAAGGATACGAACGTTTACAGGGTTGATATAGTCGGTGCAACCGCCAGAAAGCTTGTTTGGAAACATCAGATGCCGGGGGTCCTCGAGGTGCCGCCGTATGTGACAGGGAGGGTCGTATATCAGTATGCTCTCGGCAAGGGTTTGACGGCGATAGATAAAGAAAGCGGCAGGCTTATATGGTCGTTGCCGGAAGGTGTTGAATTGCTGGCGGATGCGGAGGGAAAGGCCTACGTGATTACAAAGGGCGGGACGCTTGTGGTGATGGACAATGTGGAGGCAAGAAAGCTATATACGGTTAATTTTGCGCATGTTTCGAGATACGCAGCCAATGCGGCGGACTCGAGGATTTATATTGGCGATGAGAACGGGCGGGTTGCCTGTTTGCAGCCGGCTCAACAATAATATAGTCGTTAGGGGATAGTCGTTAGTCATTAGTCAATGGCGTTTAGTGCACAAGTCAAGAGGAAGGAGTTCAAATGGATGTAAAAATTAAGACGGCGTTGATAAGTGTTTCCGACAAGAGAGGTGCTGTTGATTTTGCTAAGGCGCTAGCCAAGATGGGTGTCAAGATAATCAGCACAGGTGGAACGGCCAAGGCGCTTGGTGTTGCCGGGGTGAGCGTTGTCAGCATTGAGTCGGTAACGGGGTTTCCGGAGATGATGGATGGACGCGTAAAAACGCTGCATCCCAAGATACACGGCGCATTACTAGCGCTTCGTGACAAAAGCGAACACACAGCAGCAATGAAGAACCATAATATCGAGCCGATTGATTTGGTCTGCGTGAATCTGTATCCGTTTGAGGCGACGATTGCCAAGCCGGGTTGCACGCTGGAAGATGCGATTGAAAATATCGATATTGGCGGGCCGAGTATGATTCGCTCGGCTTCGAAGAATCATAAGTTCGTGACGGTTGTGACGCAGCCGGAGCAGTATGATAAGGTCATTGAAGAGATGCAAAAGAACGATGGGGCTGTCAGCGGGCAGACTCGCAGCGACTTTGCCCGGATTGCGTTTGGAGTTACGGCTTCTTATGATGCCGCTATAGCGAAGTATCTTAATGCCAGAGCAAGCGTGGAGTATCCGGAGAGGGTTTCGATTGCGCTGGCGAAAGAGGCAGGGCTGCGATATGGGGAAAATCCCCATCAGAGCGCGGCATTCTATAAGCTGCCGACGAGTAGGGAAACATCGGTGAGCAGCGGGAAGCTGCTAACAGGCGTCACGGAGATAAGCTTTAACAATCTGATGGATGCCAATGCGGCGTTTGAGCTGGTGAAGGAATTTGATGAGCCGGCGGCGGTGGTTGTTAAGCACCTTAATCCGTGCGGGTGTGCGGTGGACGATGATATATGTGTTGCATACCGCAAGGCATACGAGGGCGATGTGGTCAGTGCGTTCGGCGGTATTGTTGCTTTGAACAGGATGGTGGGGGCGGAACTGGCCAGGACGATTATGGAATCTTACAGCTTGTTCGGCAAGGCGATGGGTGCGAGCGGGTTTTTTGCAGAGGTAATTGTCGCTCCGGAGTTTGAGAAGGATGCAGTTGAGATAATCAGAACGCTGAAAAGCTGGGGCAGCAGAGTTCGGCTGATAGAGACCGGGCCTATTGACAGGGCGGAAATAGACAGCAAAGAGTTTGATGTCAGGTGCATCATAGGGGGACTGCTTTTGCAGAAAAGAGATTTGGCTGGGTGGGAGCCGGAGGCGCTGAAGTATCCGACGAAGGCCAGGCCGACAAAAAGTCAGCTTGAGGATTTAAGGATTGCGTGGCTGGTGGCCAAGCATACCAAGAGCAACACAATCGTGCTGGTCAAGAACAAAAAGGTTCTGGGAGTAGGAGCCGGGCAGATGAACCGAGTTGAGTCCGGCCAGATTGCGATAAAACACGCCGGCGACCAGGTGAAGGGTTGCGCGATGGCTTCCGACGCATTTTTCCCGTTCCCGGATAATGTTGAAAATGCCGGCAAGGCAGGCATCTCCTGCATAGTTCAGCCGGGCGGCTCGCAAAAGGACGATGAGGTCATCGCCGCTGCCGACAAATACGGCATTGCGATGGTGTTCACCGGGAAAAGGCACTTTAGGCATTAACATAACAGTGTTTGGAAGAATCGAGGTTACAAACTATGCGGTACAGAATTTTGATTGAGCAGGACGAAGATGGGGTTTTCTTTGCTGAATGTCCCTCACTACCCGGATGTGTTTCTCAAGGTAGAACTCGCAAGGAAGTGCTGGGGAATATCCAGGATGCGATTAAAGGGTACTTAGAAAGCTTAAAGAAACACAACGAACCTATTCCTCCACCGATTGAAGAAGAGATTGTTGAGGTGACAATTTGAGTAAATTGCCGGTGCTATCAGGAAAGCAATTGTGCAAGGTGCTCGGCAAGATTGATTATTTCGTAGATCATCAGACCGGTAGCCATATTATTCTCAGGCAGGAAAGTCCTCCTCATCGCAGATTAACTGTGCCGGACCACAAAGAAATTGCGAAAGGCACCTTGAGAGCTATCATACGACAGACTGGAATGACTGTGGAGGAGTTTAAGTAATTGTTATAGAGCAGATTGCTGACAAGGAAGTATGGTCTGCAATAGTTCGGCCGGGCGGCTCGCAAAAAGAGGATGAGGTCATCGCCTGTGCCGACAAATACGGCATTGCAATGGTGTTCACTGGGAAAAGGCAATTCAAGCATTAGCGTATAGCGTACAGCGGATAGCGTTCAGGCAAATTAAAAAAACGGCGCCAGCCGGAGGATTGTTGGCCGGCGCCGGAAATGCTCTTGCCAATGTTCGGCTATTGTCCGCCGAGGACCGATACGAGAGGTTCCTGGAGCAGACGAATTTGTCTGCTTATCGCATCTCGCCAGACCAGGGCCTGCTGGAGATTTTGCCTTTCGAGATTGGCTTTCAGCGACAATAGCTCATAAGTATCGGCCTTTGTAAGAAGCTCTTCGGCCTCACTAAGCTGCTGTTCGAATCTTTTGCGCTGTTGGTCCGCATGGGTTACTCTTAGCGAAAGGTCTGCGAGCTTATTGTTAAGAGAGCTTATCTTATCTCCGCCGGCGGCCTTGCTTAATTGCTCGCGTCTCTGGGCCAGCTCTATTCTGGCTCTTGTTACCTTCTCAAGGGCATCCGCGACCTCAGCAGAGGAAGCAGTGGCCAGGGCGTGGAGCTGCTCAGCGGCGGCATACCGGTCGGTCTGTATCTTAAGTATCCTCTTCAATTCATCGGTGACGGAGTCTTCTTTAATCTGGGCCTCCAGTTTATCCTTGGTTTGGGCTATCTGGTCGGATATGGATTTTAACATTAGCTCGTTGGAGGTCAGCTCCATTTGTGTCGCTTCCAGTTTGTCTCTCAGTAAGTCACAACGGCTTACAATCACCGTGCGCGAAAGGTTGCGTGAACCGGCTAATTTTCTAAGTTCCTGCTGGTAATCGGCCAGTTTTCGTTCGGCACCCTCGGCTTCCTCATTTACTGTGCTCGCCTGTCTGTCGAGTCTCTCTCTCTGCTCATCCCAGACCCTTTTGAGATTATCACGAAGGTTGGTTACAAGGGCATTCATAAATTCTTCGGCTGCGGGCATGGCCTGGCTGTCCTTAATATCAACCTTGAGGTGAAAGCAAAATTCGTCAGCAGCGACTGGCTGTTCAGAGTTGGTTGGTGCCAGTCCTCTCGGTCTGGTACTAAACCCATACCCACCGTAGCCGCCGCCACCGTATCCGCCACCACCGTATCCGCCGCCACCGTAGCCACCATAACCACCACCATAGCCACCATAACTACCTCCGCCATAACCCACAAGGCGACCATAACCGCCGCGGGGGATTGGAACACCAGTCGTTGGTACTAACATAGGGGGAGCTACAGGAAGTTTGTCGCTGGTAGTAGGTGCGGGGGGTTCCTCCCCTGCTGGTTGTTCCGGCTCGGGTAAGCCCTCGGGTGGGGTGGGCGGTTCATTGGTTGGTGATTCAAAATTATCATAGTCGCCGAAACCAGGCACGACCGGCGGCGTTTGTCCTGGAGGATATAGCGGCATTGAGACAGCCGGGGCAGAGTACAATTCCTCGATTGTAAAAAGATCGGAAGCCACATCTGGCGGCAGGCCAAGTGTATCACGGGCAGCTTTTCCGGCGACGCCGGAACTATGTAACAGATACTGAATAGTATCGAAAGTGAGTGGCAGCACTGCTGGGTGGGCGGTAACCCTTACTACACAACTTGCGGAGCGGGTATTTGAGATTTGGCCTGCTGCTGACGCCACAGCAGCTTTGGTTTGTGCCGGTTTTTCGGCTGATTGTACCACTCCAACTATCAGGGCCAACGTGGCTAACAGAATGATTATACGTTTCGCGGTTTCCATATTTGACCTCCTTGGGAATGGGGTTCATTGAGATTTCTATTTTCGATTTCGGTTAGTCGCTGACGGGCGACCTCCGCCCATCTGGTTTGCGGGAAAAGTTTTATGACCTGATTATAGGCCTGGACAGCGGAATCCGTTTTGTTCGACTGGCGATACAAACGGTCGGCTTGATAAACGAGGATAAAGGCGGTTTTGTCAACCTGTCTTTGGGTTTCTTCGATGGGGTCAGGAATGCTTGCGAGGGTGGCCTGAAGCTCATTAAGCCGTTCAGTTTGCCGCTCCTCTTCGAGCACCTGCTGAACTAAATTCAAAACTGCATCGGTTTTAGCCTGGAGATGTTTTAGCTCCTGCTGCAGTGAGACGATTTGCTTTTGCTCGGATGGCTTATGAGGTCTGGCCGCCTGTATCACAATGATGGACGCAAAAAGGAGTATCGCAGCTATGGCGGCAGGTGCAGCTATATTTATTATAAGCTGCCTGTGGCCTGCACGACGGCGGATGGCAGCGGCGCTAATGTGGGTAGGACCAAGCTCTCCTGCTGCCCTATCGGCCATCTGGAGCAAGTTTTTTATTTTGTCTTCTGTCATAGCTTATTCTATCAAATCTTTTAATTTTTCCTGTAATTGTTTTCTGGCACGGTTAAGCCGGACCTGCAGGGCATTTTCGGATAGGCCGAGGATTCGACATATCTGCTCATTGGGAAGCCCCTGCAGATACCTTAATACTATCGGTTCACGATACTTTGGCGACAAGGTCTTCATAGCACGCTGGACACGCTCAAAGATTTCACTGTCTATTGGTCTTTGGTCTGCAGCGCAAGTTGAGAGTGAAGAATCTTTATCAGCGGCCCTCAACAATATCTTGAGCCGGAGCATTTGCCTGTATCGGTAACTTCGGCATTTGTTTATCGTTATGGTAAAGAGCCAGCTTCTTAAGCTGCAGTCGCCGCGAAATTTTTTCAGCCCTGTAAACGCGGCCAAGAATACATCCTGAACAACATCTTCGACCTCACCGGGCCAGCCGAGCAGTCGGTTAACCAGAACCGCTATGTTGGCGGAGAACTCGCTGACAATCTTGTCAAAAGCGGATTCATCGCCCTGCTTGAATTGCTCAACCAAGAGCCGGTCGTCACTGGTTCTGGTCATGACTACCATATTAGACGGGGGAGAGGCAAAAAACTTACAAAAAAACGGCAGATTTAAGGAAAACCGCCGTATCAGACAAATAAAAAAGCCCGACCGCATCGGGCTTTTTGTAACCACCAGTCGCCACGATCTACCTTCCCTTTGGTTTCAGTCCCGCGGCTTTGCGGAGTTTTTGTACATAATCGGTTTTTTCCCAGGTGAAGTCGGGGAGGTTTCGGCCGAAGTGGCCGCCGGAAGAGGTCTGGGAATAAATCGGCCGGGCGGCTCGCAAAAAGAGGATGAGGTCATCGCCTGCGCCGACAAATACGGTATTGCAATGGTCTTCACAGGCAAACGACATTTTACGCACTAAGAAACTATCTCAAAACTGTCACCCTGGGCTTACGGGCCGGGGGTTTACTTCGGCAAAACGGCTGCCGGAATAACCCGCCATTCGTGAATGCCGGCGGAAAAGTTATCGGGAAGCTGCACTTCGAGGCGAAGGGCTTCGGCCTCGACAGGGTCAAAGCTCGTGCGGTTGTACACATCCTTCGCCACGCCGTAACTACTTGGGTTAGTGACTTCCTGCCACTGGCCATTGACATTAGCCTTGAGTCGCCATGACTTTGGCAGACGACATTCGCCAATGCCGGTGTCATCGAACCAGTAAACCTCGACGCCAGCTACTTGCGCGGGCTGTTTGAAATCATATTGTACCCATTCAGGGGTGCCCTTGCGCGGCCACCAGTGAAAAAATGGGTTCGAGTGGTCAATTGAGCTTTTCGGCTCGAGCTGGTCATTGAGCGCCTCAATGCCCGTTCCGCCGGAGACTGTCACTTTGCTGGTAAAAGCAATTGTGGGGCCGGGCAACGGCTTTGCCGCCGAGACCTCGCGAGCAAGCCAGACGGTCATCTGGCCAGAGCCGCGGTGGGCCCAGGCGTAGTAAGGGATGGCGACCAATTCCTGGGTTTGCCCTGCCACCGGGTGGGCGTTTTCATCCCGGCTCACGCCGAAGGCCCGGCCGCGGACGACCTCCACGCCTCCGAGTAAGTCAGGGCGGAATTCCACTTGCAGCGTCACGGTATTGGGCAGAACCAGGTTCAGCACGCGTCCATCCTTATTGTCCGCGCCTTCTGCGCAAAATACGATGGGTCCGTATTCCAGAGCGACCCGGCCACGGTCATCCTCAACTTTCTCGTGGGCGAGCACCCGGCGAACAGTCATCGGCAGGTCTAATTCGATAGCGTCGCCTTTCTTCCATTGCCGCACAATCCGGGCGAATCCCTTCTCCAACGTCAATGCCGCCGGCCGGCCATTAACCTTTAGAGTTATCTCTTCATCACTGCTATTGAGATTTCGATAGAGGTCACTTGGCACGGGCTGGTTTCTTGCCCAGCCTGGAATCCGAACATTAATTGCGAATTCTCCGGCCTGTTCCGGATTTACCTTGATATTAATGGTGCCATCCCACGGGTAGCGTGTCTCTTGCGTGATTTTGACGGTGTTCCCATCTATTCTGATAGTGGCGTGGCCGCCGATAAACAGGTTGATGTAGAGGTCGGTGCCGCGGTGAGCATAGATATAGCCGGGAATGGAAGGCACAAATCGCACCACGTTCGATGGACAGCAGGCACAATCGAACCACGGCGAGCGGGTTCCGCCACGCCATGATTCCAGCGGATTAGGATAGAAGAATCGGTCGCCATTTATGGATACGCCGGAGAGAAATCCGTTATAAATGATGCGCTCCAGCACATCCATGTATTTGGCGTCGCCGTGCAACAAGAACATGCGATGGTTCCACAGGGCGTTGGCGATGGCGGCACAGGTTTCACAGTAGGCGCTCATATTAGGCAGCTCGTAGTTGTCGCCGAAGGCCTCTCCGCCGCCGCGAGCGCCGATGCCGCCGGTGATATACAGTTTCTTGGCGACGACGTTCTCCCAGATTCGGTCGATGGCCTTAAGGTAGTCGGCATCACCGGTCAAGGCGGCCACATCAGCCATACCTGAATAGAGGTATGCGGCCCGGACGGCGTGGCCAACCGCCTCAGTTTGTTCGACTACTGGTTTATGGTCTTGAGCATATTCACCGTAGAGAGTTCGTCCATCAGCGCGGCCCCGCACATCGAGGAAGAACTTCGCCATTTGCAGATATTTTTCGTTTCCTGTGGTCCGGTACAGTTTGACCAGGCCAATCTCGACCTCAGGGTGGCCACACGGACCGGTCTTCTTGCCGGGACCAAAAACGCTGCACACAAGGTCAGCATTCTTAATGGCTACATCAAGCAGCGGGCGTTTGCCGGTTGCCTTGTAGTGAGCAACAGATGCCTCATATAGGTGTCCAACATTGTAGAGCTCGTGACCGCCGCCCATATCCGACCATCGTTCTTTGCCGCCCGGCGGCATATAGTCGGGCCCGCACAGCGTGCGCGCAGTGTAGAGGTAGCCATCTGGTTCCTGAGCTGCGGCGATCTTGGCAATCACCTCATCCACATACCTTTCAAGATTCGGGTCCTGATAGAGCGCCAAAGAATAGGAGGCACCCTCGATGACCTTGAATACATCCGAATCGTTGAAGAAAATGCCCTGGAATTTACCCTTTTTCAGGCCGCCAGCGACAGCGAAATTATCAATTCGGCCGGTTTCTTCGCATTTTTTGAAGGCGTATGGAATTGTGACCTTGCGGTTGGTCTCCAGCCGCGGCGACCAGAAATCGTCGGCAACCTGCACATCGGTAAATGGTATGGGTGTGATGGGATAGTCTTTACGGGTCACCGCCGCTGCCAGTATGGAACAGTTCGTGGTTAGTGCTGCTGTAATCATCCATAAGGATACTTTTTTCATAATAGACTCCATATTGTGGACCATATCCCAAATGTTGAGGTATATGGGCGCTCCAAAAAGTCCAGTCTATACCACTTTACCTTTCAGAGCAACCCTTTCAGCCCAGTTTGACCATTTTTCTTGATGAGTCCCCATCCGATATTTTGGCTACCCTACTGACCTGGGTCCTATCGGGTTTCATAGTTGGCCATCATGGCTAATTGTGACCTACTTTCGGTTTATGGCTGGCTGCGCGGTTCTACACCAAGCAAGTGACGCACGAAGAAATCCATGCGCCGCCGGATGGCGTAGGGGGTTTCACCCACACCGTGACCATGGCCTGGCACTATCAGCAGGTCGAAGTCTTTATCTGCTTTGATGAGCGCATCGACGACCTGCATGGTTGATGCAGGGTCCACGTTCTCATCAAGTTCCCCGACGGTGAGCAGCAGCTTACCCTGCAGTTTATAGGCTTGTGTCACGTTCGATTGTTCTTCGTAGTGCGGCCCAATAGGCCAGCCCATCCAGAGCTCATTCCACCAAATTTTGTCCATTCGGTTGTCGTGGCACCCACAGTCGGCGACCGCGACTTTATAGAAATCACCATGAGCCAACAGTGCACGCAAAGCACTTTGCCCACCTGCTGAGCCGCCATAGATGCCAACTCGCGTAATATCCATGCAGGGGTAGTTCACTGCGGCTGCCTTCATCCACAGAATACGGTCTGGAAAGCCCGAGTCGCCAAGATTTTTCCAGCAAACGTCGTGAAATGCCTTGGAGCGGTACGAGGTGCCCATACCATCAATCTGCACAACAATAAAACCAAGCTCAGCGATAGCGTGCTGGCGAGTTTGCAGCTCGAAGGATTTCGGTACAAAGGCACCCTGTGGACCGGCATAAATCTCCTCGACCACCGGGTATTTGTGATTCGGGTCGAAATTGCTCGGACGGATGATGATTCCGTAGATGTCTGTTTTACCATCTCGGCCCTTTGCAACAAATGGCTCTGGTGGGCGCCAGCCCGTTTTCAGCAACGCACTCGAATCGGCCCGCTCCAATTCGCAAATAAGTTTACCATCGTCGGCGTGGCGTAACTCGGTGATGGGCGGCTGATTGACCCGGGACCATCGGTCTAAGAAAAATCGGCGGTCCGGCGAAAACACGATTTCATGCGTGCCGTCCCCTTCGGTCAGCACTATCAGCCCTGAGCCATCCAGGTCCACGCGACAGAAATGCACGTAGTAAGGGTCCTGCCCTGGTCGGATGCCGCCGGCCTGAAACCAGGTTTGTCGTTTGGCCTCGTCAATGTGCTCGACACTTCGCACGACCCACTCGCCTTTAGTGATTTGGTTTTTTACGCGGCCCGTTTCCGCATCGTAAAGGTAAAGGTGGTTCCACCCATCCCGTTCCGACATCCATACGATTTCTTTCGTGGCATCAAGGTAATGGCTGAATTGCTTGCTTGTATAATCGATGAACGTCTTACTCTGTTCGTCAACGATGGCACGCGCTTCGCTCGTGCTGGCGTCCACGCTTACGATGCGGAGTGCCTGGTGACCGCGCTGGTTATAGAGGAAAGTAAACCGGCTGGAGTCCGGTGCCCACCGAATCTCCGAAATACTCCAGGGATTTGAGAAAAGCTGATCCGGGACAGGAATTTGGCGCTCGCCGACGACGTTGAACAATTGAGGCTTAGGAATATCAATGCGGTCGCCGGGTTTGGGATAAGAGGGCGTGTGAAGTTTTGGCTGCAACTGGTCCTTGGGTGACGACTCAATGAGATAGATTTTTCTGTCATCGCCTTTCTGGATACGCAGCGTGACCAGCTTTTTGGAATCCGGCGACCAGTAAAGGCGTTCGGAATGTGCGTCTGCTGCGGTGCCATCGCTGCTCAGTGCAATCTCCTCACCGTTTTCAATGTTCCGCACATAGAGGTTGTAGTCTTTGATAAACGCAAACCATTTGCCGTCGGGTGACTGGCCGCGCGGTTTCATCGCCTTTGGTTTTTCTTCGGCGGCAGCTTTGTGAACACGGCTGTCGTCTATGACAGCGTCTCCGGCTTCTTCGGTGGCCACAAACACAGCCAGGGTTTTTCCGGTTTTGTCCGTTACAAGCCAGACATGTCCCGCGAAAGTGTGCTGCTGATGCCGCTCACCGGCGCTGATTGTGACATAGTGACGTCGCTCCCCCTCAAAGTCCACCCAATAAACCTCCACGTCGCCCCCCGTGCAGTTAATGAAGGTAATCGAAGTCTCGTCACCGGTCTGAATGCTCGGATGCGGCTCATCGTGCGGCGGAAGGGAAGAGGTTATCTGTTCGTCTTTCGACACGTCCTGAACGTCATAGCTGTGCAAATCACATTTCCACCGTTTGCCTTGAATGGTGAGCAGAATCTCTGACCCGGACTCGGCAAACTCAAGTTTGTCGATTGGGAGTCGGTTGGCCTGCATTTCTTTCCCAGTGGCTTTGGCAAGTGCCGCGGCAAGGCGCTCGTGGTCAAACGCCGGCTGGCGCACGCCGGCTTCTGCATTCACGAGGATAAACTCGCGTGCCTCATCGGCCAGGTCGTTGCGATACCAAAACTGAGTGTTGCCCGGGAGCCAGTGGGGAACGACGCTGTCCTTGAACACTTTGTTGGCCGTGATTTTGTGGAAATTGAGCGCACGCTCATAGTCGCAGCGTCTGCCTTGGGCGACGGCGTTCTGAGTGGTAAAGAGCGATGCTGCAAGAACGGTCGCTTGAATGACAGTCTTCAACTGAAAGGGAACTTTCATGGCTTCTACCTATCTCTTACTGCTTATACTCCTAATAGACATCAATTATTCAGTCGATTTCATTATCGCCGCCAGAGACTACCATTGCAAGAATGCAGTGTCAACCGCCGGTTTTGTATGACTTGGATTTCTTGTTCCCTCACCTCCAAGCCGAACTGCTCTCGCGGCAATACGCTCGGAAAAGAGCGAATCGCCATTGGGCTGAAACACTCCCGCTCGGCTCCGGTAGGGATGACGTTGAGAAAACATACCTTTCTTTGGTCGGCCCGGCGGCGGGAGGAAGGGGGAGGGATGACATAGGCAATAACCTGCCTGAAATGAACCTTAAAGACGGGTTCAGCAGCCGTTCCTTGCGTCGTTTTTTCTACTGAACGCCTTGCCATTCCAAAATAAACTGGTAATGCAAAAAGGAAATTCTAAGGCGGGCGCTACGGCTTGCTTTTCTGGCTGCGGTTTGCTTTTCCTTCGCGATGCTTGGGTCAGGTCAAGGTGATGGCGGGGAAGAAGACCTACTGCATCGGAATGTCCGCAGTGAGAGAAATGACGAAAGGTTGTATTGGTCGTAGCGGAACGGTGGGCACTAACCAGAAATCAGCTACACGCTGGGACGGTTTTCGAATATCTTGCGAAAATGAAATCCATAAATGGCAAGCGTTACAGCCAAATAAAAATGTTGGGGATGTCTGAGTGACCAGAAAATGAGTTTCCAATAATAAATCCTGCCTTTGCCAATTATTCCTATACGCCATATAGATTTGAGGAATGCTGCAAGGTCGCATAAATGAATTTTGATGTCCGTTTTTCCCAGAGGTTTGTAGTTCCTAAGAAATGTCAGGACGCGCTCATAGTAGTACTTCTGTGAATAAATTGTCCTTACAACTTTTTGATAGCCTTTGAGAAGGTCGTCAAGGTTCATTTTGGGAATGAAATTCATTGAAAAATCCGTGTTATCACCCGAAACGTAATTTAACAACCTGTTCTCGTTCTTGAGTCGCCGATAAAGCTTCGTGCCTCGTGGGGCATTCAACAATCCGACCATAGCCGTTACGATTCCGCTTTGCTGGATAAATCGAATCAGACTCTCGAATACCGAGGACTGGTCACTGTCAAATCCAATGATAAATCCCCCTTGAACCTGCATGCCAAATCTCTGAATTTTCTTGACACAGGCGATGAGGTCGCGGCCTTTGTTCTGGACCTTATTGCATTCGATGAGACTATCCTGGTTGGCTGTTTCGATGCCAATGAATACACCGTCAAAACCTGCTTCAACCATTAACCGCATAAGCTCTTCATCGTCAGCAAGGTCGATGGAAGCTTGGGTGTTAAAAGAGAATGGATATTCTCGTTCACCCATCCAACTGATGATGGCAGGAAGAATTTCCTTTTTTAACTTTTTCCTGTTTCCGATAAAGTTGTCATCAACAATAAATACCGGCCCCCTCCATCCAATAGAATATAAGCTTTGCAGCTCCTCCAATATCTGAGCTTTGGTTTTTGTCCGTATCCGATGTCCAAACAGCATTGTGACATCACAAAAGTCACAGTTGTACGGGCACCCCCGTGAATACTGAATGCACATCACGGCGTAATTTTTCCTGTAGGCCAGCGCCCAAAGCGGAATTGGAGTATCATTCAAATTGGCCCACCCATCTGATTTGTAGATGGGTTTTGGACAGCCGTCTTTCAAATCTTTTAAGAATTCCGGCAGAGTAATTTCCGCTTCATTAAGCACAAGATGGCTGACATCCTGATAATCTTCCGGCACAGCCGTAAATAGGGGGCCGCCTGCAACTACCTTGGTCCCGATTTTCTTGCATCTGTCTATTACTCGCCGCGAAGATTCTTTCTGGATGACCATGGCGCTCAGGAATACATAGTCGGCCCACCGAATGTCTCGGTCCCGCAGTTTTGTTGTGACCATATCGACCAGCTTTTTTTCCCAATCTTTTGGGAGCATCGCAGCTACGGTCAACAGTCCCAACGGCGGTAAAAGTGCTTTCTTGGAGACAAATCGCAATGCGTTCTTGAAACTCCAGAACGTAACCGGTGCATCCGGGTTAACAAGCAGTATTTTCATAACAATATTCCCATAGCCAAATATCTGAATAATGGAAATGAGGCTAATTCTTTCCTTGCAAATATCAGCGTCAACAAAGGAGCGAAAAAAGTGATTAGACCGATTGGTTTTTTGACGCAGAGCAGTTGAAGGTATCGGACGAGAAGAAAATCAACTTAGAACAGCCACCCCTTCATCTCTTATTTGCATCCCAAGATTTGCTATGATAGGTAACACATTTCCTTATTTAAACTCTGATTAATAGGTTAATAAATTACGCTACAGCGCGTTTTCTTTTTGCTTCGGATTATACACGATATATCGACTATTTGTTTTAAAAAACTTCAAAAATACAGATTGTTTCGAAGGTATTCCGTTCTTTATCTCCGCTTCCCATTTATCTTCCTAACAGGACAAGCCAGCCATCTCTACCGAAAGCTTGATAATGTGATTAATAATAAAATCCTGAAATGTCTCTCACTGGTCACGACCGAAACTATCACACAGCAAAACGAAACGCTTCTCGTTAACCCTATTGTGGGAAGCCTTGCATACGATTACCCAATTAGCGCAAAAGCCTTCTTCATCGCGGCTGTGGCAGTGGTCATGGCCTCTTCCGCAGACATTTCGCTCAGCGACTTATCGAACGGCTCAGTCCCGACCGGTCCATCGTAGCCAATCTTAACCAGGCCGCGTAGAAATGCCGCGACGTCGATAACGCCGGTGGTGCAATCCGCTGGGGGATGCCTTACGGCAGGCAGCTTGCGTGGTGAGTCTGGCATTTGCTCGCGACGAATACCGGCCGGAGCATCGCATAAGTCGGCAGTGACAACATCGTTATTCGTCAGCTTGAGAATGTCTTCCTCAGTCTCACCCGCCTGAAACCAATGCCACGAATCAATGCACAGCAACGTTAGCCAGGCCAACATCCTTTGTCAGTTCCTTCATTTGGGCTGAAGTCCTGATAAATGGAAACTTGCCCTTCACCGCCAACACCTTTGTGCCGAGGTACTCAATCCCAACCCGCAGGCCGTGGTCGGCGAGGAGCTTTCCCACCTCTCGAACCCGCTGAGTATGGAGCCGGAAGTTTGCCAGATAGGTCATAGTGTTGCTGCTCGACATGGTCGGCGTGAAGCACCGCGTCACGCCGGCCTGTTGATAAAGCCGGGCAGTCCGGCGAACCTCCGTAAGCCTATCCTTGAACCCGGTGTCGTTCGGCTCAAAGAACGGCGACAGCACGCCGGCACCCCAGACAATCCCATTCGATTTCATTTCGGCCAGAAGCTGCCCGAGTTCTGCTTCGGAATACTTGCTGAGAGACCCTGTCATCGGGGTGACTGCTCCGTAGCCGTGTTGGCGCGCCAACCTAACGGCCTCAAGCGGAGTGGCCTTCACGCCGATCTGTCCCACATTTAGATTCATGATAAACTTACGTAGTGGAAGCTGGGCAGAGCCCCATAGGAGTGTCAGTAACACAGAGCTGGCAAGAGCAGTAGCAGCGGTAGTTCGCAAAAAAGCGCGTCGGTTCATATCTGTCATTTTAGACTCCTTCCAACAGGGATTTCCGAATTGCCACAGTTGCACATACACCCTGTATGTATGGATTTCGCTGTGATTATAGCGACAATGGCAACCTTGTCAAACCTCCGCGAGCTTACTCGGGTAAGGGTGGTATGCCAGCCGATTGATTTCCCTAACTGTTACAAACATTTGCTATTTCGTTTGCATTTTCGTTTTTTTGGCGGTTAAATTATAGACGTGAAAGCAAAATTCTGACGTGTTTTAAGGAGATTCCGAATGAGCACGGAAGGAAATCTTAACAAGACCAACGCAACTCTTCTCACAAGGCAACCCCCCAAAAAAGCAGTTTCACGCAGGACATTTATCCAGGGCCTGGGTGCGATTGGTGTGGGGTCGTTCTTTTTCTCTACCGGCACTGCCAACCAGGTGAAAGGCAAGTATGTTTCCACTTACATCGATGGCCTATCGACTGAACAGCTTACAGCTATGTACACCGATATGTTAAAGATACGTTTATGGGAAACGAAGATAAAAGACCTGGCGCTTAAGGGAGGCTTCCGTGGCGTAGCCCACCTGTATGTAGGAGAAGAGGCCATCGCGGTGGGTGTTTGCAGCGAGCTGAGGCGAGATGACTACATAGCCAGCACTCACCGCGGCCATGGCCATCTGATTGCCAAAGGCGGTGACCTTAACCTGATGCTGGCTGAGATTACCCACAAGGCCACAGGATACTGCAAAGGTTACGGTGGTTCCCTGCACATAACGGATATGAGTCTGGGGATTTTGGGTATGAACGGGGTCGTAGGGGCTTCGCATTTGCTCGGTGCGGGGGCCGCCTACGGAGTCAAGGTCAAGGGAACTGACCAGGTGGTGGTAAGCTTTGGGGGAGACGGTTCCATCCAGGGCAGCTTTTTCACCAGTGCCGCAAACAGCGCTGCCACCTATAAACTACCCTGGATTAGCGTCATCGAAAACAATCAGTTCCAGATTTGGGTGCGATGCTCGGACGTGTATGGCATCAAAGACCTGGCCCGAAGGGCTGAAGGTTATGGCATTGAGGGGCGCGTAGTGGATGGCAATGACGTCCTGGCTGTTTACAATGCGGCAAGGTCCGCCGTGGAAAAAGCTCGCTCCGGAGACGGCCCAACCCTCATTGAGTGCAAAACCTACCGATGGTATGACCATTATGGGATGAGTGGTGCCCAAATCGGCAGGGACGGCGCTTTTGGCCTTGGCTATCGCTCCGACAGAGAACTGAGGGACTGGATGGCCAAAGACCCCATACCACGATTCAGACAGTTCTTATTGAACGAAAAGATCCTCACCGAAAAGCGGGCTGATGAGATAGTGGCAGAGGTTGGACAAGCGGTTGAGAATGCTGCTGCATTTGCGGCGGCTCAGCCGGTTCCAAAACCGCAGGACGGTCTGTTGAACGTTTTCGCTGCAGGTGCTGTTCCTCTTCACAAAAGCTAATGCAATAAAGGGAGGTAGAGACAAATGCCAAAGAATATGAGCTATGCGATTCTCGAAGCTATTCAAGGTGAGATGAAGCGGGACAAACTGTTGACTCTCTTATACGAATACCAGAGGCCGGCTGCCGGCTGGGAAGGACGAGCCATCAATCTGGAAGCCGAGTTCGGACGCTGGCGGGTAAGATTCAGCCCCATCGACGAAAATTGGATTGTTGGCGGCTCTATGGGGATGTCTATGATTGGGGTTCCAGCAATTGCTCACATACCGAGCATGACCACGCTCATCCCATACGAATTGATGTTCAACCATGCTGGCAAACTTCGCCACATGACCGGCGGACAAGCAGCATTTCCTATGGTGCTTTGGGCCGATATGCAAGGAAGAGCGTCATTTCAAGCTGGGCAGCATGCCGATGCAGGACTGGAATCCTGTTACGCCCGGCTGGCCGGACTGAAGGTGGTAATTCCCTCCAATCCATACGATGCCAAAGGCCTGATGATATCAGCTATCAGAGATGTTGACCCGGTCGTATTCTGCGAGTATCCGCTGCCTGCCTCAGGTCCGGCTGTTCCTGACGAACCATATACTGTTCCGATAGGTCAGGCTGCCGTTCGGACAGAGGGCAAAGACATCACCATCGTTGGCTACGCACCACAAACGGTCGAGATAGCCAAGGCGGTGGAGCAGCTCAAGGGTCGCGGGATAAGTGCGGAATTCATTGACCCTCGGACATTGGCACCTTTGGAGCAGGTTATGGAGACCATTATTGAATCTGTTAAGAAGACCGGCAAGCTCTTGACATCCGACGACGGGTCCTACAGTTTCTGCAATTGCGCCGAGATAATCGCCAGGGCCGCCGAGGCGGCGCCGGGCGCCAAGTTCAAGAGACTGGCATTCCCTGATGCCCCTCCACCGGGTGCACCGGAAATGATTAACTATATGAGGGTAAGCGATGCCGATATCGTTGCGGCTGCGGAAAAGATGATACGAGGGTAAGTGGGCCTTCAACGGAACGACAGCAATGGAACAAAAGCAGCAAAAAAGGACGCCAGAAAGACGGGAGAATTTGCAGTCTCAAGCTTCGCTGCAATGTAAATACTGCGGATGTGAGACCAAAAAGGACGTCATCAAAGCAGCGCATTGGACTAAGAGAGGATTAATTGCTATAGAAGATATTCCTGCACGGGTGTGTCAGGGATGCGGGGAGCAATTCTTCGAGGAAGAGGTCGCACAAAGAATTCAGAAGGCACTGACATATCCGGCAGCAAAAGCGAAGCGGCAGACTCATGTTCCTGTGTACTCTCTGTCACAGGTCCGAGCCTGCCCGACGGACAAGCCTTTGGGTAGGCGGGTCGCGGAAAAGAAGTGCCGTCTCCCACTGGGGACACCCAATGGTGCTGAAATACCGGAACAGCAGCATGCTGCGTCGCTTGAATCGACCCATCGTTACACAACTGGGCCAACCAGAGCAAATCAGGACCGCCAAGAGGCTTTCCTATGCACGTATTGTGAATCAGCGACCGTTGAGAATCTGGTCAAATCGGTTCTCTGGGTAGATGGAGGATTGATTGCCGTAGAGAATATCCCCGCGCGGGTGTGTCAGCGGTGCGGAGAACAGTTCTACAATCACGAGACTACTGAGAAGCTTGCAGCGTTAGGTAAACGTGGGTTTGTATCAGCAACGGCAAGGCGGAATGTGTTGGTCCCTGTCTTCTCTCTGGCCGACATAAAGGAATCCCTGGGCAAACGCCATCATCGAGCTGACACCTTTAGTGAAGGGCAACCATAAAATCCTTCCGCCGTCACAAACATCACAGAATGAAAGTATTTTGCCGGCGAGACTCGCCTTTTAGGCGTCGGGATTGATTTGGCGGTCAAAAGCTCTCACACAACAGATAAGCAGTGCGAGAGGTAGGGTATCAGCCCGTTAGAAATTCATCCCTGATGTTCTGCATCATGACGATGAATCTTATGTTCAATGTGGTGATTGTATGGCATAGAGGTACCGCTGGGTGGCGACATAAAGGACACCGTTGGCCACAACGGGTGTATTATACATCTTCTCCCGGAGGCGTATTTGCGCGAGTACTTTCTTCTCCTTTCCGGCCTTCAGTACCCATAAATCTCGGTTCTCACTACCCAGGTATATTTTCCCATCGGCCGCGAGTGTCGAGCTCCATATAGGCGAATTGGTTTCGTGAACCCAATAACGCTGACCCGTATCGGCGTTAAGGCAATGAAGATTGCCGGAATAGTCGGCAATATACACCAGGCCATCGGCAATGGAGACTGTTGAGAGGCTACGGTCCACCAGTTTACAGGTCCATAGTTTGCCGGTCTCCGTTATATCACCCTGCTTGGTTGCGTCGATACACGTAAGGGCGCCTTCGCCCCTGCCGTGTTGAGGATCTTGCCCAACGGCCACATACACACGGTTATTGTAGAACACCGGTGTGGAGATTATCTCGCTGGGACCTTCGCCTTTGGTGCTGCTATTAAAGCTGTTGTGTTTCTTTTGGTACGGAATTGACTTTCCATTGCGGAATTTGTATTCCGATGGATTACAGTCACATGACCATATCTTTCTCAGGAGCACAATCTCTCCCTGCGTGGACCGAGTACCAGGCGGTTCAAACGCATAGCAGACCCCATCGCCACCACCATAAAAAACCAGGGGCTTCCCATCTACGATTCCCATCGCTGGGGAGGACCATTGGCCATGAAACAGCCGCTTGCCGATATTCTCATCATCTTTGGCAACGAGGCGGCCGGTGTTCTTATCCAGCACGATCAGGCTAGGAGACTTAGGATATGGAACGTTGTCGTGAGATCTATCCACACCGTTTGAGGTGCCCACATAAATGAGGTCCCCGTAGATCAGAACAGAGCAGTTGGATGCATCTTGTGGCCAGGAAGGCACCCCGGAAATCATATCATAACACCAGATAATGTCACCGTCCTCATGGCCAAGCGTGACAGCAGGACGATTCGGTCCAGCCATGTATTGCCCCTCATCTTGATATGGTCCATCGTTGCCGTTGGCCTGACCGTTGACGTCCAAGCAAAGCACCTCTCCGCGATTGCTTACCAGGTACGCTCGGTTGTCTTGCACCGTCGGGGATGAACAGACGCCGGTGTTTAAGTCGTCAAAGTTGAATTGCTTCTTGTTTGTCCGGAATCGGGGGATTACCAACTGCCACAGCAGATTACCCGTGGCCTCATCTATGCACATGACGATTCCGCCATTAGTCTTTTCGAATCGTGGGTCCCGCAGGGAGTCGTCGTTAGAACCGATGAATACTTTCCCCCCCGCTACAGTAGGGTTACCGTATGTTTGCGAGCCTAATCTGACCGCCCACTTTACGTTATGGGTACTTGCCATGTCCACCACATACGCTCCTGTATCGTCCTTCTTTGTCCCGCCTGGTTCAAACGTATCGGGCAACCCCTTTTCATCTGAGACCATATTCCGGTCGTCTCGTCTGCCCCACTGTGGCCAGTCATCCGCTCGCAGGAGAGACGACCCGGTGACAAGAATGACTACCCCGGTCAATGCAGACAAAACTATTCGTAGCCGTGACATGTCATGATATGCTCTACAGTTTTCTCCCATAAGTAAGGCCTTCCTGAATCCTGCTGCGTGATGTATATCTCCAGTCAAATGTGGAACAATTCAATTGCGAGAGGGTTTACGATTTAAACTCCTCGGTTTTGAGGGCTCTTCTATTACGTTTCTTTCTTTCCTCTACCGTTTTTTACCTTTGGTCCAAATCTATTCTCTAACCGGTCTTTTCACTTGCCAAAATATACATTATCCGGTGCCTGAAGTCACGGATAGAATCCCTTTTGGAGAACAGCATAAAACCTGTAGGCAAACTGACGATTCACACGCTCCGTAAATCCTGTGGCCAGAACTGGGCCGACTATCTACCAATGAACGTAGTCAAGGAGCTGATGGGCCATGGCAAAGTCGAGACAACTTTGGAGTTTTACAATCAAGTTGACACCCAACACGAGGAAAAAGCTGCTCGGGTCATACAAAGAATTATTGACAGTGGAAGCGTGGGTAAGCCGGAAAAGACTGACGCCGGAACTGATTTCGCGCCAATTTGGGGGAGTGGAATAGATGATTACCGAAGGGCAAGAACTTATAAATTCATCACTTATAACACTGGGCGGTACAGGACTTGAACCTGTGACCTCCTGCGTGTCGAGCAGGCGCTCTATCCACCTGAGCTAACCGCCCTCTCAAACCTTCAGTTATACTACGGCTAAGAAACACAAAAAACAAGGAATTTTATGGGAAACTTTTTTCCGGGTGCGTCTGCAATTTATAGGTGAATAGGCAAGCTCATCTTTCTCGTCTATTGAGAAAAGGCTGGATTCCCGCGTTCGGAGCTGTTGCCAAAGTCGTTTTCTGTCGCTATATTGGCAGTGGTTGTTATGAAAGTCAATAGAAATGATTTTGGGAGGACCTAAATCTTGTTATTTCTGACCGGCACGTCGATGACTTAATGAAGGGAATCCGAAGAATGATACCTGCGAAAAGATTGGACTTTATCAACAGTCCCGAAAGCGGGAATCCACCCACCGTCTCACCGTCCAACCGTCTTTCGTCTTAACCTTATACTCAAAAAGATAAGTATTTCCTCGTCTTCTCTAATCTAACCCCTACTTTCCCTACGTCCTCAATGCGCACAAGACGTCTTTGCTTTCGCTGTTCGAGAATTCGCTTCACTGTCACCGGCCCAATCCCGGGCACTCGCAAAAGTGCCAGCCGCGATGCCGCATTCACATTAACAGGGAACATCTCAGAATGCCTCATCGCCCACCCCTCCTTGGGGTCCACAGTTAAAGACAGATTCCCATCTTTTTCAAAGACAATATCCGATTCCGCAAAACCGTATCTACGAAGCAGAAAATCCACCTGATACAGCCGATGTTCCCGCATTAAAATATCTATCGGCCCTTCTTGCCCTTCACCTGCGGCGGACTCGCCGGCTATACACTCATCCCCCAATCCCTTCTGATAAGCACTGAAATACACTCTGTGCACTTTCATTCGCTCATACAGCCCAAACATATACTTGACGATTTCCGCATCCGGTTCCCCCGCCGCCCCCACGATAAACTGTGTTGTCTGCTTGACGCCCGCATATCTCGACCCGGGCGCCGTCAGAGTCCTGACCAGCTTCATCGGCTCAATAATATCCTGAATATACCTTTTCTTTTTCGATAGTTTCGCCAGATTCTTTTCTCCCGGCGTCTCAATGTTCACTGATACAGCATCCGCAAGTGAAACCGCCTCTTCTATCGCCGCATCGCTCGCCCCGGGAATAATCTTCAAATGAATATATCCCTTAAACCTGTGCCTCTTTCGCAATATCCTTGCCACAGCGTTGAGTCTATCCATCGTCGCGTCAGCCGACCCCAACACGCCTGAGCTTAAAAACAGCCCAAAAACCTCTCTCCGCTCATAATAATCTAAAAACACCTTCACCGTTTCTTCAACGCCGAGACTACACCTGCGAATATCCATATTTTCCCGAAGCGGACAATACCTGCAGTCATTGGTGCACACATTTGAAATCAGCGTCTTAAAAAGCGTGCTCGTCCCCCCGTTTGGAAGCGTCACCGGGTATATCCATTTGCCTTTGCCGCCTCGCTTGCGATGCTCATCTTCAGTACTGCCGCAGGCACACGCCAAGTCGTATTGCGCATCCGCGCTGAGTAGCTCTAATTTCTCATGCGTCCCGGGCCTGCAAACAACCCCAACCATAATCCTTTGCCTCAAGTTCTTACCGTCTAACCGTTTTACGTGTGGTCGTTTAGCCATCGCCGGCACGGCGACGCAATACCTCGAAAAACGGCGTCCTCTTTTGCTCCACGCACGTGGCCGCATACAGATACATCGCAGCCGACCAGCTTTGCCAGTCCTCGCCCTGCGGACTGCCATCCTGTGCCCGCAGCCATTCATTAAATCCGAATTCCACCTTTGCCTCGCGTGCTGGACGAACAAGTTCCGCAAGCGTCGCAAGTTTTTTCTCAGCAAGCGCGTATTTGGCCGCTGCAACCAGCGCCGCAACATAAAACCCGCAGACGAAGGGCCAGACCCCGCCATTGTGGTATTCGCCCGGCTGATTATATTTCTTATACCGAGGCATCCAGTCCGGGTCATCAGGTCTTACATAAGGAAAGAAATTAGGCGGCAATTCGACAGACAGGTCTTTATTTTCCCTCATCGCCTCACATTCTGTTTCTATCCACGAAGTAAGCCGCCTCGCTCTCGAAGGTGAGGCAATCCCCGTAAGAATCGCCAGAGAGTTTCCTAACAGGTCAAACCGTTCGCTCCTGTGCACCTTGTAGGACCACATCGCATAATAGGGCTTACGCCTCAATAACAACCCCTCGTGCACGTGCCGCTGTTGTCTCTCACCTTTCACGGTAAATCGGTCCATCGCCTCTCGCAGCTCGCAGGCACGGCTCTCCTGCCCAAAAAGCCGCAGATACGTATATACTATGGTGTTCACGTATAACCCGTATCCCACCACCCATTGCTCGTCCCGCCAGTCACTGGTGGGCTGCTGCGCAACAGTAACGCGGGCCGTGGGACTCTGGTATTCCATCCACTTCATTGCTCTCTGCACCGGCTCCTCAAGAAAATCCTGCTCGCCTGTAACCTGTCGAAAGATGCCCACCGCCATCAAGAATAATGGAGTGCAATCACTCGCACCACGGTCTTCGGGGTCGTGGACCAGTGATGGAATGTGCCCAAGTCTGCTCTGGTTCTTGGCCAGCACCTCAAGTGTCCGGCGCAGCGATTTGACGAGCTTCTCATTACCCGAAACCAGCACACCCAGCGAAGAAATCATCAAATCACGAGTGTATGGCTCAGGGTAACCCCACCCCGCAGCCCTCGGCAGACCTCGATATGGGCCGTGAGCATTATGCAGTAATACCTCTATCGCAGCTTCCTTTGCCCGCTCAATCAAACGGCTGTCTCGCCTGTTCATCCTATGAAATGCCCAATCGGTTTGAAACCAGTTCAATAAACTTTTTGGCTATAATACGATAGTCATAATTCTCTACGGCGCGTTTTCTTCCGGCTTCGCCCATCTTCTTCCTCATCTCAGGGTTCTGCATCAGCTCCATAAGGTACTTTGCGATATCGTGCACGCTTGCTCGATAGTCCACCGTTCGCGGCCTCTTGAACACAACTCGCTGTCCCCCCTCATCCCCGGATTCGTCAGCCACCGTCGCCTCTCTCAATCGCACCTCTTGAGCAATGCCGGCCAGAAACGCATTCTGACCGTGTACCATCGTATCCAGCATCCCCATCGCCTTGATACCTATCACCGGCCTGCCGCACGCTCCGGCCTCAACCTGAACCATCCCGAATCCTTCCAGCCGCGATGGTGCTGCATATATATCGCAGGCCGCCAGAAAATATGGCATAAAATTCCGCGAGATTACATTCGTAGTATAGACAACGTTCTTATCGATACCCAAATGTGCGGCCAATTGCAGGTCCATCAGGTTTTGCTGCTCCGTTCTGGGCTGAGGCCAGACCTTGCAGACATATTTCCAATCAGGCGCCTTCGTATCGATAATCGCCAGCGCCTGCATAACCTCCTGCGCACCCTTGCTGGCCGCATCGCCCCCAATAGTAAGAATCATTATCTGGTCCGGCGCAACCCCCAGCGCCTCTCGGACTGCAGCCACCTTCGGGTCGCTTTTGTCACGCGGGATAAACGAATCCGTATCGCATCCTACCGGCAGCACCTCGATGTTATTGCCGCTCAGGCCGTCTCTTACGTAAACGCTCTTGACCCACTTCGAAGTCACCAGGATAAGAGGCAGAGCTTCGAGCACCTCATGGTAGTTTGCCATATAGCCGTCCGCCACCAGCCAGGGAACAGATTGAACACCATATCGCTGCGGATGAAGCACCAGGTCGGGCGTATGTCCCCAGTACCCAACTCCGACCACAAGGTCCGGCTCAAACCACCGGTAATACCACTCTTTTTCCTGCCCGGACTCGAAGTGCACCGAATACACTTCGACCCCAAGCTCCTCTAATCCTCTGTGAAGCAAGTTCCCCTGCGTGGCTAATCCCGCCGGCGATGGCGGATAATCATATAACAGTAACACTTTCATTTTTCTTTACTCCTGTTCCTCAAACACCTTTTTACTTCGTCTCCAACTCCGAAACACCAGAATGCCTCCTCGCGTCCGGCGGCTTTCGCCTCGAAACTATCAGGCCCGAAACCATAAATCTTTGTAATAGTATGATATTTCTTTCGCCAGACGTCATCAGATAGTTTCACACTTAAATCCGCATCTCGGATTGGCGCCGGCAGCTTCTTGCCGCCGTCATCCTCATAAGCAAACATCCACATCTGCCTAGCCGGCAGTCTGCCGCTCTTCCATAATCCGCTGACCGCCCTCGCAGCTTCCTCGTGCCTTTTATGCCGCGTGTATTCTCCACAAAAGCTGTGAGTAATAATAAGGTCAAATCTATCCGAAGATAGTAATGCCATTATCGTATCCTGAACCTCATCCTCAAGCAACGACAATTGCTCAGGACTATCATCAAGGTCACCCATTTCTCCGTGGCACCCCAAATATTCCAGCGATTGGAAAAACCTCGCCGCCCGGTCCCTGTCACTTTTCCTACAAAGCGTCACTATGGTCCATCGCACATCAGGATGCATTAGTATAGTCCCGCCGGCCCACAGCGCCTCATCATCAGGATGTGCCACGACCACAGCACAATTGCCAAAATCAAACGTTTTCTCCGATGCCTTTCGTTCGGCCACATCTTCTCCTGAACAACACTTCTTTTTACATCTGGTTGTTTAGCCGTCGCCGGCACGGCGACGCAATACACAATACGAACCCACCGTCTAACCTTTGAGCAAAAACTCAACCATCTCGTTTACCTTCGCCGTCGCAAGACCAATGCATGAGTCTGCCGCTCCATAATACATAAAAATTGTCTCGCCTTTTCTTACCCACCCGCACGGAAACACCACATCGTCCACATCGCCCTCTCGCTCGTAATGTGCCTTAGGCCCAAAAACCCACTCCTCGGACCGCCGAATCACTCGCGTCGGCTCCTCAAGGTCAAGCAGCACCAGCCCCAGTCTATAAATTGAACCCGAGGCCGTCGTCCGCACCCCGTGGTATAAAATCAGCCACCCCTCCGCCGTCTCCATCGGCGGTGCCGAAAGACCGATTTTATTCGCGTCCCACCAGCCGCCTTCCCGCGCACGAATCACCTCCTGATGGTCGCCCCAGTGCTTCAGGTCCGGCGAAAAGGAAATCCAGATATCTGCCGACATACCAGGCAATTTTGCCACCGGCCGATGAAACATCGCCCACCGCCCGCCAAACCGGACCGGAAAAATCGCCGCATCCTTATCTTCCGGCGGCATAACAGGCCCCAGACGCATGAAATTTCGAAAATCCGTCGTCGTCGCCAGCGACACCAGCGGCCCACCCCTCGAAAATGCCGTATATGCCACCGCCCACTTCTGCAATTCTTCCAGCCGCGTCACCCGCGGGTCCTCAATGCCCCATATCTCCTCAGGATGTCTTTCCGGCTCAGCCGCTAACGTCGGCTCCGCATCAATATCCCACCCACGCACCCCATCATCGCTTCGCGCAGCCGTCAAATGCGAAATCCCCCTGAAATCCTCCACACGAACCAATAGCAGCGTCTTCCCATCCGCTATCGCCGCAGCAGCATTAAAAACCGAATTGGCAGGATATGGCCAATCCTTCACCGACAGAATAGGATTGTCCGGATGCCTGCAAAATAACTCGCGCCTTTCCCTGTTGCTCATACGTTTCTCTCTTATACTGACTCCAATTTGAGTTTGCCGAATCCTTGACCTCGTCATTCCCTCGCAGACGGGAACCCATTTTCTCCCAACTCCTCAATAGTAAATCGAAAATCGAAAATTGTAAATCGCAAATCTTTCAACCCTGCCCTATAAACTGCGCCAGCCCTTTTCTCGCCAGCATCACTGCAATCGCAGCTAACAGAAGACTCATTATCTTCGATAGCGCCTTTGAGCCCGCCTCGCCGAGCACCTTTAGCAGCACGGAAGATGAGCTGAAAATCACACCGGCTAACACAATATTCACCAGCACCGATATCAAAGTTGCAGCCAGTCCGTATTGCGATATTATGACCATCGAAGTCGTCAGAACCGCCGGCCCGACAATCAATGGCGTCCCCAGAGGAACCGCACCAAGCTCCTGACCCGGTATCCGCCGCTCCTTAACAGGATTTATAATATCCGTTATCGCAAGGCAAAAAAGTATCGCCCCGCCCGCAATCATAAAGTCCCCCATAGTAATCCCTAAAACCTTAAACACCGCCTTGCCCAGAAATATAAACCCAATCGCCAGACACAAAGCAGTAACCACAGACTGAGCAATAATCTTTGTCTTCTCCTTCTCCGCCATCCCCGCAGTCAGCGAAACAAAAATAGGAAGCACCCCCACGGCATCAACCGCAACAAATATCGGAATAAAAGATAAAAAAATATTCTTAACCATACCTGCCCCCTTCTTCTGCTAAATCAGTCTCGACCAGTGCTCGCTATCAGCCCCAACCGCCTTCAGAAACCTCTGCTCGATTAACTTCTCTAACTTCGTTCGCTCCGTCAATGTCCCTTTCCGCAAGGGAACCTGTCCGCCGGCGTAAGTCTGATGACCGCCTCCCGTCCCTCGCCTGGCAACAATCCATCGCATTACCTCGTCCGCCCTCTTGCCCTCTTCTGATGTCCGGATGGAAATTAGCAGCTTATCCCGAAAGGAACCGCTGCACATCGCCCACCATACCCCTTCATCTCGCTCTAAAAGGTCCGCCACTTCGCCTATCATATCCGGGTTTTCTGTGTCCCCTAATCCCGTAATAATACATTTCCCATAGACGCGGGCATTTTTAAGCGCCTCCGCCAGCATCGCAAAATATCCCCGCTCCACGCTGCCGCGCTGAATCTCACCGAGCATCCGCTTGTTCGCAAGAGGAAACAGTATTCCCATCGCCCTGATATCCGCCCGCGACCCCTCCCTCCCCATCTCCTGCGTATCCGACCGTATTCCGTATAGCAAAGCCGTAGCTAACGGCACCTCAGGCGTTATCCCCGCCTCAACAAGATATTCAACCAATATCGTCGCCGCAGCGCCGTACCCTCTGCGGATATCAATAAGCTGCGCGCTCCTTGTGGCTCGTCGTAGCGCATGGTGGTCCACCACAATATCAGGCACCATATCTGCCGGCAGACAATTGTTGCCCGCACCCGGCTGCGTATCGACCATCGCCACCAGCTCAAATTTTTCAAACTCAATTTCGCTGCAAGGCCGCAGATTCAGCCCAAGATACCGCACTAATGCCCTATTTTCTCCGCGCCCCACTGTCCCTCCGTGTGTTATCGAGCACTGAACATTGCCCAGGCTATTCGCGAGTTTGCGCAATGTTACCGCCGTTGCAATCGAGTCAGGGTCAGGGTTATCCTGCATAACTATAAGCAGGTTGCTCTTACCTTCCAGAAGTTCGATAAGCTTCTTGACTCTTAAACGAGTTTTAACACTTGCCTTCATCAGCTATTGTCCTGCTTTAGAATAGTCTCGACCTGACTGTAAATCAAGAGCAATGTCCGCAAAGCCGGCCCCCGACAGTCCGGCAGAGACCCGTCCCGGCATCCGGCATTCCCGGGAGCCGGAGATGCCGGACCGGAACGGGACGGATTCGGGGGACAGTAATGTGGTATATCCTTTAAGCTCCTTATATCTGCAATAAACCGCCTGAAAAGCTTCCATCGCAGGTTTTGATTTGACAGAAGCAGCGGTTTTGATTATTGTATTGTTTTCAAGCCGGAAGATTGATATTGTTTGCAGTGGAGGTTGCGTCGGCAAAAAACCCGCCCTCGGCGGGAATACATAGTGCTTTGAACTCACATATAAACTTGCGCCCGTAGCTCAACTGGATAGAGTGCCGGACTTCGAATCCGAAGGTTGTGCGTTCGAGTCGCACCGGGCGCGTTTTTCTTGGGCAAGAAGCGGGATTGTGTGTCCATCAGCATCCATAGTTGTCCCCTGTTTTCCGTCCTGAAGCGCCAAGTCGAATTAGTCATTATTCGTAACTTGGTTATCTGGCGGGACTTGCATTATACCATTCATAAAAATTAATGGCGCTTTACATCATCAATATGTATGTTTGGGAATGGTCAATATGTCATTCCCGCGAAGGCGGGAATCCAGATTCCCGTCTGGACATTACGCCAACGGCAAATTATGCCGAGCGCAAAAATTTATTATGATTGGTATAACTGCCAAATTGGCACATCCTGTGGGTGTCAGGAAAATGTAACTTCTTGTTGTTACAGCAATTATGATTTTAGCTTGCATAGGCACGCTGTTTGCACTTACTAAGTTTAAGTGCACGCATAATTTGTGTTTTGTTTATGTAGAAGGACTAATCAATGAAATTCGACAAGTTCACATTGAAGGCCCAGGAGGCATTAGCGACCGCCCAACAGATTGCAATGGCTAAATCGCACACCTTTGTTTCGCCGTTGCATCTATTGAGTGCTCTCTTGAGTGATGATGCCGGCGTTGCGGTTATGATTTTGAAAAAAATTGGCACCAATGTCACTCGAATTAAAGAGATGACAGAGAGCGAGCTTCGCCGCCTGCCGCAGGGTGCCGCCAGCGGTCAGCTTATGCCCGACCCGGCTTTTGGCCAGGTCGTGCTTGATGCCCAGAACCGCTCTGATGCAATGGGCGACGAATACCTCAGCGTCGAGCATCTTCTGGTTTCGCTCGCTTTGGTGCAGACCGATGCAAAAGAAATTCTACGCCTTAACTCGGTTGCGCCAAAACAGATTGAAGATGCCTTAAAGGAAATTCGTGGGGGCGGTAAGGTTACCGACCAAAATCCCGAGGATAAATATAGGGCGCTTGAGCGTTATGGCATTGACCTTCTGGAGATGGCGCGAAAGGGAAAACTGGACCCCGTCATCGGCAGAGATGAAGAAATCCGGCGATGTATGCAGGTTCTGAACCGCCGAACGAAAAATAACCCGGTGCTAATCGGCGAGCCGGGTGTGGGCAAGACCGCGATCGTTGAGGGTCTTGCTCAACGGATAGTTGCGGGTGACGTGCCCGCCGGTTTGAAAAATAAAAGGATTATCGCTCTGGATATGGGAGCGCTTATAGCAGGGACAAAATTCCGCGGCGAATTTGAGGACCGACTCAAGGCGGTGCTCAAGGAGGTCATCGGCGCCGAAGGGCAAATCATACTTTTCATTGATGAGTTACATACCATAGTAGGTGCCGGCAAAGCGGAAGGCGCAGTTGATGCAGGTAATTTGTTAAAACCGTCGCTTGCGCGGGGAGAGCTGCGCTGTATCGGCGCCACTACAATCGACGAATACCGAAAGCATGTGGAAAAGGATGCAGCCCTCGAGAGACGTTTTCAGCCGATTCTGATTGACCCGCCGAGTGTTGAAGAAACCATAGCTATTCTTCGAGGTCTGAAAGACCGGTATGACACCCACCATGGCGTCCGGATTACGGATGCGGCGCTCGTTGCCGCTGCAACCCTGTCCAACCGGTATATCACGGACCGATGGCTGCCGGATAAGGCGATAGATTTGGTTGATGAGGCGGCTTCAAAGCTGCGGATTGAAAATGATTCGCTGCCTGCCGAGCTGGACGACATCCGCAGAAAGATTGTTCAGCTTCAGATAGAGCGAGAAGCACTGAAAAAAGAAAGCGATGACGCCAGCAAAGAACAATTAAAGAAAACCGAAAAGCAGTTAACAGAATTAGGACAGCAGGATAAGGAACTCACATCTCAGTGGGAGCGGGAAAAATACCAGATTGACGAAATGAAGCAATTGAAAGAAAAAATTGAGCAGGCCCAGAACCAGTTTGAAGATGCTCAGCGAAAAGGCCAGTTGGAGATGGCTGCTCGTTTGAAATACGAAACGATTGCGAACTTGAGGAAGGAGCTTGAAAAAAAGGAGTCCGAACTTGCCAAATCTGAAGGGGCCAAAATGCTCGAAAATGAAGTAACCGAAGAGCATATCGCTGAAGTTGTATCCAAATGGACGGGGATACCGGTTGCCAGACTACTCTCCGGCGAGCGGGAGCGGCTGATGAAGATGGAAGAAGCGATTCGGACGCGAGTTGTCGGGCAGGATGAAGCCGTTGTGGCCCTATGCAATGCGGTTCGCAGAAGCCGGTCGGGACTGGCCGACCCGAACCGGCCCACAGGGACATTTTTATTTTTGGGGCCGACCGGTGTGGGCAAGACCGAGCTTTCCAAGGCATTGGCCGATTTTCTATTTAATGACCAAAATGCTATGGTCCGGATTGATATGAGCGAGTTTATGGAGCAGCACTCCGTCGCCCGGCTTATCGGAGCACCGCCAGGTTATGTCGGCTACGAAGAGGGCGGCAGACTGACCGAAGCCGTTCGGCGAAAGCCATATTCGGTGATTTTACTCGACGAGGTTGAAAAAGCCCATCCGGACGTCTTCAATGTGCTGCTGCAGGTTTTCGATGATGGCCGATTGACCGATGGAAAAGGCCGAACCGTGGATTTCAAAAACACCGTCATCATTATGACAAGCAACATCGCAAGCCAGCAGATTCAAAAGCTCACCGAAGAATCCGGCGCCGACTGGGAAATCGAGGCCCACGTAAAAGATGCACTCAAACTGGTCTTTAAGCCGGAGTTTCTGAATCGCATAGATGAGATAATCGTCTTCCGTATGCTTACAAAAGATGACCTGCGAAAGATTGTCGATATCCAGCTTAAATACCTCGGCGAGCGCTTGAAGGCCCGTAAGATTGAGCTTGACTTTACCAACCGTGCCCGCCAGCAGATTATAGACGAGGGTTACGACCCAGTCTTTGGCGCAAGGCCTTTGAAGCGAACGATTCAGCAGCGATTGGAAAACGCTCTGGCCTCGGAGCTTTTAGCCGGCAAATTCGCCGACGGCGACAAAATAAAAATCAACGCCGACCAACATAAATTCACATTCGAAAAGGTTTAATTGATATATGTTGACTTTCGCACTTTTTGTTTGGCTCATGCAGCATAGCATAACGCTGTAATAAGGAATTCTGGTATTTTGTTATGTCCGGTACTATTATCGAACATAGAATTAATTCTCTGCTGCCAAAGC